>JAABUS010001064.1_pt1 | contig 63615 bp, 17 predicted proteins | sample 5560161 | NCBI WGS metagenome assembly JAABUS01 (sample SAMN10711885, study PRJNA513376) | rock metagenome | isolation source: Antarctica rocks | place: Antarctica: Victoria Land, Trio Nunatak nord | collected 2016-01-04
CCTTCCTTCAAGCTATAAGCTACTAACCCCCCCCCCCTTCATCACCCCCATAGCCTCCCCGGAAAACGACAAATCATCTACCTCACCAGCTTCCCAGCTCAGACAGGACATCTACTCCTCCTCCTTCTCGCTCCAGACATCCAGCAAGGAACAGAACCTACAATCAGATATCCACAATAATCCTTGATCTGGGAGATGTGCTCCGAGCATTATTGGATTGGTTGGTTTGGCTAGATGTTGGGTATAATGCACACCTGGGCGTGGGCTTGGCTAAGGGGATCTGCTTTTTGGTTTGTTGGTTCGGACTTAGGAGGGGGGAGGGGGGGATGTGGAATGGTTGCGGAACTGGGATGGATGGATGGGCGCTTTGGGTGAGAAAGACGAGGATTTGGGGATCGAGAGCGAATTCAAGTATAGGCTCCAGATACGATGCTCAAGCGAATGAGAAGGTGACGATTCTTCTGGAGATCAGCGAATGGAGGAGCGCTATGCTGCTATAAACAAGACTGACAACGTAAAAAAGTAGGCGAGTGGAGGTTGGTATCGAGTGGGAAGCTGTTGGGTTTTGCTATTGTTTAATCGTATGGCTATGAGGGGGGCTCGTGAGTCTCGGAGTGCGATGGATTATGGGTTTGGAGGGGAAGGCTACATGTTTTTTTGATTGGAATTACAAGAGCTGGGTGGGGTTTTGGCGGTAAGATGGTGGAGTTGGTAATATTCTGTGGTTAGACTTACCTGGATGGGGGCGAGCCACGGCGGATGGGGATTATGGTGTGGACTTGGTCGGTTTTAGGGGAGGTTGGGATGACGGGCTCATGTATTAAAGAATTAGACGGAAGAATTCCAAACCTGGATAGACGGTCAAGACTTCCCACATATCTAGCAATAAATGGACCATGGTGAGGATTTGTAGCTAGCAAACTTAATGTACAATCTGCTGCTATTCGTGAGAATATGTGAGAAGTTGAGAGGCAGGCATCATGGTGCAGCAAGCTGTCGCTGCCCTTGTACTCTATTGCTCATCAAATACTCTAGTATCTAGAACTCATTCTCGTCGCTACCGGCGATAATCACATTATTGACCTGTATGCGCCGTGAGCAATCTTTCGAAACGTACAGAGAGCCGCATAACATACCTTCAGCACCATCCTACATAGCTGAGTAGCAAGCATCAGCTGCTGCCGCTTCCCGATGAGCGGGTCTATAACGAAGTGTTCTCGCATATCTAGTCGATGCATGTTAGTCCGTGTTTCGTCACCAAGGGAAGGGACAGCTACCATTACTCCCAGTTTGCATGCAATCAACACCCAACCTCGTGTTCTTCTCCTTGACCTGCCGCGACTTGATGGATGCCAGGGTCTCGATGGGGCTCAGACCTGAATTCTCTGCAAGTGCCATGGGAACGGCATCTAGAGCATCTGCGAAAGCGCGCATCGCGTATTGCTCGAGCCCTGGGCTCTATAGATCCTTGTCAGTGGGATGGTGGAGACGGCTGGATAGGGAGGTACATGCCTTGAGCGAAGCTTCCTCGACAGCTAGGGAGCACGCAATTTCGGCGGCGCCCCCGCCGTAGACGACTCGGTTATCTTTCACGAGATTTCGGACTACGCAGAGCGCGTCGTGTAGTGAGCGCTTGGCTTCATCGATGATCTAGGAAGGAGAACAGCGTTAGCTTGTGGCTCATTTTTAGGATGGCGAAGTGTGAACAGACCATCTTGTTGCTACCCCTCACGAAGACTGTCACTGCCCTCGTGTTTGCACACTCTTCGATGACAAGCATCTTCTCTCTTGTCGTGCCAAAGCTCATCTCTCGAACGATACCAGCTGTGCCCAGTTTCTGTGCGCTTAGGTCTTCGAACCTAGGTACTATCCTCCCATTCGTCGCGATGGCAATAAGCTCGATCTCTGGCCCACCGACCCATCGTACGGCTGGCAGCTTGTTCTGCAATAGTAGGTGGTTCGCCTCGTCGTCGAAGCCCCATTGACAAATTACCAAGTTTGCACCCGTCGCCTTTATTTGGTCAATCATTTCTGTGAACTTCGTCTTCTCATAGGCCTGCAGCTTCTTGAATTCTTCGACGGTCGTTATGTCAAGCTTATGCTTTGTTTTTGGTTTTGGTGGCTCGAAGGCGCATGTCAATATGGCAAGCTTGGCATTTCGTACTTCGTCTGGCATCTGGGGATGTGAGAAGTCTTTGTCCACTATAACGCCCTTGACAAGTAGTGTATCCTCTAATGAGCCTCCGACCTTGCCGTCGACTTTGATGAGTTCGAAGTCGACATCCTTTCTCTCCAGATCTGCTACTGATAGGACTGCATCGACCGCGATCTGGGCGAATTGGTCATGTGCTTTCGATACACTTAGAGGTTGTCAGTGTATTCCCAATGTACGCAATTTACAACGTACATCTTGCTTCCAAGACTAGTTTTGGCGACCTTGTGCAGATTCTGTACATCTTTTCGACTGAAATCGACCTTATCGCTTATTCGATCTAGCTCGGCCACTGCAACCTCGCAAGCTTCGTCGTAGCCATCTGCTATTCGTATCGGGTGGATGCCCTTGTCAATGAGATCTGCCGCTTGCTCCAGAAGCGCACCTGCTAGGACTACGACGCCTGTTGTGCCATCGCCTATTTCGTCGTCTTGAGATCTTGACAGCTCGACCAGAAGCTTGGCGACATTGTTCGATATCTCCATCTGAGGGTATTTAGTGTTGTATCAAAGTCACTAGCCAAGCGAGCATACTTGCGACAGGATGGTAGCGCCATCGTTTGTGACTGTAATGTCTCCATCTGGTGAGATAAGAATCTTGTCTAGACCACGCGGTCCCTGAAGCTCAACATCTCAGCACCTCTTTCCATGCGAATATCGAATGCGGCGTACAGTAGCTTACCAGCGAGGTCCTAACAATATTTGCAACTGTCCTAGCTGCGACGATGTGCGACTTGACCGCATCGGTGCCGTGCAGCCTCTTCTTTCTGCCTTGGCTATACCATTGTCAGTTGCCTCTTCCTAGTCTACCCAGAGCCAATTTAGCTGAAAGATCCAGCACCTGCTCTTACGTACTCTCGAACGACAATGAACGGTCGACCTTGCTCATCCTTCATCACCGACGCTGTGTATTCGTGTCAACCCGTGGTCGCCATACTTGAAAACGTAGACTTAGAACATACCTTGAGACATATCGAGCTCTGCACATACAGGTGATTAGCTCACGTATGCAATCTTCTAGCACAACAAGGTGCATAAATACTGTGCCCACGGGGAACGTACGCATAGCCATGTTGTAGGCTGGTAGAGCCGAGCTCTGGGGAAAGCGTCTGTCTCTTTGAGCGCAACCACCAGTACTGAGAGTCTCTGTAGCTGTAGAGACTTTAAAACTTCGCGAAACTGTTAGCACAGGGAAAGGCTTCTTCAAATGTTCTAAAGCTCAGCGCGGTTCACAATTAATTTTCTTTGGTGACGCGAATTACCTTATTGGGGTTAGCGCCTCTCCACGCGCATTGAGAAATCCGACAGTTCCAGAGGCGCGAACATTCTAATCTCCCGTTTCCTTAATTGCCAGCACGCTCAGTCTTTACAAATCATTGCACCTTCAGTATCAAGCAAGGTTATACAGAGTTGCTATCTACCAGCCTTCCGAGTATAGATCACTGAGAAGAAAGCCACAACGCAGTTAGCTCTACAGCCAAAATCTGAGTCGCAATGCCTCGTAAGTTCCTTTTCCTAGCGTCGCGACTTCCTCTTGAATCTAAACTGATCCTGATGGCGTAATTCCAGCACCACTACCCGTCGAGAGTGACGCTGAGTCGGTGGTCGAGGAACAATCAACCCCAAAGCCGACCTCAGCATCCGCGCAAGCGAAGGACGAGCTCAAAGACGCTGTGATAGAAGACGTCAAAGCTATGGACGAAGCCAAGGACGACGCCAAGGCCGGAGCGGACGAAGATGAAGAAGACTCATCTGGTGATGAGGATGAGGGAGAGTGCGTAGCCGCACCTTCACGGTCAGTCAAGGAGATGCTAAGTTTTGTATCAGGGTCTACGTTTTAGAGAAAATTCTAGACCACCGCTCAGATTTCGAAGACGTGAGTTTCCAGAAGCCGTTCGATCATATTTGGGACTGATAGTGTACTAGGGCGAGATGCGCTATTGGATCAAGTGGAAGGGCTATGAAAAGAAGGGCGATCGCACCTGGGAGGAGGAAAAAAACCTTGAGTAAGCTAACAGATATCGCGTCCAATGCCTGCCTGCTCGAACCATACTAAATCGCCCGAAGAGGATCACGCGAACTGCTCGAAGCCTACTGGGAAAGCATCGGCGGCAAGCCCGTCCCCGGGCAGGAGAAGCCCAAAAGAGGTCGAAAATCATTGACCGGCAAGCGCTCCAACGCGACTCTCAACGAAGCCGAAGAGAAGTCGGAGTCCCCCGCGCCCAAGAAGCAGAAGAGAGGCCGAAAAAGCAACGCGGCCAAGGAGGATGAGGAAGAGGAGCAGATGGTCGAGTTCCGCGGCTACGTGGAGCAAGGCGCAGATGACTGGAAGCCCGTGGCGCCCAAGGACGGCGCGTGGGACCCGCTTCTGCATAAGGTGGACACGATTGAGCAGGATGATAGTGGCGATCGCTGGGTCTATATCTGCTGGAACGATAAGAATGTCGATGGGAGGTTCTATCGGTCCAAGGCCAAGCTGGCGACGGTCTACAAGGCGGCGCCGCAGAAGATGCTCTTCTTCTACGAGCAGCATCTGTAAGTCTTCTGTTTCCGACTGTGGGACTTCCATCAAGCTGACACCACTGCTAGCGTGTTCACCGAGGCGGGCAGCAGGCAGCACAAGGCTCCTGCGCAGAATGGTGGAGATGTTCAGGCCGAGTAGCACCAAAGGTATAGCACATCTGTTCGGTGCCGTCCTTCCCTCTCGGCGAGCATGGCGTTTGGTTCGCTATGCTTGGTCCCGTCTGCGTTCCGTTTGCAAATACTGTACCAATAGTTCCAGACGCCTCAGGTCGGGGCCGTCGCAGGCCTAGTTTGAGCATACTGTGCAGTGGCTGCTACGTCTAGCTTCAGCAACCCGGCAAGAACATCTAGCATAATTCCAATGATTGTATCAGCTTAGCTATCGATCTGTGAAGTGATGAAGATCAAGGTCTTACCCGAGTTTCAGCAAACAGCCTAGCATCATTGTTTGATTTGAACGTCATCTCAAGAATTATCGCAGTGGATTCTAAGCAGCGCAATGATACTTGGAGGAACGCATACTAAGAGCATCAAGCTCTTCATGTCGATTTATCTATTTCTACGTATCCGCGTACAAACCTCCTAGCCCAATGCCCGTGGGTATCTGAAAGCAAATCCATCAATATGCGAGCTAAATTGCAGAAACATGAGCACCGTCAAATGCCAACTCCAGCGAATACAGTCCGAGATCCTGCTCCCTAGGTAAGTATCGGAGTCAGCATTCCTCCTCTCGATCAATGCAATCAGCAGAGGGTGCATGTTCTGGAGGCGAATACTGCTGAGACGTGTTTCAAGCATATCGAAATGCTCAGAAAGGGGCAAAGATTGCTCGGAAATTTACTTACCAACAACCGATTGTAGCCTTACCACGCGGCTCTCATAAACAGACGACTCCCTTCGCAATGCCAATATCTTCCCAGTCGATTTGCCACACACTCAGGATGCCAATCTCCCATCCCTCGTTCTTTTTCCCACGCTTGATCCTGCCGATTACGCGCGCTTTTTTGCCTCTGCCGCCTTCTGCGAGGAACTGTCTCGAATCATGATCCCATAAGTCCACCCCCTTCCAAATAGCATACTGTCCATCTAGAGAGGGCGCCTTGTCTGGTGTAAAGAGATCAACAAGCTCGAAGAGCTGCTTGTATGCAGTGGGTTCGCGGTCAGAGTACTTGACGCGGCAGTAGAGCTCGACGATTGCGTCCGTTGAATTCCGAAGAGCCACTGAGGCGGCATTGAGCGCTTCGCCAATGCGAAAGCAGGTACGCAGAACAGCTGTTTGCGACACACCCGTAACCGGAGAACGTGGAAGTAGCGATTTCGGAAAGCTAGGCCGGACGAAGGGAACGGGACGGCCATCTTTGGTAGGAACAATATGCGCCGCGACATTCGGGGATCGCTCGGCGAGAGGTGACGGCCTAGTAATTGGAGTCCCAGGGCTAGTCGGACTGGTCGACAATGAGGAAGGAGTCGAGCGCTTCGACGGCGCGTACGAAGTCGGCGGCATCCACTGAAGCTTAGGCACAGTCGGTGTACGTTGCGTAAACGGAGGTGATTGACCATCTGTACGTTTAGGTGTAGTAGTACCCAGATTCATGAATTCAACGTCTAGGCTATCATCCTGGGATGGGTCTTCCAATATCTGAGTAGCTGGCTTAGGCGTTCGCTTCGTCAGACTCTTCTTCGTTGACTCAAGAACCTTGTCAAAAGTACCATCAGAAAGAAATTCGTCAATATTAATGAAGATTTCGTCTTCCTCGTCAATCTGGGGATCGGATTTTCGATCCGGAAGGAAAGTCATGGAGCTGTCAATATGGAGTGCTTGAACTGCATCCGGACTCGAAAGTGCCTGTCTTTCTGGAGAATACTCTGCTGGATAGGAATTCTGGATGTGTAAAGCCGGTTCGGGAGAGCTGCGGATTGGTTGTGCTCTATTGGCGTTCCCTGAAGCTTCATCTTTAATGGTTGTGAAACAAAATGCATCACCGTCTTCATGTTGTTCAACCAAATTTGGGCTCGAGCCTCTGGGTTTAGCGCATGAGTTCATTACAAGGTCTTTGGTGATAGAACGACCAGGCTCTGCGGGCCTAAAGTCATTCTCAACCAGCGCTGTTGGAACGTCTTCATAGTCCGAACTCGCAGGGTGTCCAGAAAGGATGTCGAAGAAGACTCTATCGCTTGACGGACCGTTGTCCGATGTTGGCCCTGGGCTTTGACTAGCAATTGTACATCGACTCCCTGTACCTGCATGGGAATAGCCACCGACTGAAGTCAAACCGCGTGGACGTTCGAAGGCTACCTGATAGCTTTGTCCAAGACCAGCGGATTCACAGTGCTCCTGTAGGTCAGTCGTGTCCGATGTCGGGCCTGAAGCTTGCGAAGACCCGTTCGAGGTACGGAGCTGAGACCCCGGCGTAGATTCAATCTGGCCACCATTTTCAGAGAAAGGTTTGGGAGTGGAAATTCCTGGCTTGGTCACGCTCAGAGCCTGCGAAATATCTCGACCTCGCCTTTCATCACCTGTGCTTGCCTTGTTAACCTTGGCCTGGCGGGGCGCTGCAACCGACCTCTTTGGCTTTTGACTCGGTCCTGCAAAGTTGTTCTGTTCGATTTTTCGGCGTTTGGCTGATCTTGAAGATTTCGATTTCGAATCGGCCTCGGTGACTTCTGGAGTATTACTTGTGTACGCACATGTGGTAGTGTCGTATGCTCGCTGGTTGACTGGAGTAAACCCCGCAATCGAAGGTTCCCACGTCGCACCAGCGTCTTGTAAGGCATCTGCGTCTCGCTGGTTGAGGCCACTCGCCGCTTTCATTTCAGACATACCCCAGCTCCAAGCTCTTTCCTTGTCCATCGTATCATCTCATTGCTGCGTCATCCTACGTGAACATTCTAGCCGCTTCAGATTTCCGCGGTCTTCACAGATCTCTGTCCATACTTCAATCGACATCCGTTCGTATGAGTGGACGTAGCAATTTCTTACCTCCCTTTGCATCCCTTAAGAGATGCTCGAGTGATGCTTCAACATTGCTTCATTGTCATCAGACTTTCTACCGCCAGTATCCTAATACATGCCAAGTAAATTATTACTAGTATGCCAAGACCCTAGGCAGTCTAGCCCAATATAGCTAGTAAGAGAGATGTTTATAGCGATAGAAAGTCTGATCGCTCAATGTCGAAAAAAGCCTCTCGATTCCTACTTACAAAAGATGCTTTAAAGTTGTTACACAAGATTACAACGTTTATATGTTATTATTGTGTCGTTCGTTGCTAGACTGACCGCGTCGGGTCGATTCGGGTCAACCCGATTCGAAAGTCTTGGCGGGTCGGTTCCTAAAGTTGGAATCGAAAACCAAGTCGGGTCGAGTCGATTCCTAGGGTTGAAACCGAAACTCGACCCGAAAAAATCGACCCGAATTGCTAAGACTATTTAAATAATTATATTATAATTATTAATAGTCAATATATAGTTAATAACCAATATATTTTTAACAATATTTAATTATTTAAATTATAATAAGGTAATGTGTTGCGCAATACGACGACGACATATTTGAAGCTTGTAGATCGTAATAGTAGCAAGTAAGCAACCCAAAGAGTTGTTTGTCTACTCTTAATTGATTTGCTTAGCAAGTTGACTCAAATTTGAGTTAATCTAACTTAGATAAGCTAGACTTAATTAAGATTAACTCAAGAGCTACAATATATTTTGCAATTTTTGTTGTTTATATATAATTATTTTCTATAGTATTAATAATTTACTATGTTGTTTGTTATATTTTTTAATAGATTATAAGCTCAAATTTGCAAAGACTTTTAATTCGACAATTTCTAGTGCTATTATTGCGACAATCTCGATTGCGTTTTATAAAAAACAAAAAACATTGTTATTAATAGATAGAAATCAATATATATTTTCGAGTTACGCGAGAGATTTTTGCGCAAATAAATTGATTTTGTTCGATTACAAGTTTTACGAAGAACAAACAACAATAAAAGAGATTAACTTATATGTTTAAAAGAAAGCCAATCAATGTTTTAAAAAAAACAAATTATATTGTTTAAAAGAAAACTAGTTAACACTTTAAAAAAAGTAGACTAAATTGCTTTAAAAAAAGCAAACATAGTATTAAAAAATATTGTTAAGACAACAACATAATTACAATCTTTATATTAAATTAATAAAAAATTAGTGCATCAAATTTCTTTATTGCTACTTAACAAATATTACTTTTTTTATTTTTTTTATTTTTTTGTTAATTTTACTTTATTTACTTTTATATATTATAAGAAACAATATACGCAAAACAATTAATATACTTAGTCGAATTACAAATAAACAATAATTTTGTCGAATAAAAAATTATTTTATAGCAAAAGATCTTTAAAATGTAATTTAATTTTTAGATTTTATTGTACTTTTTATCTTTACAAACAAAATTAATTTAATATTATTAATAATTTTTTAATCTAAAGATATAAAAGCAAATGTTAAAACTACTCTTTATAATTAATTTTGCTTAAACAAGAACAACAAAAAAAACGTAATTACTATAATTATTGCATATAAGATATAAAGATTCTTAATATATAAATACAAAGAAAAGCTTTAAATTATTAAAAAATAGCATTTAACAAACTATATAAACTACAAGAAGTTTATTAATTAGAGCATCAATAAAGTATAAACATATTTTAAGAAATTAAAACAAAAATTGTTAAAATTTAATTTAATATAAAGAGACTATATTGTAATAATAGACTAATTTAAATATTATTAATTTTCTTGTCTTCGAAATATATTGCAACTCAAAATATTTTTAATACTTAAAATTCTTTTAATGTCGATATAATTCTTTAAAAGCTATAAGAAAAAAAGATATTGCTTAAAGTTAATAAGATTATTATATAAATTAAACGCGAAATTAATTGTTCGAAATCTTAACGTTAGTATCGAAGTTTTTCTTTAAAATTAAACTTTAATCTTTATCGAAAATTTAGTTTCTTTAATTAAAAAATTAGTAAAGATATATATTGTTGCTATCTTTGTTAAAGTCTTAAGTATTTTGTTAAAAAGTATCTTTTTTATATTAATATTCGCAAATATATTTAAAAAAAAATAAAAAAAACAAAGATTATTAAAAATAATAAATAAAATTTTTATAAAAAGTATCGCGTTTACAATGTTAAAAACAATAATTTGTTAAAAGAATCTTTACTTAATAATAGTAACTTCAATATTAAAAAAAGTATTAATAAAGAATTTGCGATATTATTTAAAAAAAATATTAATAAAAATTTTAACAATAAATAAGTTATTAACATTAATGTTTTTTTATATATAATTAATTAACTTCGACATTTTAGAAGTTCTTTTATTGTTATTTCTAAACACATTATTAAAATTAAAAAGAGAAAATTGTTTTTAAATTAATATAAGACAACAACAATATATACAAAGAACAAAAACAAAATATATTTAACAAATATTTTTTTTGTTTTAAATTTTAAAATTAATTTTTTGTTTAATAAACATATATATTAAAAAGATTTATATAAAAGCTTTTACAAACACAATATATAAATGCAAAATAAACAAAAAAAACGTATTTTTATTGCAAATTAGCAAAAATATATATATATAATAAGCAAAATAACGTCGAATTTAAACAAGTTTGCTCTTATTGTTGTTATATAATAGAAGTCTTTTATAGTGTTTTTAACAATTGATAGCGTATTTAATTAGAAAAATTAAATACAAATTAATATTAATAAAACAATCATTAACAATTTCAAAACAAAGTTATATAGTTTTTAATATTGTTAATTTGCTTATTTAGACGCAATTAAGTTGCAAAAGCTATATAAAATTATTATACTCTTAAAGTTTGTTTTTATTATTAAAAATATAAATTTTTTTTGTAAAGTATGCGCATTAATTAAGTTTTACAATAAGAGAAATTATTATATTAATAAGTATAAAACAATTATTTTAACTTTTATTTTAATTAATATTTGCAAATTACTATTAGTTTTAAAACTTAAATATAAATATTTTTTTAAAATTGTTAACAATTACTTTTGTAAAATATAAATATTAATAATAATTAAACAAAAACAAATTGTAGACATTTTTTGTTAATAACAAATGCAAATAGAGTTTTAAAGTAAAGTTAAAGTATTTGCAATTTGCAACGATAATAATATAAAGCTTAAATTAATATTTAATAAATAATGTTTATTTTTTAACGTTGTGCTTAATTATATTTTGTTGTATAATTCTCTTTAAAATAATGTTGTTAAACAAAATATACAAATTACGAAAAACTTTATAAAAGTTATAATTAAAGAGACGAAATTTTTTATTAAGTTTTAGTTAAAAGTTGTATAGATAAATGCATATTTATAAAATTGTATAGCAATCAAATTATTTATCGACAATAAATTTATTATATTTATAAAGACATTTATTGATATTAAATTATTTATTAATTATTTGTGTATATAAGATTGCAAATGTTATTTTTATATAAATTTCAAATCTTTTTTTGTTAAAAACAAAAAAATAAGCTTATAAATAAAGAACGAATAAGAGTGTTTCTCGAATATATCGACAAAATAAGTGTATTTGTTAAAATATAAGTATTAAATTTAAGTAAAATTATTAAATATAATATTGTCAAATATGTTAAAAGCAAAAAAAGAGAACATATTAATCTTAAGATATATGTTAAAACAATTAATATTTTGCTAAAAAGATAATTAATAGATAGATCTTACAAAGATGCAATTAGAAATAAATTTAACTTAAATCTTGTTTATATTAATTTAAATCTTGTTTATATTAGTTTAAATCTCGTCTAGAATAACTTAGATCTTATTTAGATTATTTTAAATTCTTTCTAAATAACTTTAGATAATTTTGTTTTATTTAAACGTTATATATAAACATTTTTGCACGTTGTTATTATAAAGAGAAAACAAGTTAATAATAGTGCAAAAAACTTAAAAAAATATCGAAGCAAAATTGTTTGTACTATAATAGTCTTTATAGTTTAAAATGTAATTAATAAGATTATAAATTTAAAGTGCAACTTTGTAGTTATTGATAAAAAAAACAATAATATTAACAAGCTTATTATATTTGTATTAAAGATATAAAACAAAATTGTAAACAATTTTGTCTAAAAGAAGTTATAAAAAGATGCTATATAAGAGAAATTACTTACTTTTGCTACTAATAATATATAAAAGATTGTTACTTTTTTTCGAAACTTTAATATTGTAACAAGCAAATAAATATTTAAAACAAAAATATATATAAATAAAATATTAAAAAAGCTTAAAACAAAATTAATTACAAAAAACTTTACACAAGTCTTTAAAATTAACTACAAAAATACTTTTATTTTAATTGTTAAATTTGATATTTTACAAATATTTTTTGTTATTGTTATGCTAAAAAATTTAAAATGTTATTAAATAGATATTAACAATATCTTTATTAAGTCTTTTCTTAAGAAAAAAATTTATATAATATTTTTATTTAGAGTAAATATATCTTTAAGACAATGCTTGCGTATTCTTCGAAGTTTTTATAATTTAAAATAAGTTGTTTGCAATTAGTATAAGCGCTATATTAAAGAGTTTGCTAAATTAGATTTTAAACAATGCAATATTAATCTTTATTTTTTGTTATATTTTAAACGACGCATTATGCTTTTACTTTATATTAACAATATTGTTATTGCTATATAATTAATAAGTAATGTTAATTAATTTAAACGCAAGTTTTAATAAATATTTAAAATAAAGAATCTAAAAGAAATAAAAAGAATTCTTAGCATTAAAATTATTTGCAATTAAAAAGTCAAAACTTTACGTATAGATTAATTTTATTATATTAACAAAATATTTAATAAATTGCAAATATCTATCGACAAAAGTAGTTTAATTAAATTGTTTATAAATAAATACAATTCTCTTCGATCTATTAAATTAAAAGACGAATAAATTAATTAAAGAAATTATTAATACGCAATCGAAAGCATTATATATGCAATTATTTATACTCGTTTAAATATTGCTTTCGCAATAGAACGTCTAAGTTAATATTTTGTCAATTTAACAAAATATTATAATTAAATTTTGAAAATACTACTTCGATATCTTTGCTTTATTGTCGATAAAAGACTAACGTATAATAGTAGTAAAAGTTTATATTTAGTAATATACTTTAACTTAAACTACGCATTTAATAGATTAAATTAAAAGTTAATTCTTAAATATATATTTATAATAAGCGAAGAATTAATCGCATAAATGTTATATAAACAAAAGTTAATAATAATATCTATTATTAAGACTAAGTATATAGCTTTATTTATATATGCTAAAGAGAATCTATAAATTATATAGATTCTAAGAGATACTATAACGAGATAGGAATAGAATTCTAGTTAGTAGGCAACTATAACAACAGAGATTTATCGCAATGTATGTATAAATTGCACTATACAATCTAATAATATATTAAGTAGCTAAAGTTCTAAGATCTAAGTAGAAGAAATCGCATATATATTGCAAATAGATCGCTAATACTAATAACAAACATTCTTAAATTTATGGTCTAATATTATTTAATTACTTAACTATATACAATCTTCTTTCTTTTAATAATTGTCTCTTAATTATTAAATTAAAAAACTTTTGTTTTTGCTCGTACAAAAGTTGTAATAAGAAAATAAAAAAATTGCTCTTATTTTTTTAAGATTGTTAGATTAGATTCTTTGTTTATTTTGTTACTTAAGTTGATTGCGTAAAAAATGTAATAAATTAATTCGCATAGAGCTTTCTCTAAAGTTAAAAAAATTATTTAATCGAAATTAAGTATTTAATAAAATTAATTGTTGTAAATCTTGCTTATTCTTTAAAAACAATAACAATAATAGTAAGCTTCTTTAATATAAACTTAAAAGATTAATTTAAAAAAAAAATAACAATAATAGAGTAAATTGTTGTTATTGTGTTTAAATTAAACTTTTCGAAACAAAAGATAAATATATAATTCTAGAAATTATTTCTAGTTTTAAAGTATTCAATTTAGATTACTAACTTAGTTTTAATTTATAATGTTCTTTTTTAATTTCGAATTAAAATAACAAAATCTTTTCTTTTTTGTTAAAACAAATAGTTGAAGATTTAAAATTTGTTTTCTTTTTATAATTAATCAAATAAAAATCTAAATTGTTCTAAATATTAAATTAATAAATATTAAATATTTTAAAGTTTCTAAACGTTATAAATTGTATTTACAAATAAAATTCAAATACTTTATTTTCTATTTTTTAATTTTTTTTTATATTGATTTTACGTAATGTGTTGTACATTCTTAAGTTTACTTTACTAAACAATTGAATTTTTTTGCATTTTCGAACAACATTTTTAATTTCTTTATTACTTTTGTCGAATTCTAAAGCGCATGTTCTATAATCGCATTTTTAATATTAAATATAAAAAAGAAGTTAATAGTAACTTTAAAACAATAAAATATATTAATTGAAAATAAATTTAATGAAATTAAGTTTTAATAAATTGTAATAATGTTGCTTCTTGTATTTATTTAAAAATTCTTTAAAGTTTCTCTATTTTTTAATAAAGTTATATAGACAAAAAATATTTTAATTTTTATATTAATTTCGATTTCTAACTTGCAATAAGAGATTTGAGATTGCGCAATTCGCATATCTTTAAATTAACAAAATATACTTGCTTAATACAATTTTTATTCTAACAAATTCTTCTTTATTAATTTAATTTCTAGTATTTCTTTGTTTTGTTATTCTTTTTTTATTGCTTTTTGCAATTATATATCGATCTAATTATAAAAATTATCTAGCAAACATTTTTCGCAAAATAAATTATTTTGTGCAACAAAAAAAACAATCGATTGCAATTGCTAAAACTCTTAATAAATGTTTTAATTTACGTTAAGATTAAAATAATGTTTCGACGTTCAATTTCTATGCTCTTTAAAGACTAACAAATAAAATATTGTTAACAATTTATAGTTGTAATTGTTTTGTAAAAGCATATATATTATATAAGAATTTAAATTTATTTGTATTATTATTTGCAACATAGAAAACAAACAATTAAGAATTTTTTTTTTGTCGATTGTTGTTTTTTTGTTAATAATATAATATTATTTGCAATTCGCTTTAAAGTTGCAATTATATTTAATACTTCGAATTAACAATTAAATAAACAAATCAATTTTAATAGACAATTATTTTATGTTAATTTTATTTTGCTAAATTAGTATTGTTTATTACTTGAAATTAAATATCAACTTATTAAAAATTGTTAAATAAAAAGATTAGCTTTTCTCTCTTATAAACATATTGTCTTAAGAAATCTTTAAAGACAAATAAACAAATATTGAACTTAAAGTTCAACTTATTTTGTCTTACAAATGCTAGAAAATTGTTTCGTTTCTTATAACACTAAATTATTTGTCTCTTAATTTAATTATTAAAAATTCGATTTATTTTTAACAAAAATTCTAGCTTTCTTTAATAAGCTATACAAACAATCGATTTTAATATAATTGTAACTAGATTTTCTTTTTGCTTTTTTATTAATATAGCTAGTTTAATTAGTTGAAAAACTTTGATTAATATTGTTAAACAATAGTTGATTTAATATTGCAAATCTATGTTTACTTTTATACATAAATAGTTTTTTGTATTGTTTTTCTTGTTTGCTAGAATAAAGATAACTATTGTTTTTGAAAAGATTTTTGCGATTTTAATAATTAAAGTACGTAATTTTGTTATATTAACAATTCTAGATAATTTAAAATCTAACAAAGATAATTTTAATATCGAATTTCGCAATTGTAGTAACAAAGAAAAAGCTTCTTTAAAAAAATCTAAGTTTTAATTTTTTTTTTTGCTTTGTCTTTTATAAGTTTTGTTATTTTTAAACTTTAACTTTAATTTTAACTAAAAAGTTAACAATTTAAGTTTTTTCTATTTGTTGTTTTAAGTTTGCGCTCTCTTTGTATCTTCTATAAAAGAAAACAAAATTATTTAAACTTTTGTTTGACAAGTTTTCTTTAACTTCGCGTTTAAAATTCTTATTAAATTATATTCTTAAAAATAATTTTTTATTTCAATTTTCAAAAGCTTTTGTTTAATAGACGCTATTGTATTTTTGAACTTTTTGACATTTACTTTGTTGTAGTTGTCAATTATATAATTAATAACGCGTTTCAATCTTATAGTGCGATATTTAAGTTAATCGCACATAATTCGATTTAATTTTTTCAAAATTCTTTGTAAATCTTGACGCTTCTTTGCTATTTGTAACATTGTTTTAATAATTAATTAATCTATATTTTTAAACAATATATTTGCAATCTTTAATAATTATAGTTTGCGAAGTTAAACTTAATTATTTTGAATTTGTAGTTTTTTATTTTGATCAATTTCTTGTGTTGCGTTCTTCAATTCTTGTTATAATAAATTACTTATTAGTACTTGAACGTTCTTATTAATTGCTTATTACAAATTTTGCGTTTAATTCTTAATTATTTTCAAAGTATTTAAAATTGTGTTTCGAAGATTTTTCAAATATTCTGTTTTTTTATTGTTAATAATTTTATTATATTAAAGCAAGATATTAATTACTTAAATATAGACGCAATTTTTAATAATTAAATTGTCTTCTATAAATTAAATAATTGTTTTTTGTAATTTAATTTAAGTTTAAGTCTAAAAAGTTTAACGCTATAACGTTCGTAATTGTTGCGATAATATTTGCTAATCTTATACTTAAAATAATTTAATCGAAAAAATCGATTTTTAATTACAAAAAAAATATATTGACGTTATTAAATTTTAACTTGTGTTTTATTTAACAAATATAAATTGTTGTTTTTTACAAAATTTTTTTATTAATATAAATAATAATTCTTGTTTTTAACTTTAATTTTTTAGTAAAAATTAAGAAATTTTTTTTGTAAAATATTGTTTACGTTTAGTATTTTGTAATTGTTGTTCTAAATTTATTATAACACAAGCTTAATAAAAAAAAATTTATACAAAAATAATAAATCGAAAAAAAGAATTTTGCAAACAAAGAATTAAGCTATTAAGTTGCTATATTTTTATCAATAAAGCAATAACTTGTTTTAAATATTTAACAAACATAAAACTTTAAATACAAAGAATTTTTACTTATAGATTTGATTGTTGTTTGCAATATTTATATTATTAATTATGCAAAAAAATTGTATTAACATTTATTTGTATATTAATTTGCAAACAAATATAAAACTAATATAATTAATATATAATTTTGTTATCTTTATTGTTAAGAAATACTATATAAAAAATAATTAAAACTCGTTCTCTATAATTTGAAAAAATTCTTAAAATTTTAGAATTTCGAATCAAGACTTGCTATTAATGCTCTTAAATTGCTTTCTAGTTGTTAATTTTAATCAATTAAAATAAACAAACAAACGCTAATATTGTTTATCTACTTCTAATTAATCAAAATTGTTAATATTTCGACTTTTTGATTTTCTTGTCTTTTTATTTGTTTTTTTTAAATATTTGAAATTATAATGTCTTGTAAATTACTTTGCGTAATTAAATTACTTTTTAATACTTATAAATTAATAAACTTTATATTGAAGTTTTTGCAAATAAAACAAAACGAATATAAAGATCGCAACTTTTTTTTCTTTTAAAAAAAATCTTATACTTTTATATAATTTAAATAATTGTAATAAGATAGCAATAATATAATAATTGCAAACAATTTTTTGTTACTTTAATTAAACTAATTTTTTGTCTTTTGTATAAAATTATTTTTTATTTTCTTATTTTTGTTTTTTGACTTTGCAAAGATTTAAAGATTTTGATTTTTTATTATATATTTTTTTAATCAATTTTTTAAATAGATATTTTTAAGTCTTGTATTATTAATTTTTTTCAAAATATAAAAGTCTTTAATTTTGTTTTCTTTTCTTATTTTAAAGAAGTCTAATTATTAAAAAAATAATTTTATATTATATTTTTTATCGAACTTAATATTATATAATAAAATTAAATCTTTAGTTTAAAATAAACGCGTTAACAATTAATAATTATTATTAAAAAGATTTTTGTTTGCTCTAAATATGTTTTTTAATAAAATAAGAGTTGTATTTGATGCTTAAGAATTTAAGTATTAAAAAGAAGTTATATTTTTTGTCAAATTTCTTTTAGAAATTCTTTGTAATTAATAACTTTAACGTTTTTTTTCAATTTAGATACTTGTCTAAAATAGAATTATTTAAATTGCTTATATTTATTAAATTTGTTTTTTAAATTTTTTGCTTATATATTGTATTTACTTGAACAAATAAGCGCAACGCAATAAAAAATTAACAAAAAATATTAAACTTTCTAAACAATTAAATAGCGAAAGTCTCTTTTATAATATATAATTAAAAAGTTCGAATTATTAATAATTTTTAAAATATTCGAAATATAATGTTAATTTAAATATTTATTTAATTTTAATTAATTATATTAATAAGCGAACAAGCGCTAATATTGTTTGCTTGCTTTAATTGATCAAAATTTTGTTAATTTTTTCTTTTAATCTTATTTTGCAATATTGTTATTTTAATAATTTTAATCTTTATTTTTAAAGATCTCTTGCAATTAAATTTGCGAAATTGAGCAATTATATTAATTAAACAATTATTTAGAAGTTTAAAGATTTCTTTAAGAATATAATATTCTTATCTTTGTTGCTAAAATAATTAACAAGTATTTTTAAAATATTAATACGCTTTGTTTTGTCTTTAGAATAAATTGTTAATTTTAGAAAGTTGTTGTCTATATTTACAAAACTTATTTGAGTACTTTGTTAAAAAAATTAATTTAATAGAATTTCGTAATTAAGTCGAAAAGCAACAAAAATAAAAATATAAATTATTATTTTTTTAATTAATATTTTTGCATTTTTTATTATTTTTTCGAAACAAATATATACTCTTATAATCTTTATTAGTAAAATAAAAATATCTAGTTAAATAACTAGATTAATTTTGTTTATAAAACTCTTGCTAATATAGTTAATTTTTGCACTACTATTAAATATTGTTTTAATTTTTATATTTTTTAGTTATATTTACGCAATTAAGCAAACGACGAAATACAAAATTCTAAGAAATTTTACTCTCGCAATAATATTCTCAAAATAAATAATTTTAATAAATTTAGCGCTAATTAATTTTATAATAACAATTGTCTCTTTCTCTTTTTTAATAAGCTTTTAAGATTTTCTTTTTGTTACTATAGCATCAAATTTTTTATTAAAAAGAAAACAAAAAAAAAGCAACTTAAATTAAAACAAAAATCTAGAAGATTTATTAATTTTATTTTTATTTTTAAAATAAAAATACTTTGAGTTAAAGTTTTAAAATTAATTTGATTTTTTATAATTTGTAGTATTCTTTTTGAACGTTCTATTTGCTATGCATAGTTTGCAAAAGTCTTTTATTTTTTTCTAAATTTAATTTTCTAGTACTTAATAACTTTCGAATTAAAGTTAATTATTGCGAAAACGTTCTTTATTGTAACGTTCTTTACTTTTGTTTTTATTACTTTTTTTTCTACGTATATTTCTTTTTTTGCAACTTTTATTATTTTTAAATAATTCTTAAACTTAACGTTTTTAATCTTTAAAAATCTCTCTTTCTTTTTAATTTTTTTTTTAATTTTTTTAATCAATTGCTTTATTAAAGACTTTTAGAACGTTTATTGTTTAAAAAAATCTTATTTTAATTAAACTTTTCGAATTTTTATTATTGCTTAATTCGATTTACTATTCTTTTTATCTTTCGACAAAAAACTAATATTTAATTTTATTATTATTATTGTAATTACAAAATTTCGAACACAATTTTACGCTCTTTATTAAAGACAAATTCTTATAGTTTTTCTCTTAATTTTCGCATTATTAAGAGACTATTTTATTTCTTTATTTTTAAAATTGTTAAATTTATAATAGATTTTGTTGCTTTTGTTTATATAAATTTTTTTATTCGTTATTAAGATTATTAACTTTAAACAAATTTATTATCTATACAAATTGTAATAAAATAAATACTTATTTAATTTTAATTAAGATTAATTGTATCTAGAAACAAATACAAATTCTTAATAAATATAAATTGTTTTTTAAGATAAACTCTAGATTGTTACTTAAATTTAAAAAGATACAATATATAAAGTTTTTTATAATTGCGTCGTTATTGCTTGTTAAATTATTTAATAAATCTTGCTTTTTGTTATTTTGCAAACATTATTAATTTTGAGATCTTTAAAAGCTCGTATTAAGATATTTAGTATTTTGTTAATTTTCGTATTTTTAATTGCAATTATTAGCAATACTAAAGAGACAAAAATTATTTTTGATATAATTTCTTTCTTTATAAGATCTTGCTTCTTGCTTATTATATTTATTAATTTATTTATATTAATATTCGCAACTTGTTAAGCAATCTAATTGTTATTAATGTTTATTTCTCGCATAATTATTTTATTTTTAATTAGTTTTATAATTGTCTTGTATAACAATTTAAATATTATAATAATTGTATTGTTTAAATTAATTTTATATTTTCGCATTATCTTAGTACAAATATTGCAAAAAAAATTCTTTAAATATTATAAAAACTTAATATATTTATTAACTTAACTAAATTTAATAAGCTTCGAGAAAATAACTCTAAATTGTCGATTATATTTACGAATATTATTTAACTTTGCTCTTAATATATCTTTTAAAGACTTTAAAAAAGTATAAGAATTAATTTTTTAATTTAAATTCTTATCTTTATATTTCTTTTTTAACTTATTTATTATTTTAAATTACTTTTTATTTGTCTAAATAACAATAAATTTAATAAAGTCTTTTATAAGCTTGTTGCAATATCGAGACAACTTAATAATCTTATATTAAAAGATAACTTTACGCTTATTACAAAAATTCAAAAATTGATTTAAAAAGTTAATAATATTAAGTTTATTAAAGTATAATACTCTTAATGTTTCTAAAAAAGATATAAAGATTATGTAATAATAGAGTTCTACAATTTTTATAAAATTATAAAGTAAGTTTGTTGTTAATATAGATATATCGAAAAAAAACTCTACGATTTTTTTATTGTTTTGAGACATTATTTCTAAAAAAATAGCTTAATAACAAATAGTAAAAATAACAACTACTAAATCAAAAAAACTAATAATAATAATTAATTTAAAAAATAATACTTTTAATTTGCAAATCTCTTTCTTTTTTTTGCAAAAATATCGAAAAAAGATTTTCTTTTTTTTTTACCTTTGCGCTATTTTCTTGTTTATTGCTTCTTTATCTTTTTAATTGTTTATAAATAGACGTTCTTAATTTATTGCTTTTTTCAATTAGTTGTCGATTTACTATTAACGAATATTTTTGCGTTAAAAACTTGCTTCAATCTTTATTAAAAAAAGAGTTCAAATAGCGTTTTTGCTTTTAAGCAAATAAATTAATTATATTGTTAAAAAACTTCTTTTAATAATATTATTATAGTTAGCAAATAATTTATTGTTTTAACAATAAATACTAGTTGCAATTTTAATAAAATATTTTGATTTTTGAATTTATAACTTTTATTGCTATTTTTAATGTTTTAACTTTGTCTCTTCTTTTTTTATTTTTTAACTTAATAATATTTTAATTTCTAAGTTGTTAATTTTGTGTTTTTGATTTTTGAAGTTTCTAATTCTAGTAATTTGTTAAAATTAACTTGTCTTTTATATTCTTTTTTTTGTGTTTTTAAATTTTTAAATTCTTAAAATTGTTTTTAGAGATATATTGACAATTTGTTGTTTTAATATTTGTTGTTGTAACTAAAATCTTGCATTAAACTTTAATATAACAAGATAAAAATAAAATTCTAATTAGTAGACAACTATAAAAACAAAAACTTATCGCAATATATATATAAATTGTACTATACAATTTAATAATATATTAAGTAGCTAAAGTTCTAAGATTTAAGTAAGAGAGATCGCATATATATTGTAGCTAGGTCGCTAGTATTAATAACAAGCATTCCCAAGTTTATAGTCTAATATTATCTAGTTATCCAACTACAATACTAGTTATGCGAAATACTTTAAAGATTTATTAAATTGCATAGATATTGTTAAAAACAAGATATACAAATTCGTATTTTTTATGCAATTAATAAGCGACAATTAAGCAACTCTAGTATTTATTAAGAACGCTTATATTAATAATAGATTAAAATATATTAATATAACACTTTATTATATTAAAGATTTTTGCAAAAGTAATTGTATTTGCATTAGTTTTGTTCGAAGCGCAAATATAATAACAAATAAGTTAACAAAGTTATTGCTTAAAAATAAGTTTAAAGTCTTTATTAGACAACTTAAATTAATAAATTAGAAAATTAATAAAAGCTAATAAGTACGTTATTATCGAGTAAAAGTATTGCGCAATACAACGACGATATATCTAAAGTCTACAAATTGTAATAGTAGCAAATAAATAACTTGAAAAGTTGTTCGTCTACTTTTAATTACATTGGCAAAACAAGAAGACAACTCGCTATAGTTAAGATACGCGTTCTACTAGAAGAACTTTCTGCTAGTCTCGGATTAGCAGAAAGTTATATTAATATACTTCAATTAACTAATAGCTTCTTTGCCTATAATAATACTTTATAATTGCAATTTCTAATATATACTTAAAATCGACAAAGTTACGCACAAATATTTGTGCGCTTAATAAACAATAATAATTTGTATATTTGTTTGCGTTAGATTTTGTCTACTATAGCTTTAGTATACAATAGAAATCTACAATTTATCTAGAAAATATTTATACCAAATTTGAGCAAAATTTCGCACAATATAGCTCTAGCATATAGTAGAAATTTGCAATTTATTTAGAAAACATCTATATTAAATTTGAGCAAAATCTTGTCTATATTATATACGTAATATTGCAAAATAGTTAATGTTAATTTAAATCTAGACGCGTGCAAACACAATTAAGTAAGTCTATAAATATTGATTTTCTATAATAATTTTCGATTAAATTTTTTTATCTTTACTTTTTGCGCATGCTATATTAAATTGTATAATTGTATAATAATATATCTTTACTATTATTTGTATTGAACTTCGACTACAATAGATATTTATCTAATTGAATTAAAGATTATATTAAAGACGTTTTTAGTATTGATAATAAGTATATCGTAAAAAAGCTTTAAAATCGCGCGAACAATCTTGTAGCACAATATTAATTATACGTCGCAAGATATAAAAATTTATCTTATAATCGAATTGCTTTTGCACAAGATTATATGCGTATAGCTAGCTTTATTTAAGCTTATTTTTGAAATTGTATCGAAATTAATAGTTATTTAAACTAGAATTTAAAATTGTGCGTAGATATTTTTATTTATATTAGCAACTTTAGTAAAAGAGTTTGTATAAATAGAAAACTTCGCTTTATAGCTTAAAAATAAAATAATTATATTAATCTTTGCAAAATTATTACAATTTCTATAACTTTTGTCGCACTCTTTCTATTACTAACGTTATCGATTTTGTTATTCAATTTATTAGCGTCGATCTTTTTATTCTTTTTTTTTTAATTTTATTAGATATGTTTGCAATATCTCTAGCGCAAAATTTTGTTAATTTAGTTGTGTTTCAATTCTTTGTTATATTTTTTCGCATAAATCTTTTTAATTTTATAATAATAGCTTGCGCTTTGCAAATCTTCAAAGATATCTTATACAATTCTCTTCGACTTTAGCATTTTTTTATTGTTTTTTTTACGAATATTTTTTGAGATATAAAGTGCTTTCTAGTTTACAGCAATATAAACTATACTATTTAACAATAATAAAATTAACAAGCATATTTAATAACAATAATCTTTAAAATGTCGTTCAATATTAACTAAATAAAAAACAAAAAAGCTTAAAGATTAACGTATATGCACAAAATAATCTTAATAAGTAAGTATTTGCTCTTTATTATTATTGTTTAATCAAAAGGCAAAACAATTAAGTTAAAATATATTTCGATTTTTATTAAATCTTTTAAACAACAAAAGCTTGTTTCTCTTTAATACGCAAAAGAAATTAAGCTATTATTTAAAGAAATTGAAGAATAGTCTTTTCAATAATTTTGCGAAAAATAATACTCTTTTTAATTCTTTATTAAGTAAATCGAAAGACAATTAGTACTTAACAAAAGCTTTATTGTTTTAATTGTTAATAATTAATTATATTTTTTAGACTTTAAGTATTTTAGAAAAATTAGTACGTTTAGTTTTGACTTCAAGCTAGTAAAGAAATCTTCTTAAAAAAAAAACAAAAAACGAAAGAGCAAGACAAAGATATTGACAACTTTGCATTATATTAATCTTCGAACAAATTTAAAGATAACAAAAAAATTATTATTTAAATCTTAAAAGTCGATCTTAAGAACAACAACAATATTAAAAAAAAAAAAAAAAAAAAGAATAATATTAGAATACAACAAGAAAAAAATAAGATTAAAATTATTAATAATAATAAGAAGCACAATAAAGACAAGATTGTTGTAGACGAAATTAACAAAAAAAACTAAAATGCTTAATAAGCTAATTGCTTTTTTTTTGTTAATACACAAATTAATTTTTAATTAAGTGTAATAATTATTTAAAATAGTTAGCTTTGCGAACATTTTAATTTAGAGTTTTAAACTTAATTTGTACGCGTTGTTTGCATTGCTAATTTTAAACAAATTATTGCAAAATTTAAATAATCTCTTTCTAATCTAAAGTTTTATCTCTTTTATTAGTAATTGTATCTAGTAATTATTATTGTTTGTATAAATAGCAAAGTTAATAATTAATATAATAATTTAATTAATAATAAAATAAGTTTAGAAAAGATATTATACTCTTTCGAAGACAACTTACTTAAAGACAAATATTAACAAGCTATAAACAATTTAGACAATTGCTATAGTTGTATTTCGATTGCATCTATAGATAAAATAACAAGAAATTTACAAAAAATAGACAAAGAAGCTAGAGTTTTAACAACATTGTTTGGAGACAATATTACTAGAAAGTGTTTGCTCTTTATCTTATACGTCAAAAAAGTAATTTGCTATATATTTTTATTAACTTGGATTAAACTTCTTCGACAATAGATTAAATAATAAAGCAATTGTTTTTCTTGTATTAATAACAAATATTAATAAATAATTCGATGCAATTAAAACTTACGTCGACTTAGATAATTTAGATATTTAGTTTGTTAGTGTGCATGCTTTGTTGCTACTTACAAATTATCTTTTGTTATTTATAAAAAAGAAGCTTATAGCAAAGCGTTTGTCAAATATAATATTGTTTAAAAGCAAGACAATCTTATATAATATAGATTATTTTGATTGCTCTTCTAAAGTTAGCACAAAAATCTAGTTACTTAATATGTAAAAAATCTAACGTATTAAACTTTAAGACTCAACAATAATTAAGCACACATTTAAGATAAAAAAGAAATTAAAGAAGAAAAAAATATATATAATATATTGTAACATGTTTGTCGTTAACAAGTTATATATTGTAAAAAATATTAATAAAAACTTGTAAAAGTTTATCGAAGAAATTAAAATTAATTAACTAAAATTTTGCTTTTAATTTATTGCTATATTTAATACTATTATTAGCGTAGAATCTTCAAATATAGTAGCATTACTTAACATTATATTATCTTTAACGTAAGATTTTTTTTAACATATTTTTTATAATCTTAGCGTTTGTAGAATTAAAGAATTTATTAAAATATTAAAAGATTGTCAAGCTAATCTTACGTTAAAAAACAAAACAAAAGTAGATAAAGCAATTAAAAGATTTAGTTAAGTTCTTCTATATAATTTTATTTAAAGATATAAAGATAATTAATAATTTCTAGAACGTTTACTTAAGCTAATAAAATTTTATTAATAAATTGCTTAAACTTCTTTTCTAACAAAATACAAAAAAATCTACAACAAAATAATCAATAAGTAAAAGAAATTGAAGTTAAACAAACTTAAGCTCTTGCAACAATACTAGAAAAGCAAACAAATTAACACTATTTATATAAAGAATTATTTTAACAAATTAATGAAGCTTAACGTTGAAGACGTTATTAACGTCGCTAAAATGTTTTGTCTTTGTAACAATATATCTTATCTTACAATAAAAGAATTTGAGTTAAAATTTAAGACAAAGATATAATAGACAAATTAGAGCGTTTAAGACGTCTATATATATAGCAATATCGAACAAATAATTTTTTTTTTTTTTTAAATAACATATATTTAGTTTTTGTTAAAATATATTCGAAGTTTATTGCAATCGAATATATACTTTCTAGACTTAAGTATCTAAATAAATTAACTTTAATTATATCTATTTTTTTTAAAATAACATTAATAACTAAGAGAGTAAGTAATCTTTTTAAATCTTAATCTTTGTATTTTTTATTTTTTAACAACAAGCACATTCTTTTATCTTTTAATTAATTAACAAATATTAACTATCTTTGTTTAGTTTATTTGCGAGCATTTTATTTTTTAGCGAACAACTATAATAATTTACGACAACTCTAAAAAGCGTACAAAAGTTAAATTGTTCTTTATGTTGTAACAAAGTCTCGAAATTAACAAATTGCTAAACAAAGAGAAATTAAATATCTTAATAAAACTTGCTAGAATTATAAATACAAGTTCGAATATATAATATACTTAAATTGTTATTTTGTGCAAATTGACGCAAGATCTTAAGCTTGCATTGCAAATTTCTAAAAAAATCTATTGTTAAAAAAATTCTTTCGAAGTCTTCTATATTGTTATTTGTATTAATATTAATATTAAGAACGCAATTAATGCAAAACGCAAAAAAAAACAAGCTTTACAATAGCAATCTTCTAGATATCTAAGAAGAAGAAAAGTAGTTTTAGCAATATTCGTAATGCTAATAATATAATATTTAATAAAAAGAATACATTAATTGTAATACATAATAATAAGATTTTTATTTAATAAATATTCGAACAGAAATTTGTCTACTTCTACGAGACGCGTATCTTTCGAACTTAATAATAAAATTTTATTAATTATATTAAAAGTTCTATAACAAAGTTTTATAATTTGTTTAATAAGATATCTTTGCTAAGATTTTGCTCAAATTTGCTACAAATCTTTGTTATATAATTGCGCTAAACTCTTTTTAAATTAATAAATTATTTGAACACAATTTTAATTGTTGTTAATTGTTATACTATCTTAATAATTAGTTCTTAATTATCTTAACTCAATTTTACAAAGTGCTTTGCTCTTAATTTTTTTCTTTATACTCTTGTATATATCTTGCAAAGCTATACTTATATTACAATATATCTCTATTATTACTTGTCTTAAACTTCAATTATGTCAAATATTCTACTATCTAAAGCAAAGAATACAATAGAGGCGCTTTCGATACTAATTATAAAAATATTATAAAAAAGTTTCGAACTTTTGTTAATTAACTTGTAGCACATTATTAGTTGTACATCGCAAGATATAAGAATTTATTTTATAATTAAATTGTTCTTAAACAAGATTGTGTATATATAGCTAGTTTTGTTTAATTTTTTTTTCGAAATTATCTCGAGATTGCAAATTAGTTAATATAGAATTTAAAACTATACGTAGACGTTCTAGCTTATGTTAGTAGCTTAATTAACAAAATTTATATAAATAAAAAATCTTACTTAATAGCTTAAAAATAGAATAACTATATTAACTTTTATAAGATTACTACAATCTTTATAACTTTTATCGCATTCTTTTTATTGCTAGCGTTATCAATTTAATTTTCGAATTTATCGACGTCAATTTTTTTATTTTCTTTCTCTTTGATGTCGCTAGTTTTGTCTTTAACGTTCTTAGCATAAATTGTATTAAATCTTATTTTATTCGAACTTTATATTTTATTTTCTTTTTATAAGTTTTGTCAACTTTACAATTATAATGTAGTCGGGTAACTAGATAATATTAGGCTATAAACTTAAGAATGTTTGTCACTAATATTAGCGATCTATCTACAATATATATGCGATCTCTTCTACTTAAATCTTAGAATCTTAGTTACTCAATATACTATTAAATTGTATAGTGCGATTTATACATATATTGCGATAAGTCTTTATTGTTATAATTGTCTACTAACTAGAATTCTATTTTTATCTTGTTACATTAAAGCTTAACACGAAAATTTAATTATAACAACAAATATTAAAACAACAAATTGTCAACGTATCTCTAAAAATAGTCTCAAGAATTTAGAAATTCAAAAACTCAAAAACACAAAAAAAAAATATAAGAGACAAATTAATCTTAACAAATTATTAAAATCAAAAACTTCAAAAATTAAGAACACAAAATTAACAATTTAGAAATTAAAATATTATTAAATTAAAAAGCAAAAAAAGAAGAGACGAAATTAAAGCATTAAAAATAGCAATAAAAGTTATAAGTTTAAAAATCAAAATATTTTATTAAAATTGCAACTAATATTTATTGTTAAAACAATAAATTGCTCGCTAACTATAATAACATTATTAAAAAAAGTTTCTTAGCAATATAATTAATTTATTTGCTTAAAAGCGAAAACGCTATTTAAACTTTTTTTTCGATAAAGACTAGAGCAAGTCTTTAATATAAAGTTATTTGTTAACAATAAATTAACAACTAATTGAGAGAAACAATAAATCAAGAATGTCTACTTATAAATAATTAAAAAGATAAAGAAACAATAAACAAAAAAACAATACAAAGTCGAAAAGAAAAAAGAAAATCTTTTCTTAATATTTTTGCAAAGAAAAGAAACAAATTTGCAAATTAAAAATATTATTCTTTAAATTAATTATTATTACTAGTTTTTTTAATTTAGTAGTTGTTATTTTTACTACTTGTTATTAAGCTATTTTTTTAGAAATGATGTCTCAAAACAATAAAAAGATTGCAAGACTTTCTTTTAATATATCTATATTAACAATAAGTTTACTTAATAATTTTATAAGAATTGTAAAGTTTTATTACTACGTAATCTCTATATTTTTTTCGAGAATATTAAAAGTATTGCACTTTAATAAACTTAATATTATTAATTTTCTAAATTGATTTTCGAATTTTTGTAATAAGTATAAAGTTATCTTTTAATATAAAATTACTAAGTTGTCTTAATATTGCGATAAGCTTATAGAGAATTTTATTAAATTTACTATTGTTTAAGTAAATAAAAAGTAGTTTGAAATAATAAGTAAATTAAAAAAGAAATATAAAGATAAGAATTTAAATTAAAAAATTAATTCTTGTGCTTTTTTAAAAATTTTAAAAAACGTATTAAAAGCAAAGTCGAATAATATTCGTAAATATAATCAACAATTTAAAGTTATTTCTTTAAAGCTTATTAGACTTAATTAAGTTAATAAATATATTAAATTCTTGTAATATTTAAAGAATTTTTTTTGCAATATTTGTACTAAGATAATGCAAAAGCATAAAATTAATTTAAACAACGCAACTATTATAATATTTGAATTGTTATACAAGACAATTATAAAACTAATTGAAAATAAAACGATTATACAAGAAATAAATATTAATAGCAATTAAGTTGCTTAGCAAGTTACGAATATTAATATAAATTAATTAATAAATATAATAAGCAAGAAGCAAGATTTAGTAAAGAAGAAAGTTATATTAAAGACAATTTTTGCTTTCTTAATATTGCTAATAATTGCAATTAAAAATACGAAAATTAAAAAAATACTAAATATCTTAATACGAGCTTTTAAAGATCTTAAAATTAATAATGTTTGCAAAATAACAAAAAGCAAGATTTATTAAATAATTTAACAAGCAATAACGACGCAATTATAAAAAACTTTATATATTGTATCTTTTTAAATTTAAGTAACAATTTAGAGTTTATCTTAAAAAACAATTTATATTTATTAAGAATTTGTATTTGTTTCTAGATACAATTAATCTTAATTAAAATCAAATAAGTGTTTGTTCTATTATAATTTGTATAAATAATAAGTTTGTTTAAAGTTAACAATCTTAATAGCAAATAAAGAAATTTATATAAACGAAAGCAATAAAATTTGTTATAGATTTAACAATTCTAGAAATAAAGAAATAAAGTTGTCTCTTAATAATGCAAAGATTAAGAAAAAGATTGTAAAAATTTGTTTTTAATAGAAAGCGCAAAATTGTGTTCGAAATTTTATAATTACAATAGCAATAATAAGATTAAATATTAATTTTTTGTCAAAAAATAAAAAAAATAGTAAATCAAATTAAGCGATAGTAAAGATTCGAGAAACTTGATCAAAATAAGATTTTTCTAAGTAATAAACGCTCTAAAAGTCTTTAATAAAGCAATCGATTAAAGTAATTAAAGAAAAAATTTAAAAAAAAAGAAATTCTCAAAGATTAAGAACGTTAAGTCTAGAAATTATTCAAAAATAACAAAAGTCTTAAGCAAAAAAATATATATAAAGAAAAAAGTAATAAAAACAAAAGTAAAAAATGTTACAATAAAAAACGTTTTTGCAATAATTAATTCTAACTCAAAAATTATTAAGTATTAAAAAAGTAAATCTAAAAAGAAGCAAAAGATTTTTGCAAACTATATATAGCAAATAAAATATTTAAAGAGAATGCTACAAATTATAAAAAATTAAGTCGATTTTAAAATTCTAACTTAAAGTATTTTTATTTTAAAAATAAAAATAAAATTAATAAATCTTTTAAGTCTTTGTTCTAATTTAAGTTGCTTATTTTTTTGTTCTTTTTTTAATAAGAAGTTTAATGCTATAATAACAAAAAAAAATCTTAAAAATTTACAAAAGAAAAAGAAAGAGACAATTGTTATTATAAAATCAATTAATGTTAAATCTATTAAAATTGTTTATTTTAAAAATATTGTTGCAAGAGTAAAATCTTTTAGAACTTTATATTTTGTTGTTTGCTTAATTATATAAGTGCAATTAAAAGATATAAAAGTTAAAACAATATTTAATAATAGTGCGAAAATCAATTGTATTAGCAAGAATTTTACAAACAAAATTAATCTAGTTATTTAACAAAATGTTTTTATTTTATTAATAAAGATTATAAGAGCATGTATTTGTTTCGAAGAAATAATAAAAAATGCAAAGATATTAATTAAAAAAGTAGTAATTTATATTTTTATCTTTGTTGTTTCTCGACTTAATTATAAAATTCTATTAGATCGATCTTTTTAGCAAAGTATTCAAATAAGTTTTGTAAATATAAACAACAACTTTTTAAAATTAACAATTTATTTTAAAGACAAAACAAAGCGCGTTAATATTTTAAAAATATTTACTAATTACTTTAGCAATAAGAATAAAAATATTATATTTTTAAAGAAATCTTTAAATCTTTAGATAATTGTTTAATTAATATAATTGTTCAACTTCGCAAATTTAATTGCAAGAAATTTTCAAAAATAATATTAGAGTAACAATGTTGCAAAATAAGATTAAAAAAAAGAATTAACAAAATTCTAATTAATTAAAGTAGACAAACAATATTAGCGTCTATTTGCTTGCTAATATAATTAATTAAAATTAAGCAAATATTCGAATTGATACTATGTTTCGAATATCTTTAGAATTATTAATAATTCGAACTTTTTAATTATATATTATAAAAGAGACTTTTACTATTTAATTGTTTAGAAAGTTCGATATTCTTTATTAATCTTTTATTGCGTTGCACTTATTTGTTCGAATAAATACAATATATAAACGGAAAACTTAAAAAACAAATTCAATAAATATAAGCAATTTAAATAATTCTATTTTAAACAAGTATCTAAATTAGAAAGAAATACTTAAGTTATTAATTACAAAAGATTTTTAAAAAAAACTTAATAAAAGATATAAGTCTTTTTTAATACTTAAGTTCTTAAGTATTAAATGCGATTTTTGTCTTATTAAAAAATATATTTAAAAGCTAATTATAGAATTCGAACTGTTTTTGCAAAAATAAAAACTCTTAATTATAATACTCTTTAATTGTAAAATTGTCTTAATATAGAGTTTTATTAAAATAGACAAAATCAAACTAAAGATTGTATCTAATTAGAAAATTCGTATTATAAAATACAAAATATAGCAAACTCTAGAATTTTTAATTTTTTAAATATTAAATTTTATAATAATTAAGATGCTAAAGAAATATCTTTAGACAAGTTTGCTAAAATATTATTATAATCTTTATCGAAATTCTTAATTTCTAATAAGTAAAAAGAAGAAAAACAAGTATTGTATAATTAATGCAACTATAAAGATAAACAAAATAATTATTTAAAATACTAATATATCTTTTAATGTTAAAGAGTTTGCGAAAGAGTTTGTTAAAATAGTAATTGCGTTATTAATTAATTTCTTTTTAAAATACAATTAAATAAATCTTGCATTAAAGAGTTGCAATTTTATTGTTTTTATAACTTCTTTTAAACTATTTAAAATAACTTGTTTGTTACAAAATGCAACTAATTCGATTGCTTAATTTGTAAAAATTGTAATATATATTCTTAAAAATCTTCTTAACAAATATTGCTTATTTGTAAACAACATAAATATAAAAGAATTTAAATTAAATTATAACAACAAAAAAATAATTTCAAAAATCAAATTATTTGTTTTAAAACATATTTAATAATTAAATACAATATTAATAAATATAAAATTGTTTAAATATATTATATTTAACAAAAAATCTTAATTTTGTAAGTCAAAAATAAAAATTGTCAATTTTATATATAATTTTAATAGATAATTCTCTAATAATATTAAGATTATTAAGATTGTTAAATAATTATTGTGCAAAAACGTTTTTAAAGTTCGAATCTTTATAAAAGTATATATTTATTATTAAATTTAACTGCTAAAGTTTGTATTTGTTGCAAAATCGATCTATTGTTTGTTTAAAACAAAATATATTTTTGTTTAAAACTTTAAACAACAAAACGCTATAAACAAATTAAAGATTGCTTTAATAAATATATTAATAATGCGCATTTTAAACTATTTTATTTTAGTTAACAAAATTATTTTAATTGTAAATTCTAATTTAAAAGATTAAGAAATTGTGTTAATACAAATTGATACAATAATAAAGAAAAGATATTTTTTACAATATAAAAGTAAGCTTTAAAGCAAACAAGAATTTTAATACAATATTAAAAAGCAAAAATATTAAAGGTTTATAAAAATTTAAAAAAAAAATGCAATTCTAATTGTATAAAATACGATTTACAATTAAAATTAATACAAATATTTTAATAACTTAACTTAATTGCTTTGCGACAAATCTACTTAACGCTTTAATAACTTGTTAATTAATTTAAATTTATCTTTTCGACTTTAATATACAATATATATTTGATTAAAAGTATATAACAATTAACAAACTTTCAAAAAAATTAAAAGAATTGTTTAATAATATTGACAAAACTAATAAGAAAAATATTAATAATTTTATTAACAACTAGTTAAATTATATTTGCGTTTGTCTTACACAAATAACAATATTAAAAAAGAACAAAAATATTTTTAAAAACAAATATTTTAATAAATTTAAGCAAATTGTTCGATATTTAATTTTGTTACAAAGATTAAATATAAATTAAAAAAACTTTTGCAAGTTTAAAAATTATATTTTTTATTTTTTAATAAAAAAAAAGTGTTTGTTTCGAAAAATAGACAAAAATATGTTTCTACGTAAAGTAATAAATTAAACAAAAGACAAAAATTAAATTGTAAAAAGCTTATATAACAAAAGTATTTATAAAGAAAAAAAAAGTATTTATTAACGCGTTGCAAATTAATATTAATAGCAAAATCTATTTAATTTTTGCAAGAAATATATTGCAAATTGCAATAAATATTAGCAAAAAATTTTTAACAAATAAAAGAAAATTATATATTTGACTTATATTTTCAACTTGTAAGAAAAAATTGTTGTAAATTGCATCTATATATTAATTACAAAAATATTTATTAAAGTAAATCTAATAATTGCTCAAAATAATTTAACAAAATAGATAAAAATTAAGACAATTTTAAATTTTAAAGCACTTACTATAGTAAAGTTTCTATAAAAGAATATTTTTTGTTAATATAAATATGTTAAGAAGATGATTATAAATAACAAACTTAAAAATAAAGTCGATATAATAATTAAACTTTTAAAAAGATATAACGTTAAAAAAGTAACAACATTAACTTATTACTTACAAACAAATAAAATAATAAAAAGAAAATACAAATTTATTGTTAATGCTTTGTTTAAACTAATTAAGAAAGCTTTTATAAATTAATTATAATATTTATACGCAATATTATAAATTAATAGAACAACAATTTAAAAATTTATTAAAAAGATATTGTTTTATCTTAAGTTCAAATACAAAGCTATGCTATTAATCGAAATAAAATATTTAATTTAGCATACTATAAATTAAGAAAAAGTTTATTTAATAACAAATTTATTAACATTGCAAACAAAACAACTAAAAAGAAGAAATAAAAATATTTAAAAAGTAATTTTGCGTCTTTGTTATCTTAAAGAAGCAAACAAAAATCTTTTCGATAATAATTATCAATTGCTAACGCGTTTATTTTAAACTAAAGATTTAATTTTATTATATAATATTAAGCTTAATAAAAGATACAACGTAAAACTATTTTTTTAATAATTAGATTTCTTCAAAATAAAAAAAGAAAACAAAATTAAAAACTTTTATATTTTAAAAAAAATTAATAACACAAAACTTAAAAATATTTATTTAAGAAATTAATTAAAGAGATACGTAGCAAAAAATTAAAATCTTTAAGTCTTCGCAAAGTTAAGAGACAAAAATAAGAAAATAAAAAATAATTTTATACAAAAGACAAAAAATTAATTTAATTAAAGTAACAAGAGATTGTTTACAATTATTATATTATTGCTATCTTATTACAATTATTTGAATTATATAAGAGTATAAAATTTTTTTTAAAAAAGAGAAAAGTTGCAATCTTTATATTTGTTTTATTTGCAAAAACTTTAATATAAAGTTTATCGATTTATAAATATTAAAAAGTAATTTAATTACGCAAAGTAATTTACAAGATATTATAATTTCGAGCATTCGAAGAAAACAAATAGAAAAACAAAAAAATCGAAAAATCGAAATATTAACAATTTCGATCAATTAAAAGCAAACAAGTAGTATTAGCGTTTGTTCATCTATTCTAATTAATTAAAACTAACAACTAGAAAGCGATCTAGAAATATTAATAGCAAATCTTGACTTAAAGTTTTAGAATTTTAAGAATTTTTTCAAATTATAAAGAACAAGTTTTAATTATTTTTTATATAGTATTTCTTAACAATAAAAGTAGCAAAATTATATGTTAATTATATTAACTTTATATTTGTTTGCAAATTAATATACAAATAAATACTAATACAATTTTTTTGCATAATTAATAATATAAATGTTGCAAACAACAATTAAGTCTATAAATAATAAAAAATTGTATTTGAAGCTCTATATTTGTTAAATATTTAAAACAAATTATTGCTTTATTTATAAAAATATAACAACTTAATAATTTAATTTTTTGTCTACAAAATTCTCTTTTTCGATTTATTATTTTTGCATAAATCTTTCTTTATTAAGTTTATATTATAGCAAATTTAGAACAACAATTACAAGATACTAGACGTAAACAATTTTTTGCGAGAGAAACTTCTTAATTTTTATCAAAAAATCAAAATTAAGAACAAGAATTATTATTTACGTTAATAAAAAGATTTTGTAAAGAACAACAACTTGCATTTGCTAAACAAGACACAAGTTAAAATTCAATAACGTTAATATATTCTCTTTGTAATTAAGAATTAATTTTTTTAACTAAATTATTTTAAGCACAAAATTAACAAGCATTATCGCAACAACTACAAATATTGTAGTATCAAATTTCTTAAACTTAAACTTAAATCGAATTGCAAAAGACAATTATTTAATCTATAAAAAACAATTTAACTATTGAAAATTGCGTCTATATTTAAGTAGCTAATATTTTGCTTTAATATAATAAAGCTACTAGCAATAAAAGAAAAAATATTTAAAAAATCTTCAAAACACAATTCTAGATATCTTGAAAATAATCAAAAATTAAATGCGAGATTTGTAATAAATAATTAATAGAAACGCTTAAATACTAATAGATAATTTATTATAACAAGAATTGAAGAACGCAACACAAAAAATTAATTAAAACAAAAAACTACAAATTTAAAATAATTAAATTTAATTTCGCAAATTATAGTTATCAAAAGTTGCAAATATATTGTCTAAAAATATAAATTAATTAATTATTAAAACAATATTGCGAATAACAAAGAAGCGCTAGAATCTACAAAAAATTTTAAAGAAATTAAATTAAACTATATACGATCGACTTAAATATTGTACTATAAAATCGAAACGCATTGCTAACTATATAACCAACAATTATAACAAAATAAATATTAAAAAGTTTAAAAATACAATAGCATTTATCGAACAAAAGCTTTTAAAAATTGAAATAAAAGATTATTTTTAAAAATATAGTTTGATAAGAATTTTAAACGCGAAGCTAGAAAACGTTTATTAAACAAAAGTTTAAACAATTTTGTTTTTTTTTGCAAAAAGTGCAAAGAAAACGCGAACTTAAGGCGACAAATAAAAAGAATTTGAATTGTTAACTTTTTAGTTAAAACTAAAGTTAAAGTTTAAAGATAACAAAACTTATAAAAAACAAAACAAAAAAAAAGATTAAAATTTAAATTCTTTTAAAGAAGCTTCTTTTTTGTTATTACAATTGCGAAATCTAATATTAAAATTATCTTTGTTAAATCTTAGACTATTTAAAGTTGTCAATACGACAAAATTACGTACTTTAATTATTAAAATCGCAAAAATCTTTTTAAAGACAATAATTATCTTTATTTTGACAAACAAGAAAAACAACGCAAAAAACTATCTATATATAAAAGTAAACATAAATTTGCAATATTAAATTAACTATTATTTAGCAATATTGATTAAAGTCTTTTAACTAGTCGAACTAGTTATATCGACAAAAAAGCAAAAAGAAAATCTAGTTATAATTATGTTAGAATCGATTATTTGCATAGCTTATTAAAGAAAGCTAGAATTTCTATTAAGAATAAATTGAGTCTCTAATAATTAAATTAAGAGATAAATAATTTAGTATTACAAGAAACAAAACAATTTCTTAGCATTTGTAAAATAGAATAGATTGAATTTTAAACTTAATATTTGTTTGTTTGTTTTTAAAAATCTCTTAAGACAATATACTTATAAGAAGAAAGAGCTAATTTTTTTATTTAACAATTTTTAATAGATTGATATTTAACTTTAAGTAATAAATAATATTAATTTAGCAAAATAGAATTAACATAAAATAATTGTTTATTAAAATTAATTAATTTATTTAATTGTTAATTTGAAGTATCAAATATAGTTGCAACTTTAAAGCGAATTGCAAATAATATTATATTATTAACGAAAAAACAACAATTGACAAAAAAAGTAGCTTCTTAATTGTTTGTTCTCTATATTGCAAATAATAATGCAAATAAATTTAGATTCTTATATAATATATATGCTTCTACGAAACAATTACAAGCATAAATTGTTAACAATATCTTATTTGTTAATCTTTAAAAAGTATAGAAATTAAATGTCGAAACGTTACTTCGATTTTAATATAAATTAAAATGTTTATTAAGAGTTTTAGCAATTGCAATCGATTATTTTTTTTGTTGTATAAAATAATTTGTTTTGCAAAAAGTATTTGTTAAATAATTTTTATAATTAGATCGACATATAATTGCAAAAAACAATAAAAAAAAATAAAAAAATAAAAAAATACTAGAAATTAAGTTAACAAAGAAGAATTTACTAAAATAAGAATTGTATTAAGCAAATATGTTTTGTTAATTTAAAGATATGCGAATTGCGCAACTTTAAATTTCTTATTGCAAGTTAAGAATCGAAATTAATACAAAAATTAAAATGTTTTTTGTCTACGTAACTCTATTAAAAAATAAAGAAACTTTAAAGAATTTTTAAATAAATACAAGAAACAACATTATTACAACTTATTAAGATTTAACTTTGTTAAATTTATTTTCAATTAACATATCTTATTGTTTCAAAATTGCTATTAACTTTTTTTTTACATTTAATATTAAAAATACTATTATAGAACGTGCGCTCTAAAACTCGACAAAAATAATAAAGAAATTAAAAATACTATTTAAAGATATAAAGAAATCTAATTGTTTAGTAAAGCAAACTCGAGAATATGCGATACGTTACGTAAAATCAATATAAAGAAAAATTCAAAAAATAAAGAGTAAAGTATTTGAATCTTATTTGTAGATACAATTTATAATATTTAAAAACTTTAAAATACTTAATATTTATTAATTTAATATTCAAAACAATTTAGATTCTTATTCGATTAACTATAAAAAGAAAATAAAATTTAAGTCTTCAACTATTTGTTTTAACAAAGAAAAGAAAATTCTACTATTTTGATTCGAAATTAAGAAAAAATATTATAAATCAAAACTAAGTTAGCAATCTAAATCAAGTATTTTAAGACTAAAAATAATTTTTAAAATTATATATTTATTTTTTGTTCTAAAGAGTTTAACGCAAATACAACAACAACAATCTATTCTATTATTGTTACTTTTTTCTTAGATTAATTTTTTAAATTTACGTCAAAAAAGCTTATTATTATTGTTATTGTCTTTAAAAGATAAGCAAAACTTACAACAATTAACTTTATCAAATACTTAATTTGGATCAAATAATTTTTTCGATCTTAAGAGAAATTTTATGCGAATTAATTTATTACGTTCTTTACGCAATCAACTTAAATAACAAGAGAAACAAGAAATCTAATCTAATAGTCTTAAAAAAATAAAAGCAATTTTTTTATTTTTTTACTACAACTTTTGCACAAGCAAAAACAAAAATTTCTTAATTTAGTAATTAAGAAACAATTACTAAAAAGAAGAAAATCGTATATAGTTAAGTAATTAAATAATATTAGACTATAAACTTAAGAATATTTGTTATTAATATTAGCGATCTATTTGCAATACATATGCGATCTCTTTTATTTAGATCTTAGAATCTTAGCTACTTAATATATTATTAGATTGTATAGTGCGATTTATGTATACATCGCGATAAGTCTCTATTGTTATAGTTGTCTACTAACTAGGATTCTATCTCTATCTCGTTACAATAGTTTGCGTTTAGCAAATTTTTATTGCTTCTTTAGATAAATCTTTTAAGTTTACAAATCTTTTTCTCAAGTTTCTTAACAATTATTTTACAAATTGTCGATTTCTTTTAAACTAAAAGTAGTATTGATTTTATTATATTACGATTGCAAAGTTAATAAGTATATTTAATATAAAGAATTTACAAAGTGCTATTCAATACTAGCTTTATTAAAAATAAAAGAACTTAAATATTAACGTATACGCACAAAATAACTTCGATAAATAAGTATTTACTTTTAATTGTTATTGTTTAACTAAAAAACAAAGCAATTAAACAAGATTTTTTGCAATTTTGTTTTAGTTGTTTAAAAGACAAAGACTTGTTTATTCTTAATATGCAAGAAAAGTTGCGCTATAATTTAAAAGACTCGCAAAGTAATTTTTTTAATAATTTTGCAAAGAGTAATACTTCTTTCGATTCTCTATTAAGTAAATCGAAAGACAATTAATTTTTAACAAGAGCTTTATTGTCTTAATTGTTGATAACTAATTATATTTTTTAAGCTTTAAGCATTTCAAAAATAACAATACATCTAGTTTTGACTTCGAATTATCGAAAAAATCTTCTTAAAACAAGCGACAAAAAACAAAAGATTAAGACGCAAATATTAACAACTTTGTATTATATAAATATTCGAACAAATTTAACAACAACGAGAAAAATTATTACTCAAGTTTTAAAGATCGACATCGACATTATATTAAATATTATAAAAGATAGAGAGATTAATTACGTGCAAAAAATTGCATTACAATATGCATTCGCAATAACGCATACATAAAATAAAATATTAAAGAATAATATCAAAGATACAAGTGCGAGTCAATTTAATATTGTTATGTATTAAAGAAAACAATTAGTTGATTGCTCTCTTCTATTAATATTAAGATTAATCTTCGATTCAATGTTACAATTAAGTAAATCGATCAACTTTTGAAGCATTTCTTCGAGAAATTTTGAATTCGAACTATTGATATTGTTGCGCAATACAACGACGATATGTCTAAAGTTTGCAAATTGTAATAGTAACAAATAAGCAACTTGAAAAGTTGTTTGTCTACTTTTGATTAATTTGCTTAGCGAGCTAGCTTAAATTTGAGTCAATCTAACTTAGATAAACTAAACTTAATTGGGACTAACTTAGAGACTACAATATATTTTGCAATTTTTGCTATTTATATATAATAATTTTCTATAAAATTGATAATTTACTATATTGTTTGTTATATTTTTCAATAAATTATAAGTTCGAGTTCGCAAAAACTTTTAACTTAATAATTCTTAATACTATTATTGCGATAGTCTCGATTGCGTTTTATAAAAAACGAAAGATACTATTATTAACAAATAAAAATCGACATATATTTTCGAATTACGCAAGAGATTTTCGCATAGACAAATTGATTTCGTTCGATTACAAATTCTACAAAGAACAAACAACAATAAGAGAAATTAACTTATATGTTTAAAAGAAAGCTAATCAATACTTTAAAAAGAGTAGATTATATTGTTTAAAAAAGAGTTAATTAATGTTTTAAAAAGAGTAGATTAAATTGCTTTAAAGAAAGCAAATATAGTATTAAAAGACATTGTTAAGACAACAATATAATTACGATTTTTATATTAAATCGATAAAAGATTAGTGCATTAAATCTTTTTATTATTACTTAACAAATATTACTTTATCTATCTTTTTTATTTTTTTATTAATTTTACTTTATTTATTTTTATATATTATAAGGAACGATGTACGCAAAACAATTGACGTACTTAGTCGAATTACAAACAAGCAATAATTTCGTCAAATAAAAAATTATTTTATAGTAAAAAATCTTTAAAATGTAATTTAATTTTTAGACTCTATTATACTTTTTATTTCTACAAGCAAAACTAATTTAATATTATTAATAATTTTTTAATTTAAAGACGTAAAAGCAAATGTTAAGACTACTCTTTATATTTAACTTTGTTTAGACAAGAACAACAAAAAGAATATAATTGTTATAATTATTGCATATAAGATATAAAGATTCTTAATATATAAGTACAAAGAAAAGTTTTAAATTATTGAAAGATAGCATTTAACAAACTATATAAACTACAAAAAGTTTGTTAATTAAAGTATCGATAAAATATAAATATATCTTAAAAAGTTAGAACAAAAAATTGTCGAAATTTAACTTAATATAAAGAAACTATGTTGCAATAATAAACTAATTTAGATGTTGTTAATTTCTTTGCTCTCGAAATATATTGTAATTTAAGATATTTTTAATGCTTAAATTTTTTTTAATATTGACATAACTTTTTAAAAATTACAAAAAAAATATATTGCTTAAAGTTAATAAAATTGTTATATAAATTAAATGCAAAATTAGTTGTTTAAGATCTTAACATTAGTATCAAAGTTTCTCTTTAAAATCGAACTTTAATTCTTATCGAAAATTTAGCTTCTTTAATTGAAAAATTAATAAAAATATATATTGTTGCTATCTTTGTTAGAGTTTTAAACATCTTATTAAAGAGTATCTCTTTTGTATTAATATTCGCAAATATATTTAAAAAAAAATAAAAAAGACAAAGATTATCAAAAATAACAAACGAAAGTTTTACAAAAAGTATTGCGTCTATAATATTAAAGACAATAATTTGTCGAAAGAATTTTTACTTAATAACAACAACTTTAATATTAAGAAAAACATTAATAAAGAATTTGCGACGTTGTTTAAAGAAAATATTAATAAAAATTTTAACAACAAATAAGTTGTTAACATTAACGCTTTCTTATATATAATTAATTAATTTCGATACTTTAGAAATTTCTTTATTGTTATTTCTAAACGCATTGTTAAGATTAAAAAGAAGAAATTATTTTTAAATTAATATAAGATAGCGACAATGCGTGCAAAAAATAAAAACAAAACACATTTAACAAATATTCTTTTTGTTTTAAATTTTAAAATTAATCTTTTGTTTAACAAACGCATATATTAGAAAGATCTATATAAAAATTTTAACAAACATAGCATATAAATGCGAAATAAATAAGAAAGACGTATTTTTATTGTAGATTAACAAAAAGACGTATATATAGTAAGCAAAATAGCGTTAAACTTAAACGAGTTTGCTTTTATTGTTGCTATATAACAAAAATTTCTTATAGCGTTTTTAGCAATTAATAGCGTATTTAATTAAAAAAATTAAATACAAATTAATATTAATAAAGCAATTATTAATAATTTTAAAGCAAAGTTGTATAGTCTTTAATATTGTCGATTTGCTTATTTAGACGCAATTAAGTTGCGAAAATTGTATAAAATTACTATACTTTTAAAGTTCGTTTTTATTATCGAAGATATAAGAAATCTTTATAAAATATACGTATTAATTAAGCTTTACAATAAGAGAAATTATTATATTAATAAGCGTAAAACAATTATTTTAATTTTTGTTTCAATTGATATTTGCAAATTATTGCTAGTTTCAAAACTTAAATACAAGTATTTTTTCGAAATTGTTAACAACTACTTTTGTAGAATATAAATATTAACAATAATTAAACGAAAACAAGTTATAAATATTCTTTGTTAATAGCAAATACAAATAGAGTTTTAAAGTAAAGTTAAAGTATTCGCAATTTATAGCAATAACAATACAAAACTTAAGTTAGCACTTAATAAATAATATTTATTTTTTAACGTTATACTCAATTATATCTTGTTATATAATTCTTTTTAAAATAGTATCGCTAAACAAGATATACAAATTACGAAAAACTTTATAAAAATTATAATTAAAGAGACAAAACTTTTTATTAAGTTTTAACTAGAAGTTGCACAAACAAATATATATCTATAAAATTGTATAGCAATTAAATTGTTTATTAACAATAAATTTATTATATTTATAGAGACATTTATTAACGTTAAATTATTTGTTAATTATTTGTGCATATAAGATTGCAAATGCTATTTCTATATAAACTTCAAATCTTTTTTCGTCAAAAACAAAAAAAATAAATTTATAAATAAAGAACAAATAAGAGTGTTTCTCGAATATATCGACAAAACAAATATATTTGTCAAAATATAAGCATCAAACTTAAATAAGATTATTAGATATAATATTGTTAAATATGTTAAAAACAAAAAGAGAGAATATATTAATCTTAAGATGCGTATTAAAACAATTAATGTTTTGTTAGAAAAATAATTAGTAGATAGATCTTGCAAAGATGCAATTAGAAATAAATTTAACTTAGATTTTGCTTATATTAATTTAGATTTTGTTTATATTAACTTAAATCTTGCTTACATTAATTTAGATTTTATTCAAAATAACTTAGATTTTGCTCAAATTATTTTAAATTCTTTCTAAATAACTTTAAATAATTTTGTTTTACTTAAATGTTATATATAGACATTTTTGCACATTGTTATTTTAAAAAGAAAACAAGTTAATAATAGTGCAAAGAAATTAAAAAAATATCGAAGCAAAATTATTCGCATTATAACAATCTCTATAGCTTAAAATATAATTAATAAGACTATAAATTTGAAGTGCAACTTTGCAATTATTAATAAGAAAAACAATAATACTAGCAAACTCGTTATATTTATATTAAAGATATAAAACGAAATTATAAACAATTTTGTTTAAGAAAAGTTATAAAAAGATGCTATATAAGAGAAATTACTTGCTCTTGCTACTAATAATATATAAGAGATTGTTACTTCTTTTCGAAACGTTAATATTGTAACAAACAAATAAATGTTTAAAGCAAAGATATATATAGATAAAACACTAAAGAAACTTAAAGCAAGATTGATCGCAAAAGATTTTACACAAATTTTCGAAATTAACTACGAAAATACTTTTGTTTTAATTGTTAAATTTAATATTTTATAAATGTTTCTTGTTATTGTTATGTTAAAATTTTTAGAATGTTATTAAGTAGATGTTAATAACGTCTTTATTAAGTCTTTTCTTAAAAAGAAAATCTATATAACACTTTTATTTGAAGTAAATATATTTTCAAGATAATGCTTGTGCATTTTTCGAAATTTTTATAATTTAAAACAAGTTGTTTGCAATTAACATAAATATTATGTTAAAGAGTTTGTTAAACTAAGTTTTAAGCAATGCGATACTAATTCTTGTCTTTTGTTGTATTTTGAACAACGCATTATGCTTTTGCTTTATATTGACGATATTGTTATTGCTATACAATTAATAAATAACGTTAATTAATTTAAACGCAAGTTTTAAAAGATATTTAAGATAAAGAACTTAAAAAAAATAAAAAGAATTCTTGACATTAAAATTATTCGCAATTAAAAAGTCAAAACTTTACGCATAGATTAATTCTATTATATTAACAAAATACTTAATAAATTGCAAATATCTATTAACAAAAGCAATTTAATTAAATTGCTTATAAATAAATACAATTTTTTTTAATTTGTTAAACTAGAAGATAAGCGAATTGATTAAAGAAATTATTAATACGCAATTGAAAGTATTATGTATACAATTATTTATATTTGCTTAAATATTGCTTTCGCAATAGAACGTCTAAGTTAATATCTTATTAATTTAGCAAAACATTATAGTTAAACTTTAAAAATACTACTTCGATATTTTTGTTTTATTGTTAACAAGAGACTAACGTACAATAGCAATAAAAGTTTATATTTAATAATATACTTTAACTTAGACTACGCATTTAATAAATTAAATTAAAAGTTAATTCTTAAATATGTATTTATAATAAGCAAAGAATCGATTGCATAAATGTTACGCAAATAGAAGTTAATAATAATATTTATTATTAAAATTAAGTATATAGTTTTATTTATATATGCTAGAGAGAGTCTATAAATTATATAGGTTCTAAAAGACACTAATTATGCGAAATATCTTAAAGATTTATTAAATTGTATAGATATTGTCGAAAACAAGATATACGAATTCGTATCTTTTATGCAATTAATAGACGACAATTAAGCAACTTTAGCATTTATTAAAGACGCTTATATTAATAATAGATTAAAGTATATCGACATAATATTTTATTACGTTAGAGATCTTTGTAAAAGTAATTGCATTTGTATTAATTTCGTTCGAAGCGCAAACATAATAGCAAATAAACTAACAAAGTTATTGCTCAAAAATAAGTTTAAGATCTTTATTAAATAGTTTGAATTAATAAATCAAAAAATTAATAAAAGCTAATAGATACGTTATTATCGAATAGAAGTATTGCGCAATACAACAACGACATACTTGAAGTTTACAAACTGTAATAGTAGCAAGTAAGTAACTTAAAGAGTTGTTTGTCTACTTTTAATTAATTTGTTTAGCAAGTTAACTTAAATTTAAGTTAATTTAATTTAGATAAACTAGATTCAATTGAAATTAGCTTAGAAGTTGCGATATATTTTATAATCTTTGTTGTTTGTATATAATAATTTTCTATAGAATTAATAATTTACTACGTTGTTCGCTATATCTTTTAATAAATATTGTCTATTTAATTACTTTCGAAATAACAATAGTAAAAGTTAAGTAACTTTTGTCTAATTTGAAGCTCGAACTCTTTTATTAACAATTGCATTTAATAATAATTATTGTTTGTCTAAACAATAATATTAACAATTAATAGAGCAATTTAATTGTTAATAAAAACAAGTTTAAAGAAAATATTATACTCTTACAAAGACAAATAACTTAAAAATAAGTATTAATAAACTATATACAACTTAGGCAATTGTTGTAATCTTATTTCGATTATAATTATAAATAAAGTAGAAAAAGATTCGAAAAAAATAGCTACAATAATTAGAGTCTTGATAATATTGTTTGAAAACTATATTACTAGAAAACAACTACTCTTTATCGCAAACTTCTAAAAAGTAATTTGCTCTTTTGTTTAGAATTTGCATTCTTTAACAATAGATTAAACTATAAAGTAATTGCTTTTCTTATATTAAAAATTAATATTAAAAAATAATTTATCGCAATTAAGATTCGCGTTAATTTAAAAAATCTAGATATTAAGTTTGTTAATATTTATGTCTTGTTGCTCTTTACAAACTAGCTTTTATCTTTTATTAAAAATAAATTTATAATAAAGCGCAAATTATAAATATAGTAATTAAGAGTTAAAGCAATCTATATTGACAATTTGTTGATAAAATTGTTAAGTATTCGAAAAAATTGAAAGAATTAAATTTGAGACTCGTATTTAGTGCGACACATAATTACTACTATTAAGTTCGTAGATTTATTATAGAACAACATCTTAGTATTGCGTAATATTTGTCGTCGATAAATTATATATTGTAAAGATTATTAACAAGAGATTATAAATAATTATTAAAAAAGCGAAACGTAATTGTTCAAATTTTTGTTTTTAATTTGTTGTTATGTTTGAGACTACAATCGACGCAAAGTCTTCGAACTATATTGCATTATTTGACACTTTAATCAAAATTTATTTTTGAACTTTCTTTGTTACTTTAATGTTGTTAAGAACAAACAATCTACTAAAGCGCAAAAGAATTGTTGAGTAAACTCTACAAAATCGATCGAACAATTAAGAGCTTTAATTAAATACTTCTTTATAAACTATTGCAAAGACAAAAGAACAATTAATAATCAAAAAATATTTACTTAAGCTTAAATAACTTAATTGACAAGTTGCTCTTGCTTTATTTTTAATTAAATATAAAGAATATTATAGCTAGATAATTAACAACTAGAAGCAATCGAAGCTTAATAAGTTTCTCAATTTACAAAACTCTTAATATGTTAAATAGAATAGCAACGTTTATTTAAAGCTTAATTTTTAATAATTAACAAAGTTAAATGTTAAAAATGTTATTAACGTTGTTAAAATACTTTTTTTATACAACGACTTATTTTATCTTGCAATAAGAGATTTTAATTTAAGAGTTAAGACAAAAATAATATAAACAAAACAAAATATATAATAAGTTTGCATATATAGCAAAATTGAGCATATAATAGAGAAATAATTATTAATTAGTATCTATCTTGCTTTAATTAAGATATGTTCGAAGTTCGACGCAATTAAATATATATTTTCTAGATTTAAATATTAAGACAAGTTAACTTTAATTAAGTTTATCTTTCTTAAAATAACGCTAATAACTAAGAGAGTAAATAATTTCTTTAAATTTAATCTTTGTATTTTTTATTCTAGATTAATATCTTTTAATAACAAATATCTTCTTTTATATTTTAATTAATTAACAAGTATTGATTATTTTTGTTTAATTTCTTTGCAAGCATTTTATTTTTAAGCAAATTAAATTATTGTTTTACAACAATGTAGTACGTCAAGAGAAGACAAAATTTGCTTGTATATTTGAGTAAAATCTTGAGTCTAACAAGCTAATCTACAAAGTAAATTAAATTCTATTAATTAACTCGTCGATATTATTAATATTTGCGCGAATTATTAATTCTTTCGAGTTAAACTTTTGTGCAAGATTACGTAATATATTGAACTCGCAAAGCAACTTTTTGTTAACAAGTATTTACAATAAAGAAAGAGCTAGCGACGCTATTTTGTGTCTTTTGCTTGAATTAATATTAAGACAAGCGCTATTTTAGCTAGATTTTGATTAGATTTGAGCAAGATATATATTAGATTTGTTTTAATTAAAAAAAGAATAAATTGTTTACAAGCGTAATCTCGATTAAATCTTAATTAGATTTGAGCAAAATATATATTAGATTTATTTTAATTAGAAAAAGAATAAATTGTTTATAAATATAATTTCGACTAGATCTTAATTAGATTTGAGCAAGATATACGCTAGATTTGTTCTAATTAGAGAAAGAATAGATTGTCTATAGATGCAATCTTAATTAGATCTCGACTAGATTTGAGCAAGATATACGTCAAATTTAGATAAGATATACACCAAATTTGTTTCAATTAAAGAAAGAATAAATTGTTTACAAACGTAATCTCGATTAGATCTTGGCTAGATTTGAGCAAAATATATACTAGATCTAGGCAAGATATACGTCAAATCTAAACAAGATGTACGTTAGATTTGAGCAAGATATATATTAGATCTAGGCAAGATGTACGCTAGATTTGGGCAAGATATACGCCAGATTTAAGCAAGATATACGCCAAATTTGTTCTAATTAAAAGAAGAATAGATTGTTTATAGACGCAATCTTGATTAGATCTCGATTAAATCTAGGCAATTTTGCTCGTAAATATAAGACTATAATTGTACTATATATCTCTTCTTCAAGCGTAGCTCTTTGCGTTATTACTCGCACTAAACGTAAATTAGTTAGTAAAAAAAATAAGTAATTAAGCGCATTTTTCTATATAAACGACACTTTTTAATAGATCTTTAGAATTTATCTAGAGTCTATAATTTAAAGATTTATCTATTTTATATAGTAAGTAGTATAATACTCTTAAGCTTACTTATTGATATATATCAAATTAGTTCTAATATTAGAAGAGAATTATTCTTAATACTTGGAATTTAGACTATTAGAAAAGTTAGTTATTAAATAATAGACTCTTTAATTGATTATAATATACAACAAACTAGTTTTTGAAATTTTATTATATTGAAAAACTAAGATATTTATTGCAAATTAACAAGAATAATTATTCGAAAACAATTAAAATTTAATGTCTCTCTTATATTGAAGATTACGTACTACTAGTATTGAAGCAATTAATACTTTTTCTTATAATGTAAGTATCTCTACTTGACATTATTGATCTTTATATGTTTATTAATACTTTATTATAAATATGTAAAATCTCTTTTGCAATACTTTTTCTCTATTAAGTTTAGCGTTTAATTTTGGGCTTTGCGACGCAATTTGTTTTTTTAATTTGTTATTAAAGATACAATAACTCGCAATTTACTTTTAGTTGTTCTTTTACTTTTTATATTAATACTTTATATATAGTTAGCAAACTTAACAATATTAATAATTAAATTACTATATCTCGTACTTGTATTGCGTATAATTTCGAATCAAAAAACAACAATAAACTAACGCAATATCTTAATTAATACTTAATAATTTAAGAGAAAAAGCGTCGAAAAGAATCTAAATTCAAGATAAAAAAAAAATTTGATAAAAAGAATTTATATTAAATACACGATAATTTTCTTAAAATTAGACAAATAATAGTAAAAATTAATATATTAAATATATTAAGTAAAATAATATATAACAAAGCTCTATAATTATTTGAATTAAATCAAAATTAATAGTATTATTGAAATGCGTATATTACAAAAATTGTAATTTGTTATTTTTTAAGTTTGCAACAAGAAAATATAGTTAACTAGAGATAAACTTCGAAGACATCGAATGTTTTTATAAAGAGAAATCTATTAATAGTTTTGCAATTTATTGTTTTCTTATTAATAATAAAGAAATATTGTAAAGAGAAAAGAGTTAAAGAACTTAACAATATTATAGTTCGAAAAAATTGCAATCTCTATTAATTTAAAGAAAATATAAAGATATTATTTAAAATTCGCTTAATAATATATAGTTTGTTTTGGAATGTTATTAACTATAAATTTGCGAAATAGTTAATAAACTACAAATTTATAAAGAGAGTTGTTAATATTTTTTTTAAAAACAAGAATTTTAAGAACTTTCGAAAACAATATAGTTTTTAGAACGTTAAAGAATAATAAACGCAAATATATTATATCTCGCACGAAATTCGAAATAATAATTAAACAAGTAAGAATTTTATAGTCGCAATTAAAGTTAGCAATCTTATTATTGTTAAGTATGTTATATATTATTAAAACGTAAAAGATATAATACGTTTTTTGCTTAAATATAAATCTTTTGAAGATAATCTAATCTACGCGCTTATTTAAGTTAGAACAATTAACAATAATTGCGTTTACATCGAAATACATACTAGAAATTAATAATAAATTACGTAGAATTAGTTGCTAGTAGAGATTACTATTATTTCTATTTTTATAGTTATAAACAAGACACAAATAATATACTATTATAAAAATTAAAGCTTGTAATCGATTTATATTATTATCGAAAATTTAGATCGAATAACAAAACGAAATTAAACTCGATTAGAATTAGTATTAGTCGAATTGATTTCAATTGTAAAAATTAAAAAAAAACATAAAAAATATCTACAAATAAAAATATATTATTGAGCTATAAAGAAGATTTTTAAACGTATGTTTGTCGACTATTATTTTTATGTTTTGTTGTTAATTCGATATAGAATTCGAGAGTCTTAAAGAGTTTAATATAGACGTTCGATATATCAATAGCTTTACAAAAAGCTATTATTTAATTATTAAAGAAATAATAGTAAACTACGAAGAGCAAATTCTAATTACTAGTATTAAGAAGAACAAGTATTGCAATATTTGTAAAGTTTCTTTAAGAAAGTGTAAAGATCTTACAAGATATTAAAAGTATTATACTTTTAAATATATTTAAGCTAAGCTTATTAAACAATATTCGAATCTACAAAAAGACAAAAAAGCAATAATAATTTATTTAATTAAAAACTAGATATAAAATTATAAGTATTGCAACGTTTATACTTTAATAAATTTCGATATTTTTTATTAATTGTTTAAGAATATAATTATGCAATTGATTAATTAATATATTGCTTTAATTAACAATATTATTTTTAATATTAACTTTAAGAAATTAATAAAACAAAAGAAGAAGAAAAAAACAATTGTTAAATCAAAGAAATTAATTTAATTTGACAAACGCTTTTATTAAATTTCTAAAATTATTAACTTAAAGAGATTTAGATACTTTAACAAGATTTAGCAATAAAATAAAGTCGAACAAAAAACAATAGTAGCACAATTCGTTTTTGCGATAATATCTCTTTTAATAAAAAAGCAAAATATAGTTATATATTGTGTTCGAACAATTATAAATTTTGTTATGTTTGCTTAATATGTATCTTATAACAAGAATATGTTAAGTTATATAAAGTATGCTTTGTATTAAATTAACAACTTAAAAACAATTTTTGTTAAATATTAATCTTAAAATACAACATACAACAAAAACAATAAAAATATAATATATTTTAATATTTTTAAACTTTATATTTTAATGTATTAAGTAATTTTTATTTAATTATACGACAATGCTTAAAATTTTAATATATGATACAAAAAAGCAACATATAAGTTTCTATTAAAGCAATTTTATTTTAGAACGAATAAGACAAAAGATTAAAAAAAACAAATGTTAATATACAATATTCGATATTACAATCTTGCTATTATAAAAGACTTTATTATATATTTAAAGATCAAAGCAACAATTGTTGCAAAACAAAAATCGAAAAAAGACATTACTTTATTTAGTTAAAATTTAATAATTATATTAATAGCACTTAATTTAAATAACAATACACTATTGTTTGATCTTAACAAAAACAATTGTTATTAACAAAAAATCAAGAATGTTGTTATAAATAGTTAATTTAGTTGTTAGAATTTTATAGACGCTTTAGCAATATTTATTCGAAAGAAACGCAAAAAAGTAGTTAAATCTTTATATAATATTGTTGATTTAAATATTTGCGAACAAGATTTATCTTAAGTTAAGAATTATTTTATTAAGATTTATAAGTTCTTGATTTGTTAAAAATTAAACAAGAAAAATTACATTAATTTAGATTAATTGCAAAAGAATTTTATTTAATATATCTCTTAATAGCGCAAAAGAAAAGATTGATAAAGAGATTATATATAGATGTAGAACAAAGAATCTAACAAGAACTATTAAAACAATAGATCAACAACAAGAAATAATAGATGTGTAGAAAGATTGCAATTTATTGTTATAATATTCGATTATTTGCGATTAAGATATAACGAACAACTACAAAGATATACAAAAGCGTTTATCGAATTAAAACGTTAAATTAACAAAGAAGCTACTAATAAAATATATAAAATATATAAGATAAAAAACTATTTAAAGAACACAAGCAAAAATTCTAGACATTTATACTTTCGATATTTTTATAACTTGTTATATATTATTCGCAATATATATTTTGTATTAGCGAATCAAAAATGCACAAAATACTATATTAACAACTTTATTAACTAAAATTAATACAATACAATCTATAATTTACAATTAAAAAAAAACAAGATTTAAATTGTAAATAAGTAAGCAAAACAACATTAAATATAAAAGAGAGTTTAATAACGTAATTGCTAAGTTAAGTTATATTTAGTTTGAACTAACTTAAATTAATAAAGCAATAAAAGACAAGATTAAAAATAAAGAAATTAAGTAAAATCAAAAGAAATAACAATAAGAAAGAAGAGTATTATTAATAAAAATATTTTATCAAAGATAATTGACCAAAGAGTTAGATTACTTTAAAGTATAATAGTATTGTCTCTTTACTTTTTTACGAGTCTTTATCGAACAATATTAAGATACTTTATAAAGAAATATTAGTAACTATAGCTTTTAAAACAAAGAAAATAACTAATTTTTTCGACGCTATATTAGATTCTATTTACAACGTTAAAAACTCTATTTTTTAAAAGAACTTTTTGACAAATTTTTAAGAAATACTTAAAGAGACAAGCGACGTTGCTAATAAAAACAACAAAAGAGAAAATATTAAAAAGTTCTCGAAGTGCGATTTTTAATCTATGTTCAACTACTATAACAAGCAACGTATTAAGAAGAAAGCTTTTTTTGTTGTCAAAAAGAAGAAGATAGAAGCAAAGAAAAACGCGATAAAAGCATTTTATTAATATTGCTTATTAAATAATTGCAAGCAAATAATAGATAATTTTTGAATTAAATTATCTAAATTATTTTGCGATCGCAATAAATATTTAAAGATTAACAAAGTTAAAATTAAAGTACAAAATAAGCGAATTATTATTAATATTAACAAAGAGACTATCGTTTTATTATTGTTCAAAAATTATAGCTAGAAGAAAATCAAACAGAATAATTAAAATATATAGCTAACGATATAACAAAAGAATATTAATAATGTTTACAAGTATATAATGCTTGCAATTAATTTTAACGTTAAGTATTAAAGCAATTTTAGTAACTTTAAAAAGACGCGCAAGTTTAAGAAATACATTAATTGCATTCGCAAAAACTCTATTACAAAGTTAAAACATAAAGTTATAATTAATTGTTAATAAGCAAAAGCGATTTATTTAATTAACAAATTTGCACTTTGCGCAAAACACAAAAAGAATAATAGTAAAAAATAAATAAAAACACAACAAAAATATTTAATTAGTATTGTTTATAAAATAGACAAATGCAAAAAGTTTCGAATCTTTGTATTAAGTCTCTTAAACTATTTTGTAATTGCAATAAATATATAAGAATTAATAGAGTCAAAACTAGAATACAATCTAAACAAATTATTATTAATATTAACAAAAAGACTAGCGTATTATTATTGTCTAATAATAAAGATCTTAGAAAGCAACAATATAATCTTTAAAAATATTTGATCTAAATTAAGTTTAGAAAATATCTAAATTAAGTCTAAAAAATATTTAAATTAAATCTAGAAAATATTTAAATTAAATCTAGAAAATATTTGAACTAGATCTAAAAAACATTTGTGTCAAATCTAAAAAACATCTTAATTAGATTGTTGCTAAAATAGCGTTAAACTAATTATTTAAAATATCTAATCTAAACGAGTTTTTGCTTTCTTGCTATTTGTATTAGCTTTAAAATTTGTAGCTTTATTGTCGCAAAAGACAACAATAATAGTAACAAAAAAGATTTTATTTAACAACTTGCAAAAAAACAATAAGTAAAGAATCTTCTTCTTAAACGTATACGAGTTGCATTATCTACAATAAAATTTATGCTTAAAAAAGCTCTTTGTATTACAATATTAATAACAAAGCGCAAACACAAATAGAATACACGTAAAAAGAAAATATATAAAAAATATAAACGCAACAAGAGAACTAAGAGCTTCAATAATTAAAATCTTCAAAAATATAAAACTTAATTAAAATTGTTACTTAAAAGAACAATAAATAGAGTTAAATATTTATTTATAACTTATAATATATAGTTGTTAAAATTTACGTTTTTTTTTAAAATATACTTTAATGTACTTGATTTTATTTGTTAATTAATCTCTTAATTTGCGTTGTTTGCAATTCGCTTGTTTGTTTAAGAATTTAATAGAGAACATTTCTATTTAGAAAGAAGTTAACGAGAAAGTAAGCGTATATATATCTTGACAAAATAATTTAAAAGAATTGATTAAGATATACGATAATTATTTTAAGATTAACTTCAATATAGTATTAACTTTTTTATTGTTGTTAAATATTGCTTTATTGTTTGATATAACAAACAATTAGTCTTTCTTAATAAATAAGAGCGATTTAAGTATAGTGCGATTAATAAGAGTAAAGTTACATTATTTGATTCTATTAGATATTGCGTCTTTGCTATTGAAATTTTAATTAAACAACTTTATTAAGATCTTATTTATTAAATTATTAGACAACAATTAACTAATTGTTTGTCTTTTTTTGTTTTACTTTCTCGCGTAATATAATGTTGAACTTATATTGCTATATAAGAAAGTCGAAGATAGAGACAACATTAAAAGTAAAAATAGTATTGTCAAATTATAAAAGAGCGCTCTATCGATTACAAAAAGACAAATTAATAATAATTTAATTTGTGCTTTGTTTTTTATTAATTTAAGTAAATAAAAAGTCGATAATTGATTTTGCGATTAAGATAATTGTTCGACAAATATATTGTTGTTGACAAAATTTAACTCGAAATCTTTAAAAAATAAAAATAAAAATTGTTTCGAAAATAAAGAAGATAATAATATATTGTTATAAATAAATTGTATTAAAAATCTTTCAATCTTATTGTCTTGTATTGTAAAAAATAGAATCGACAATTTCAAAAAAGAGACAAAGTTATTAATTAGCTTGTTATTTATATTAAGAGATTAGACGCATTTTGTTCGATGTCTTTTTTGCGTTCTTAAACAAAGTAATATATTTAACGATTTCTTTTTATATCGATTAAATACAAAGCTTGTAATTAAGCGAAAATAATAAATATTTAATGCGTACAATGTTTATTTTGTGTTTATAATATTTTTAGTCTCTTTTTTATTTTATTGACGCGAAAGAGTTAATTTAACAAGAAATAAAAATTCAAATATAAAAGAGAATTAAAAAGAAAATACAAAGTTAGTTTTTTAATAATTTGAAATTCAAGAAATTATATTCTTTGATGCAAGAAATATTTTTGTCAAAGCAATAAAATAAAATTTCGATAAATTAACAAAACTACAATTGTTTTCGACAAGTTATATAAAAGTTACAAAAGAGTTATATTATAAATTAAAGCAATAAATATTATATTCTTTTTTATCTTGTTAAAATTTAAACAAGATTTGATTAAATTTAAAATAATTTTAATTGTTAATATATTTCGACGCGTTACAATAACTTTTCTTTGTTGTTTTTCTTTTTTAAATATTATTTTTTTCGTTTTTGAAACATGCATTCTTATTTGAACGCTATTATAAACTTGTACAAGTTGTGTTACTAATATATTCGAATATTTTAATTGTTGCTATTTATAATATCTAAACAAACTTCGCAAATATAACAAATAAGCGCATTATTATTTTTTCGATTTTTAAAAATATATATTAATTTGTCTTATAAAAGAATAATAACAATTTTGATACTAATATAAACTTTAAGATTTTTGAATCTCTACGTGTTGTAATTAAGCGTAGAAGATAAATATTATTAATTAATAATAAAGAGAACAAAAAAATTAAATTGTTGTCTTTACAATTAAATTACAATATAAGTTTTTTTCTAATTATTGAACGTTTTAATAACTTAATGCAATCTACAATTAAAATCTTGTTTATAAAGAACAAACTTCGAAGAAAGAAAGCGTATATTTTATAGTTGTCTCAGTCTTTTAACAACAAAATCGATATCTTGTTTTCGAAAATCAATAGTACAAAGTTTACGTTTTGAACATTTAAGTTTATAAATAGACAAAATAATGTATTGTTATTGCGCAAGACTTAACGTCGCAATAGAGAGCTTTTTTGAGACAAGATAAAACAATATTAAAAATATATCTTTATATTAGAGTATAAAGTTGTTGTATCTAGTGCATAAATATATTTTTAAATTACGCTTGTTACTAAGCATTTTAGTAAAAAATATAGATCTTAAGTCGATTTTCGACAAAAAGTCAAATTGTTTATATTAATAAAATATATATAAAGAAAGATAACAAATTGTTTAGATTGCGTCAAAAATTAGCGTAACAATAATATAAACAACGTTTTTATATTGAAGAAGACAAGAAAAATAACGTTATTAGCTCTTTTTATAATAGAGATATGCTTATGCGCAAATAGCTCTACAATACAATAGAGAACTATTAATTTTACATAATAAAGTAGATTCGCGAAGTAGTTAAGAATTATTATAGTTTTAATAATAATAAAAAGTCTTGCAATTATATTTAGACCTTATTAAGTAAATTCGTCTTTCTAAGAGAAGACTATCAAAATATAAGTCTACTTAAATTGATTAAAGTCTTGTTAAATTACAATTAGATTTAGATTAACGCAAAGAGAATGTTTGTAAATTTAATAATAGTTAAGACTTTTACATCTTTGTTCTTTAATAAAAATCGAAAGAGTTTTAAGACTTATTTATTAATTAAATATATATTTAGTTCTATAATTCTAAAGACAATAAAAATAATAAAGACTATAGTTTGTTATTGCATTAAGAAGTACAAATATAAAATTTATATATTAATTAATTTTGAGAAACAATATATTAAGAACACATTTTTTACTTTATTAACAATTAATATTCGAATATTAACAAGATATTAATAAATATCTTCAAGAAGATACAAAGAAGATAGAATTTTTAGTTTGCAATACAAAGAGAGAAATACACGCGAAAGTTGTTGCAAAAAATTGTATTTTATAACAAGAAAACTTTCGATATATTTGACGACGAAAAGACTTTATATTTTTCTCTTAACAATACTCTCTTAAACTTAAATATTAATAAATTGAAAATCGAATATTTCTCGAAATAGCGTAATTAACAAAAGAATAAAAAAATTTGTATAGATGCTTAAAATAAAGATCTCGTATTAAGAAGCTCAAACAATAATAAAGTAAATAAGAGTAAATTTATCTTTGTTATTAATTAATAACTTGAACAAAGAGAAAGTGTTAAGCAAATAAATAATTGCTTTATTAAAGTAAGTTGATCTCGAAAAAGTTTAAATAAATCTTGTCTATATTTGCTAAATATTAATAGATAAATTAGCTAATTGCGAGAGTAATTGTAAAGAGATATTATTAAAAAAAAAACAATTAGATAATTATTCTTAATTGATAGCAAAGATTTGAGCTAAATCTTTGTTAAATCTTTGCCAAATCTTTATTAGATCTTTATTAGATTTTCGCTAAATCTTTACTAGATTTTTGTCAAATTTATTAGCTAATTGCAAGAGTGCTTACAAAAAGAATCTTAAAAGAGAAACAACATTTAGATAATTATTTCAAATTAATAATAAAAAATTAAAGCATATCTAAATTAGATTTTTGTCAAATCTTCTTTAGATATAGAAATTAACGTTGCTAACTACAAGTATGTTTATAGAGAGAATTAAAAAAGAAGAACAATAATTAGATAAATATCTCTATTTAATAACAAAGATTTGCGATATATCTAAATTAGATTTTTGTCAAATCTTTGTTACATTTTTTCTTAATTTGTTAAATAACTTTGTATTTATTAATTAATTGCAAGTTTGCTTGTAGAAAGAATTGAAAAAAGAAAATAATAATTAAATAAATATTCTTATTTAATAACAAAAATTTGCGACATATTTAAATTAGATTTTTGCTAAATCTTTACTATATTTTTTCTTAATTTGTTAAACATAATTGTTGTATTTGTTAATTAACTACAAATATACTTAAGAGTAAAGTCAATATTAAGATAAACGTTTTTAGTAAAAAATATTTGATATAAGTTATATTAAATAACTTTAAAAGCTAATATTTAATGCAATTAAATAATTACGACTTATCGAAAGATATAACTAGAAGTGTACGTTAATTAAACTCTTAACAATAAAGATTAGTTCGATTAAAGTTAACAAAATAACAATAAATAGAGCATCTTAAGCAAGACAAGTATTAATATTGTAGATTGCGTTCTTTTATTGTCTATATTACTAGTATTAATATAATTGGCAAACAAGTTATCTTTAAAGTCGAAAATTGTTACAAAGCGTTCTCTTAAGTAAAATAAATATGTAACTCGCGTTAATATAAAGAAGAAGAAATTAATATTAAAAATAACAATTAATTAAATATCGTAAAAAAGAAAGCTAAATATTAAGAAAGAAGACACAACTTAATATTTAAAAAAAAGAAAATACTTGCTTTGCTCGTAAATAACATAGAGATATACAAAAATTTCTTAATCTATATTAAAGATTTTAGAAACGTAAATATTATTCTAAGTAATAAGACAAAGAACTACAATTTCTTAAGATAGTATAAAAAACATATATAGAAAGTAGATTATAGATTTGAAAGATTATGCATATCTATAATTATAAATAGATTAAATGTTATAAAATTAACTATAGATATTTTAATTAAAAGGCGCAATTCTAACGCAAACGTAGATTTTAGTAGACATAAAAACTCTAGAGTTCGAGAAGCAATTATTGTTACGCTTCGTAATATTTACGTTGCGAACAATTATCTTAATGTTGCATAAAAGATCAATCGAAATATCGACGTTCGAAATATTGTTTTTTCGCATAAAAGAATATTTTAACTTTTAGCTTGCTTAAGATCAATTGATCTTAGCTAATATAACTCGAGAACTAAAATATGCGCACAACGATTCTAGGAGTCCCAAAAGACTAAAAGCTTCTAAAAAGACTTATCTCGATTTGTCGATATAATTTGCTTAGCGAATTAATCTAAATTTAAATTAATTTAATCTAGATAAGCTAGACTCAATTGAAACTAGCTTAGAAACTACAATATATCTTGCAATCTTTGCTATTTGTATATAATTATTTTCTATAATACTAATAATCTATTACGTTGTTTGTTATATCTTTTAATATAATATATTATAGTAATGCATTACTACTTTTTAAAAAGAAAATCATTAAATTGCATCTATAGGTTCTATAGAATCTATAGATACAAATAATGCATTTTATTAATAAATTGCATCTATAAGATCTATAGAGTCTATAGATACAAATTATTAATAAATTGCATTATTTGCATCTATAGACTCTATAGATCTTATAGATACAAATTATATCTTAATATTAATTATTTAATGTTTTTAATAGTATCTAGCACGCTTATAGATGCAAATTATGTCTTAATATTAATTATTTAATATTTTTAATAGCATCTAGCACGCTTATAGATGCAAATTATATCTTAATATTAATTATCTAATATTTTTAATAGTATTTAGCACGTTTATAGATATAGATAATGCATTATAGTAATGCATTATTGTTTTCTAATTTCTATAATAAATTAATAATTAAACAATATTTATAGAATTTAATTGAAAAATCTAAATTTAAACTTATTTTATACTATTTTTAGTATATCTTGGCATAATGACGTTATTTTCGATTCCTTGACAATTCGATTCGATTCCTAATATTGGAATCGAATATCGACTCGAGTCGAGTCGAGTAGATTCCAAAATAATAGAAATCGACTCGGGTTTCGAGTCGATTCCTAGGGTTGAAATTGTCGAGTCGGGTCGATTCCTAAAGTTGGAACCGAAACCCGACCTGACGATTAGTCTATTCGTTGCTAGATATAAGTACAAAGTAGCGACGAACATAGAGATATTGTACATCAAAGCGTTGTAAATACCAAAATCAACGCTATATAGTAGAAGTATGCAAAAAGATTTTAAGCAAGTACAAAATGTCTTCGACTTGATTCTTACTTAATCTTGCACAAAAGTCGCTCTTAACAAGATTTTCGCGAAAAGTTTGACTAGAGAGATCTCTAGCTTTTCTAACAAAATCGAGTAGTAAAATTGAGAGAAACTTACATATCTTTGGACTATTATTGACATCAAATGTGTTATAATAATGTAAACAAAGAGAGAACGCGCTCGCGAAATAAGAAATAAGCAATCGACAAATCGTATCGAACGATCAAGCTCGCATTCGCAAACTTATTAAAACAACGCTAAAACGTAATGTTCTTGGCGTTACGTGCTTGACCCGTTATGTAAGAGCACTCGTGAGTCGATGCGACCTGATCCCATGAAGCAAGCTTCAACAAGCTTGGCGGCTGATCGACAATCCTGCCGAGGATGACGCGCAGGGCTAATGCGGGGTCTATCTTAGTACTTTATCGATTGTTGCTGCCTCGGTCTGCGTACTTGATTCAAGAACTGTTGCCATACTTTCACTCTCTCGCCAGTCCTCGATCATCTGTAAAATTTGCTGTCTACTCCTAGCCGAAATATCAATCAAGAACCGCCTCCCACCAGTGTTGCTGTGTAGAAACCTTCTCCTAATCTTACAGTCTTATTACTGATCAGCCCCTGACAGCAGCTTGTGAGATATGGATGCAAGATACTACTAGGTGTAGGGATGTCTTGACTATGAAACTAGCAGCGACTGGAGTCTTGAGTTGAAAACGACAATTCTGCAATACCAAGCATTGGGCCATCGAGCACGATGTTCTCCTCAACGGTACGTTGAGTGAATTATACTAGCCCATCCTGATCATTTAGTGCGCCAATTACTTTACTTTTGATGTTTACCCTTTAAATTTGCATGACTCAGGCCAATGCGAAATCTTTAATACTTGTAGATGTGGCACTATGGTTGACTTTCATACCATATCCTCCTTTGCTTCGTCGAGTTCTCTCCTTCTCAAAGCTTTACCTGATAGCAGGATCTTCGATATGCTGACGCTTAATTTCCTATCTCTCAAGAGGAAGCCTTACACTGCCATTACGGTCCAGATTGACAGAATGACTAGCGGACAATACGATGCTGATGACATGAGCGGCATTCCGGACCTTATCGAAGTCATACGATTACAAGCCGAAGGTCCGGTCGAAGCTGCCCGAGCGATTAGAAAGAAGCTGTAGGGTGCCTCACATGTCGATACACAACGGTCCAACTGATACATATCTAGCAAGTACGGCAATGTACACCAACAACTCCGCGCCTTGACCGTCCTCGATGGTCTTATCGAGAACGCCGGTCCTCGCTTCCAACGAGCCTTTGCTGACGAACGCCTCTTGGAGCGCTTGCGAGTCTGTGGGACAGATGGCCTCTCGGATCCGGAAGTCAAGAGAAAATGCACCATTCTGTTCCGGCAATGGGCGTTGACATATCAAACGACTCCTTACATGGAACGTGTTGTAGCCTTACACAAACAATTGCCTCAACGCAAGAAGCCTGTACGGCAAGATCAATCAAAAGTCATTCGGGAGACCGAGCGCGAAGTAGAGGAGGATCCGTTCGGCAACAACGACTCTCAGGATGCAGCTCATTCCAGCACCGCAGCATCACATCTACAACGCTCGCCGCCAAGTGTATCATCAGCTTCCGGACTTTCGCATGGATCTCTTTCGTCATTCAAAGGCGACAAGTCAAGAGCGAGGAAAAGCAACCATAAGCCATTTAACCTCGATAAAGAGAAGCCGCAGCTACTGCAGGCGATTGCCTCATCCTCGGTTGCTAGCACGAATTTGATGAATGCTCTGAAGCTGATCAATCGCGAGCATAAACGTGTTGGCGAAGACCCTGAAGCAATCAAGAAATTCGAGAATTGCAAACTACTCCGCAGACAGATCCTACGATACATACAATTTGTGGACAGCGAACAGTGGCTCGGCAGTCTGATCCATGCGAATGACGAGCTGGTGACTGCGCTCATGGCATTCGAAGTGCTTGACAAGAGCGTGGAGGACGACAGCGACAGCGAGGCGTGGGAGAGCGACAGCCAAATACCAGGCCAAGCAGATTCCCCCAAAGCGAAGAGCGCACAACAAGCTTTTGCAGGCCTGTCGCTAGGACATTCCAGGGTCCCGAGTGAGAGTGTCAATGGAAAGAAGAAGGCTGTAGATAGCGATGAAGATGAGAGCGAAGACGAGAGCGAAGACGAAGCGGATGAAGACGACCCTTTTGCTGACAGAAATGTGGTGCATACACCAAAGGATGAGAGGCCTGGTATGACCTGGTAAGCGCTTGTTCCAGGCTCCAAGATCGCGGCTTACAGCACTGCAGGAGAGAGTGTTGATTTAGTCGACAAGCTTGCTTTCTCGGCTTGTTGGACATGTAATTGTATCCGTACTTATGACGCAATGACATAACCATTTACTTTCATTGAGTGGCCCTTGCGGTTTTTGACGAAGCACCCAACGATCTACGACTAATTTTCACAAGCGGCATGGCATTGCCTTCGAAGCATCTAATGATCTCTAATGACCTCTGACAAGCGAGCCATTGAGTTCGGTGTTGTGACTTCCGTCATTCCTCGCTTCCGCAGGAGTAAAAGCTACTTCTTGTCCATGTCTCTTCAAAACTGATGGCTCATCGCTCCCACAAGGCTCATATCGAAAGAGCTACAGTTACTAAGGAGTGGCTGAAGGCTGTGAGCTTTATCGCGCCTTCCATGGAGTACCTATTTCTAGCAAGTCATCGTCCTCTCCTTTGTCTACAAAGCGACCACAACGAACGCAGCCGAATGCGTCCATCGCCCATTACATCCCAATGCGACAAATTTTCTTTCAAGTCCACCTCATGCACCGACTCATGTGCTCCCCACATCCCCCACCGATTCCATTTCCCCTTCCGCTTCCCATCTACATCACACTCCTCCGCCCCTCAACTATCCACCGAGATCATCTCACCCTACAATTCCACAAGCCTCTCACAACCTCCTCTCCTCCCCTTCTCCACCACAACCGCAGCCCTGGACACCTCCGCCTCCCTAACCTACCTACCCTCCGCCTTCCTCCTCCCCCATCAAATCCCCCCCTCCCTCTTCCATCCCACCACCCACCGCCTCCGTCTCGTCTTCCAGAGCTTCTCCTCCCTCATCGCCACCATCTCCACCTCCCTCATCCACACCCTCTTCACCTCCACCTCTAG
>JAABUS010001065.1_pt1 | contig 63502 bp, 70 predicted proteins | sample 5560161 | NCBI WGS metagenome assembly JAABUS01 (sample SAMN10711885, study PRJNA513376) | rock metagenome | isolation source: Antarctica rocks | place: Antarctica: Victoria Land, Trio Nunatak nord | collected 2016-01-04
GTTATTGCGTAGCTATTAGTAGTTGCGACAGAGAAAAATACTTTATCAATATCATTTAGCTGCTTAATCCGATCACTGGCAGTAAGCTCTACCTTTCCCGTTCCTGAAGTCATTGAATTATGTCGGTTAGTACTTCAACTGCATAGCTAGAGAGGTTGTCATACGGTGTGGTTAAGGTGTAGAGCAGGTGCATGGTGACAGGCACACAGGTACAGGGATGTTGATCGGACAGTCGGGTGTTTGCAGCTTTCCGCTTCATAAAATTAGGGCTAGGGCTGAAGCTTATTTCAACGCTGATGAGCCTCCCATGCCTACAGCCAATACAACATGTGAATCCCAGTGCAATGGATTCTTATACTTCTCGAAGACTTTACCATCTTCATTGCCTTACATTCTTACTCCTTTCACCGTCTTATCGAGTAATAAATAGCTCGGTAGTAGTACACCTTTAAATTATGTCCGGGCAACAGCCAGGGAGCAGCAGCATTTCAGTCTCCAGACCTACCACTAATGGCAATACCAATGGAGGCATGGGAATGGCAATGCCACCTCAGCAAAGACCAAATGAGGGTCAAATAGGTGGCAATGGGCCCGGGCAGAACGGCGGAATGTCGCAGCAAAATCTCAATGGTATTGTAAGGCAGACAGTTTTCATCTCTATATCTCAACATATGCATAAGTTGGCTGTGATTTTGTAATCCTGAATTGATTGTCAATCTGGGTCCGTTTCCGATAAGATCTAGTCGTTGTCTTTGGAGAGCTTGGACAGCGTCAGTCGCGCCTTCTAGTTGCATGACACGATGTGTTAAACCATCGACCATTGTGTAAGAGATAGGAGGAGGAGGATCCTGAGCCCTATATCCGGAATTATATGCTTCCTGCTTCCGAAAAAGATCCGCCCTAGTTTAGTCTTATGTTGCTGCCACGAGCTTTAACGTCAACAACATTTGACTTCCAAGGAGGTGCTCGGCTGTCACGGTCTACCACCCCCAAACTTCACACTTCCAGTCACATCCATAGTGACTGAGATTTCGTCAAGATGGATGTTTCACATGCAGGTACTGGCCCTGACGCTGGATCATCCAGCAAGCCGTCACTGGGCGCTGCTAGGCGGAGCTCGCGAATCAAAGGGCCTGAGAAAGCATCCGACTCTGGCGCCGATACTACCCAACAGCCAAAAATCTCCTCTAGAACTCGTTCAACAAAAGTCATAAAGAAACCAAAACCAAAGTCGTCTGAAGGGGGAACAAAAATACCCGAACGAGACTCGTCTGCAAGGAAACAAGATCTGAAAAGTACCCTCGAGAAAGCTAAGACTGCGGAATCCACGAGACTTGCGGCAGAGACAGCATCTACACCTGGAAACGAGTCATCCACCATATTAAGCGCGTCCACAATCAAGCCAGATAACGGCCTGAGCGTTCCAAACTTGCCATCAGATCAGACTGCACCGTTAAATTGGGCTCCACCGTTTAGTAACCAACCTGATACTCTAAGAGGCCCTCATATGCCTTATACCTACAGCAGCCCTTATGGTCATGCCCAACTCGGGGGATATCATTCAGCAACACATCGCCAACCAATCTACACAGGGGTTCCAATGGGAGAACTAACAAGTTCGCAAAGATTATCATTGCCTCCAGTTCAAAACCAAGCACCAAACATACTAGCCAGTTATACCTGTGGGACGACTAAATTTCCTCCTGCGAGAGGACGTATCCCTAGTGTTGCCGAGTATGTTGCAGCGAAAAGGCTGGCGCCTGCAATTACTCATGAGGGAAACCGAATGATGACCAGCCCACCCAAATTTGTATCCCTTTCAAATGTACAGCTAACAAGAGATCTGTTACCTCCATACCCTCCACTGCCTCCTGCAAGCCATATACTACCGTCACAATTACCGTCACAATTACGTTCTACAGCAACGCCGGGCTTTTTTGTGCCACTCGCTTCAGGGATATGCGGTGATGTGAGTGGAGCAACCCGGAAAGCCGAAACCCCAGGAACGACAACGAACACTGGTCGGAATTTTCACAATCAACGTCCATTCGACCACGATAATCCAGCAGGTCGTCCAGACTCTGCCTCTAAAAACAGTTCTATCTCTTTAATTCGACTAAATGGTGGTGATAATAGAGAGCAAACCTTTCAGTCTAGCGTTGTTTGGACTACGGTAACCCCTGGACGAGATTTACGGATACAAAATGGATTACCACTTGACAATCTGGCAAGTCATTCAGCTCCTACAGACAGCGGGGTGGGTCTTACCAATGCCTCTGGTGATCCGGCGGTATTATCCAGTTGTGCATGAGCTATTGCAACATGGCGCTAATTCCATAATACGGCAATATTAGTTCAGCTGGAAATTCTGTCTTTCATTTGCGCTGCCTTCATCTTCCTCTTGACTCAGCTTCGCCTTTTCATCACTGTCCCTAACCATCTGTTGTCAACATTTACCTTTCATTCAACACTCACCTTTCATAACGGCTTTCTTGTACTGACTCACTAGCCATGATCGATGCTAATACAAAACGTCAGGTCATTGAGTATCTGTGCAAGAAAGGATATACTCGCACCGAGGCGATGCTCCGACTTGAATCGGCAAACCAAGATGCTGAAGGAAAGCCAATACATGCGAGAGCTGAGGATGCTGGTGGGGCGAAGTATGGCAAAGCCTTAGGTGAGTACTGGACTTGTGGTTGTAGGCTATTTGTGACAAAGATTGACATCATTCCGCAGACCTCATGCAACGATGGATCGAGGAGAATCTAGAGATATACAAGGTATATTTCCCTAATTAGCAGAACTATATCGCCCCTAACAACCATGCAGCCCGACTTACGGCGCCTCCTTTGGCCGGTCTTCGTTTACTCGTTCCTGAATATTGTATCCGACTACTATCCTCGAGAGAGCTGCAACTTCTTCAATACTTTCAAGGAGTTTTTCGAAAGAGAACATGAAGCCGATTTGCGCGCTCTTGAACCAATTAGCCTTCCAGAACATGTCCTGACCAACGACATCGCCAAGATCTATCAAGGAGCAAAATATAGGGTGACGATGAGTTCTACGGCTTTCTACAACCTCTGCCAATTTCTGGAGAGTAAAGAGAAGGAGGGTGGCACAGTCATAATAAGCATACTGGCAAGCTGCCTCAACATTGTTACTGTAGAGCGGGCTGCAGATGATCAGCATGGTCTTGCAAAACTGGTAGAGAGGGCGAGAACGGTAGAAGATTTTCCTGCGGAAGATGAAGGAATACCAGGCCACAACCCTGGATCCGCAAACCTTGACCTCAATGCAGGATTCACGGTGCTAACAAAATTGAAACTTGGACCGTTGCCTATGGAACCAGACCTCATAGGAGACGTTAGGGCTGATTTGGAGTCGGAGGACGCGGTAAATCCGCCAGGCGACGGTCAAAACTCGCTTTCGCAACATTTTGAGCAACATATCAAACGCGAAGAAAGCGAGGATGCACCGAACCGCACCGAAATTCCTCTACCACAATCGGTAGCTCGTGATGTTGCCATGGAGGTCCAGAAGGTCAAGGAGAATCGTGATCGGTTCAAGATTGAAGGTAGAACTGGCGGTGTTGGGCCTGGTGTCAGCGTGACGATGTTTACCTTTCATAATACTTTTGACAGGTAAACGTCACGTTCAGTGATGCTGAACCGTGGACTAACAAATGCTCTGCAGTATCACTTGCCTCGACTTCTCCCAAGACAACCTCCTCGTCGCCGCCGGCATGTCCGAATCCTACATCCGTGTCTGGTCCCTCGAAGGCAAAGCCCTCCCATCCACCATCCCCGGCGCCCAACCCTCTGCCTCTCGCCGCCTGATTGGCCACTCCGGCACCGTCTACGCTGTCTCCTTCTCCCCTTCAACCACCCCTCCATCCCCATCCTCCACAACAACCGTCCCCTCCACAGCCTCCAAACACCTCCTCTCCTGCTCCGCCGACAAAACCATCCGCCTTTGGTCCCTCGAAACCTGGACCTGCCTCGTCGTCTACAAAGGCCACGACGACACCGTCTGGGACGTGACCTGGGGCCCCTTTGGCCACTACTTCCTCACCGGCTCCCACGACCGCACCGCGCGCCTCTGGTCCACGGAACAAATCTCCTACCTACGCATGTTCGTCGGCCACGACCTCGACGTCGACACCGTGGCCTTCCACCCAAACAGCGCCTATGTCTTCACCGGCAGCTGCGACAAAATGGTCCGCATGTGGGCCGTCAGCAACGGCTACCCGGTGCGCATGTTTACAGGCCATACAGGCAACGTCACGGCATTAGCTTGCAGCCCCAGCGGAAAAATCCTCGCATCCGCCGACGATGCGGGAACCATCATCCTCTGGGATCTCGGCCCGGGGAGACTGCTGAAGCGCATGCGCGGCCACGGTAAAGGCGGCATCTGGTCCCTGAGCTGGAGCGTCGAGAGCACCGTCGTCGTCTCCGGCGGCGCCGACGGCACCGTCCGAGTCTGGGACGTCATGGTGCCCAATGATGCTAGCGGGCAGAGCAAAGCCGTTGGTGGTGGTGGGGAGGGCAGCGGGGTTGGCGGGCAGAAGATTGATGGGGCGGCTGGTGCGGCGGGGAGTGGTGGGGGTGGGGTGGGGGCTGGGGCTGGACCGGGGGGGAAGAAGAAGGGGAGGGAGGTGATGGTGACGAGTGATCAGATCAGCGCGTTTGCGACGAAGAAGAGTCCGGTGTATCGGGTAAGGTTTACGAGGCAGAATCTCGTGGTGGCTGGGGGGGCGTTTCTGGGGTGATTGGGGTCGTGAGACTGGGGGGCGGGGTTTTAGGAGAGGGGAGAAAGGATTACGGGGTGCGGAGAAATTGAGATGGGGTGGAGGGGTTGTGGTTCTTGTCATCGGTTGGGTTGTGTTTTCTAGGAGGGAGTGGATCTGGACGTTGTGGTTTATTATCGGAGGTGGTGTTACGAGTGCTGGTGTGTGTTCTTATCGTACCAGTTGTTTCGTGCAGTAAGGAAGTTTGAACCGTCATGACTTCAAACCAAGATTCTGTGAAATTCGTTCTTTTCTAGAATCGTAGAACGTAAATGGTAGGAATCACTCCTACAGTGCACATAAACCCCCCGCACATACCCTCACCCACCACCACCAGGAAACCCCAAAAACCCCATCAACCGCCACAGCTCCCCCTGCACCTTCACCGTCCCTCTCTTCCCCTTCAGCACCGCCATGCCCCCTCCAAACAAAGCCGGGCTGCTCTCCCGCAGCTGCTGCAGATGGGTCGCCCTGAGCAGAGTGGGGAGGTTGTAGATGGGGATGTGGTGGGCTTTGTAGGGGAGCATTGCGTAGGGCGGAGGATCGGCTGTGGGGGGTGGGGGTGGTGGGGAAGATACGTTTGGGTTGATTTGGGAGGGGGGGGAAGGAGTTCCGAGATAGAGTACCGCGGCAACTTGGTGGCTTGACTTGACGGCGTCGTAGCCTTTGCAAGGGGCGATGTAGGCGGCGGGTCTTGCACTGAGATATCTCAAAAGTTTGACGACTTTCTTTCGCAATGCTTCTAGAACAAAGTTGTCCATGTCTTTGCGCCAGACTAGGGATCGGGCGGTGATGGTGGAGTCGGATTTCCAGCGGTGCGGGAGGACGCGCGTGTGATCTTTGACTTTTAGGTTGCTGAGAAAGCGGAGGACTGGGGTATGGGCGAGGAAGTGGGTGTGCGATGCTGTCCGGATGCGAGGTTTTCTGGTGGGGATGATAGATTGAAGGGAGGAAATAGGGGTCTCTGTTCGGAGGGTTGTTTCGGCGGAGGGGTTTGAGTCCTCTTCCTTGGGTTTGCGGGAGGAAGGGGTAGATTCTAGCGCGATTTCAGGGATATGCCACAGTTTTCCCGTCTCCGGATGTCTTGCCAGTCCGAAATTAAGGAGGAAGGCAGTGGGGAGTCGTGCGCCGGTGAGGTTGCATTCGCGGATTGGAGTCGCTAGAGCCTGTGCTTGGGAATCGATTAGCTGGGCTTAGCTGCGGGTGTGAGCAATTGTTTATACCATAGGGGTTCTTCTGCAGCTTTTGTGTCAGAGCTAAGGGAGGACCACTTGGTTGCGGCTTTGGAGCTCGGTGACGGTTTCGCGCGGCGATGAGCTGAGGGTTCATTAAGGGGGATAGAGGCAGTCCATGAGTTGAGAGGAGTTCTTCCTGTTGCTTGCCGTCATGTCCAAGCTCTTGATCGTTATCATCGTCAAAATGCTCCAAGGGCACAGCAGCAGGCTTCTTCTCAACCTCGCTCGATGTTTTCACCGCTGCTTCTAACTCGGCAGCTACGTCTCCAAGTCCACGACGTGGCAGAGTCGAAACGGAACGTCTGCTCCATGATTGCAAATTTAGAGAGCGCTTCACATCGAAGCACTTCCGCATCACCTTCGGCCTCGTTCATGAGTTCCGACAGCTTTGTTTTGACGGAGCGGAGACCGAACGCGTTTGCGCAAGCAATTTTTGGCCGCGGCGGAAACATTCCGCGGAACTCTAGTGCAGAGCTCCGACGACTCCACCACCTCGAGAAAAGAAGACAGTCATGCTCAATCTCATTGCAGCGCCCCTGCCTCGAGTACTGAGCGCAGCGGCTTTCCGTAATGCTTCGAGGTTAGGACTGAGGCGATTCTCCGGGTACCCTGGGGCGCAACCATCGCAAGCATGGACGCCCACGCCATTTGTGACTGAGACGGTGGTATGTCAAGCTTCATATTGTACTTATACTAAGTTAAAGTTGCTAACTATCCAGGGAGGTGGTTGGCGCACACGTAAAGTCACTACAAAATCATCCACACAGCCGCGTCTCTGCTAACGATCCCTAGATGACATTTTCTCCCGGCTTCTAATGGTACCTCCCCCACCATCACCCTCCCCCCGCCCAATACCCCAGCTAACCCCTCTCCACCCAGGAACGTATCGTCTGCCTCAACGGGTCCGTCGACGAAACCGTCTCCGCGTCCATCGTCGCCCAACTCCTCTTCCTCGAAGCCGACGCCCCCGAAAAACCCATAAACCTCTACATCAACACCCCCGGCGGCTCCGTCACCGCCGGCCTCGCCATCTACGACACCATGACCTACATTTCCTCGCCCGTCACGACCACCTGCGTTGGGCAGGCCGCATCTATGGGCTCGCTGCTGCTATGCGGCGGCGCGGCGGGGAAGAGGTTCTGCCTGCCGCATTCGAGTATCATGGTGCATCAGCCTTCCGGGGGGTACTTCGGGCAAGCGAGCGATATTGCGATTCATGCCAAGGAGATTTTGAGGGTAAGGGGGCAGTTGAATGGGATTTACCAGAAGCATTTGACGAAGGAGCATTCGATTGAGGAGATTGAGAGGTTGATGGAGAGAGATAAGTTTATGGGGGCGGAGGAGGCGTTGGAGGTGGGGATTGTGGATGAAATTTTGACGAGGAGGGAGAGGGTGGAGGAGAAGTAGGGGCTATCAGAGAGAAGATCTGTGTAGTACGAATATCGAGTAAATCTCTTATGAGAGTACGGTGAATGGACCGACGGTGTTTCGATGTCGAGAACTCGATCAATGGAAAGGGCTATTCCACAATTCCGTGTTCTGCATGATGTAACGTCGACAATCGTCTCTTATCGACTGAAAATCACAATACCAAACTTCTTCACCACATATGAATCTAACAACGACATACCGATCGGGATTTCCTGTTAGTCGAAAACGTTGCTAACAAGCTACCTTGTACAATTTCACAGTCAGTCTTCCTACACGCCATAAAGCCTCCCAAACATCGCAAGCAACGGATCTATCCAAAGCGTAAGATGGCCTAGAGGATCCATCCATCCATCATCCTGCCTGATGCTGCTCCTCCTCGTATGTATCAAGCTAGGAGTAGCTGTAGCTGTAGCCGTCTGATATTCGATTGATTTATTGGTCAACTCCTCGACTCCTTCTTCCAGGCGTTCTTCGAACACGCACTCCAAAAGCGTGGCTGGTGCCATTACAAGGTTCGGCTTGTGTGCGCAGTTACCCTCTAGACGGCCGCGAATGCTTTGGGACCGTTGGAGGCGCGGTTTTGGTGAATTGTTTAAACTTAGAGCAGTTGGCTGTAGGCTTCGTTCGAAGAAAATTTGAGCGCTAGTAATGGAAGTGGAGGTCTTGCAGTCGTTTTCATCGATACTTAGTTTACGTAGAGTGGACAGCTCATAGATAGAATCTCGTCTGGCCATCCGCGTAGCATGTGGCAGGGTGTCCAGCTCATCGACAGAAATCTGCCTTGCCTTTGGCAGGACGTACGGAAGATGGTCGGGTTCAGAGCCGTCTGACGAAAAATATTCGGGGCTCCAAACAGTCGTGCTAGGCTTCTTCGCGAGAGAGCAATAGTCAATACTAGAAATACCATGGCCTAGGCGCATGGGCTCAGGATGCAGCCCGAGCGAGCGACTTTTGGCTTTGATTTGTGAGGTAACGACCGCACTAGTATATCTTCGCATGCTCAATGTTGAGATAGCAAGATCCAGATCTGATGGCCAAGCCACGTTCGATGCCACAGTGGGTTGCGTAGGAATCGTCAGGCTCTTAATGAGTCTATACATCGTATCTGAAGTGCGATCTTGGAGATTAAGGCGCTGGCAAGTAGTAGAGGTGCTCCTACTATAGGCACCACGTAAGCCACTGGACTTTATACCATCAAGACGAAGATCCCACTTACTACAACGCTAGAAGCAACTCTCTGTCTATTTCTGACTTGTACGAGTCGGCCTGTTCAGCTAGACCAAGCACGTATTCTTTTTGCCATATCCTCTGATCCTCATGGAAAATCATTAAGTTAGGGGTACTTGTTTCCCACAAATGCCCACTGAGGGTATTGAGTACTGTTTTATGGAATATACCACAACCACGCAGAGCACCCAGAAAAGCCGATCTTCCATCCTGATCCCCCGGCTTAATGCTGGATTCATCCTGAAGATGCCACGCAAAATCGAGCTTACGTAGTGAGTGCGCAAGGTTCTCCATAGCCTTTCCAAGTGAGGCCACGCAGGAAGGAGCACAGCGAATATTCAGGACCACAACGGCAGTCTCTAAGCATACGTTATGGGCATCCACTACCATTTGGCAGATCGAACACTCTGGAAGCTTATCCATGATGGATAGCTGACTTGTCAATGTGGCAACCTTGCCAATTCATGACCTGGCGATCAGGATCATCCGCGAAAGGACTGTTAGTCTACTCTAGGTACCTGACGATATGAAATCGTCGCTCAGGCTAGTAATCGGAAATCGTGCAATAATGACGATCAGTAATTTAAACAGTTCACAGCATACACAGGCGGAAGGTTTTTTGGGGAAATGTAAATACTCCGACGAAATGGAGAAACTTTTTTTCTGGCACCTGAGGTTGTACCGATGGAGAGGTTCGATCCTTGGCAACTGAGCAGATTTGAGGGAACTCCGTCGAAAGTCTACCAAGACAGGGTTCGGTCATCCTGAAACTTATTCGTTTCGAAGGCAAAAGAAGTTGCCCCACGTAAGTTTTCAACCACTTTTGGTAGAATTTTCTCGGCGCTTCCGCTGCACCTAATGCCCAGCTCGCCAACGTTGGCTGGGTCAATATCAGCGAAGAAGCTCTCTTCGCCACGAACTCCTCCGATATTCAAGATGCCGATCGGCATGTTGCGCTCTTTGGCTCTTTTCACCAACCGCCAAGCGGAATAGGTAGCTAGGCTGCTGCCAACCACAAGGACCCTACTCGCTTCATCAATTGCTCGTTCTGCCGCAATTTTAGTTTCCGCAGCAATGGATTCCCCAAACATGACCACGGCAGGCTTTAAAACTCCAGCCGTTGAGGTAGGCGACCAAGCACCAGTGCTGTCGATCTCGACCCTTGATCTTGTACCATCTGGCAGAAATGGTGGATTTGCAAGACATGTCGGGCACGCCGGGTACCTGAACGTATTATATGGGGCATCCGGCAAATCCACGTCTCCGTCGGGATTTGTCTTTAGGCCCTTTTTCCGTCTTTCGTCGGGATTTTCTGTGTCCAGCGCTCCTGCTTCCAGCATCTCTGCGAGGAATGCTGCCCATTTTGGGTTAAGCGCGGAAAGAGACTGCTGAAATTCACTTCGAGGAAGATGGGTATGGCAGTGTATACAAACCAAAGAGCGAAGGTAGCCATGAAGCTCTAAAGTTGGCAGCTCAGGGTGAGCCATGGGGTGGAAAGAATCCACATCTGAGAATAGCGAGAATTAGCTATGAAAAATGACTTATAAAACGCACCGCGTATTTGAATCTACTTCAGTCTGTCATGGATTTGGGCACGGCTATGGAATTGACAAACTTTGAGTAATTATGCTGCTAACGATTCCCAGATTTCCCAGCTCCTGAACCGCCTGGTGTCCTTTGTTAGGCCTAGCTTTGTGTAAATTGGTCCATCCTAGAAAGCTTCGAGCCCAATATCTCTTCCTTGCCTCATGATTGCTTGTGAACTCATTGTAATATATAGGTCGATACGTTTTATTCAACGTATAAGTACCACCAGTTCCACGATAATCAGCCAGTCCTGATGCTACAGATATGCCGGCCCCAGTCAGAAGAACTGTCTGTGAAGCATGGGCTCGGGAGGCTTGGGACAGATGCTTAGATGGTGGAGCAGAGAGGAATTTCGAAAGAGCAGAGATAGCGCCTGTCGGGGTATTGGCATTTCTCGGAATGATCACTGGAGGTGGTAGTGGACCCGTATAGGGTATTCGCATAAAGGGTTTTTGCATGGAAAATACATGGAGGAAGTTGAAATGAAATGCAAGCCAACAGTGAGGGAAAAAAGTATCGGAACTTGGATCATCAACGTCATCGAAGGACTTCGCCGGCCACCGTACGGGTAAGGCTGGTAGATCGACACAGGCATTACAAAGTCTAAATTGTGCTGCAAAGAAAGCGAACGTGAAATGAGTTGATATAATTTGTATAATTTGCGTTAGAGGTTGTTCCACGCTCAACATCTGGAGATGCGGTCGTGAGCGATAGCAATGCCAGATCTTTGACTTCTCTTGCGCATGGTAATACCGGGTGGATCTCCACATGCTGTTGCCTCAGACCCTCCGGGGCGCACAGCTTGGTCTTCAGCACCGAGGATCTAGATTGAGTTCGCTCTGCCGCCCACTGCTCAGGACACATCATCTACGCACGCGACTACAGTTCCACTCACCACCGAAGCTACCGTTCGACCTCAAGTGTTCACACTCTCATACTGCATATTCTTTGAGCATATTACCCTCCAGCAGTAGTGCTCGCCGACACCAACTACTGCCCGCCATGACCTCTCTGAATCAAAACCGATTGCACGCTGGTCACTCGCATTCTCACCACCACGACAACACATACCTTACATCGACCAATAAAAAGGATGCGGGCGTAAGAATAACACGTATAGGTCTTTATGTCAACCTCATAATGGCAGTAGCGAAAGGGGCTGGGGGTTATTACTTTAACTCTCAAGCGCTGGTCGCCGACGCGTTTCATTCTCTTACAGATCTGGTATCGGACTTTATGACCTTAGGGACCGTATCTTGGTCTCTAAAACCTGCAACTTCGCGGTTCCCCAGTGGCTATGGTAAGGTGGAGAGCCTGGGGTCGCTGGGTGTCAGCGGACTCCTGCTTGCAGGCGGTGTTCTTATGGGCTTGAATGCCTGTGAGGTGTTATACCACGAATTCATTGTCGATGCTGCCGCCTCAGCTGGTCACAGCCATGGCGGGATGTTTGGGCACTCCCATAGCCATAACCCGGCAGACTTGGGGCCCAACGTCAATGCAGCCTGGCTAGCTGCAGGTTCGATCATGATAAAGGAATACCTATACCGAGCAAGTGAGTTCGATCATAGTTCTTTCCTTGGCTTCAACTGATTTTCGTAACAACAGCTATGAAGATAGCGAAAGAACGCAAATCATCGGTCCTCGCTTCGAATGCTGTCCATCATCGCATTGATTCATTAACGAGTATCGTTGCGCTTGTCGCCATTGGTGGATCACATCTATTCAATGGGGCTAGCTGGCTTGATCCGGTAGGAGGCCTTATCGTTTCCATGATGGTGATCAGAGCTGGCTGGGGAAACACTGGCTCCGCATTGCTTGAATTGGCTGATGTCGGCATTGACGAAGAGATGAAAGGCTCAGTCCGCAAGGCGGCCAACAAGGCTTTGTCTGCAGAATCGTTACGTGAAGCTGGAATTGCAGGTGCTGAGGTTCAAGTGCGCGACGTGCAAGGGGTCAAAGCTGGGCAGAACTACCTCATGGACGTAGCACTTAGCGTACCAAGCAGTTACACGGTGAAGCAAACACGCATCATCGAAGATGTCGTACGTGAGAGGATTGGCTCGCAAGTTAGAGGTGTGCGAAGAGTCAAAACAAGATTCATGCCAATAGGAAATGAAGAGACGGATTTTGCAGATGAGTTCATAGGAGCAGACGTCAGTCCTCGGAGCAGCCCTGAACCGGAAGACGAGAGGGGAGCCAGACAGGAGCACGAACAGGCACAGGATCACAAGCATGACCACTCATCTAGCAATGGCGGTTTGAAGAGACGACATTAGGATTTCATTGGAGCCTCGCCCGTACGATTTCATTTGGTGCATTGCAGTTCCGGTTGCCGTCATGAGAAGCCAACTCCAAATCTGGCTGGCGTTTGGATTTTATAAGATATCAGCGTTCTCAAGAATAGAATAGATGGAATGGATGGGTACAGAGTGCGGGAAACCTTCCTCATCTGTGGATAGATGCCTTTAGGCTAAGCGAGGGAATCCCAATCAGAACATCGAAATTCGATGTTGGGAAATTCCAGGTAACGATTCATCGCCGCTCCACCCTTTTCAAGAGCTTGAAATGACAAGCGCTTAACGTGGTACCCAACTGAAAGCCTGGAGAGTTTACTTTCTTCTGTGTCAAATACATGTACCGTCAATGCTTTCGATAGAGTCATGAATTAACTCACGCATCCAGGTTGACGTCATACCCACATCCCGTATGTTGTACTCTTTACCTGAACGTCAAAAAGTATTTCTGATCTTGGGACTGTCACGGATTATTTTCTGTATTGATCCCAACCAGCAAAATGGCTGGAACAGAGCCTCTATATCTTGGTTTCGATCTTTCTACCCAACAGCTCAAGAGTCTTGCGGTAACCTCGGATCTCAAAGTCCTTTACGAAGCAAAGTTCGATTTTGATGTGGACTCGACGGGTTTTGACATTAAAAAGGGCGTGCTTACCAATGAGGAGGAAGGCGAAGTTTTTGCGCCCATCTCATTGTGGCTGCAGGCGCTCGATGGAGTACTACAGAGATTGCGTGATCAAGGGATTGATTTCAATAGGGTCAAAGGAATTAGTGGTGCTGGTCAACAGCATGGCAGTGTCTACTGGAGCGAGGTAGGAGAGAAAGCCCTGCAAAGTCTCGAAAAGGACAAGTCACTAGAGGAGCAGCTGGATCAAGCCTTTTCCTATCTTTTCAGCCCCAATTGGCAAGATGCGAGTACACAGAAGGAGTGTGATGCGTTCGACCAATATCTCGGTGGCGCGGATGAGCTAGCCCATATCACTGGTAGCAAGGCTCACCATGTAAACAGTCTCCCAAAGATAGAAAGGGATTCCAGACTGATCTTCAGCGCTTCACTGGTCCCCAAATATTGCGATTTAGACACAAACATCCAGATGAATACCTGGAAACCTCACGAATTAGTCTTGTCTCCTCGTTTCTCGCATCAGTCTTCCTCGGGAAAGTCGCACCAATCGATATATCTGACGTCTGTGGAATGAACCTATGGGACATCAAAGCCGGCGCCTGGCACGAGGGACTTCTAGCTCTGACTGCAGGCTCCTCCGACACCACCAAGCTTAAGCGCAAGCTTGGCCCCATACCCGAAGATGGAGGCGGTAGCCTAGGAACCATCAGCCCCTACTTCACGGCCCGCTATAATTTTCCGCCCACATGCACCATCACACCTTTTACAGGCGATAATCCCTCAACCATTCTCGCCCTCCCCCTCCGCCCCCTCGACGCCATCGTCTCTCTTGGTACATCCACAACCTTCCTCATGTCGACCCCGCGCTATGCCCCTGACCCCTCTGTCCACTTCATGAATCATCCCACCACCCCAGGCCTCTACATGTTCATGCTCTGTTACAAGAACGGCGGCCTCGCCCGCGAACAGATCCGAGACTCCCTCTCATCCGGCAACAAATCCTGGGACACCTTCAACGAGCTTGCGCTCAGCACTCACCCTCTGGGCCAACAAACTCCAACCGACCCGGCGAAACTAGCCCTCTACTTCCCCCGCCCCGAAATCGTCCCCAACGTCCCCGCCGGCACCTGGCATTACACCTACTGCCCCAGCACTTATATCCTCTCCTCGTCCACGGCTCCTTGGTCCCTGCCCCGCGACGGGCCCCGCGCAATCATCGAATCCCAACTCCTCTCCCTCCGCCTCCGCTCCCAGAACCTCGTCTCCTCCTCCCCCTCCTCCCCGCACATTCCCCCGCAACCGCGCCGCATCTACCTCGTCGGCGGCGGCTCCTACAACGACGCCATAGCGAAAATCGCCGGCGAAATTCTCGGTGGCGTTGAGGGCGTATACCGCTTGGATGTGGGGGGCAATGCGTGTGCGCTCGGGGCGGCGTATAAGGCTGTTTGGGGCACGGAGAGGAAGGATGGGGGTACGTTTGAGGAATTGGTAGGGGAAAGGTGGAGGGAAGGCTATTTTGTGAGGAAGGTGGCGGAGGGGTATCAGAGGGGGGTTTGGGAGGGGTATGCGGTTGGGGTGGAGGGATTGGGGGCGGTGGAGACGGAGGTTTTGAGGGGGTTGGGTGAGTAGGATACGGGGGGGAGTGAACGTGCGATGGAGTTGGTACGTTGAGGAGGAGAAGCAAGTACTGCTGAGGGTAAAGACGGGCTCGTAGCTTGTAGATGGGGGATAAATGTACTTTTGATATCCGAAGAAGCCTCCTAGCATCCATAGCTTTTCCAACACCTTCCATAAAGAGCCATTCCCATGGAACACCTACCGCCTTGCTAAATCACGCCCAGTAATGCTACAATCATCTTGGCTTCCTCCACTCCTCCATTCCCCCACCCACTTCCCCCCCCCGTACCCGCTACCCTCACAACAACTCCTCACACGTCCAATCCTCATACCACCCATCGGGCAAATACCTCCGCACAACCAACGGGATCTTCTTCTCCCGCAGCTCCTTGATCGCAATCTGCAGCGGGTCCGTCTCGCCTTCTATGTCCACGAGCACGGGCGCGTTCATACTATCATACAACCACACCACATCAGCATACCAGCAATAAATCGTCTCCACAACACCCAGTAACCTATTCACCCCCCCGCAAAAGAGTAAAAAAACAAGCAAGGGCATACCTAATCTGCAACGCCCTCGTCCCCAGCACCCGCGCCCGCTCATACTTGGTCATGTACGGCGTCGTGCTGCGCTCCCCGCGCGCAATCTTCTTCTCCCGCAGGCCCACGACGGCGTTTTTTTTGCCCCGCCCGGCGTCTACCGTTACCACGTTCTCGTCGTTGGCAGCACCAGCACCAGCGGCGGAGGAAGCGCCGTTGGTAAAGGGCGTGGTGGGATCGTCTGGGTTGTCGCCGTTGGGGCCGGGGGTGCGGGCGGAGCCGTCCGGGTTCTCGATGTCGTCGGGGTCGGCGGGGTTGAATTCGGGCTCCGAGTCGTCGAGGGTGGGTTCGGCGGGTTCGTAGTCGTAGCTGTGGAGGAGGGGGGTTAGTGGGTGGGTGGATGGGATGGGGTGGGGTGAGGTGAGGGAGGGGAAGAGGGGGCGGGCTTACCCGCCGTCATCTCCGCCGTCGTCGCCGCCGTAGTCGGACATGATGTTGGGTTGGTTGGGGGAGTAGAGGTGAGTTGGGGGTGAGAGGTTGCGGCGAGGGATTTGCGGCCGGGACTTTTTGAGGGTTTGGGTCGGATTGGGGTTAGCGTGCCAGGCTATGAAAGGTTTTGGGTTTTTTTTAAAGATGGTGGAATTCTAACAACAAGGTTATAAGACTGTGTTAAATGTCATGTTAAAGTGCTTTTTGATTTTTCAATGAGTTTATTTAATAGAGACGTATATACTCTGTGTATTTAAAGATTCTATGATTTGAACGTGTGAGCTATTCTAATGCGAAGAACAGAAATCGTTAAACTTTCTTCATTTACTCTAATGTAAAAGATGCGCTGATTTCCTTCATGGTCTTCTTCTCCTCGCACTCATATCTTCTTTTACACCGTAATGCAACAAGCTGCAGTATTGCCGCAACGAACAAACACGCACCAGACCAGTAACCAATACTGTCATAGTCCGCAGTGCCTCCGTTCTTCACCAGTGCGCCAGTGATCAGCGAGCCACCGAGCGCGAACACGGAAGCCTGACACCACATCTGACCTGTCCAGTGTCCCAGTGATTGCCGGTGGCTATGTGGGATCAGATAAGCCATGCCCGCCGCCGGCATGCCGACAATAACTCCGCCGGAAATGCCGAAGAGAATGCAGAACGCCACTGCTCCCTCGGTGGTGGAGACCAGTGGCCACAGCGTTAGCGTGAAAACAGCAGCGAGCATAGTAGCTATGGAGTGGGTGTAGATCGGATTTGTCCAACTACGCATCGTTTAGTATCAACGTCTCTTTTCGCTGAGGAGGAAGTGGTGTAACCTTCTCGACGCTACAACCGTACCGCCAACTCGACCGACTGCACTGGAAGCATTTAAGATGCATAAGAACCAGAAAGTACGAAATCCGCTGTCTCCTGGGACTACACCCGTTCCTCCAAAGGTATCTTCCATTGTACCTATACTATTTGCATGCGCCCAGCGTGTGATGTGGAAGGCGAGGGGATAGAAACCGAAGTAGACCATGCTGGTCGACATGCTGTACGCGAGAAAAGCCAGGTTCCGGTAAGCGTGAGGATCACACCAAGTGGAGGGTTGAAATACTGGACCCATGCGCCGGTAGTTGGCTTCTGGGTTCGGGCCACAGAATAAGAAGGCGATAAAAGTGGTGATTCCGACAACGCCGGAAAATATCTTGACGCCAGAAGTGAAGCCTAATGCCGGGTTGGCGACGGCAAATTTGAAGACCAGGGGATATACAAGCCCCCCTACAAATATCAGCCAGAGTCATATATATCAGGACTCGGTGACTCACCAAACGCAGCGCCACTGCTTGTGATACCGACCGCAATGTATCGATGATGTGGGAACCAGTCAATGGCATTCTGCGACGAAAAGGTAAAAAAGCAGGATTGTCCCAGACCGGTCATCAAGCCTGATGTCAGCCATATGAGTCCATAATTCCCACTATTGAGGCCGGCTTCACCACTCGTAAAACTCAAACAAAAGAATCCAAGAAAATTCAGAGCAAATCCGGCGAAGCCTAATACGTAGTTGTACCGGCCTGTGTCGAGCAAGCGGCCCGCTACGAAGCTGAAGAAGAGGAGGCAGAAAGACTCGGTGCCACCAATCAGGCTCAACTTGGTATCACTTGCGTAGACCATGAGATGTGCGTTATAGAATCCGAGAAAGGCGCCGTAAGCCATTACCAGGCCCCTAAGCATCTGTCAGCAGCAATGAGATGAGCGATTATCATGATGTTCGACTGACCAGCAATTGAACATCATCATGAAGCCGGACAGTAGGACCGAGTATGGGCGCCAGTGACGCGGCCATCCGTGCGTCTCCTCCAGCTCTCCCAGTTCTTCTGATGTGGTTTGAACTGACCAATCACCAGCAGGATTTTGGTTGCCCGAAACGACCCTTGTACCTAGATGAGAGTATGTTTTAGTATTCTCAAGTATGGTGAGCCGCCATATCAGGAGAAGCTGCAAGATCTCGTGGTGTTGTGGTTGTTAAGAAAAGGAGAAAAGAGACGAGGTTTGTTTGCGGTCGTTCAATAGGAAGATAAGTTACACGAAGCATAAAACTATGAAGAGGAGCCAGTAATCTTATCGATTTAAGTGGACGGCAGAAACCAGCAATATATAAGGTGGGGGTGTTCGCTCTCGGAAGGTTTGTCTACATGCCAAATAAATCTAAGCTTACCTTTGAGTAGATTGAGCACCATGCTGGTCATTGGGAGCGTTCTAAGGGGATCCGAAGCAGTTGCTCGACGTTACCGAAGATCGAAAGATGGTGCTGCATGTTGAGAGGTCAAGTAATTACTATATACATGTGCATTTCAACGATACAGTCAAGGCCAAGTAGTAGGCTTGGCTTTCATCGCCGCCGCCAAGAAGCCGCGGACTCCAAGGGGACATCTCGCGCTGGACTCAAATAACGAATCTTCGTAATAAGTGGATTAATTTCGTTTCATAGTGGGTCTGCAACACAGCAAGTGGCTGTAACTCGAAGCTGTTTCTTGGCGTGCTTCTGCCAAGAGCTCGAATCAGCAGGATATGCTTGCGGTCTCACTGGCATCCCAGAACGTGCCGGATATTCGCAAAAGGCCCCGTTGTCGTGATAAGACGATGGGTTTGGTATCTGCGTTTTTCCGTCCATCGGCCTTGGCAATTATGTACGCTGCAGCTCAACGTCAGGGTGGATCTCGGATACTTAACGCGCTCGGTGTGACGACGCTTTCAAGTGCTCCGCCACCTGCTTATCCCCAGAATACCAAGGCTTTGCAAGAGGTCTGGACACATACTTGTCTAAACAAGGTGGGATCAGTCCAAGGGCTTGACGTACCGCATCTTCGAGTTATGCAAAGCTTTGTTCCGCATGTCCGCGTGGTTGCGACAGCGGCTTTCTTCGGGTGGTACAATTCAAAAGGTAAGTACATGATATAGGTACTGTTGCTCATTTGCTGTCGCTCGTCGATAGCTTTGGATTCCCTTGTAGCGGGACGGAGGCGCGCCGGCTCCCCGATCCGAGACCCCGTCGTCTATAAACAAGGTAGCGGTCACAGTGGTCTTGATACCTCATCGTTTGATATCTGTTAAAGTATTCCATAGTAATTGCTTTGATATATACCATAGGATCGGAGCACAAACGGTCCAGCTACATCATGTCACTCATCCCATGCTCCTCCTTGATTATATCCATCAATCTTTCAGCCACCGCCCATACACATTTCACATGATAGCTCCCCTTGGTGTCATAGGAAACACACGTGCATCAATGACCCTTAATTTTCTTGTACCGCGCACCACTAGTCGTTTTGGCCACCCTCTCATTTCCTAGGTATCACGGCGCAGGTTCTCGTGAGACGTTGATAAAACAGTACGCGTCTCTTCACGTCCACCTTTACTGCTTCAAGCCTGTACATGAGCATCGGCGGCAGTGAGTCTACTGCTGAATTTCATAAACGAAGATGCTGCACTTTTGCAAGTATCTCAATAGATTGCAGGTAGCGGGCCAAGCTCTCTAGATCCAGATGGTCCGAGATATTATCTAGGATCGAGCGTTGGCTTTTCGGCTGGATCAGCGATATCAATATGAACACTGCCTGGGAACATGAAACAGGATCCGCGGTGCGTACTTCAGAGTCTTAAAAGTGTCGGTCCATGCCTTTTGCAAAAGGGTTTTCTGCTGCGGTAGACAACATTTGGATCAGATTCGGTTATTCAAACGTCTTTGATTTTCTGTAGTATGGCACCATTGCATCTCAATTCCTATCATGATTGCCCAAATGTTCCCACACGTTCACACTAATCTTCGATGGAATTCAACTCACCTCTCCATTGATAGCACGTGATCCTTCAAATATGCGATCTGATGGATGGGTTATGCATCTTCCATCAAGGGTTCCGTCAAACAGAAGTCAATTTGATTGCTTTCAAAATTTTTAGACTTGAATCTAGCTTGAGACAGAGCATACCTGCGACGTAGCTGTGAAATTATACAATCAACGGCAAATCGCTCAGCAACGGTGGATGTAAGATAAAAGTCATAATTATCAACCACCAAACCTGTTTGCATCTGCGTCAAACATAAAAAACTTTATCTTCAGAATTGTGTGAAAGACGAGTGATCAACATGGAGCTCTTCAGACTTTCAGTTGATGGTTTATATAAATATTTTATGTGAACGCGAGTCCAAGATTGGACGACGGAGGATCTGGGCTAGCGCGCCAAGATTTCGTGTTAGGCGAATCGCACACTGCGGTACGGTAAGGTACTATGATACTGCATGTTCGATAACGGCTTTTATCAATGCTAGCCAGGTAATCAAGGGAAAGGTCATGGGTATTGTGGTGCAGGATGCCCCTGATGCTTTCACCATGCCAATTCGTGGCATGAAGAGGAGAGCGACTGGCGAACATCCTACAAACAGGAAGAAAGCCCGACGTCATGAGAGTTCCGTCGAACCAGGTCCGATATAGCATGTCCATCGGTGTTACCTGCTAGCTAATACATCGTCCAGACTCGGACATCTCTGAATATGCAAGCTCTGAAGTCCATAGCGATGCAGAAGAAGATACGATTCCCCAGTCAAGTACTCAGACTCCTCCAACACCATTATCTTCCAAAGCTTCACCTCGCTGGCCGTCCGATTTGAAGATTCACGCCTGCACGTATGATGGCTGTGACAAAGCGTTTAACCGCCCTGCCAAGCTAACTCAACATCTTCGATCGCATACCAATGATCGCCCGTTCGTGTGTCCCCACCTACCCTGTGCGAAGGACTTCCTCCGTGACACACACCTAAAACATCACATCAAGTCAGCCCACTCAGATATCCGTGATTATATTTGCGAATGGGAAGGTTGTAGGAAGAGCTTCATTACCTCTACGAGGTTGAAGCGACATCACGCTGCTCATGAGGGAAGACAAAAGTTCATGTGTACGGAGTGCGCGCAGAGCTTTCGAAAACACGGAACACTACAGGCGCATATCACGACAGTCCATGAAGGCAAGAAACGATTCATCTGCGTGCAGCACGACGATGCGGGCAAGGAATGTGGCAAAGGCTTTGACACGGTGGGGAGGCTGAAGACTCATGAAGGGAGGGTGCATGCAGGGAAGAGATTCTGGTGTTCAATATGTATTCCTCAAGAACATGCAGAGGTCTCTGGACCGGATCACATAGAACAAGAACCAGGGTTCTCGACATATGCGGGTCTCCAAGAGCACATCAAAATCGAACATCCACCCACTTGCGCAGAGTGCGGACTACAATGCAGTACGCCAGCGACGTTGAAGAGTCACGTCGAGATTCAGCACGGGGTTTTGGGGCTCGACGAGCGAAGAACCCATGCTTGTCCTGAGCCTGGCTGTGGGCGAGGGTTCACCAAGAAAGGCAACTTAGAAATCCATTTACGACTGGTACATGGGAGTATGTCATTCGTGTGTGGGGAGATCGACCTGAGCAGTCTGAAAAACTTGGGTGACTGGAAGGGTGAAAATGCTTGTGGGCAGGCTTTGTCAACAAAAGCTAATTTGGTGGAGCATATTCGTACCATCCATATGGGCCTTGATCACTCACGCAAAGGGAAAAACAAACCAAAGGTGGGCAACAGCAAAGGGGGTCCATCTAACAAGAAGGGAGCCTTTGCTCTTACCCGGCTCACGGGTTCTGGCTACGAAGACGAGACCGGCCGAAATATTGCGTGCATCTTGCCAGACTGCAATTTTCGGTTCTTAAGGGATTACGACCTCGAGATCCACCTAGAAACTAGCCATGGTCTGCCGTACCACGAGGTTCAGGATCTAATGTTAGAGCGGAAGAACTTGATCTATCCAACCTGGGAAGGCTCTTTTATCTATGCTACAGCTGAGGACCTTGAAGCTGACAGAGCCTTGGATGCTCAATCCGATCCCAATTTCGGATCCAACGCTGACATGACGCTTGAGAATGAAGCCAGACAAGGAGGGGATTTTTGGCTTGGCGGGCGATTGACGGACACAGTTAATGGAGAAGATGATTGGCTACATGATGAAATGGAGATGGACCAGCTTATTGCGGGAGATTATCGAATGGATCGTGCAGAAGACGGTGAGGACATTGCTATGCTCGATCCCGCTCTCCGGTGAAGGTTTTGCCTATTCTGTACAGCTTCAGCGGCCTCTAGTTACTTAGACACCCAATTGGAGCGTGCGATGACATATTTGATTGCGGTGTTTTTATGTCTACAACCTGTGAGGAAATTTTGGCGCGGTCAAATTCCACTCGCGTGACTCAGTTGACCATCAGAACACTTAACCACAACTCTGCACTTTTCGTAAACGTTGAAACCACCCAAGCCTACCATAGAGGGAATAGAATTAGTCTCTTACAGTTGTGACAAGCCAGAACAACAGGACCAATGCGAAAGATACACCGAATTCTTATCGACGTCCATAGTCTGCTCCCATAGCAGACAATAACTGCACCTATGACTCGATAGCACAGAGTCTAGCCTATTTCCAAAAACTGCAGACAACCCACCAGCAGTGGAACTCCAAAGTAAACTTTCTCCGCTGGGAACCCTTCCCACTGCCCTGACAGCGGGGTAGAAGTGGAAAGATATGGATGCTCAGGTACCTACGTTCCAGACCCGGCATACCATAAGACCCTACCCCTCGTACTGTCTATCAGAACAACTGCTTACCCTTGTGGTCATGCTAGGTTGAAAATGCCATCGAAACCGCCTGGAATCCTTCCTCAAGTCAGAACCTCAAGTCACAAGCGTTAGACTTCATGAATCAGCTTCGATCCGAGCCGCAGGGTTGGCAAATCTGTCTGTCCCTTGTTGTTCGCAACCCAAGAACTTCAGAGATAGTCCGCCATGTCTCGCTGGATGTCATCAACGATGCCATACAGGCAAGGCATATTGAACCCCAAGGCCTACTAATCTTGCGGGACAACTTGCTAGGATACCTCCAGGATATGTATGGCGCCGGCGGTAACGGCAATCTTCAGCTGGATTCGGCGGTTGTGCAAAATAAAATTACACAGACAGTGACGTACCTGTTCACGAATTTGTACGCTACAGAGTGGATAACGTTCTTTCATGATCTACTGGGCTTGACTGTTAGTGCTGGCTCTTCGTCGAGAGACAATGAATCTGGCGTCACTTTCTACCTCCGAGTCTTGGTTTCAGTGCATGATGAGATTGCGGATACCCTCATACCCAGATCTCCTGATGAGCAGAGAAGGGATAACAATATCAAGGACTTAGTAAGGCAGAGAGATGTGAAAGCGATTGCATTATCTTGGCAAGAAATCATCACTCAGTGGAGGTCGCAGCCTAACCAGATTATTGAGCAATGCTTGACGGTTGTCGGAAAATGGGTCGCCTGGACTGAGATTTCTCTTGTACTAAGTGATACCCTACTCAAACTTCTTTTCGAGCTTGTAAGTCCTCCGCAGTCTACTGCAAAGCTAGGAGGAGCATTTTCGGAAGCTCTCAATGGAGACAAGGCCAGAGCAGACTCCAGGCGGTATGCTGCCATCGACACACTAATCGAGATCTTGGGCAAGAAAATGAGCGCTGATGACAAGCTCGAGCTGATCGAGGTCCTCAAGATCAAGGACATTGTCTCTCAACTGACTGAGTGCTACCGACTGCAAGAACTACGGTCTACTTCGAACTACGATACCGACTTAGCAGAGTCTGTGGCTAAGTTAGTTAATAACACTGTGTATGATATAGTAAAAGCCATAGATGGTGCGCAAGATAGCGACTCAGCATCTGTGCGCGGAATAAGTCAACTCAATGCTTTTCTGCCACTTGTTCTTCGTTATTTTTCTGACGAATACGACGAGATTTGCTCCAATGTCATCCCCTGTCTTACAGACCTACAAGCGCTTTTTCGTAAGAAAGCGAAATTCAATAGCAATTTCTACTCGCAAAGCGAAACTATGCTATCTCCAATCCTAGATGCTGTTATTGCAAAGATGAAGTACGACCATACATCGTTATGGGGTCATGAGGATGCTCAGACGGATGAGGCAGAGTTCCAAGAGCTACGCAAAAGATTGCAGGTATTACAACAAGCAGTTGCCGCAGTAAATGAAAATCTTTACATGGACAAGATTAGTACTCTTGTTATCTCGACCTTCAACCAATTTCAGAACCAGAGGAGCCAGCTCAACTGGAGGGACACTGACTTGGCAATGTATGAGATGTTCCTCTTCGGAGAGCTTGCTCTAAAGAGCGGTGGGTTATACAGCAAAACTAAGCCAGTTTCGCCAGCTGCGGAACGACTGATTGGCATGATGTTCAAACTCGTCGAGTCAGGTAAAGTATAGTTCGATGCATGTACGGCACCACACTGATGTTCTGGCAGACGTCGCATCTTTCCCACATCCAGCTATACAACTACAGTACATGGAGATTTGCGTTCGCTATTACAGCTTCTTCGAGGCAAACCCGCAATTTGTCAACCATGCCTTAGAGAACTTCGTCACCTTTGTGCATCATAACCATGTCAAAGTCAGGACAAGATCTTGGTACCTTTTCCATAGATTCGTAAAGCATGTGCGACAATATATTGGAGACATTGCAGAGAACGTCATCCGGGCCTTGGGTGACCTTCTGCCCATCAAAGCAGAGCTACCAGAAGAGACTTCTGACAATGGTGACATGTCTTCAGATGAGAATGAGCAGACGGCGAGTGCAAGGTTTAGTAGTCAGCTATACTTATACGAGGCGGTTGGTTGCATCTGCTCTATACATGCAGTGCCAGTGAACAATCAGGTACTTTATGTTAGATCAGTCATCACCCCACTGTTCACAGACCTCGAAACTCACCTTGGCTTGGCCAAATCCGGTGATGAGCGAGCAACTCTGCAAGTCCACCATCTTGTTATGGCTTTGGGCACCCTTGCTAGAGGATTCTCAGACTGGTCGCCTGCTAGCACATCACCCACAGCTCATCCACCCGCTAAAGAGGTGTCCGAGGAGTTCACACAAACTTCAGAAGCAATACTTGTGGCGCTAGAAACCTTGAACTCGTCCCTCAATATCCGCACGGCTGCAAGATTCGCTTTTTCGCGCCTGATCGGCGTACTGGGTAGTCGCCTTCTGCCCCAGCTTCCCAGGTGGATTGATGGCCTTTTATCGCAAACATCCAGTAAAGATGAGATGGCTCTCTTTCTAAGGCTGCTAGATCAAGTTGTCTATGGATTCAAGTCTGAGATCTTTGAGATACTCAATACACTTTTGACGCCATTCCTGCAACGAGTCTTTACCGGGATCGGGGAGCCAGCAGCTGGAACGGATGATGAGATCCAACTCGCAGAACTCAAACGCGAGTACCTTAATTTCTTGCTTATCATCCTGAACAACGATCTTGCGTCCGTACTCGTAAGCGAAAGTAAGTCTTGTCCGCTCTTTTCCTCGTTGATCTTGACGCACATGCTCATGGCTATTAGCCAACCAATCCGCCTTCGCCGCCGTCATCTCCACCATCGAACATCTTGCCAAGGATATCACCGACTTCCCAACCGCCAAACTCGCCTTCGCCGTCCTCATCCGCATGGTCTACACCTGGGGCGGCCCAGACATCCAATCTCCCCCCCAACAAATCGACACTGTTCTCCCCACCGTAGCCCCCCAACCAACTCTTCCCGGCTTCGACCGCTTCATGATAGAGCGTTTCTCCCCGCTCTGCTGGGCAATCCCCACCCAACCCACCTTCGACCCCAGAGACGCGCAGGGAAGGCTGGTCCTTGCGGAAGCGGCAAGCTTACAAAAGGCGATTTATGCCAAGACGGGGCAGGAGTATCTTACATGGTTGAGAGAGGCGGAATTGAGAGGAACGGGCATGGATGCGGGGACGGTGGAGGAGTATCTGGTGGCGTTGGGCAGTTTGGATCTGAAGGGGTTCAGGCAGTTCTTTCAGGTACGTCGTATATATCTCAAAGAAACGAGGAAGCTCTGCACTGCTAACCTTGGTTTAGAACCTTGTGCAGCGGAGCAACAGGTGACATGCATCCATTGTCGAGGTTTTCTATTTAGCGAAGCATTGCAGGCGTCAGATATAGATGCTGCATTATTCACAACATGTCCGGGCTTGAAGCGAAAGGCTCTGTGCCAGAGCATGTGCTAGGCGTTCATTTGGATGAGATGCAGTATTGAGACTAGCCCATATCAAATCGAAAAAAAGAATATTCTTCCGAGCTATGGCGACGATATTCCAAATAGAAAGAACGACGGTCGATGGTGGAGGAGTTCCCTCGAAACTTGTGTCTTCTACAAAAGGGCTTTTTCTGGAAGAGAAAGTACAAGCCCATTTCCGGAGTCTCTCCTATCATATTTTCTCATACTTGATTCCCAGAAGCCCTCCCCCCCCCCCCCGCCGAGGCATCCCGCTTAATCTGCCTCTTCACGACGAATTCTCGTCATATCATCTCCTTCCTTCAGTTCTTGAATGTTAATTTTTTTTTATATGTACCGAGATGCTAATCACCAGAAGTCCGGTTTCCCGAACTCATGCTAACGCGTACTGATTCAGGTGGAAGAAAGCACAGCTGCCCGGTAGCCCAATGATGCAGTGATACCTCAGGCGAGAATCTCTCCACTTTAAACTGGAGCAGGTGCGGTGACTCAGAATCTTGGGCAAGGCATGCAAGGCTGGAGGTTTGATCAGGCTGCCGATTCGCAAGAATCGATCTTATCTTTGAAGTCATGGGTCCGATTGCTTATTTATCTTATACCTACCTTCGTCCTGGTACGTTTTTTCATCGGCATTGCGACATTCCTTTCTTACGATATTGTTCAAATATATATTGGTTTTGTTAGCAAGAGGAAAATGGATGACGATCAGAGCCCTGCCGGTGATTCGGTGAGTGAGCTTTTCTACCCGTGCGCTAGCCTTGCGGCTTGAACAACTTCTTTTCAAAACGTCTGGATGGTCTAAATTGAAATGGGAATGTTCATGTTGGCTGTTGGAATGTTTTACTTGGTAGACTAATATCGAGATGGAGCTATAAAAGTCCAATGTTTTCAGCCTTTGGTTGCATGAGAGTCATGCTCGCCACTCTCCACAGGCACCTTGGCAAGGCCCACCACATGGCAGCTAACAGTCAATACTAGGGATACTCCAGCGGAGAACCGTTGAGAACGCATCCTGATAAATTGGACTACGAACACGTGGAAACGTTGAGGGAGTTCGCCAATGACCTTAACCAAGCTCTTCAAGGGTCCTTTCCTCGCAGCGCCCATCCATATACCGCTGTACAAGTATTGTTGCTACGATGGGCCGACGACGATCTCCAAGTGCAATCTGAAATCGAACGGCTGAGAAGAGTATTCGACCGGCAATTTCATTTCGATATCGAAGAGTGGCAAATCCCGAGCAGCAATCCTACACGTGCACTGCAGTATAAGCTCTTCGAGCTCCAGCACGCACATCAGAGCGAGTCTGAGCTGCTGATCGTTTACTACGGTGGTCATGGGGTGGCTGATAGACGAGGTCGAAGCATTTGGCGTGCGTGAGTATACAGTTGTCTTGCGTTTGTGCTCCCAATTCGATATTTCAGCAATTTGCAGCCTTAACGATCAGCCATCGACTAAGAGTATTGTTTTTGACACCCGATCATCATCGTTTTGGCGAATTATGTTGAATAGTTAGAGTACTAACAGTGAGCAGAAATCAGCGATTGGATAGCCCGACCTTGACCTGGTCGTCGTTGCAGCATCTACTAGAGAACGCACTTCCTCATGTGCTGATTATCCTCGATTGCTGCTTCGCTGCCAATGCAGCTAGAGATACTACAGACGGAACTGCGAAGGAGTTACTGGCGGCCTGTGGCCGAGAAAACCCGACTTTGGGCGTGGGCATACGATCCTTCACATCAGCACTGATCGAAGAACTTCAGGCTTTTGGAAACAAACCTTTCAGTGTGGTCATGCTTCACGCTCGCTTGGTGACCTTGAGATGGAGACTCGCGTTTACGCCGATACATACGCTTCTCTCTGAGCATGGTGGGACTAGCATTCAGCTTGCTCCACTTCCTATTGTGGACGTATCTATGAAGCCTATCTCTGATCAATCCCTTGAAGGTTCCGAGAGAAATCCTGCTCAGGATATATCAGTTAACACCGCAAATACTCCCTCTTCACCATTTCCACCTCCCCCCCCCGACTCCAGAGACAAGAGTCCTCTTATCCGTGTCAGTTGCCAGGGGTTCTTATTACGATCTCGGGCAATGGGCGACCTGGCTGACGAGTCAAACTCCTTTGGGTGTTACCAATGTAGACGTACGGCTGGAGTCTGTCTTCGACAGTCACTCCACCCTGTTTGTCGTCTCCCTACCAACGTATGCCTGGGTTCGGCTCCCAGAAAAGGCCGCGTATCAATTCGTTGGCTTCATCAGGTCCGGAAATCTCCTTTCAAACAATCAAGCCAGTGCAGATTCTACCACGCATCTTTTGCGAAAGCGAAAGAGTACAGTGCTTGAGCAAGCTGACGTTGACGATGTGGAGAAAGTTATCTGCTTGTCGGACTTCCCGGACGAGCAGCTGGATACCCAAGTATCGTCTCATCTTGATAGTGGCTACTTTAGCCCGAAAAGGGTGGAGAAATACCTCCGCGCAGAAAGATTACATGAGACGGAATGGATGGAATGCACATCAGGCCAGATGTAAGCAATCATCTCGATCGATAGTGTACATACGAAGCAGTCGTTTTCTTGAATTGGGACGCTACAAAGCACAGTACTATCTCAACCTGCCTTTAAACCGGTTTCACTCAGAGTGATTCGCTTAGCGTTTCCTGACGAACAGCTTCTGAGTGTGACGCTCTTTCGTTCCCTTCGTACTCACACTCTCTCTGGAAACGACCGGCCATGAATCGTCAATGGCTTCTCGCGCGGACCCTGGTAGCGTATCCGTATTGTATGGTCATGAGTCTCTGCCTTGGGCCCTTGGCTCGCTCAGGTCCGCTACCTTACCATATTCATCTAGAGGTGTGACTCCCTGTTGCTGTTCAACCACGGCAATATTTCGAATACCACGCTTACTTGGTCTTAAAATTCTTTCTTGAATTCCAGATCTTTGCTGCCCTGAAACGATTTCACATTTCTCTCACTAGCGAGTTGCTGAACATCCTCGCACCACAAACTCATTCGATTCTGTTCTGCAGAGCATCTCATCACTATGAGTCTTCTTCCTTGAAAGAGAAGCTATTTCTCAATACGGTCTAGAATTTCTAATCGATCTTGAACATGACTCCATCCAAGGCTAGCTCAAACGCCAACCCCGAAAAAACCCCAGCAAGAAGACACCAGCCCGGACCCATCACGCCAATCCCCTACCAAATCCGAGGACGAAACCTTAGGACCCAGGTCCCAAGGGATCTTCCTCTATGGCACCCTCCTAGCCCCCCTTTCCTCTCCTGGCTCCTAACCGGCACATCCACCCCCAACCAACAACTTCACCCCCACCCCCCCAACTGCCCAAACCAGGCCCAGCTAACATCGCTCGCCGATCAAATCCTTATTCACACGGTGAAAATCGAACATAGACAAACCTTAAATAGGTAATACACCCGGTAACACGATGCTACGGTCTTCGGACCACCTTAAGCCGGGGTTTCTCGTAATAGAAGTGAGGGCCCCAGTCTAGGTGGTTGGGTTATAGTGAGTGTCGATTTTTGGGTTTTGATGGGGGCTGCTGGATGGAGGAATGGCGTTCTGAAATCTTTGGGGAAGAGAAGAGGAGGATTCGATATCGGGGAATTTCGATGGGAGGTTCTGGGTAGGTTGGTGGGTGGGTGGGTTACGGTGAAGAACGTTTTGGTTTGGGTCATAGCGAGTTTCAATTTTAGGTTTGGGAGGGCTAGATGAAGAGATGCCGTTCTCGATAATCCAGAAGGGGGTAGAGGAGGGTTTGATATAAAAGAATCTGAGCGATGGGATGTGGAAGGAGGACCTGTGGGAAAGCCATTCCTTCATTCCCCATTCATTGTTACCATCAAATACATATGTACAACCCTAAAGTACCTACCTACAACCGCGCCGCACCTCCTGTGCCCTTCCCATTTCCACCCCATGATTGCTACGCCAGCAAATACCTCGCCGCATGATTCACATGATCGTCCGCAAAAGAAGCCATAGTGAAATAACTATGATCATACCCGTCCTGCCACCTTAGGTTCACTTTCCCCTTCCCCTCTGCCGCCTTTGCGAAATTCTCGGGCAGGAGCTGGCCTTGCTTGTAGAAGTTATCCGCCGTGCCCTGCGTTTCCCTTGCATTTAGCACAAATCCATCTCTGCAGAACGAAGAAGACTATGAAGAGAAAGAGAGAGCAGAACATACAACGTCAACCAGCACATCCAACGGCTCTCCCTCCCACTTCTTCACCAACTCCGTCGCATCATGCTCCGCCCACCTCTCCTTGTCCTCTTTCCCAAAATAGCCCTCGAAAGCCTTCTGGCCCCATGGGCAATTGATCGGGTTCGCGATCGGCGCAAACGCAGATACCGACTTGTACATGCCCGGATTCTTCAAAAACTACAGCCCAGGACGGTAGTGTAAGTATATGTCTCACACCCTCCCAAAAAGCAATCTGCAGGTGTTTTTTCGGCACTGACCAAAGTCAAGGCTCCGTGCCCACCCATACTGTGTCCCATTATGCTGACTCTTTTGCCATCAATCTGGGCGAAGTTGGAGAAGACGGTCTTAGGGAGCTCGGAGGTGATGTAGCTGTACATTCTGTAGCCTTTGGACCAGGGTTCTTTTGTCGCGTCGACGTAGAAGCCTGCGCCGGAGCCGAAGTCGTAGGAGTCGTCTTCGCCTTGGAATTTTAGACCTCCTATTTTGCAGTGTTAGAATGAGGGAAGTATAGATCACCACCGCCCGCCGATAGGTGCATCCGTATTTGCATTGGCATTTGCTAATCCAATTGGTAAGATCAAAGGCGATTCAGCAAAGCACACTCACGCGGACTGGTATCCGGATACAGCACTGCAATGCCCTTTTGACTGGCAGCATGCTGAAAGAAACCCTTCTCTGCGCCATTGTCACCCGTACATGTTAGGCCAGCAAGGTATATTAGTAGGGGCACCTTGTGCAGGGGGCTTAGCGTAGCCTGCGGAGGTAAGTATAAGTTGAAGCCCATTTCACAATTGGTGGTGGAGGCATTGTGGGTTAACTTGAGTAGCTTTCCACTGAAGCTGGCGATTGTTGCCTTTGTTGTCACCGACATGATTTGAGATAGAATCTTTCTGAGGTGAGAGGGATTGAGCACCTAAGGTACCTAAGGTGCAAAGGTGCAAAGGTATGACGTTGAGGTGGAACGGGTGCGGGTGTGCTTTTTTCCGTCCTCCGCCGCAACTCCGGCACTCCCTAAAGGATGAAGGTACTGATATTGTTAAATAGGATATAAAAAATAACAGAAGTATTGATGATGATGTTGGGTATATACGCAATGCAAGTAACCAGTGTCTGCCAAAAAGCCTGTTGGCCGCTACCCAGTAATCCAAGCACGATCAAGATGTAATGAAAATGCATACTGCCATAACAGGAGCGAATGCGATCTTGATACAAAGTCTCCCAGAGCAATAGACGCACTCCTCAAAACGGCATCCAATGCCGCTAATCGTTAGGAAAGAAAAGCCGGAATACCGTACACAACCGGTGCAGCCCCATTCAAATACTTCAAGATACAAGAGTCTCTTCCCCGCGCAACCGCTTGATCCAGAGACAACGGCTCACTTTCGGTACTCTTTACAATCACCGCCTTGCTTTTTCCTCTTTGCTTTGCCCCTCTCTTGACTGGGCTACTTGAAGCCTCTTTCTGATGTTCTCGAAAAAGGCCCCACTTCTCCAGAACCGTGTATGAAAACCTATCAATGTCTTTATCGGTAACATCCCATAACGTTGCTAGTAAAGCCGGACACCCTGCATGCATGTAATTGATGGGGGTTCCGTAGGGCTCGAATTCTCCGGCTTCGGTCAAAGCACCGCTGCTACAGCCCATAAGGAGGGCAACAGAACAGCTGTCAAGCTGCTTGATGGTCCTTGAGCGAATATACTGGCTGCCACTGCCATGCCCAAAGTAGAGGAATAAACCGCGAGTCTCCAAGTAAGCCTTCATGTCGTCCTCGGTAGGCTCACGACCCACGGTGGACTCCCAACCCAACATGTGTTGCAGAGGTTGCTCGAATTTCGTCTGAGTTGCTGTTAAATCTCCTGCAGGGTTGAGTACGTACGCTCCGCTGTTTCGGTCAACTTGCCATCCCACGTTCGCCGACCTTGCTCCGCCCCTCTGCTGCTGTTGTTGCAAGATTCTATCACGAAGGCACCCAAGTGAAGGCAGTCTAGAAATTGCATCACCGTTCATACACGACAACGATTCCCAAGGAAAACAATGTAATGCTTTATCGAGAATAAGGATCGTATGCTGATTTCTATCAGCATGCGAAATAGCTTTGGAGGCTTGGTGATAATGGCGAAGAGCGTCTAGTGTCTCTATTGCGATCTAAAACCCGTTAGCATCGTGTTTCAGGCTTTCAAGAGTATGAAATACCGAGTCAAAGTCGATTTCGTCATAGGCATTGCGTTCTCCATTGAACTGCAAAATGTCAATGACGAAATAAAGCAAGTCCATCAGTGGTTCATCCAATTCGTCGACTTCCTCCGGGTCACCCATCTCAACAAATAGCTCAAGTACTCGTGAGTCGAAAACCATTCGATTACTTATATGTCCCTTATTGGGCTTTTGTCGGGAAGGCAGGTGCCTGTCCAGAATGTTGTGGAGGGATTGCTGAAATCGAGACAAAAGATCTGGGGTGTGAGTCTTTTGTGTGAATACACCCCGGAATCCACCTAGCCAGATACTCTCGATATTGACAAGCAGGTCCTTCAGTCGAGCATCCAGAGCAGCCCGAGCTTCCCACCATTCAGACTTGGCTCCTTTGCGGGACATGTCTTGTGCGTCATGGGTTGAATAATTAGCCAGCGCAATGATGTCTTGTAATTCCGTCTTGGCCTGGTTGAATCCGAAGATTTCTTCATCAGCGTCTCGAGAGTTGTGCCTATTCAACGGCAAGATTAGAATGAATGGGCTTTGTCCCGCTCGAATTTTCGATATCCGTATCTCGTCTCGCGATTCACTCAACGATAAAGAGATGACATTCCAGGACGCAGGGATAATATCAATATACTCTTTCTGAAAGCTGGAAAATTCCAACGATTTGCTGATTGACAGGCTTTGCGGGGCAGCAGAATCATCGCCTTTGGGCCAATCAACCACATCTTGAGTAATGGCGAGTTGTCGCTCTACCCGAATGGCCAGGCTCTCCCTCATCATTGCAGTTGTTCTTCCCAATTCTACATACACATTATAAGTAACCGCCATGCAAAGCTGCTCTGATAGACTTACCTGTCATATAGACGACAAAAGTCGAGCTGGTGCCATTACAGGGTTCTGATGATGTGATGGCAGAGAGCATCGTTAGCGTCTTTGCCATGATATCTGCCATTGAATGTATGCTTGTAGTTGTCCCTACTGCCGTTGCCAATGTGCATATTTTGTTGATGCCATCTTGCGCATGGTGAAGGGACTCGATATAGTCAGCGGGCAGAGGACTGCGCGACCGTCTTGGTTTTCGGACCGGCGCCTTTGAAGGCTGCTTTCTTGTAGGGGTGATATTGTTAATCTTCTGAGGGCTTCGCTCGAAGCGGTCCCCCAAAGATCCCGTCGATGGATGAGAGACTGTCGATTCTGGGAGGACGCCGAAAACAGGATCGCCGACCATTCGCTCCAAACCCTGTCGAAGACATAGACGTGCAGCTAATACCTCGTGCGAGACATAGTCCTGGGCCAAACCTAAATGTAGTGCAGCTTCGAGTAGAAGTGGAAGGGCTGATTCGGGACTGCGCCCACACATTGCTGCGAAGGCACGCTGTCGAAGCACATCACCCTTCAGTCGGGATAACGCGGATATTTCGCTCGCTATCCCGCTCTTGTTCGCTGGATCAGCCGATTTTGCCTCTGCAACGGGTTTGCTGCCAGGTCTCTTTGCCGGCAAACGCCGTTTCGTTCGCGGCCGCCGAGTGGGCCCATTATCTTGCAAAGTCAGCTCAGTTATCTGAGCATTCAAGCTTTTGTCCACTGGCCCTTGATGAACGCGACTGTCGACGTAGTTAGCCGACATTAGCGTATCAAGTGTCTGCTCACAAAGAACAACGGCAGACTCTCCGAGGCGCCCCTGTTCTTGTGGTGGGTGCATGCTTGCTAGATGCAGCTGGAGTGCAGCGAAGTGTCTGTCACGCCGAAGGAAAGATGTGGTCTGTTGAGCTTGTCCTAATAGCTTAGCCCCCTGTTCACGGCTTCCACTACGGACAAAGTAATTGCCGAGTTGGGCAAGGGATTGACTCTTCAATGATACGGCATTCACAGCTTCCGCGATCTTTTGACCTTGCTCGCAATAGTATCGTGCTTCGGAGAACAGCCCCTCATGGGCATAGATCTGAGATAATTGATGTAGACCACGGAACAATCGTGGTACGAGGGGCCAAAATAATACGGCTTGCAACGCAGCATAAGTTGTAGGTACTGCTTGAGGCTTAGAGATAGACAGTCCAGATATGGAGTCTGCAAGCGTATCGATAGGACCATCTGAAGGCTTCATAAAATTTGATACGGGCGCTTTGCTACATGAACGCTCCATAGTAGCCCAAGCCCGGCGGTTGAGCTTTACTCCTTTTCGGGAAAGCAGCAGTGCCTTCGGAAGTTGACCTTTGGCAGCAGCCAAAGATGACTGGACTTGCGCCACGTCTGCAAGCATCTGGATCATCCTACTACGTTCTGTGGTAGTCGTCCTCTGTGCGCTTTTGTCATTTGGTTCAGCTCTGAAATGTTCTTGTGCCTCGCTGAGGTGCTGTTCGCTGTTACATATTAGCGCCACTCAGAGAAAACCGTGAAAGTTCTCACCTTTTGGCAAAGTTACCCATTTCCAGGGCATATTCGGCATATGCAAGATGCCAATCCATGCGAGCAACTGATGGAACACCCCCAGTGTCTATATATTTTTGAGCCTTCTGCAGGACCGGACCGGCTTTTCCAGGATATCCGAGTCTCACATACTGCAACCCAAGAGCTGATAATTTGAGTACCAGGGTACAACAACTAGTAGATGTTTCCGCTTCCCGCAAGCTGACAAGTATATGTAGTACTGACAGCCTCGTAAGATCAATACCCTTCAGTTCGAGATATTCTGCGAGGAGCTCAAGCTGGTTCAGCCAGTCAGACATGTCAATTACTCGAGTCTGGAGTAGCGTCCAAGTAGAGCAGTCATGTATTAATCTGGTCCACTCCGCGAGCCTGGTGTCGATGGTCTTGACGTTGGGTATCTCTTCGTGGAACACAAAAGAGATGTCTCGGGAAGCAACTAAGTGTGGAATAAATTGCTCCAGACCTACATCAAAGGCAAGGGATTGTATTTCTGGTGGCACGATTTGCTCTTTAGAAAGTCGATCAAGCAGTTCACAATCGAGAAGCGTGGGATAAACCGACTGAAGTTGAAAGCATTGATTTGCCACACGAAAACGCCGGATTGGAAATTCCGCCCTTGTATAGACTGCTAATATTGAGAAGATGAGTCCTTGAACTGCCATGCATAGTCGAGCTGATGCACCTTGTAAGCGCAAAATGGATATCACAGCACTGAGTTGCTGCTCAAGCAGCACACCACGCTCATTGCATGATAGTGTGCTATTGTCGAATATTAAGGAGAAATGTGGTACCTCGTCGCCTATTTTTGTTGTTATTCTAGCATAGGCAAGCAATAAACGGCCAAAGAGAGCCTGATTGCTATCGCTATCAAAAAGCAATGGTACTGGTCTTGTAGCAGCAGCTTGCGCCGCTATTCGAAGGCAGCCAGTGTCTACCTGCAAATGTAGGGCCTCAGCATAAGCGTCGCTAGCTCTGTTGAAGTCTCGAGATGACTCGTGTAACATTCCCAGCTTCTCAAGTTTTATCGGTACTATAGCAGCGATCTTCTCGGCAATAGGTCGATTTTTAACAAAATCTATGGACGTCCGAAGGTCTGCCATCAGCTTTTTTGCATCCATTGCAATTCTTTTAGCGTGAAGATAGCGGTACCAGTACGCATTGGATAACGACACAAAGACGCCTGATTTGCAGTCACTCTTTGGTGTTTCCGGCATTATATTCGATTCGGGGTTTTCAAGGCTCAGAGCAAGCCTCAGACAGTCTTGGAGTCCCCTGTCTATTCGTTCCCAGTCTTCCGCGCTGCTTGCGACGCAATATCTTGCGAGGGCAACGATCGACTCGATGAACGGGTTCGAAACTTCGGTTGCCAGCCTCAAGCGTTGCAAGCGCCTTAATCCCACTTTTGCACTACTACCATGACCTGGATCTTTACCAATATACCGAATCAAAAATTGGATACCCAGCATTAAGACTTTGGAGCACTGATTGACAGTCTCAATTGGCCATGATATTTCTTCGGGTTTGGGTGATACGTGGGTATCATGCAGGACGGAGAATACAGTTCTCCGGAGGCTTGCTACTGCCACCAGCAGTTCGTCCAAATCTGTCGAATCACCAGGTAGATCACCCTCAAGATCCTTTACGGCCTCCTTGAGCGCTAAGACAAGAGCGTCTTCTTGGCAATGTCCTGGGGAATGTCTGCCGCAGACACGGATCTGCAATGTCGCAATCCGACAGGCTAAGGTACACATTCGAGCTTTTGAGGCCCCATTCCTTGCCAATAGTTCACTAGACTTTTTAATCCAGTCTAGAGCTTCGTTGTAGTTTGAGCTGTCTTGCGCTAGGTCTGCTAGTATCTGATATAATGTGGTGAGTGGCTGGTCGAGTATCAGGTTGTCATGGTTTGTCGTAATATGAATATGGTTACAAAGTGATTGAAAAGCAGCCTTGACTATGTTATAGTTTGTTTCACGACCTGATATAGAGCGTCGACGGAAGCAGGCTAAACATCGTGCGAACGGCTCAAGTATCTCTTTGACCATGTCACTTTGGTGACCGGCTAGTTTCCACCATCTCGAGCGGACTTCGAGAGCTAATAGTTGAAATTGAAGGGCGACCGAGGGAGAAATACTCTGCGGATTGGATGGTTTTTCGTCTTCTGAAGACGAGATGCTAGGGCAGAGAGACAAAAGTAATTGGGACAATAATGCCAGTTGGTGAGCGGCGGTTGCTTGTGTTGTAGGAAGTTTTCTGTCTATCTGGGCCTGGATCAGGTTTCCAGGAGAATACGGCACGGACAGTTGAAGATGCCCAAGTGCGGCTTCAGTAACCTTCGGGTTGGCCTTGGAGGCAATAAGCTTGAGAGACTGTAGTTGCGAAGATACTAATAATGCTAAGAGCGGTCCACTAGCATTGACATTCTCAAACTTGAGTAAGCCCGATAGTGTCTCTTTCTTGGCGGACGGTTCTTCGGCTGACAACAGACTTCGGTTGGTTAATAGACCCGCATTGTCCGCTGAGGCTGATATTGCATAAACCTTTAGCCTTTCCATTAGTATACGAAGCTCCTTTACCGCCAAGTCATCTAGGCCTAAAGCTATGAGCTTGCCGATCAATGCAGACATGCCATTTTCCAGTTGGAGATAAGGCATCTCAAGTCCGTAGCTCTTCTGCGCAGTCATCGATCGAAGGGTAGCGAATGCTATGCGTGCACATTCTGCTTGAGCTGTAATGCCTGATGTTTCTTTCGACGAAACGCCGGAAGAGGAGCGCCGCAATGATCGTGATCTCTCGGGTGTGCTTGATATACGATTGATACATAGCGATTGTAGCGGCAGATGATTTCCATTTTCAGAACTATTGGAAAGGGAATTATTGGACGAGCTTTTCGGCAGAGATGGCTTATGCTTCTGAGCGAGCTTTGCAGGCGCTCTTTTGATAGCGTCGGTGAGGGCCTTAATTGTTACATTGACAACCTCCGTCGCGAGATTATATCTCTCCTGAGGTAGCATAATATCCACTGTGGCCTCGGGAACCTGCAGAATCGCGACCTCAGGCCGTTTCCTCGGTCTGTTGCACGGTATCTTCGTCGTTTGTGCAGCCGGCGGCAGTATCCTCGTTCTTCGGCCATTGGTGACAGACTTTATCTGCGGATCCACAGGAGGCTTCTCCAGTAGCAAGACAGATTTCAGAGAGTCCACCGTAGCTGAAGTACATGTCGCCGTTGACCCTACGGCACGCTTGATATTCGCCGCCTGTGCCGGCAGCTCTTTTCGGGTCATCTTAATCTTATAGAGAATGGAATCTCGTAATAAGAGCTATTCTTCAGCAAAGAAGCCATCTTTGCTGTCCAGGAGGTGCTGCTCTGTATAAATGTGATGTAATGAAGTATGCTCTACGTCGATGTCGGGTATTTACTCAGTTGTCGAGTAAACAAACAGACGGTAGGGCTGAAATAAGCACTCGGCTCAATTACCTCTTCAATCCGACATGTGCTACCAATTTCTCTCGATACTTAGGACAACGGCAATTCCAATGGCCTGTATGCAAGCACAGCAACGGCTGAAAACATGTTCCGCGTTATCGGCTCACCTATTGAGATCTTCGAAGCCCCGCAGTGCTTTTTTGGCATCTCTGCCGCAGTCTCACAGAAACCATGCCTCTTCGACGGAATCATTACCTAGAGTCACACAGCCATCGTTGTGGCATTCGATTGTGCCCAAGTTCCTCCGAACACCTCAGACGTCGAACACACGCATAAAGAACCCAAGCCAAAAGGAGTGGAATCCTGCAACATTCTTCATAATCATTTTCTTGCTCATTGGATCGAACGCCATACAAATGATTGCGTTGAAGCACGAATTCACAAACTTCAGCCGAAAGGCAGACGCTCAGATCGGTCTGTTAAAGGACGTCCTCGGGAGGCTACAGCGAGGGGAAGACGTAGATGTTGAAGGATTGCTAGGTACAGGCGACAGGGAGAAGGAAAGGGAATGGGAAGATGGTAGGTTCTCCACCAGACCTATGGCCTAAGTCGCAGTTGCATGGCTTCTAGTATATATACGCTAAGCTCTTTATCAATGTAGTCTTACACGAGATCGAGGAGGAGGACCGTCTTTGGCAGTCAAAGGCGAAGAACAAGCAGCGAGAGCGAAAGAAGGCAATAAAAGAAGCAAAGGAAGAGGCTGTCCAGGAGCGTCCCGTGTTAATCCCGAAATGGACTGGTATCAGTACCGCTACTCCTTCGGTTGACACAAAATCGAATGACAAAGAAGTCGCAGCTGGAGCAGCACGTCCAGGCTTCTACTGATTTGATTTTACTACCAAGCTTCACCCACCATGAACTGGCTTTCTCATGCAAGTATAATAGACCGCGCTAGAGACGCTGAATCTCGTTCCGTCAAGGGGCCTACCGACTACCGCTTAACGATTCTTTTGGCGGCTAGACTGACGCTCTGTGGGCCATAACTACGAGGCTGTTCCCCAACTATATGACCAAATCGCGTGATAGAAGCTTTAGACGAGGTCCGCCCCACGCACACGATGGATTCGGAAATACTGGCTGAAGCCTGGAGTCTGGTCCGCGGCCCGATTGGCCTACAGCCCAGCATCATCCACCAGAAGCTTTTGACACTTTTCAGGAACCCTTAAAGCTATCATAGAAGTGTTTCTCTTCCATGATCATCAGATAATGGTTGAACGCCGGTAGAACTTCGAAACGTCATTGCCGTAACCTCGAACCAACAGTCAAATGTGTGACGAATACTCGTCCTAACAGTATCTTCTGTCCAGTGTCTGGTCAAAACGGATCACAATCACCAAATAGAGCTTTTGTGCACCAAACCTCAAGCGCAGCCAGCGGAAGTCTTACATAAGATGTACCTTGATCGATGATATGAACGGGTGCTATTCTTCAAGGCGAACAGCCCTCAAAGGCACAGAACAAATGACAGCCTATGATGATCTACGACAAGAGTTGACAGAGCGTAGCGGAAGAAAGAGTCAAGGAGAAACTTAGTGGCAGATTTTTTTTTGGCATGCGATCTAACCGTGAAGACTAGATATGCTTCGGGGAAACTCAGACTTCAACCCAACGTATAGATACACAAAGTCCTGTGTGCGTGAATCTTTACCGATGTGTTTGTGAAGAACAAAGAAAAAGACCGATAATTGTACGCAGAACTCGCCTTGAGAGACAAGAAGCTCCTGGCTAATACCATCCTCCATTGCCGTTTCACCACATCGACCACTGAAATGACGATTAAACACCCTGACTCGTCAGAATCAACCAAGCTAATCTACTTTGCCCCCTCCTGCTCCCCACCATCCCCTACCCCCATCACACTCCCCACAAACTCCCGATACCGGAATACTTCCTCTCTCTTCCCCAGCCCTGACCCAATACCTTTGGAAAATTCCCTCCTTCCCTTAAAGCCCCCAACAACCTGCTCAACCTCCCTATCCGTCAATGCCCTTTCCCCCACCTCCGGACTTGTATGCAACAGCGCATCTCGCAATTCTCCTACATCGATCTGTCCGCTATCATCGTCGTCAAAGGCTGCGAAGGCGTTCAGGAGTTCGGTCTGAGAAGAGAGGGGCGAGAGGAGAGATGAGAGGGTGTGGAGAAAGGAAGGCATGTTGAGGGTTTGGGGCTCCCCAGGGGGGAAGAATTGGGAGATTGTTTGGGGGTTGGAATCTTGGCCTGGTGGCAGGGTGGTGTCAGCAAGGATGGTGTGACGGAGTTCGGGGTTAAAAGAAGAACGGGAGTAGCTGACCCAGATTTGCGAGTACATCAACCACATCTTCGCGGTTCACTTGTCCATCGTTATCACGGTCTAGGACCTGAAACCCCTCTCTCATCTCGCGCACCTGCGACGGTGGCAATTTGGCTAGGGCATCGCCATTGATGGCCGTACGACTCATTGTTCCCAAAGTTTGGGCGGTCGTGCTTGTAGCCCCGCGCGTTGGCGATGGAGGGGGCTCGTGAGCCAGAGCTTGAGAAGGCGTAAGTACTCGGGGCGTCCAGCTACCATCGTTGGAGGTTGGGGTAATGGCATTCTGCTGAAGCTTGGAAGGCGATTGGAGGGGAGTATGCACTTTTGTTGGGGATGGGGTGGGTGTGGTGGGGCGGACTGTGTTTGAGGGGGAGGCGGGCGATTCTGGTCGGCGGAAAGGAGAGGTACGTGGGGAGCCGAAGGAGAGGGGAGAGGGTTTGTAGGTTGATGGTAACGACTGAGATCCAGCTGTAGATCAGTGTTGGATTCCTCTCAATGATTAGGAGGGAAGAGTATTGTGATTTACTGACCATCGTGACGCCTATTTTTTTTGGGCTAGGGAAAGTTCTGTGATGCTGGTAGCTTGAGTCTCTCACTCTGTGCGGGTTCTAAATAACGAGGAGTAATTTCTTACTATAAACACTAAGGTGATATCGCATTGAAGTATTTGAGGATTTAATGAAAGCGTCAACAATGACGAGCGTAAACAAACACTATTCTACGGGCCTTGATCCCTGTGCAGATGATTTTAGGGCTGGACCCTTTGACTCGACCGCAATATATTAGATTAGGCCAATCAATCGCTCCACTGTTCATTCTAGAGGCGGTATATCAGCAGATATAAGCCGAAGTTTGCCAGGCCATTGCGGAGCATGGCCTTATGCCGCAATGAAGGGATGAAAGCCCTGAAGTGGAAGCAATTGCTGAATATCCTCGCCTCGATTTGCCATCCCATCACTCGCTATTCACAATACCTCCGATATCCTGCTTGTTGAGCATTTGGATATTATACCATGGCTTTTATCCTTCCTTATCGACCTTCCACAAGCGGCTCAATCACTGAGTTGGGTGACCTCTCGGACAAGGTCAAAAGTGCGCCCAGCCCAACCCTTGGTGCGGCGTGAAGTAACTGTTGCATATTTTCGAAGGCAGCATAACTTGAGAGGGTTGCTATCACAGTGGAAACGAGGGCGCAGCACGAAGCAGCTGAACCCGTAGGATTGCAGTTTCAGCCTCGACATGGCACATCGCAAGTAGTGTTCGCGAAGAGGATCTTACCTACTTTATCTACTTACAATCCAACATTTTCCTTTCTTTAAGTCTCCACTGTGATTTTGGTTTCGATTTCAGACAACGGCAGCGCATTTTCTTATTGGTTCTGAGATTATTATTGTCTTGAAAGGAGGAGTTGTAGGATAGCCTACATTTCTTCGTTCTCAGCTTGTAGCTCCCAATCGATTGGCAATAGACCTGACCCCATTGCTTGACACGATGATCGCTCTCATATGTACCTTGTCTGCTCTACTTTGCCTGATCACCCATGCGGCAGCAATGGGACGCCGGCCCCGCTTCGAACCTCTCCCGATATGCCAGGACTGTGTTCCTCGCAAAGACATTTGCCACCTGGCATTGGCTTCGACTTGACCAACTCTTATGCAACTGCTGCCATCCGCTATTACGATGGCTCGATGGAGAACCTGTGCAAGGGTGGTCCTATTTTCTTGTACGAGCGCGGGCGGGACAGTTAACAGCATGTTGACTGGGTCGACGCGGGCGATGCTTACAGGCAACTGATGATTCGCGCCTCGAAACGGTCATCTAGATCAGAGTGGTAAGCTTGTCAGTCCTTTCTGAGCTGGCTAGCATTTCGCATTGATGGCAAATTAGTGCTGAAGGCTATTGGGACGAGATTCGTTGTGGTGTGGCACGTGCAAAGCGGCGATGGAATAAGCTCTGCGGTCGTCCCTCTACACCTGAAGTCGGAACAATTGCGAAACTTGTCAAAAAGCTTCGCACCGCCGTGGACGAAAAACTTGAACACAATAGGACGAAGAAGGCGCTCCTTACGATCCCCTATCTTCCCGGAGTTTCCTACGAGGATTTGGAGGACGTGATGGAATACACGGGTCTCACTATGCTTTCCACTCACAAGCACATCGGAGACAAGATTTCAGAGGTTAGCGCCGCCTTTGCAGGCTCAGGCTATGGTCTTTGCGAGCATTACGACAACATTGACGCCTGCGAAAACGAAGAGGCAGATATGCCTGTCTCTCACATCCTAGCCCTGAGCTTGAGCCAAACATCCTTCAGCGCAGCGTACACCTACATGCAAGCCGCCTACCGAAGCATACTCGAAAAGGAAACTCCCCGCTTTGACCTAGGCCTACAGAATTTCCCAACAAACGGTAAAGATAGCCAGGGGGAGGAGGCGCTCTATTGGTCACGCATGCGCGTGACAATCGTCGAGGTTGGTCGGACGTCGCGCGAAATTCTCACTGCACTTCTAGTCCTGGGTGAGAATGCGGACAATTCAAGTTTCGTCCGGACGGTCCAAGAAGCTCTGCGAGAACTACTTCCAGATGCTTCTACACAGGATATCTCAAAGATGCTATTATCATGGAAATGGGATGGTGAGGCCGAGCCGCTCTACTTGGCCGCGAGAGGCGCTGCTGAACTCGCCAAACGCGCTCAAGAAGCCCCTGCAGGTTGCAAAGAGCCTGTTCACTGTGCGGAGAACCGCGCCCCGGCAAAGATCATCCTATCAAATCAAGTTTCGCTGAGCGAGGGGCGGCAGAGAGTGGAGCTTGAACTTTGATGATGGAATTCGTACTTGAGTCGGAAGATACACCAATCAGCAATGTTCCACACTACTGTAGTTATAATACTAGACGCTAAGCTCCTTTAGCAAGCGTTAGTACTTATCAGGCTGGGGTCATGCCCCATAAGGCTAGAGCGGTGCATCGCTAACGTTGGTGCATCGAGCGTTTAATATTCTACGAGCAGATTAGATCTTCTATGTAAAATCAAGTACAAAAATGAGAACCGCATGCTCATCACTAAACCTATGAAGCTGAAGAACTGATTCATCTTATAGCTTAAGAATCAAAATAAACCTGTCTCGTATACTTGATAAAAGGAAGAACGTATTAAAAGTTATAATTAAAGGGCTCCCAAAATCAATTGCGGCATGGATATTCTCGCCTCCACTTGCCGTGCCATCACCCACGATTGACAACAGCTTCGATAATCTTTTCTGATTGGGCAACTGATGTTTAGATCATGGCTTCTGTACTGCCTTATCGACCTTCGACAAGTGGCTCCATCACTACCTCCAACCGGCGACCCTCATTGTCCTCCTTCCCGTCTTCACGAAACACCTCGAATCCGTCCACCCATAATGGCATGCCATCAGCAGCGCCTCCCATTCCGAACCGCCCTGGGTCGAAGAGTAGCTCGCGGACTCCCTCGACTCCTTCCTCCACACAGCCCGCCGCCAGAAGAGCGGATGCTTCACGGCGCACTGGTCGTTTGAAATCTCAGTACCCAGCAGATTCGACAGAACGTCATGTCGAGTATATACTCGTTGCATCGTTCCATGTCGATCGAGGTCCGATTATGGAACATCAGTACCCCGGGGCAATTAGTGGAGATGAGAACATGCTGGCGGAGCTGATGCTGCCGGACCAGGCGCACATGAGAAATGAAGATTGGACAATCTTCTTTCTACACAAGGACACCAGTGAAGATGACGAAAAGGCTGAACTAGCTGCAGAGAGGAAAGAGCAGAGAAGGAAGAAGAGAGAGGCTTCAGGAACGACTAGTGCGGAAGAATCACAAGGAAGCACTGAAAACGAGGAAGAGAGTAACACAGATACCGACGCAGAAAAAGACAATGATGAAGTGGAAGGTGGAGAAGGGCCGCCGTTGATATATGTATTAAATTTAGTAAACACAAAGCAAGATACAACAGCAAAAAGGTTCCAACCACTCCATCCGCTGTGCTGTAAACATTGTATCTAATTGGAACTCATGCAGAGGCGCGGTTGTCAAAGCTATGGCAATATGTACTCGACATTCATTTCTCCACATCTATAAGGTAACAACCACATGGTGTGTTTCACTACTCATAGAAGCTGACCCGACTCTCAGCCGTTATTACTATTGGCACTTGAAGAGTATTTCAGATCACCATATCCAGAAACATTGGCATCGTTATATGATGCAGTGAATTCAATGGATCTCTCCCTAATGCCTCGGCTTTCTGTTCTCGAACGACATATACTTCAAGCTAGTGATACCAAAGATCTCTTCGTTGAGAAATTTGAGCAGATGATCCAGCAGCGTATGGCCAAAGAATCCAGATCCAATTCAATATCATCACCAGAGTCACCCTCCAAGCCAGGTCTCGACCTAACTCGACACGGACATGGACAACGGTATACTGTTCCCCGCGACACCCATAAATTCGAATCCAAAGTCATATACAACGGCATCCCTATCCCGATCAAAGTCCCCACCGGCATCTCCCCCGAAACCGTTGGCGACTTCTCCCTCATCAAACTCATCCAAGCCTTCTCCGCCCCCCACGCCTCTACCCCCCAACCCTTCATGCTGCACCCGCACCTCACCACCAGCGGCGCCTACACTCACCCCATCATTATCCTTGTCAACGCCATGCTCACCCAAAAGCGCGTCATCTTCCTCGGCCACAACCGGCCCTCTGGCGAAGTCGCCGAAGCCGTCCTTGCGGCGTGCGCCCTTGCTTCAGGAGGCATCCTGAGGGGCTTCACCCGCCACGCCTTCCCTTACACCGACCTCACCAAAATCGACGACCTCCTCAACGTCCCCGGCTTTATCGCCGGCGTAACTAACCCCGCCTTCGCTAACCACCCGGAATGGTGGGATCTCCTCTGCGACGTTCCGACCGGCCGCATGAAAATCTCCAATCGCATCGACCCCGCTCCCATCACCGATGGCCTCATTTACTTCCAACAACAAAACCCCGCCCACGCCCCCCACAGCAATGGCGTCGGCTCTGGCTCCTCCAGCACCCCCTCCCTCTCCCTCCTCACCGATGCCACCGGCGACGCAGCCTTCATGGACGACCTCCTCCGCAGCATCGCCTCCCGCCACGGCGAATCCGCCATCCGCACCAAGCTCCGTGACTACATCACCAAATTCACCCGCACCGCCGCCGCCTTTGAGGAATCCGTCTACGGCGCCTCGGCCCTCTACATCGGCGCCGCCGAAGCCGACGCCGGCGCCCACGGTGTCCATGGTCACGGCTATGTCTGGCCCGACGACCAGGCCCGCGGCAGGGAGCTTGGCGCAAACGTCTGGCGCATCGAAGGCTGGCGCAATACAAGGAGCTACTACGCGTTCATACAGGACCTTGCAGCGCTGTGGCTGCGCCGCCCAATCCGCAGCTTGGATCTCGCGCACCAGCACGACCGGCTGCGCTCGCTCAAGCTCTCGCACGAGGACAGCGGCGCCATCTACCTCGCGCTCTCATCAGCCATAACCTCCTACGACGACATCTGCCAGCTGCTAACCGTCACGCCCGAGAGCAACGCGGGCCTTTTCTACATCTCCCTCGGACTATTCCATCCCGATCCCAAGGTGAGAGATGCGACTGTGGAGCTGCTAGAACGGGTGAGTGGGCACGAGGCTGGGCGGCATCTTTGGGCGCAGCTGGGTCGGTTTGCGAAACTGGCGTTTTTTAGGGTCAAGAGGGATGGGGCCAAGGCGAGGTTGGAGGAGGCGGAGAGGGAGGCGGAGAGGGAGAAGGGGGCGGGGGGTATTGACGGAAGGGTGAGGGGGAGGGGGGTGGGGGGGAATAATTGAGGGCTTGGAGGTGGCGGTTTAGGGCGTTGGGAAGTGCGGGTTTTGCGGGGCGTCGAGGTATACCTTGGGAGGAAAGCGGGATCGCTGCTGTGCAGTATATATATATATTATATATACCATCATCGCTAAGGACGATTTTGCCTACAGAGTATCCATCCAACCTTTGTGTCCCTTCGAACGAGCTCTCAGGCATTCATTACCCGCAGCACCCAGCCTCCGTCTGAATCCATCATCAAAAAAAAACGCCATCCATACCGCCATCCATATCGCCATCGACACAAAGCACCAGCGTAAAAAAAAAAAGAAAAAACCCCACCTCACTGAAAACCTACAGTACAGTACAGTAGCTACATAACTACACCAGACACTCCTTCTCTGTAACTTCAGGACCCTCGCTTCAGGACCTTCATACAGTAAGTAGCTCGAACACGACGCGTGCAAAAACACGCAAATGCCGAAGCTCAGCGCCATGTTATCGATTTCACGGAACTGTGTAGCGTGCGGACGAGAGATCAGAATGAACGCGCACAGGGGGACAGCTAAAGGGGTCAAAATTCATCACGACTACATGTGTAGAAAAAGCAGCGGGATTTTCAGTCGATCGTTGGCTGAAGGTGTAATAGACTGGATCCACAGTTCCTTCTCGTTGCGGATCATAATCAGCTTTCTAAATGCGTACATCCCGAGTCCAGTATACGTCCCCTGTAAGTACTACCGCCACTGTATTCATCATACTTTGTGTAAGTAAAGCATATCGCAGTAACGCCCGCGTTGCCATCGTACTTCTAATTCTTATTCGCTACCAGTGTCCTAACGTTAAATCTTCTTGTTTCCGTGCAATTCCCAATCAGTCTTCAGGTTTCCCTTCCCACCTCCCATTAGCTCTTGCTGTCCTCCTGGTATTGCATCATTGCTCCCAACATCCATCTTTGGCCAGTCGTGATCACCCACCTCTTTCGGTTCGCGTTTTTTCCTGTCGATGCTCCCTACCACATGGTTTTCTTCTTTTGATATCTCCCTCAAACTGCCTCTGCAACCCTTGCAAACCCTCAACGAACACCAAGAGCATGTCCATCTCCCCTTGTCGTCCTCGCTCTTACAAACCATACAGGGCACAGGATAAAACCGGTTTTTCGAGAACAGCATGTTTTGATGCAATTGATAACAGCTGATATGTCGCTCGGTAATGGGCGGCGCAATAATTGGAAGAGGCGGAAACAGGATAGGGAAATTCGTGGATGAGTGTGAGGAAGTGGGCGGGGAGATTATTTGCGGATTTGAAGCAGACGAGTCTGAAGACGGAGGAGGCGATAACGCAAAGGTTGGTGGAGAGCGGGCATGGAATGTTCCTGGAGTTATTGTGCTGTTTTCGGATTTGGGGAGGGAGGTGGCGAAAGCAGAGGGCGCGAACGGCGAAGCCTTGATTTCGGGGATGAAGGAGCGTGGGCGCGCGGTTTCCGGACTAGGATCTGGGACTTCCGGGCTTGGAGGCTGAGTGAGGAGGGTCGGGGTGTCGGCTCTTGGTGCTGAGAAGGACGGTGGCGTTGCGAGGACAGACGGAGGTATCTGGTCCCGTTGTGGAGGAAGTGCGTGGCTGAGATGAGGCAATGGTGTGGGGTTCTTTTCCGAATCCACGAGGCGAAGTTGAGGAGTCGATGTTGGTCGTTTGGCAAGATGTTCGTGTCGCGCTGGAAGGTGTATTGAGGACATACTCAGCTGATGTAGCTTCCCCTTAACGGAGCTTTTGAGCTCTGTGGATGATTTGTTGCCCATGTCCGTTCCTCAGAAGTGGCGGGTTTCCCCTACACAGGATGACTTGCTTGCTTATGAGCGCTCTGAGCGGGCAGTATTCAGGTTCCCAAGCGCTTTATCACCACTCCGACACCTGTACGGCGGTGCTACAGCACAGTTTTTGCTGGAGAACCCAAGCACCAAGGTATGTATGGTGATGGAGGATCTTTGGCTCGACTTTTCAGAGTGGCGGGCGGGCGTTCTTAGCGAAAAGGATACAATCGATGCGATGGATGAGGCGTTCCTTCTGAGTGGTTGACGGCTTCGTGATTGATCTTGACAAGTCTAGTCTGTTGGAGAAGGAAAAGCGTATGAGGCTCTTTGCTGCTGTTCCATTTCGTTGGTTAGGTTGGGATCTAACTCTGTTGGTGTACTTGCGCTGGAAGGGAAACCAAGCGGTTTGGTAGAAGTGATTTTGCTGACGAAGCTCGAGAGTGAATAGTTGTAAAGCAGTTGGCGTTAATTCTGAAGCGCTGTCGTTATGCGAGCTCTCATGCTTGAGAGTTGGCGAATAGCTGCAGCCGAAATCCTACTGTCCGCAAAGTGCCTATGAATAACATGCCGTTGTTTAACCCGCAGCTAGCAAACGAGAGACTCGGGGAAGTTACGCCTGATCGTGAATGTTTACATGATATTGAGAACGAGATGGTCGAAAAAAGTGTAGACATTGAATGGTGGGTCGTGACTGCCGAAAAGAGATCTGTGAAGGCAAGCGAGATAGGGTAAAAGGAGACATCAGAATCGTGTATATGGCCCCATGGGGATAACCTCATATCGTTCGAAGAGTCATTACAGGCACCGTCTCTTAGATTTCCTTATTCTGTTAGCTACTGTTATACTCCAGTACGCATAGCGCTCAGATGTTATCCAGCTTCATGAATAGGGCAGTCTCACAGGCCCTGTGTCAGCTTGCATGATGATAGGATTAGATGCCAGCTGGGTCCTAATATTTAGCCAGTGCAAACTCCACTAAAGATAGATTGAGGGTTGAGTTGGCGGCTTCTTATGCCTGCTGTGCTGTGTCATCTTATTCATGAGGGCTTATGCGTGTTCATTGAATGAAGGAAGCAATCACGTTGATAGATTGAAAAGTAATAGAAGGTTCATAGCTTGATTTCATCACACCTACCTACAGTTTTGCCAACGATTTAGCCAACATGCTCAGTTCCAGACCGGACTGCCTTTCTTGCCTAGGGGACTTATCCTGACACCAGTAGAAGCGAGCGGACTCGTTGGATCACGCTGACTTCCACCACTACCGCGATCGCTGCTTCCACTACTTCCACTCTGCTGCCGGTCAATCACTGACACAGTCCTAACCGGCATTGGTGGGGCAGGATCCTGATCCGAGAAATCAGTGTAGTGGCTATTACCAGACAGCATAGACGTAGAGCGTGGACGTGCTTCATAACGGAGGGAGGCATGGCGGATGAAGTCCGGAGAGCCTATTGGAGGGAAGCGGAAGCCAGAGGTACACGAGCTGAGACGATTTGTACCTTGGAGTTCGCCTTCTGGATTTACCGGCTCTGTTTCGCTTGACATGCCCATCATTTGCTGCTGATGAAAGGCATTCTCAACAATTCGGGCTTGCTGCCAAGATTGCTGGCTTTGGTATTGAACTTCCTGCAGCGACCGGCAGAAGGCAGCTATTTGCTCGGTGGTTTTTCCTTCGACTTGCTGGCGTTCCATTGCCTTCGCAGCTTGCTCGGATTCCTTGCGTTCCCTTTCATCCAAACCTTGCACTGTGGCTGATTGAAGCCTTTCACGCTGATCGTTGAGCTTTGCGCCGCGAGCTTGTAGTCGCTCTCGTTTCTGTTGAGTCGCAGTAGCTTCGGATTGTACAGATGATTTATCCTGATACGCAGATTCTTTGCAGCGAAATAGCCCCTCGCGGCTCCTTGACTGCTGATCTCTCCCTTGTTCCCAATTAGCCTTCTTGGCCTTCCACTGTTTCGAATCGCTCTCCGGAAGAGGGCCCATTGCATCAATCTCGCTGGATATAGAAGCTACCGCATCATCTGCTTGGCGGAAATGCTGGTTCCACTGCAAATGACGGTTGAGATGTGCTTTATCTTCACCAGCAATCTTCGAGATCTTTGCTTGGAGGATATCGACTTCCTTCTTGAGGGCCACAGAAGTAGCTTTGTTTTCTTTCTTGGTGCGCTTCTGCCGTGCTTGAGATTCGCTGAGGCTTGCATCGAGAGCTGCAATGGATTTCTTGAGTGTGGTTGTAGGTGTTGTTGGTGAGGAAGGACGGAGTGAGTGGTGGGGAGGTGTTGACGAGACTAAATTTTCTATCGTCTATTGTCAGCTATGCATCCTTTACGTAGGATAGGCCGTCAGATACCTTTTTCATCCGCGGGCAGGGATGGTGTGGAAACAATTGCTGAATGCAAGACCACACCATCCTCGCTCCGAACGAAGCTGCAGTTATAGCTAGAGGATGGCGAAAGTCCGAAAACCTCGCCAGTCCATTGGTCCGCGCTTTCGTCCGTTATCTTCGCTGTTAGGGATTTCTCAATCTTGGTAGATGTCCAATCAGCACCATTAAGGCGCACGTAGAAAGGTTTGGATCGATCAATGCCAGCACTGACAACCACTTCGGATTCTTCAGCTACAAAGTAGCTTGCGTCAAAGTTGAAGCTGGTAGGTTGCACACGTGTCATCCATATCCGACCTTCCTCGCTCACAAACGGAGCGCTCCCGAGGTTTTTGGTGTCTGTCGCATTAGACCCAAAGGCTTCCGACAATGCTTGCGACTGCTCCATCTCTCGAAGTACAGTGACCTTTGTTGCAGCAAATGCAGCCCATAGAGGTTGCTGACTTCTAACATAGGTGCCTTGCTTTCGCTTTTTCTTACCACTTGAGACCTTGTCACGTGGCTCTTTTAAATTCGAGAGGGATGATTTGGTTACCAGTTCCGAAGACGTACGGGAGAGGAAGGAAGTTTGCTCTGTTGTTGAAGCTGTTTCTGGATGAGCCTGTGAACCTGCCACAGCCTCTGGATCGGACTTCTTTTTAAGAGATACTGCCTGAGAATACTCTCGCTTTGTATACCAGCGTCTGGCAACATGGACCAGGCCCTGTACCACAACATGTAGAGCAACCAATATTCGAAACCAGCTTGCTGGTGAGCGCGTGGTGATGAAGTCGTCACCAGAAAAGGAAGGTAAACCTCTAGGGACATATGAAATCAAAGACATTTTTGTAGACCAATCGAATCCAAAAATCCGTTTTGGAATCCATTTGTGACGGACTATGTGAGTGACCAAGACAATTAACATGCAAAACAGAGTACTATCCGAGCTGCCGTTCTTATTCGAGCTACCACCTCCCAGTGTTGTTGCAACCACAGCTTGGGCCAATTCGAGGCCCAGAACTTGCAACGGTGTCCATATCACAAGCCAAACCACCAAGCCTATAATGTCTGTGAGGACAACGGTGGCCAGCGAAGGTGTGCCTCCGGAGCCCTGGAAAACGTCGCTGAGAGTAGTGGGAAGAGAGAACGACCCAGCTGGAGGCATAAAAGTGAGAACCGCAAATAGGGCGTTTGTAAGAGTAAGCAACGTTGGGGGTAGTGATAGTAGGAAGATTAGAATTGCAATAGTATCGCCCAGTGGACAGGACCTCAGGATAGTAAGCGCTAGATTGAAAATGTTGTTGTCGTGAACTTTTGAGTTCTTTGCGGCATTAACGTCGATTTTGCGGTGATAATTTTCGAGAGATCCGTTGGCGTAGGTGGTGACGATGGTGGGTGGCTCTGAATCCTCCGACATGTCTTCCGGCGCCCTTGGTCCGACTCCTACAGCGGGTTTCACCACTTGGATATCATTCTTCCATGTTGCAGGTATCACAGTTGTGCTACTATCCAGCATCTGCGCCGTTGGATGGCTAGAGAGCGAGGGAGAAGGTGGGGTGCTCGACTGGTAGGTTCCATCGACAGTCTCGTTCAGATGATTATTAGACTTTTGCTTGGCTACTCTTTTGCCTGGAGCGACGATGCCATTTTCATGACGGCTGTTGTGCTGGTGTGCGGTGGTCTTCTTCGCACCTCGTGGCATGAAGCCGCAGATTCCGTCGGCGTGGTGCCAGCCAGCGCGCTCTCGATTAGATCAAGACTGGGTGCTGTACAAGAACAAGCTGTCCAGCTCCGGTGTATGTTTAAGAGGGAGTTGGTGAGATTCCTTAGACCGCTAGTGATTGTTGACGGCGGTTGCTAATATGTGGTAGAGTAGGTTAAAGTAATGTTTGTACGAACGGCAGTCGGTACCTAGAATGTCGTACAATTGCGCCTACATAATTTGGAAAGTTTCGGTGGGACTCTGGAATACTACTGTAGGTAGATATCTATCTAATTAGGGCTTTGAGAGAAACCAAACACACACGCACTCTTTTTCAGACCACATGATATGATTATTTTGCTTTGAATGTGATACTACACTCTACAGTGCCTTAATCGACAACCGAGGAAGCATTGCTACGCTGTGTCCAGCAACCAGCTCCCTTACACGGATTTACAGTTCAGCATTTCAGACAGCAGAAGGACTACTAGCTCTTTTCCAAGCATCTTTGCTGTCGATCAAACTCGGCACACAATGATTGGGGGAAATGGAATGCTTTGCAGCTTAAGTCTCTGTACTACAAACCCCCACCCACAGCAATGCTGCAAGTCTGCGACCGCACAGTGCATATTGCCGGAATATGTGCTTCCTTGCCCACATTCTGCATGAGGTGTATGACAGAAGATGCAGGAAGTACATACTAGGTTAGTACACTTGTATGCTTTCCATCCCCGCTTCCCCAAGACGAATGTTTCCAAATGAAGCGGATGGATCCGGAGCACCACGGTCATATTTTTACTCCCAATACTTTCCATTAACATTTCGACATCGGCTTTACAAGGTAACAACTAGTTGTTTTGAATTCACCCAGCAGTTGTGTGTTCAACGGCCTCCGAAGTTTTCCACAGCTCCTTTCCTATCCCAACTTTCCTTCTCTAAATTTTCCACCCTCTGTAGCAGGCATCTCACCCTGCTCTCATTCCTTCTTTTTGTCTCTTCTTGCGCCTCCCATGTGTCCTGGAACTTTTCGAGCATGAAGGCCTTGAGTGGTGTCTTTTTGCCTATTCGATAGTCATAAACAACTATGTCCCTGTAGGTAATTTTGGCGTCAGCATGGCTTAGTGGTATGTAAAATGAAGCTTCACGATGTATCAAGAGCAAGAAAATAAGATGAACGCTCGATGTATTCCCGAAACACGTCTGGAGGCTCAAAACGAGGGCTCAGAAGGAAACATGATTCCGAACACACGTACTCCACACAACGAGCCGCCGGGCGTTGGTGCCGCTCCGAGATTATAATTACGTCTAGGATGAAAGAATTTGTCGAAGATGTAGGCAAGGATCGGAGCTTGTGATACACCGATATGCGGTCTGGCCAGGCCATGGGCTATTGTTCACGGAAGTTGTCTGTATCAGCCTTTGAACCTAATCACTCATGCGTCGCTTTATGAAGTGCATCCCCAGCAGAATGTCACATGAAAAGCTTCATACAAACTTGAAGTCCGTCCTTATGCTCCGCAGTATCAGCCCGTCACCTTTCGGTGTCCACAGCTCTGACCATTCTTGTTTATGTGCAGGGTCGATATATGTAGCGAAATTCTGCGCCCAATTGATTCGAGCAGACTCAGCGTAGCGAATGTAGGTCACGTTGTTGACATGGCCTTTGGGACCTGATTAGAAATGGGTGGTGAGATTGGGCGAGTGTTTGATCGGTATACCCTGCAGATTAAATGGACTGAGCAAGTGTGCTTCTGGGTATGGTGGATCGAGAAACCATAGACACATAATCTGGTTGGAAACGTACCATGACATCCTACGTTACCCATCAACCTTGATATTCAACCTGCAATGCGTAGGATCGATGGGCAGCTTCCAGGACAGCGTACCATTTCCCCCCAAACTACCTCCTGCCCCTCTAGTCCCGCTCTCCCCTTGCCCACCAAGAATCCCTCACTTCCAGCGATTAACCCCCTCCAGTCTCTGGCCACTATGCTCAGGATCCCGCCGGCCTCGTCAATTTGAGCAGGCTTTAGTCCGAATAGTAGGCATTTCCCTATTCGCGCTTTGAGCTCGGACAGCCAGCGCGGCGGAAGAGAGACAGCAGAGGTAGGTGGTGGAGGAACGGAGGAGAAGCGGCACTGTGGAGCTGGCCATTGGGACTGGAGGAGAGGGTGCGAGGAAGCGATTGTCAGTGTACGGAGATGCTGGATAGGGTGGAGGCGTGGCATCGTAAGCACCAGCAAAATAATCGTCGAAACTATAAAACGTAAATGCTTCACACAACCGCAGCCCCGCCAACCTTGCCGCCCTTCCGAAATTTGGGTGTGAGCGGAAAGGTACCGCACGCTTGAGCGGAGCCTCAGGACCAACTTGAGGATCGGCATAGTAAGGCTGATACAGAGCTTACTTGATCTGGCCTAGAATATCCGAGAGTTAAATTACGGTACAGTCTACCTAAGCGTGCTAAGGTAAGGTTCCTTTGAAGGCGATTCCAGGCATCCGCCACTAGAGTAGCACTTTAATACCTTAATTTCATTTCCTCATTAAAAGTACCTAACCCTCCGTAATATGGATAATGTGGTTTCAGCTTGACGAATCGAAGCTTTGTTCCATGCTTAGAGCAGCCTTCCCAACAGTCGCGTTCGGATAGGAAAAGCGATGATTGGACACACGTATAGGGCCGGTGGGGGCGCAGGGCCTTTCTTGCATGATGGCTTACTGTTTCCTCAGCTTTCTTCAGCCGATTTGCTGAATGCTCTTAGTGAGCTGAAATCTGCTATATATCTGCCATGAGTGAGAGACCTATATAATCGGCTTTTCCTCGTTTTTGTTTACTCCAACAGTAACTTTCATACCAATCACTCCACAAGACAACCGCAAGTTCACAATTCTCACCGTTCACCATGCAAACCAAACTATCTCTCCTCGCATCTGCCCTTTCCCTCATATGGCTCGTTTCTGCGCAGGACCAGGTACGTTTACAGGGTGTCCCAGCATCGTCTCCTATCTCACTAATAATTTCTAGCTTTCCGCCATGGAAAGCTACGTCGCAAGTGCCACAAACAATCCCGCCTTCATCTCTGCCAATGGTGCCGTTAGTGATTCTCCAGACGTTGTCGCATCCCAAGCACGGGGTTACCTCAACAGTGTCGCAACTGCGACCGCGTCCGTTCCTCTACCCCCTTACGTCACCAATCTGCCATCCTCGGCTCAGGGCCCGTTCTCTTCCTAGTTTGTAGGAGCAGCTAGTATAATCGCCTCGAGCGGCGCTGCGTCCCCAACAGGCTCCATGACAATCAGCGGCTCCGCAGCGTCCACTGCCTCTTCGGCGTCGGCCAACTCTACTAGCGCTTCAAGTTCTAGCAGCTCCAGTGGCGCTAGCACGACTTCTGCTCCATCCAAGTCATCCTCCTCAGGCTCATCAGGTTCTACTTCAGCCACTTCCAGCTCCGCATCGGCCAAGGCTAGCAACGGCGCCGTCGCCCAACACCCGGGTACACTTATCGCTGCTGCCGCTGGTGCATTAGGATTTGCGATTCTTTTGTAACGGGATTATTCTCAGACAGGCCGAGAAGTAATAAGGACGAGGGTAGCGTTGGTTGATGATGTTACTTTTAAGTTGTAATTGTACCTTTAAGCATCCGGATAGCCACTGTTAGAGATGAATCCTCCATCCTTTTTTGCGGCTTTGCAAGCACTTAAATGAATCTTCGGGATTACAGCACCCCAAGGTGTTAACAAAAGCTCTTTCCCCCATTAGACCGTTCATTTCTATCACGTACTGATCCAAACTGTGACCGGAACCCACTCAAAGACACCTATGGAAGAACGCCTCAACGGCAGTCAAAGTTTTTTATTGGACGCGAAGATTGAATAATGTACCTAGATTCTTCAAGTCTATAAAAGACACTTAGTATAGCGCTAGACCTAGCCGAGCACGCCGAGTTGCCCCCTAAGGTACCTGCCTGGCCCAGAGTACCTTAAGGTAGGGAGTAAGGTACCTACCTGAGGTTTGAAAAGTATATCATCACATGACTGAGATGCGTCTTCCGTCAGCACTTCTTGTAATTGTAATGTTGTGAAAATGGGGCATTTTGGTATGTACTGTAGGTTGAAGCTGGATAGGAATCTACCTACCTAAGGTAGGTAAAACTCTACTAGCGGGCCCCAGCCCTATCAGCCCTATGAGGGCGGAGATTACCATCTCCCCTATTTCCAACAACTTCGGCCGACTATCATTCAGACGGACTTTATTTCATCTAAGAGCGTGCATTGACGTTTCGCTCGAGCTTGCATTTTCTGTAAACCTTACTTCTCGTCCAACCTCTCCCCTCCAACAAATCCTATATATCTTCGCATGGGCGTATGTTGCTAGTGTGGTAGATCCGCCACCTCTGCATTGTTATTGAATATGACGGTAAACGATAGTGAGGATGACTATGGTGAAATCGACGATGAAGCACTGGTACTCTTGACCACTCGTGCGGAAGAATCAAGCATGGCAGGGGATCTGAAGCGAAAGAACCCTTACACAGCGGACGAGTCTGTCCTAAAAAAGCGACTGAAAGTGGGAGATGATGATCCCGTGATTGGATTGGCCAGGAACATACTCAAAAAGACTTGGGGTTTCCAAGGCTTTAGGCTGAAGCAGGAAGTGGCTATAGCGCGTCTGATCACTGGTGGTAATGCTGCTGTGATTTTTCCGACTGGAGGTGGGAAGAGTCTGGTTTATCAAGTTCCGGCCTTGGCCTTTGACGAATACGATGGATTGTGTGGTCGAACAAGGGGTAAAGGCGTTACTCTTGTCGTCAGCCCTCTAATTGCTCTAATGAAAGATCAAGTGGATGCCTTGAAGAGGAAAGGAGTCGCTGCGGCTGCAATGGACTCTAGTCAAAATCGTGAAGCATGGCTAGATACTTGCGATAAGTTAAGAACGGGCCAGTTGAAGCTCCTTTATGTCGCCCCCGAACGCCTCAACAATGAAGGCTTCATTGCGATGATTAAAGGGCTCAACATTCGGATGATCGCTATCGACGAAGCTCACTGCATCTCTGAATGGGGCCATGCTTTCCGGCCGGATTACCTCAAGAGTATAGTTTCAGACTCTTTTCTAATTTAATGGCCATACTCTGACATCGTCCCGCAGTCGCGAGGTTTGTAAACGAAAGTAAAGCAGAGCGTGTCCTTTGCTTGACCGCGACGGTGAGCCTTATTTTTTTACAAGTAGGCATATCGTCATTTGGCAATGTTGATATTATGCAGGCAAGCCCTATGGTTGCCAGCGATATATGCAAAGCCTTCGAAATTGGTAAAGATGGCTTGTTCCGCACGACCACCTATCGATCAAAGTAAGACACCTCTCTCTGCTTGCTGGGGAATCAGCCTTTACATGTATGCTCATTCCATCAAAGCCTTCGTCTGCTGGCTCAGTCCTTCCGCACAAGCGAGGAGAAGTTACCTGAATTGGTCAATTTCCTCCGCCAACATAAGGGTCCTTCCATTGTCTATGTTCAAACGCATGAAGTACGTCACGGTATAATATACGCTCACCTTTTAAGCTCACAATGTTCTAGCAAACAGAAACTGTCAGCACGGGCCTGAAAGAGAAAGGTTTTAACGTACATGGATACCATGCGGGTATGTCGAGTGACGTACGAACTTCGGTGCAAGATAAGTTCATGGTGGGAAAGGATATCATAGTATGTTTCATGAGACATCAAGCGCCTTTGGCTTTATAGGCCTCCAACCGTCTTACACGTACACAGATCGTCGCCACCATAGCTTTCGGAATGGGTATTGACAAGTCAGATATAAGGAATGTTATCCACTACGCCATTCCGAAAAGTTTAGAAGGTTACAGTCAAGAGATTGGCCGTGCTGGCCGTGATGATTTAGAATGTACATGCATGGTCTATCTATGCCCCGCTGATATCGCCATCATGAGACAATGGTCTCGTGGAGATGTTCCAAGTTTGAGAAGTGTTGATGGTTTGGTAGGAGAGTTGATCGAGCTTTACAAACACTCGAAACCCGGAGAAGTTATCGAACGTCACCTTTCCGACGACTCGAGAGAGTGGGACTTGAGAGTAATCGTCCACCCAGAAGCCTAAAATACGAGAGACGCTGACATGTCCTCAAGAAACCCGTCCTCGACCTTCTTTATGCTCAACTGGAGATCCGCTTCGATCTTATTCGGGCCATAACGCCAAAGTATACGAAGTATGATTATGTTAAAGGTCCGGCATTCGCTAGCAAGACTTCGGATGGCTCTAAAATTACGGAGAAGATCAAGGCGCATAGCAAGACTGCCAAGAAATGGACACACGTCGATGTCGACGTTGTTGCTTCCAGCGCGCGAATGAATCGAGAGGACGCGGTACGCAAACTCCAGCAATGGAATGAATCTGGCGCCATTGAGCTCAAGCCCAGCGGAGTCGTCGCCCGGTTTCGTATAGTACAAACATTTCCTCAAGTCCAAGAAGCCAAGAACAACGTGATCAACGATATTTACGCACAGATAGTGGCTCGGGAGAAAGAAGACATGGCCAGAGTTGAGGCTGTGATCGATCTCATTACCAGCAACAAGTGTTTAAGCCGGGAGCTTGCCAGTCATTTTGGAGACGACAGTTCCGTGCCGGAAGACGGTTGCGGACATTGCCAGACTTGTCTTGGAAAGAGCAAAATACATTACCACGGTACACGAGATTGCAAAGGGCGTGTTGACGCAAAGCGCACCAAAGCAATACTGTCTGCTTGTTCGGTTCGAGATGATGCTAGATTTCTTGCAAGAATAGCGTTTGGCATTTCAAGTCCCAGAGTTACTAGCGAGCGATTGGGGAAGCATCCGGTTTTCGGCAGTATGGACGATTGTGACTTTGAGGTACGCGTTGTGATGCCTGTCGGGACTTCCTTTGATCGTGGCTAACCTTTAATGATCTACAGGAGTTGGTGGAGACATTTAAGAAAGCTTGCGGCCCTTGAACGCGATCTGTTTTACGAGAAATATTCAGCTATATATCGAGGGTTAGCCAATCCCTTCTACAACGAATAGGTTAATGGTACACCTGATCCTGCGTAAACTTCTGGATCGCATGGTAGTGTTATACGGTCTTATTCCCAATCATGCCTGCCATAATAGCTGATTCGCCCAGTGGAGCCCTCTGCCTAATATTTCCGCCGCTAACGCCGTCCTACATCGCCTAGTTTTGTTCCCAGTTAACCTCCCTCCTTCGGACTGGGGTTTTCTTCTGTCCCTTAGTGGTGTCCTCGGCGAGACATTCTGCCTGCTTTCTCCGTGGGATTTTCGTCTGATGGTTCTTGATCCAGAAGATGTCCTATAACAAGAAAGAAGCCGCTGATGTAGAACAACGCTTGCGCCGTGGGGCCGAAGCCCTAAACAACTTAGCTATAATTCGGCCTTTCCTCCTGTCTAAGGACTTCCAATTTCCCACTTCCCACTTCCGTGAAAGCCCCACACCGAGCTTCTCCATACTACTCACGGCTGTACCACTTCTCGCTTCCATGAAAGCCCCACACCGAGCTTCTCCATATGTTCTCATACCACTACTTTTCTCATATCCATCACAGCCCCACAAGCTTCTCCGTAGTGGATGAGAACCCACAGCTGTTAATATAAGGGGATAAAATGGTCGTGACTGGTTCCGGACCTCGGGCTTGCTGAGTAGATCCTTGGATGGATGGTATATTGACACACGAACTCCGTTCTCAAGAGAAGTGCAATTCGTCTGATTCTGTCTTTGTGGTGGAACATTAACGTGGCAAGCAGAGATCAGTACAGATATTCACGCGGCCTACGTCACGTCAATTGGATCAGCTTCCAGATCAAGAGACAGATGGATAAGAGATCGAATTTTGACATTCAGGCATGCAGCACGAATCCGGAATGCCACGGGAAGACTGAAGATACTTTTCTTTTCGAAGAGGGCTTATAAAGAGATGCATCACCCCTCTGGAAGCTTTGGATCTCACCATCGTGCAAACCTCCTTCTCCTGCTCATCTTAGGTTTTAACCACCAATCACGAAACCCTCGTTCCACCAAGAATCATCCAAGGTGTATCTCACCCTGATGGTTGCGGCCCTCTAGGGCATTGTCTCTTCCATTACTGTACCCACCTCGACGTCTCAGGTCGCCAAGGTATCACTATGAAAAGCCCACTTCCAAAGAGCGCAATCACGAAAACCGCCGAAAGAGTTCGACGATTTGACATTAAACCCCGTAGCCAGCCAGATTGAGCCTGTCCCAGTAGCCTACCTAGGAGCCGCCTTCTTCAACTTCTTTGTACAGGAGAATGCTCCACTTCCCCCCCTTCGCACCCACAGTCGGAACAACAGTGCCGTCACCAACCAGTTGAACAGCATGCTACAACGAAAGACTCCATCCATTTCCACGGTGTACCCCGGGTCCCAATATTTCTTTTTCAATCTCATGGCCTACTACCTCAGTTGCGGGCTCACCCTCGAAACGAGCGTTGGCGCCCCTCCGCAGGCTTGTACCGTGCAGTTCGGTGGCACAACCATCAGTGGGAAGGTGGTGTCCGAATAATGCAACTACGAAAGCACAGTTGCAAACCCTGCTATGGTTTTATGCTCTTTCTCGACGCTCAAATTAATGAAAACCGTCACTATATGGCCAATTGATACCTCGGCTCTGCCGACCACGACTGCCGAGTTCCTTGACGACGTTGTATTAACGTTGCACTCTTCTTAGACGATTGGAGAGATGACATTGCCAGCGCCTGAGGACGCCGCTTTTGTGTCAGAGCGAAGTGTCCTTGTCGCAATGGTAAGAGTTGGAAGCAGACAAACTCCTTGGAAATGGTCCGAGACTTCGCTGCTCCTTATAGAAGACCTTGTTTGGAGTCTGACTGTGATGACTTTTTTTTTCTGTATCATAAAGATCAAGATCCCAATGCAAAATTGAGCAGGACGCTCAGAGAATATAGCCTTACTCTTTACTCAACAAATCGAAACGCATCATCGCGTTTCTGAAAAGCTTTGACAAGATGCAGCATCGACTTTCGCTCTGTTAGCTAAGCGCCAACGTCAACGGAGATTCCGATAAAAAAGCGTCAATAATTGAAAAGGTTTGCTGTGCAATCTAGGTGCAAGTAAACAGATGCGCAAGGCCAGTCCCATACTGGACCATATCAAATAGCTCGACGGTCCTTTGTACAATGACGGTATATGGCCAGCTTACGAAAGGCAGATTATCTACACACTCCGAAAACGCCAGTCAGCTTGAGTGTTGAGCCGTCGATAGCATGGAAACCGGAAGAATATAATGGAAGCGGCGCGGTAATCCCAAAATCGCCGGATTTGGGCAAGTATTTGACTGCATTCCACGCAGGAAAAGAGAGGAGGAATGGGGAGAAACACAAAAATCTGCCCAGAAGTCTGGATCCAAATGATAGTCAATGAAAGCAGCAGATAGCCTAGTATTTTGGCAAAGAATTACGCCGGTATTTAGAAGTCTTGAATTCAGAATTTTCTTGCAACCGACTCTGATACCGGATCGTGTTCACAGCTTGGTGAGGGTTTCCAGCCATGTGTAGGTGTGGAAGATAGCTGCTCAGGAGCTATTCTACATTTCACGTTTCTGCCTTATATAACAGACTACGCCCGCACATTTGCTTCAACAAACTGGGAGGACGCTATCCTCTAAACTAAACACATTCCAGACCCGAAATGGGGGACGTAAGAATTACACTCACACCAAGATAATAACGTAGTCTTTTTTCCCCATACTTAGGTTACTGTCCTTTTTTATTCTGAACGACAGTCAAGCCAATTTGTATGGAGGCATATATGGCAATCAAACAGATTCCATGAGCGATAATGAGTACACATGTCCTTATCAATATTTCCACCAGATCTGAATGATTTTCCCCAGGTCGATTGTCGGTTCACTCTTTCGCCAGGCCATCAACGCAGATTTTTTTGGCCTTTGCAAATAAGAAGAGTCAACTCTTCTTCACTCTCTCGTACATTTTTCAAGATCAAATCTTTTCTTTCTCAACTTCTCCTTCTCCTTCTCCGCCTAACTTCCTTCCACCTCTTATGCCTCAATAGGAAGTATATTTATTATTACCCACCATAAGTAGCAGGAAAAACTTATCACGGAAGAACGATGGAAAGAATGTTTTGCTCCATATGGCAAAAAGGACATTAACGGCATCGTTTTGTGCTTCACCACTTCGCAGTCGCAAAAAAAGAGTGAACTTTTGCATTAATTGCCAAATCTGGAGTATTTCAGCCACATTGCCCAAATCTGGAGAATTCGGGCTCATTCGGTTGCCCAGCCCCAGCCCCCCGTACTTGAAAAAGCGTGAGATTTGCCTGTAATTTCTTATTCATTCATGAAACATCCATAAACATACCAATCGTTTCCAGCCACATGTGCTTCTAATATATGTATGGCATCCTCGCCTGAATGCGGGTCCCGGTTGCGCTCAATCAACCATGGTTAGTTGGGTTTGACTTTTTGAAGTTTGTGCGGTCTGCTTCTTTTTCAACGAATAGTACTGAACTGCTTGGGATCGTACCGAAAGCTCGAGGGACCGATTGTATTGGCGATGCGTGCATTCATTGGGCAACTTCCACTTCTCTCCTCGACCACAACCTCCTCCGCTGCTGCTCTGCTTCACACAACAGTTTATAGATACGAAGCTTCAGATAGCTCATAATCGATAAATGTAAACAGCTACGGAAATTAAAACCACAACAACTCGTTCCGCTGTTTCCATGCTGGCTGACTCGAGCTGACTCTCTAATACTTACCAAGGAGTCCAGAGAGCACACACACCCTTCTTCTTCTTCTTCTTCTTCTTCTTCTTCTTTTCCTCCCAGCCAGGTCTCCTCCCCATCAACCTTTCCCCAACACCCTTCTCCCTTCCACCCTACAACCTTCCCCCCCGGAACCATTCTTTCCCATCCCACCCCACCCCACCCCACCCCACCCCACCCCTTTTCCTCAAAACCATCCCTTTCCCCCCTTCTTCCAACCCCAACCCCCCTCCAACAAAAAAACCCCCAAAAAACCCCCACCCGCTCGTCCCACACGCTCCACCCGCTCCACCCCCCAAAGCGAACACACCCACCCCATCCCATCCCACCCCACCTCACCCCATCCCATCCCATCCCATCCCACCCCATCCCATCCCATCCCATCCCCATCCCCATCCCCATCCC
>JAABUS010001067.1_pt1 | contig 63425 bp, 67 predicted proteins | sample 5560161 | NCBI WGS metagenome assembly JAABUS01 (sample SAMN10711885, study PRJNA513376) | rock metagenome | isolation source: Antarctica rocks | place: Antarctica: Victoria Land, Trio Nunatak nord | collected 2016-01-04
GTATTGGCTATATAATTATCTGCTGAATTTTCGCATCAAATTTCAGATTGCAATTATACCTCAACTACATCACCTACCGAGTCCTCCACCTCCAAGATGATCTTTATTGACCGACTTTCTTGACATTTGCCAGGACCCGCTCATCTCCCTCCGAACTACAGGTGAAACGATATACCTACGGCCACGGCAACACCTATGGTTGTCGCAGGATCCACTTGCTTTAGTACTGCCTTGGCATCACCAGCAACGAAAACCCCTTTGATGTTGCTCTCACCGAATGGGTCACTCCTTTAAAAGTTGGTGCTTGTTGCGTCGTGGGTTACCTCTACGCCAAGTTCCTCTACTATCTTGTCTCGTCCAACGACTTCGGTGCGTGGCTTGTCCATTAAGCATGGCGACGACCGCCGTTGTTGCAGAGGGAGTTGTGGGACAGGACTAGGGCTGAGCGGTGGACGCGGGCGAGACCGAGAGCGGCAGAGGGGCCGGCGCCAAGAATGAGGGCGTCGTAGATTTCTGATTTGGGAGAAGGCACTGTATTGAGTGTGTTGCTCGTTTTAGGGAGTGAGGGTGACTGCCACTTTATGGATAGGGAATACAAACTGAATCTTTTGCGCGTGTTCCGATACTTTATGGTTCTTAGATCATAGGATATTTCCTGTAAGGTAAATTGAATTTTGTATAGATGAACGCCGCTTGCATCTTGCCATATATGCCCTCTGGGCAGGAGACTTCTCGAACCTAACGGGCGACGAGCGAGAAGTCCGCGATGGCTGCTTGAAGTCGTCCGACACTCGTCTATGCGCTTCTCTATCTCCACGGTGCTTTTATAAGCCGGTGCTACGTTTCTAGCAGCTTCATTCCACGCTGCTGCCATGTCCTTTCCGAGACATCTCAAAGACCCACCGTCTCAGCTGAGCTCTCATTGACTCCATATGACCTTCGAGGTCCTAACCCCGTCCCATCTCTTAGAAACCTTCACCCTCAATCAGACTGGCTATCCTCGGGCATCTGCTGGGTATTCGCAAGTTCCTAACCACGCCTCATCAGCCCCCTCCATCCAACGCCCCCACAGCTAGACGAGAAGGAACAACCATACCTCCTCCAACCTCGCCTTCAGATTCGGCAGCTGGCTCTCCTTGACCACCAATGTCTGGTCATCAAGGTCCTCGACAATGTAGTCGTGTTTGTCCTGGTCGATTTTGAGGATTATGGCTTTTATCGAGGGGTCGCATTCGACGAGGACGCCTGTGAGGGGGGTTAGTGAGTTGTGGTCGTGGGCGGTGGGAGTGGATTGGAGAGTTGGATTGAGAGATAGGCAAACCTTTGACGGCTTTGGGCATGGTCGTTGAATTGTTGGATTGTACGGATACGCGGGCTTGTGTGAGCTGAGCTGCCTTAGATGCAACGGCCCAAATGGGAAAGCGCTTTCGAGATCCCTGTCGCGGATCAAGCGCCTTCCGCAACCTCGTTTTGTGCCTTTAATATTGATTCAAAACAAACAGCTTCTTACAGACGTAATTCCGCCAACTTCCGACACTTTGTTTCGTACCAGCACATTGATCAGTCATACCACTTCAGTGTCATGCTATCCCATCTTTCACGGATCAAGTGATCTAAATTCTTCGCTCCTGTCTTTGTGTATGTGGTTCTCCCTCCAACGAAGCGGCTTCCTCGGTTCAGCGTTGATCCCTTGATGAGGTACTTTCTAATTCCGCGAACACTCACTTACTCGAACCTGTAACATCGTCTCTCACAAATCCACAATGAAACGACTGTATCAACAATGCTGCTACTTGACATCCCTCCTACTACTGCTTCTCTTATGGGCCGGACCAATCACCGCACAGGTCACGTCTGACATGCTAGCCACACCCACCAGCCGACCCAGGAGCTCTATATCTCCTTTACCGATCGATCCAGATACCAGTGCAACCTCCGCAACCTCCTCATCTTCTACAACCATGCCTCCGGCAACAGATCCTGCTGCGGTTTTTGACAGCAACAACAACAACAACCAACAAAGCAACAGCGGCGTCCTGGACTACTACTTCCTCCTCCTCGCTGCCGTTGTCTTTATCGTGGGTCTAGTGTGGTGGTCACTCGTTCGTCGGAATCGAAAAAAGATGGCACGATCACGATACCATGGGCAATCTGCCTTGGCAAGAGACCTCGAGGGTATGCCCGGAAGCAGACGCTGGGTAACCGGAAGGTTTAGGTCTTCGCGGGAGCCGGCACCAGAGGAGGGACTCGATGAGAGAGGGCAAGCACCACCACCATATATGCCCTCACCACCTGAGGCTGCGGTTCACCCTGATGCTACACATACCGAGCCAGGGGCCGGGCCGGCAATACCACTACAAGACTTGTCAGGCGAAGGCCAGAAGCCACCAAATTACGATGAACATGCACTTCCAGCTCGTGTTATTGTTGGCAACGCCGGGTCCTTGAACCTACCTTTCGCCCGCACCCAATCCAAGTGATTGGTACAGAAACTGGTACAGACACTGGTACAGACATAAGCAATTGAGGGCCGGGTTAAACACCGATAGAAGAGAAAGAAGGCACACGGTACGGATCAACTGACCCAGTGCTCTGGTTTGATGGTTCGGGATACATGAGGATATTCGGTCACGATGGGCTTGTTATGCTTGGGTATTTGAATGTTGAATCGACTATCAGGGTGTGGGACTTTTATTTCTCTTCTCAAAGGCGATAGGGATAGCATAGCGAGGCATTTTCGGGCAACCGACACGACCATTTGAAAGGAAGGCGTCCGATTATGCAAGGGAGGGTTGTTTGGCGTTTACCAAAAGGTAAAAATAATTCGGACTTCCAGCAATGGCAACTTTTTGACCCAACTTATTCCATCTTTGGTGATGAGTTATGCTCCCTTCCGATCTGCTGCTTAGACTATGTTGGCGTGGCTAAAGCTTTCTCCCAATGTCAGATCATTCCACTTCCGTCGTCTGCTCTCCAGACTATCGTTCACTACGTCGTATGATACATTGTCCCTTTTGTTCCCTTTCCCCAGGCCTCAATCGAAAGCCTTGCTGAGTTGCCCGCCAAACTCCTTTGCCGCTTCGTCTCCTAATCCTCCTGAAATCTCATTCAATTCGTCATTGGACATGACCGGGTTCTTCTTCAATTGATCCTTCCTGTGTTGTGAATCATCCCAGTCAGCTCCCATTCTTCTACTTGCATGATATCACAATCTTAAAACCCCACTCACAAAAACCCCCTCGCCTTCTCCTCCCCCACATGTTCCAACGCCTTCTCCTCCGCCTTCGCCTTCGCCTTGAAAAACTTCTCAAACATCCACTGCCCCATGTCGTCGCCCGCGCCGGAGAAGAATATCCCCGCGCCAATGGACACGAGGGTTGTGAAGATGATTACGCCAATGAGCCAGGGGCCGAGGCCGGATGTGTCGGTGGTGTCGGACATGTTGGGCTCGATTGGGGGGGTTTGTCGCGTATCAGGAGCTGGGTGGTGCGTGGGGGTTTGAGGGGGGGTAGAGGTCGGGTGTTTAGACGGACGGTGGTAAGGTCAGGAAATAGAAGATGAAGCAGCGCTCAGCAATTGAGATTGTAGAAATATAGGCAATTGCGCGCGTTTGCTTGCATATGAAAGAACCGGATTTTGCGTTTGTCAACAATGACGCTGCGGTGAGATAACAGAGCTGTTATCTTAGCGTACTATAGCTGGCTTTTCCTACTGGGCCGAGGTACACCACTCGAACTTGAAGGCTTTCCTGTCCCGTCTACTCCTTCTAGCTGTACTGACCTTTACTCTCAATCATCCCCATCCCCATACGATCTTCCTTTGCTACCTCAATTCAAAGCCATAGACCGACCCTCCACCCCCAAGTCTCCTTCAATCTTCCTTCACCATGGCTCAATCCACCGTCCCCACTTACAAATACTTCAACGTGACCTATCCCGAACCATTCGTTGCCCATGTCGAAATCAACCGCCCAGACAAGTTAAACGCTTTCGTAGAGCCGTAAGCCCTCATTCCTATTACTCTACATACCCAGCTAACCTTATTTCCCCCGCCCAAGCATGTGGCTCGAACTCCGCACCGTCTTCGACCACCTCTCCCATGACTCTTCAACCCGTACAATCCTCTTGTCCGGCGCGGGTCCGAAAGGTTTCACCGCAGGCATAGATATTCGTTCCCAATCTACACCTCTTACGCGCGAATCCCAGAATGCTGCCAGCTCCTCTACACCTCCTGACGGTGCCCGCGCGGCCACACGCATACGGAGGCATGTCAACGAGTTTCAAGCATGTATATCATCCATCGAAGAATGCGAGAAACCAGTAGTGGCAATCATGCACGGATTTTGCTTTGGGCTTGGAATCGATATAGCATGCTGCGCTGATCTACGCATATGCGCCGTTGATACTAAATTCTCCGTCAAAGAAGTCGATGTCGGAATCGCCGCTGATATAGGGACTCTGACACGGTTGCCCAAGATCGTGGGCAATGGAAGCTGGGTCAAGGATGTGTGTCTAAGTGCAAGAGTATTTGGAGCTGAAGAGGCGGCGAAGGTGGGCTTTGTTAGCTGGGTTGGTGGAGGGAAAGAGGATGCGATAAGACAGGGACTTATATGGGGAACAACGGTCGCTGAAAAGAGCCCGGTCGCTGTCCAGAGTACGAAGGAGCTGCTTAATTGGAGTAAGGACAGGACTGTGCAAGATGGTGAGTTTCCTAGATTGGCCGCGTGGGAAAGGGCAGTAAGGTTGCTATGGGAGCTGACTGACGCTCAGGTCTACGTTACACGAGTGTCTGGAACAGTTCTGCGATACAAACATCTGATCTCACGACGGCAATAAACGCAGGAATCCAGAAGAAGACCCCACGATTTGAGAAGCTTTGACCAAAGGTTCCCCATTCACAAGATAATATTGGGGGGACTGGAATTTTCCAAATTTCCTGACAATGCTCGGAATGTTGGACCACGTGTCTCACATTCCCATTCAGCGTTAGCCGTTGCTCCGCTTGCAGTTCCTATTGTATCGTCAAACGTGGCCAATAAGAAGCAGCTTGATAGGGCTCGATTGACGCCTTGTTGTGAAGTAGGTACCATGGAATGCAAACCAATACAAATCTGGGGAGGCTGGTCCCCTTAGATAACCTGCGCATACTCCCCCTATTTGTTCATTTCTTTTTCAGTCATCGCATATCAATACCTTCTCTATCACCATTAGTGATTATCCGTACCACTATCGATTTGCAGTCTTGTTCTTTGCTTGACTTCAGCAGCCGAACTTTTCTAGATCGTTTGGTACGAGTACAATTGGGAGAGGTTCAACTTGACGCATGCGGATGTTCACCATGTTGTCCTTCAATCCAGCTGATTTTCCGTATCAACCGGAAAACAAAGGATTCGATTACGGGGCGCAAATCCTCGACGATCCTTTGGACGATTTCTTTAACCAATTCACCAACCACGACTCTGCAGAGTCGGGCAACAATGCCAGCGACGCCAACCCTTTTGGGTCAATCGATTTCCCAACGGACGAAGATACAGCATCAAGTGAAAGCTACAACAACACCTTCTCCGACATCGCGTATACAAACGCTAAGCGGGCACAACATCGTCCAGAAGCCAATAGCCTGCTCTCGCAGACGAGCGGAAGCTCCCAGCCGCAAAGCTACAGAAGGGCTGCACGTACCGAAAGACAGAAGCCGGTAATTTCAGGGCTCGAGCTTCTCAACCTTGAAGGCAAACTACCTCCCTCGTCTAAGGCTCATATACCACCATTATCAGCCCCTGCAGTAACGCCAGCTTTCCCTCTACGGAGAAAGCCCAGATTCAACGCCACGCCCCCTGAAACGCTGCGTGATCGAAACCACCGAATCTCAAAAAGCCCTTGCAACGTTGCGGGCGACCCATCCAAGATGATACACCCTTCTTACTATTACCGACAGGAGATGCCCTTAGATTCGGAATGGACCCAACGCTTCGAGCACATCAGCCTCCAAACTCCGGGAAGTAACGCTCCGATTTCCCCTCCCCTGCCAGAAGGTCTATACCAGGATGAGCCAAACACGGACACTCAGACTCTAAGCCACAAATTCTCTGGCGAGACTAATGCGCAAAACGGAAATAACTTTTTACTGAATGAGAATTATGCGGAGCCAAGCTCTGGGCAGCAATATGCCTCGGCGCAAATAGCAGGCTTTAGCCCTCTTCCCTCACCTGTTGCCTTCCAACGTCCGGAGACAAGAACAAGGCATCACACCAGGATGGCATCACATCACGTATCCCATCAAGGCCAGCATAGAGATCTAAGGAGAAACAAGGCAAAGTCTCAATCGGCATTGCCTCAACTTCGACCGGCATCATCGTGGACTCAGGTGGAAACCATCCCTGAACACTTCGATTACACTGTATCCCCGGGCCAGATTCAGCCATCATGGTTCGAAAATCTGCCAGACTCTGCAAGACCTTACGATGAGACCTCCATCGCCGCGCAATCTGCGCCTACTCTCGCACCTGCAAACCAAGATTTCTCGCAAGGCTTGATGATGCAAGAGGATCAGTACTGCCAGTTCATCAGTGAGGATCCCTCAGACAACTATCTCGTCTCGCCAACAGCGACAGGCTTCGATGTGCACTCTCCTATCTTGTCTCCTGGCTTCAACCAGTTCCGGCCTCAAAGCCCATCCTCACCTTCATCCTCGCGCTCGCCATCGCCAGTGAGCCCCTCTAGAAGCCGCCGTCGACCGAAGCATAGTCGAAGGAAGTCCTCAGTAGGGACGCTCAAGTCGGCGAAGTCGGCGAGTAGCGTGTTCGTCAACTACACGCCCAGAGATCGGGAAAAGATTGTCAACAGCGTGGCACCGAGTGGGAGTTCCAAGACGAAGGCGCGGCGAGAACAGGAAGCGAGTGAGAAGAGGAGGAAGATGAGTTTGGCGGCGGAGAAGGTGGTGCAGGAGGCGGGAGGGGATATCGAGAAGTTAAGGGCTGCGGGACTATTTGAGTTGAGGGATGGTTGTTGATGGGTGATTACTGAAACCCTTTTCATCTTGAACGAAGCAAAACCCCCCTACGTGTTTCGTAGATTTGAATCCTGAAAAGATATATGAGAATTACAGTATTACCTGAGGAAAAGTGTATGCCACACTTGCCATAGGGTTACTGTGCTTTACCTTACGGGCCTACCGCCAAACCATTAAATCGTAATTAAACGATTCAGCCAATTTGAATACAGTTTCTAAAAAGCAGATCATTCGTTTCTAGTAACGTAGCTTTGAAATCGATAACATCTAAATGCAATACGTACACAAAAAGAAATGATTCGGAAAACGTCTCCCGCAGAATGTTTAAATCCGACTGTTGTTCGAGACTCGGTGCGACAAGTAAGTTCGTTACTAAGCGCACTGTTCAACTACACTCAACATCATTTATTTTCTGATTGCAGAAATGTCTGTTTGAAGCAAATTCAAAACTCGTGTAATCGTTTGCTGCTTCTACAATGTATGTGTTGATTGCCGTAAGCTCATTGAATATATATGATATTGGTTCTGATGCTTTTCTATTACTGAACTCGATGATTAAGCGAATACTCTAGTGTGAAATGTAATTTACCCAGAACACTAATGTAACTGAATTATTTGTAGGGCTTCGTTTTTGCACTGTATCCAAAACAGCAAAAGGGGCAATGCTAAGCTTTTCTTAGCTTGGCCGTTTCTCGTCTAACAAATCAGAAAGGCTATGATGTCGGTTCTACCCGGTCCCGAAACATGCGGGTTTTTTTGATTGCCATGGCTGCAGAAGTGACTTCATCCATGCACTCACTATGGCTCTCTGACACTTCATTGGTCTCGGCGGAGAGGTCAATGAGCGGAGTTCCCCTCCGTCATACTCTACTTAATCAATAATAATTAATTCACATCACCTCCGCCAGCGACATCGATGATCCACCTCCACCTCCCCTCCACCTCCTTGTCGCCCGTGTAGTAACAACCCTTCGCCCTTTCCCATTTCACGCGTCTATGTGCGGGCTCACATCCCTACACTAAAATTGTGCGACAGTTAGCAACTAAACACGTCAAACTTTCCTCAATTCGTTTCGCCACAACCTCTGTCAATGATACTACAACTATCACCGGCACACAGAACTTGAAGGGAGCCCGGCTCCACTGTCCCAATCATGGAGAGGAACTCCGAAGAAGGGGGCACTAACATTCTACCAATTCCACCTCCGCTAGAGTTCCCTTTTCCACCCAAGAGCAACAGCATCTCTGCTGGCGCTCTGTCAAGCCCTGCTACCAACGGAGTTACATCCACAAATGGAAAACCCACTGCCACCAGCACCCGAGCGTCTCAGGCAAATGGCTCGGCTCCGGAGGAGCTTGGGAGGATCGCGTCAAGGCCACGGCCAGCATTGGCAAATAACAAGTTCACGACAGAAAGGCCTGTGCCAGCGCAGAGAGGGTCACTTTTGGGCATGAGAAGGGGCAGGACCGGGAATGTCCGCACTGCTCTACAGAATGCGGCTTGGCAATCGGATTCTTCTTCGTCTAGTTCATCGTCGTCCTCGGAAGACGAGGACGTGGCCAAAGGGCGACCTGCTTATACGGCTAGAAGGTCGACGAGGGGCAGAGCCGGAAGCGATAGCATGAAGAAACGAAGGGACGGTGACGAACAGTATTCGAGGTTCAAGGTGGGGAATGAAAATTTCAAGACAAAAGGCAAGGTGTCGAAAAAAGATGGACGATTGAATATCAGCGTCAACGAGACAGCGAACCGAGGATATCTTGCGAAGGCACTTGGTGCTACCTTGAAGAACCACTTCTACCCTGGCGACCATAAAGAAGACCAGGAGCAGCCGCTTTCACCGCTCCACGAAGAAGACGCTACTCGCCGACCAAACTTTGCGACAAGACTGTCCGCTTTGTCGACTGCTACGTCCATCGAGGCCGCGCCAACACCTAGATTGAATATCGTCATCATGGTTCTTGGAAGCCGGGGGGATATTCAGCCCTTCCTGAAGATTGGCAAAGTGCTCCAGGAGGAGCATGGGCATCGAGTTAGGATAGCATCGCACCCGGCTTTCAAAGATTTTGTCGAGCATGACACAGACCTGGAGTTTTTTTCTGTGGGAGGTGATCCCTCGGAATTGATGGCTTTCATGGTCAAAAATCCCGGTCTCGTGCCTTCAATATCTACAGTCAGAGCTGGGGAAATAGGCCGGAGACGCGACGCCTTTGTCGAAATGTTTGATGGGTTCTGGCGAGCTTGTATCAATGCTACAGATGCAGAGGGTGATGCGTCAAACCTACGCATGATGGAACAAAATCGTCCATTCGTGGCCGACGCTATCATTGCGAATCCCTCTTGTCTCGCTCACATCCATTGCGCTGAACGACTTGGGATACCGCTTCATCTAATGTTTACTTTTCCTTATACCCCCACGCAGGCATTTCCGCATCCTTTGGCGAACATTAAGAGTGGCAATGTTGATACCAACTACGTTAATTTCATGTCATATCCGCTGGTCGAGATGATGTGAGTCAAGCATAAACCTCGTTGAGATTGACACTGACGAAATCAGGATATGGCAAGGGCTTGGGGACTTGGTGAATCACTTTCGTGTCAAGACCCTAGGACTAGAGCCTGTGTCCACACTCTGGGCACCTGGCCAGCTTTTTCGGCTGAAGGTGCCTTATTCGTATCTCTGGTCCCCTGGTTTGATCCCCAAGCCGGCAGACTGGGGTCCTGAGATAGACATTGCAGGGTTCGTATTCCTTGACCTCGCGTCTTCCTTCGAACCACCCGAGAGCTTGACAAAATTCCTGGAGGAGGGAGAACCTCCTGTCTATATCGGCTTTGGGAGCATTGTCGTGGACGATCCTGATAAGTTCACGTCCCTGATATTCAAAGCTGTCGAGAAGGCTGGTGTCAGAGCACTGGTCAGCAAGGGATGGGGAGGTTTAGGTGACGAAGGAAACACTCCAAAGAATATCTACATGCTGGAAAACACCCCGCACGACTGGTTGTTTCACCGCGTCAGTGCAGTGGTTCATCACGGCGGTGCCGGTACAACAGCTATTGGTCTGAAGTGTGGCAAGCCTACCATGATCGTTCCGTTCTTTGGCGATCAGCCTTTCTGGGGTGCCATGGTAGCAAAAGCAGGGGCAGGTGCTCACAAGGCTGTACCGTACAAGAAGCTCACTGCTGATGCACTTGCGGAAGGCATTAGACAATGCCTGACTCCGGAGGCCAAAAAGCACGCCCAAGAACTTGCGCACGATATCGAAGTGGAGGGTGATGGAGCTAAGAATGCTGTTGCGTCTTTTCACCAGCACTTACCATTGCGAGGTCCCACTTCTATGCGCTGCTCCGTTCTCCATGACCGTGTTGCAGTATGGTCGCTCAAAAAGTACGATCTCAAGCTCTCAGTACTCGCTGCTGAACTACTAGTCGAGCAGAAAAAGATCAAGTGGCATGATCTGAGACTAGTGCGAAACTGTGATTGGAACGACTTCGGAGGACCAGGCGAGCCCTTGACAGGTGGAGGCGCTGCCATTGCTAGTTCTGCTGTTGGCGTGTTCAAGGGTGTTGGTAGCATGCCTGCGAGGTGGGTAAAGACACTTAAGAGAAGAGAAAGGAATGAACAGAAGAAAAAACATCGGAGAAAGAGTAGTCGGGTAAACCGATCGCTAGCTCACAATGGACCTAAAGAAAGTAATGGATATGTTAAGGCTCCCGCTGGTGGCGAATTAATGGGAGGTATGTCTGAAGATGTGCAGAAAGAAGCTGGAAGGGGTGGATCTCTACCCAATGGCACTACAAATCAACTGCCAGAGCATGCAGTCGACGGTGAAGAGAACGAGGACAATGTTTCTGTGGGAGCGGATGGGTCACAAGAGAACATAGCGCAGGATCTTGCTGAGGATACTGGTCATGGACTGGCCAAGAGCGGCCAGGCTCTCGCTAAAGGTGTGCTCTTTTTAGTACAATACTTTCATACCTGGCCCGTTGAGCTAATTGCCATCCACAGCACCCATGGACCTTGCTCTAGCCATCGCTCAAGGCTTCCACAACGCCCCACGTCTCTACGGTGACTCCACCGTTCGTCGCCCCACCCGTATCTCAGGCTACCGCTCCGGACTCCGCGCCGCCGGCGAGGAATTCGCCTTTGGCATCTATGACGGCGTTACAGGCCTCGTCTCGCAACCATATCGCGGCGCGAAAGAGGGTGGCGCTGTCGGCTTCGTTCAAGGTGTCGGCAAGGGTATCGGTGGGTTTGTGCTAAAAGATCTGGCGGCGATTATTGGACCAATTGGGTATACAATGAAGGGCGTGCATAAGGAGCTGATAAAAGGGAAGCAGCCGACAGCATTCATTAGCAAGGCGAGAACTATTCAAGGTGGTAAAGATGTGCGTGCACTCGACGAGAAAGAGGAGAAGGTGGTGAGGGAGAGGATGGATGCGGCATGGTTAGCTATTCTGGAGATCAAGAAAGAGTTTGATGAGACGAAGAAGGAAGGTCTAGTTGGAAGGATAGCTCTAGCTAGAGAGAGCCGACGGCTCAAAAAACAAGGTGGATTCGAAAGTGTAGGGAAGGCGCAGAAGGCGTTGAGGAAGTGGGACGGCGAGCGGAAGGGGAATTATCATGATGAGAAGGCTCGTGGCAACGGCTACTCTCCAGAAGCGGACGCCGCAGAGCAAGCCGACGGTGTCGTGGAGAATGGGGTCTCCTCGCAAACCGCAGCCAAACAGGAGAGGAAGGCTAGGAAGGAGGTGAACCACGCTCGAGCCGTTGCATATGATAACCAAAAGAATGCGCAAGCACCACCTTCAGCCAACGGTCGCTCAACCACTCACACAGCTACCGACAGAAAGCTGCAGTCAAAGGGTGTTGTTGCCGAAGATTTCGCCCCTGAAACACCGATGCCAGAGAATACTGGGCCAATCTATTTGGAGGAACACATCGTGACTGATGAGACAAGTCCTGAGAAAACGGAGCTCAGTCGGACTTTGCCGACGCATGGGATGACGTTGGGGGGAGTGTAAGGAGGTGGTGGTGTGGTTGGGATATGTAATTTTCCTGCAGTGGATGAGTAGGAAACGGGAAGGGTACAGACATGCCAAGCTTTCTTTCCTGCTTTTGTTCTTGCGAAGAGACACTAGATACCACATTTCCTTTCGTTGGCATTAGCGATGGTGTTGAAGGGTTCTAAGAGCCGAAGATTGATAGAAGACGGAATTTTTTTCATTTAGCTTCTGTCGGCGAGAGAGGTAGATTTTGTAATAATCGAAACTCGATTCAATGATTCACTCAAACGGTTTTCTGGTAGAATGACAACCAAGGAAAGAACGTGTTCTGGTAGAAACATTTGGCAAGGAAGAGCAGTAGCAACCTCTCCCCTCTCCCTCTTTAACAAACCCCCCTCAACTCAACCCAACCCAACCCAAAACAAAACAAACCACCCAACCGCTTGCTCCCTCCAATGCTAAAATCTCCATAGGAAACGCGGGGGGGATCGAGGCGTTTTTCGGCTATGGAGTTTTTCTGTTTCTGCGTTGGGGAAGAGGGATGGGAAGAGAATGGAAGGGAAGGGAAGGGATGGGAAGAGATGGAGATAGAGTGGCGCTGGGTCGTTGGTAAGGTAGGATTTGGGGGTGGGCAAGGAGAGACTTTGGCTGAAGGGGTTGGGTGGGTAGGGAGAGATGTTACTGAAATGGGTGAAGGGATGGCGTGAAGGACTTGGATGCGAAATAAGCGCGAGGGGGACGCTCTGCTTCCAACCCAATTCGTGGAGAATTTTTCACTGTCATCGTACTTGTTGGGTTTTAGATCTCAAGGCAGCAGATATCGAACTCGCTTTATGTAAGGTATGCTTACGGTAAGTAAGGAGGAGTCTATTCAACAAAAAATACTAAAAACCTTCCCTCGAAGCTACTACATTACGTCCCTATATGTTCATATCCCCTGAAACTATTGAAAGTCATCTCGAAACTCTAGGATATATATACACTTGGAGTTTTTTGGGGGGGGTTTGCCGGGATACGCTTGTCGTTTATGTACTATACGTTGGGGAATTAGTGAGAGTGTGAGGTGGTTAGGTAGATCGTTCATATGGGTCGGCTTTTTAACAATGCTTATTGATGGATTTGGTTAAGAGAAAACATTCATGAAACTTTTTGTCTGAGTTGACGAGTTGTCATTTCGCGATCATCATACTGTATATAGATGAGTTGAAATTCAAGTCACGTATGCATCTTCTGATTACAGTAGAAGAAGTCTATCTACGTAGATAGCAAGTCAGTTACATTACCCCGACTTTCAGGATCTCTTCTTTTTAAAACAATTCAATTCATAGATTGTTATCATTCCGTATTCACACAGTCGCTCATTCAAGTTATAAATTATAAGAGCACAGCACAGAAAGCTCAGATAACATGCTTTCTTATTCCACCCTGCGTCATATCGCTATGTATATCAATGGGTTGTCAAGAGATGAGGAGATCGGAATGTTCAAATCAGCCCTTGGCAAGTTGGATCACCAACTTGTTAGTAAGATCTAGGAACGGTCGTGGATCTTCTCGTAGTCAGTTAATCAGTCAGATATTCTGCAATCACAGTGCATGAATGATCACATGTTAAGCCAGGGAATAAATCTGGTTTGAAGCCTATTTAGCCAAACTAATTACACGGATTTTAAACCCTTTTTTCACCGAAGCCCTTTCGTATCCTCAATTCCATATGGCCGTTGACATCGTTAGCCATAAAAGCCAATCACAACGCCTCCGCACACACGCCCCGTTGCTCACAAGCGCCGTTCGCTAAGCGGAGAGATCACGTCAAGGAAAAGAGACACCAACGTCCAGACTACCCCTTGGCGAGCTGGATCACCAGCTTGTTGGTGAGGTCCAGGAACGGCTGGGGGCTCGTGACGTCCTTGTCGAGCACTCGATACCCGGACCCCACCAGCTTCTTCTCCGACTCATTGACTGCAACCTCTAGCAGAGTCTCGTACCCAGCGCACTTGAAGTCCACCAGATAGGTGTCTTGCTCCAGCGTGTACAGCTGCACGTCCATGTACACATAGCACGCCGAATCGCTCGGCAATGGCGCGACACTAGTGGTGGATCCAGTCGCGGAGCTCAAGCTGCCAATGATGCTGCCGCGGCGTAAACCCTTGTCTTCGTCGTTGAGGTCAATGCGGCTGCTATGAGCAGAGTTGTTATGCATGGTACCGGGAGGGAACATGCCATCCTTGAGCCAGCGGACGTGGATGACCCAGGGATCCTTTGGGATATAGCCCGGTGGCATCACGTTGATGTCGACATCGTCATCGTTCTCAGAGTCGGAATCATCAGGGTTGGGGTGGCTGCTACCGGTAGGTTTCTGAGCGTTGGTTTCGGCGGCAAAATTGGGCATGTAGTCAGCTGGATGGTGATCGTCGCGACCATGCTTCTCTTTCTCGGGGCTATCGGAGAGTTGAGATTCAGCGATGTGCATAGCTCCGGCGACATTGACGTTAATTGGACCAGACTCATGTTTAGGTGTTCCTTTCGGAGGCGGTACATGCCACTGGGCACCCTGAGCCTTCAAAGCTTTGTAGATACATGTGATAGCGTCGAGTGGCTGATTGCGGCTACGGATACCAAATTGCCATTTCGTCTGACGACCCTTCTTGGAACCACTCTGGTTTGCATTCTCAATATTCTCAGCAGGGTTGGCGGTGATGTTCTGGAGTTGGATTGTGGAGCGAGAATGTGGTTTCAGACGCCTCACAGTGGCTGCTTGCTCCTCACTGGACTGCTCCTTTGCGTTGGGTTCGAGTGAGAGCTTGGAGAAATACTCAGCTTCATGCGGTTCAAGTGGTTCGCCTTCGTCCTCGAGTCGTGTTGCTTTGCGCTTAGCCATGTACTGATTGTGGTAGTATGGCATGCTGCTGGCGAGGATGCCGATCTTGCTGACATATTCTTTCTCAGGCGGTTCGTCATCAGTAGGTTCAGGTGCAGGCACATTCGCAGCCTCTGCTTGATCTGCATTGTTGTGTGCGTGAATACTATCAACATCGGCATTTGATGCATCAGCCAATGGCGAGGCCGTGATCTGAGGTGTTGGTGGCATGTGGGAGTTCCACGCTGGTGGTGATGTAGCGAGGAATGGTTGTAGGTTCGATGCTGTGGTGAGGTTGGCTGTTGATCTGACGTTAGCTTAAAGTGAGGCCGAAAATTGATAGTAACAACTAAGTGCAGTCCGGTCGAGGCTAGCAACCACAAAGTGATAAAGGCAGCGAGACAATACGCATGTAACTCATTATCAGAATCTTACTTACGATTTGTCTGCATGATCTGGTTCTCCCTCACAATCAGATACGCGTCCTTGATAGCATTCGGCTCGTTTTTGCCCAAAGCATCTTGCACGTCGTCTTTGGCATATCCCATCGTCTTTCCTAGCTTACCGACCACAGAGTCGTGGATTTGTTCCTGAACCGCAGGCGGCTTCCCTGGCGCCAGTTTACGTGGATCTATGGCCTTGTTGGGATCAACACCTGTGTCGATGAATTCCTCGACAGGCTGTTTAAGGTAATCTTCGAGATCCTCGTTGAACCATGGGTCTTGGCGGATCTCTTGGATTGTGATACGCTGGACAGGGTTTACCTTGAGCATCTTATGGATGATATGCCTCGCTCCTTGTGAGATAAAATTTGGCACGTTGTAACTGCCAGCTGATATCTTCTTGAAAAGAGTGGGAATGAACTCGTCATCGAACGGGAGGCGGCCAACAAGCAGCACGTACAGGATCACACCACAGCTCCAAACATCCACCTCAGGTCCAGCATACAGTTTGCCAGAGATGACCTCGGGAGCAGCATAATTGGGGCTGCCACAGCTGGTCTTGAGGAAATTGCCGTCCGTCATGATATTGCTCAGCCCGAAATCAGCAATCTTGACATTGAGATCGTTGTCGAGTAGGAGATTCTCCGGTTTCAAGTCTCTATGTACGATCTTGTGGCGATGGCAATATTCGACAGCACAGACAATTTGCTGAAAGAAGCGCCTAGCTTTGGCTTCTGCCATCTTTCCGTGTTTGACAAGATAGTCGAAGAGCTCTCCTCCTGCATATTCTAAAACCATTATAATGTCTGTTGGGGTTGTAATGACAGTATACCTATATAAGTTAGCTTCATCGTCTGTCTCGAGGTACTAAGGGCCTCTGACAGCTTGATAATATGAGGATGCCGAAGCAATTGCAGGTACTGAATCTCTCTCTCCACTCTACCAGCCATATCCCGAGATATGAGCTTCTTACGGGAGATGATTTTCAAAGCCACTTCCTGTCCGCTGATTCGGTGTACCGCAAGCTTGACCTTTCCAAATGATCCCTCTCCTAATGTCTTCTTGACACTATACTGTCCAATGCGTTGCCCTGCACGGCCTCCCGTAGGTAAATCACCGGCATGACTACCAACATGTTGGGGTTCGGACGCAGTTGGTCTACTCGGAGCTGGTCGTTGCGCGCGGCGGTCTCCAGGATTGGACAGTGACATTGAGAGCTCCTCATCGTCAAACGTGGAAGCCATGGTGTGATCGCTGAGGTGTCTACAGGTACTGATGGTTGGTTCAGATCTTTGGATTCTTGGCGTCAGTACTTGGTCGCCTGACATGGAGTAATGTCTTGGTAATGCTACAATGTAGCCCAAGACACTGACACAGAAGGTGCAATGCAGTATACTCACAGGCAACTAGAGTAGATTACTCGATCCCTTCGAGATCAGTCTCAACTTCGGACGATACAGATTTTGAGTCGTTGTCGTTGTGGTTGTGGTTGGTCTCAGTGTTGGTGCCTGAGGTTGGGACTGGCCTTCGCAGAATCGCCACAACAGACGCGGACGTGCGAATTGGCGCCAAACAGCTCGAAGTCAGTCGGAACACCCTATGAGGCGCCTATCTACGGCGATTTGACTCATTTCATGAAGGTGGTGTGGAGGTAGAAGGGTGGGGGATGAGGTTGAAATCACGAAAGGACGTCGATCAAGATCGCACTAAGACCCCATGGAAATTCGCACAACCACGAAATGTCACTAAAGTGTCGGCCAGTGAATGCGTGATACTGATGGATTGCAACCGCACTGAGGTTGCGGTGAAGTGGTAAAGACTGAATGAGATTGATGATTGAGCTCTACTGCTATCTATCTATTCTATTCTTGGCAAAGAGGCGCCGGCGGCGAGATATCGCTTCCCGCTCCGTCAAGCGCCCACAATAACCAGGATGAGAACATCAGAATAATGAAGAGATTCATGGACAAGGACACTGTTCACGCATGATCAAATCGTTGCTTATTAGGGTTATGTGGTGAACTTTATCCGGTTGATGGAGAAGGCTTCGAGCGCAAATAAGATTTTGTTTTCGATGTTTCTATTCGAAAACTCTCCGTCTCCATTTCAGCAAGCTGGACTGCTTACCTCCGTACTATGGATGCTATTTCATCTTCATGTCACAACTTGCGAGCTTCTGTCCAGTCTCATGTTCATTTCCCTTGGGGCACTTTGATATCATTGACCGCTCACTGAATACTACATTAAACATTTCGATAGAATGCCAACATAGATCCACAGGAGGTACCTGGTTCCTTGGCATTTGGGGGATGAAAGTACAACACGCAGTTCTGCAATCCCGAATTGGGGTCCTCCAAACACTTCTAAGCTTGTCCTAGTTGATGTAATTACTAGTCTTCAACTGCAAGCCCACCACGAGAACCCATGGTTTTAAAATGTCTTAGAAAATCCGAACGTACTTCGGTCTGGTTGAGAATCTCTGTGAGCAACGAAAACGACCTCGAAATGGTTTTTCCATTTGTCGACTTATCCACCACGCTTTGGATAAAAGTATCCATATCGGAAGCCAGAAACTGGAGGTTTACAGGGTCGGAATATCAATATCTGGAGTAGCTGAACCACGACTATTTAAAGGCACACCATAATTCCCTCGACGACTGGGCAGGAAATGGAACGGCATTAGCGACTTATGGCCACTCCAATAATGACCGGTATTAATGCCAACTGCTTCATCCCCAGTTCCTTGCTCCAATGCTGCTGGTAAAGGGCACTTCAGCTGTTGGTAACCGTGATAGGTCTGTAGCATACGTGATGATTATTGCTCGTTGCAGTCATCGCTGGCACAAGCTTCATAGCGATGTTCTAGGGCCTTTCCTGAAGGAATTACCCTTCCAGTCTGGTGGTAACAGCACTTCGAGGAGTAACCGATTCACAGTGCTTACGGTAGCACCTGACGAAGAGGCCTTCCCAGCTAGCAAGATGAAATGTTTCTTGAAACCGTCGAGTGTTTAGTTCAGAGTTTTCTCTTCTTCCCGTAGACGTTGGACGACCTTCTCTCGTAGGAAAGGACTCAAGCCCAAGCTACGATTTTGTCATTAGCTGCGCCTCCAGTACTGCTGATTGAGAGTTTTGACTGACATGCCATCCCGTGTCACCACCCTGTAACTACCCGAATTCTGGTAACGCCCGTGTCCATCGACAAATTTGCCCTCCGCGTCTACTTCCAAACTTCCAAAGATGTCTTCAGGCCAAGCTATTCTCCCGTAATCAGGTGGGTTTCTCCGATCAGATACATGGATGTATCCGCCATGTCCACCTCCTCCAGCACCACCCTGGCTACTGGCGCCACCAGCACCATCCCCGCCAGCCCCGCCGCCTCCCCCGTAGTTCGTGCCTCTTCTCTTTTTTTGTTGAGGGAACAAGGCTCCACCTGAACCGAGACTTGAGCCCGCAGTTGACGCAAAGGCTTGTGCTTGAGACATCACATCGGGGTCTTGATAAGCATACTGCGACATTACTGATTGAAGGATATTGAGGAATTCGTGATTTTCGACCAGCGAGTCCGGGGTTGGAGGTATTTTGGTTGTAGTCCCGATGGCTATTCTGGACTTTGGCGGCGAGGTTGGGAGAAGGGAGAGGATGTGGCTATTTATTGTACGTTCATCTTGAAAGACATACTGTCACGTGCGTCAGTAGGGTCAACTGTAAACCGATTCTTCGATTTCATACAATATGCGGATTTCCCTCGAGGATAGTTATGGATCTTCGGGTTACGGCACTTACAGGCCGTGAAACTCTGTGTATATTCCGGGCAAACATGAAGAAGACCTTGGTATATAATGTGAATGAATACCTGATTGAAGCGATTCAAGATTCAAGAGAAAAGAGAAAAGAGGGAAAAGAGAAGAGGGATCAATCGCTGCTACGGTGACGAGGTAGAGCTCGAGAGCGTTAGCGTCTGTCAAGCTTTGCACTCACTACGTTAGATGCATGATACTACCTTACTATGTACTCGTACTACGTACCTATTCCGTAAGTACCTAAGTAGGTTCGTACATTAGGTTCAATGGAAAACATCCCCGCTAGAATACCTACTTTACAGTTTCTCTTGGCCAATGTTCCCCCCACCACCCCACCAGGTGCCTGGTCGGTGCCCCCCCACTCAACAAAATGTAATCTGCAGCTACAGCGGAGCCCAGCTCCCATGCATGGTCCGGCCTATGAAAAGCTTTTCCCAACTGAGCTATCTTCTATCCTTATGTCCAGGTTGCCCTCACCAATCGCGCCATTTCCTTCCCTTCGTAGTATTCACTTGGAATTCCTGGAACCCATTTTCGCGTGAGAGAGCGCGAGTCATATTTACAGTCCATTCTCTCAACTCTGTTCTCATCCCCAATCGCATGTTAGAGACTACGGAGAAATGGACAAAGACATAGCGGTCGAGGAACTACCACAGCAGGTGAGCAAGGGAGCTGGGAACGATGTCTTCCACGAGGACCGAGAGATAGGTCCAGAAGCCGTAGATATTGAGAGAATTGAGAAAGTCTACCGGTGAGCATTGCACAGCCTTCAATGCGAGAGATTTGGCTGTATAACTGTATAACTAGGAAACTCGATCGAAGGATTATACCAGGCATGTTGGAGAGTCCTACTCCTGGAGCTGATTTCTAATAAAATGCCAGCTTTCTGGGTCCTATATTTCCTCTGCTCAGCAATACGTTCGAATGTCGGTCTTTCTCAGACTATGAATATTAAGGAAAAGCATGATTTGGGACATGAGTTGCATTTGACCGGCAAACAAATATCGACTGGACTCGCGCTTTTTTATGTCTGCTATGTCCTTTTCGATCTCCCGTCCAACCTTGTCATGACAAGACTTAGCCCGCGTGTCTGGATGAGCAGGATCGTAATTGCTGTGGGAATTATCGGTAGCTGCATGACTGCAATGAAGGCAGCATGGAGTTTCTAGTATTGTTCTCGGTTCTTTCATCGGGATACATCGTAGCTGACAGTCAGAATAGCCTCCTTCGTCTGCTCTTGGGTATCGTCATTGCTGGTATGTGGCCAGGTATGGCTTACTACCTAACTCTGTTCTATCCGCCATCTCGAACAGGTAAACGGATAGGTCAATACTTCACCGCAGCCCAAGTTTCCGCCGCGGTGGTTGGCCTCGTGTCCGCCGGATTTCAAAAAATGGACGGTCTTGGCGGGCTTGTCGGCTTTCAATGGATGTTCTTACTCTACGGGCTGGTGGGTATCATCGTTGGCATAAGCCTGTTGTGGTGGCTGCCAGATCGCCCATTACCGCCAGGAGAGCTTCCTGATCGCAGTGGCTGGCACAAGTGGATTCCTCAAAGTCGACCTGCACTGACTGGCGAAGACGCCCGAATCCACTACGAGGACCTTACCCGGGTTTACCATCGTCGGCCCTGGTCGATGATCGATCTATGGCACGTGGTCACTGATTGGCGACTTTGGCCATTAGTGATGATGTACTTCGGGGTTGTTGGGGTTGGGATCGGAGTCCAGAGCTACGCTACCGTGATCTTACGAGCGACGAACGAACATTTGACCGGCATTCAGCTCAGTCTGCTTTCTGCACCAATCTGGATTGTATGTTACTCTTACTTCCCAGAATTAGCTATACTCCCACTTACCCTCAAACCAGATGGATCTAATCGCCATTCTACTCGTCACGCCATTTTCTGATCGCTTCCATCGCCACCGAGCTTTGTTCTTCAGTGTGCCAGTTTGCATACAGATCATAGGGCTACTGATGACAACCTATGCAGGGAGCGCCGCAAATCCTTGGCCCAGATACGGTGGTCTTCTATTGATCGGTTTTGGCCTTGGGCCAACCGTTCCCATTACGATGACCTGGACAAATGAGATATTTCAACCACGGCACGGCGAAGTCGGCGTTGCAGCGGCTGCTGCTCTTGTGTCTGGACTTGGTAACCTGGGTTCCATTCTAACGACATATGCACTTTTCACTGGCTGGGCTGCGGATGCCAAACCCGGGAGAAAGCAGTATAGGAAGAGTACGCTCGTCATGGTTGGAATCCTCTGTATTTCTATCCTGAGTGCAGTAGCTATGACACTGCTCCTTCGATTTGTTGGAAACGGACCAAACGCGAAGCACGTTAGCAGCGGTAGTTCGACGAGTGAGGGAGAGGGTGTAATTCAAGATGGTGCTGCGCGACGAGAATTGCAGGAAAGAGGATTAGGCCGCTTATGGTGGAGGCGGTGAAATGACCACAATACTCCAAACTCATCTTGAGGCGGAATGCAGGACGTCTCAAGATGAGATTGAAACAGACCGTTGGGAGATTTAGAATAGGGCTCTTCATATATGTAGCAACCGATATAGCAACCGATACATTCAGCGACCCATAAGAAGGTAATCGAAAATGGTTGACAATGCGTTAGAGATTATCTCGGCCTTCAAAACTACTCGAGCATGCGGTTCGCGCTATGATTCATCCAAGTACCACCGGATAGAGCGTATGGTCTGCACACTCGCCAGCATCCTGCATCTCAGCAGCTACTCACCATAGACATTGGTCGTTTATCAACATTGGAATTACGTATGCGCCAAAGGCAGCATCGACAACTATCTCTGCCTCTGTTGTAGACGAAACGTTCAAACGTAAGCAGTTGCTGTATGGGTCGTACATGTATTGAATTATCCACGACTGTAGAGCCAAGTGCTTGTGGCCTGAATAGCTCAACTTGGATCATAAGAAATGGGGCGGCAGATGAGACTCTCAAGACACGATAGGACCAAAGATCAGTTGGCCAGGGTCAGTCGCTGTCAAGTCAGTAACCGCGCAGAGGAAGGTTTCAAATATATATACCGCGTAGGTATCATTAGATCCGAAGAGAATCTTCGTAGGGAGGTATTCAATAGAAATAAAAATCAAGCCAGCCAATGACTTCTGTGATCACCTGCTGCTGTAACCGTTATTTTGGCGCCACAGGAGTGACGTCGGCGGCTGCTGGGGCAATCACTGCAAATCTTGCTTATTACTCAGCAGTCTTGGCGGCAGGATTCCAACGGAAGCTACGAGAGGAATTAGAAGTAGTAAAGTATGACGCGAGAGATTTGAGAACAATAATAAACCCTTTGTCCCTCCGGATCTTCTACCATCATCCACTCCTCATACCTAAACACTTCAGTAAACAATCAATTGCCAACAGCTGTACACCACATCGCCACACCCCAACCTAATAACCCACATTCTTCGCGATGGCACAAATAATAAACCTGGGCCTAAGGGGCTTGCAGGTTAGTTGCGGTTCCTCTTGGTCGCGTCCAGCAGTCATTGACCTGTCTTTAGTTCTTCTGGGCTCTCCTCATTCTAGCTTTGACCGGTAACATGATCCACGATGCGACCAAGGGGAACCCGTCTACAATCAACTTTGTTATGTTCGTCGCAGTATTCGCCATGCTTTCACTCATTTACCTGATCGCCGCGACCGTCAACGAGGGCTTTGCGATATCTCCCTTCTTCATGTTAGCTGCCGATGCGCTCAATACACTCTTCTTTCTTGTTGGAGGAATCGCACTCGCCGCATCGCTCAACGTACACAACTGTAGCAACTCGGTATGTCTCCACGGCAACAAGATCAAGCAAGCTCGTAGTGGACTAATGCGCACACAGGACTACCTAAAAGCTAATGGTATCACCAATGGAGCAGCCAACATGAAAAAAAGGTGTCACGAAGCGCAAGCTGTAACTGCTTTCTTGTGGTTTGGTTTCGCCACTTTCCTCGGGTCGTTGGCGTTTTCAGCTCTTGCGGCCCGCGGCGGCGGTGTTCGCACTGGCGGTATTCGTAGAGGTGGGCCTGCCATGTCCCAGGCCTAGATGCAGGTGAGCAGCATGCTTGTTATCATCATCGCTGCTCCTGCAATGTAGAATGTAGCTGACTTTTTGAAGGAATCGGCAAACTCTGATGATCCCACCGAGGGTTGAACGCACTCTCGCTTGAACGCCACGGAACATTGCGTGGGCCCACAAAACTTGTACAATTCTAGCGTACGTCTTTTTCAGGAGAAGGCCGGTGTTGTCTTGTTGTTTGGTCCCGATGGCCAAGGAGCGAATTCTCGAAATCCCCATGTTTTAGGCTAGATGGTAATTTAATGGATAATGGTCAACAGAATCAAGGCAACAGCTGCCATCCAAGATACATTGAATACTAATGTAACTTGGGTGACAACTCATCCTTGCAGCCCGGTGAAGACTTCAAGTTTCGTTTGGCAGCTACTTCAACCTAGTTATGAGAGGTCCTAGACCCGTCTCGCGCATGTTTGACCTTAGAAACGATGTTAAGTACAATGGTTATTGTCAGGCCCAAGGGAGAAATGGTTGATAGTCCAGCCAAAGAACCGCATCCGGATGATACTTGACACCATACCAGGACACCGTCACTGCAAACTAGGTTGGAGTAATCGACCTCCCCCTTATTCAATACGATCTGACCACCCGTTTGAATCTCGATCAATCTGATCGCTCCAATTGCGTTTTCGAGCCAACTTGCTTCGCCATTGGATTACTACTTGTACTGCAAACTATTGATTGTGCCGTACATTTCCCACACATAACCATCATTAATTTATCGCCACGGAGCATCGCTACTCCTAATTATAATGTTAACCACCTCGTGCAGCACAGCATTCTTTTAATGGAATCCGGGAAGAAGATCGGTGTGGCATTCAATTTGATCTCATGCAACCAGTTTTGCGGCCACCCGATCCGGCAAAGCTCCGGTTGGGTACCATCGCATAGATAGATAGATACCTTGCACCGCCGTCCAGTCTTGTCGTCGAAGATTTGGCGGTCACTGTTTCGAGGGTACGGTGAGACTGTTCTCCATGTTCTGCTGTTCGCTTTCTTTGCCAGCACATCGCATGCCTACATTTGCCTGGGTTACTAGCGTGGAGTTTGGAGCCTCATTTTTGAGGATAAAATGGAATTCTCGCGCTGTGCAACTTTTCGACGCCTCTTCTATTCCTTCTAAATCTGTTCTCTACCTACTCTTCTACCTTCGCAGCTGTTATACAATTGGCAATAGATTTACTCCACTTACTGAAATCATTCGCTCTGTCAGACATTTCTACTTGGACGACTATCAAACACATTTACTTCTGATCTATATCTGGACTTTCCACATCTCGGTAAGTATGGCGCTCATCCTTCCACAATTCTCTTCTTCGCCTGGTTCTCCATCTTACTCTTACATGACCAACGTCTGGTAGGAAGCAACGCAGTTTAGGCGCTCCAATGTGTCGTCTTGGATTCTCCCTCCAAGGCGATAACGTTTCCCAATAACATTGAAGTGACCTCATACCTAAGAGCACGGAGCTGCCCGACCAGTAACCTTGCTTTCTCACTCGGAAATAAGTTGGCCAACTGAACCGGAGTACGGACACCCCAGGCTTGACTATAGCAAGGGAGAGTCAAGCCACACAAAGAGTCCCAATAGAAGGTACATCTGGTAGTTTTTCGAAGAAGTTCTAGTTCTCTTAAGCTAGAGTCATATCAAAGTCACTGTTCTGCTTTGGTTGAGGCCAACCGAGAACTCAACCGTGCCTAGGTTGTTTCCGCTTGATAACCGGACTGGGTACCAGAGAGCCTTTCCCGGACTTTGCCATCTTGGAAAGGAGGATTCAGTAGGACATAACCAATGGAACGTTTGTTTCCTCAGATGACAAGCCCTACTGAACTTCTTGTTTCCCCATTTCGCCAGGAGGAGCCTCAAGACAGTGGACGGAAGCTTCATGAGTTTGATGTGGATTTCATGAATAGCGCTTCTGCCACGACAAATTATGGTGGATTACAGGACGCGCCTGACTGGGAGCTTTCCATGACCCAGTGGCTACCGGAGTTTTTTACGGATTATGTATATACTGATTGTCGCTATGGATGCCAGATCGAGGATCCTGGGAATGCCTCGTCTGACCTAAGTGACATGGGCCCCGCACCTCCAATATATCAAGATGTTCCGAGAATAGTTTTGGACCAGGCAGATAGAGTACGACCATTTATGGAAACAGATGGCCACTTAATGGACCAGACGCCCGTGAGTGGAGAGGTAATATCTGAACTGACTGCTACCGCGGGCAATTCTATGACCCAAGATATTGATTGGTTACAAGGACGCCCCGCAGCCAACCAGCAATCCCGATACTTTGGTTCAGGACTCAAACCTCATGCCCATCCATCCGGGCTGGGGAATGAGTACGTGTCTAATACCTTGGATCATGCGAGGTGTACTGACTTAAAGCTCTTGCCAGACCACCAAGCAAATGGTTTCCACAACCACTTTGCACATCGGCCAAAGCCCGATGATATTATCGCGGATTCTAGAGATCTTCTTCGTTCGAATGGAAGCAATCTCGGGAGAAGGAAGTCCGTGCCGCATCGCCGGCTGAGGAAGCTATCGAGTGTGGACCAAGGAACTAACCATGTTCCTATATTTCAAGAGAGGACCCAGACAGCTGGGATCCAGGTCTTTGACACTAATATGAAGATCAAGCCAGGCCGCAAGAAGAGACGCTTCTCGGAAGGTGAGAAGGAGCGTATTGGACGTGTCAGGAAGGTTGGCGCCTGTTCAGAATGCAGGCTTAAGAAACGAAGAGTATGACACCCAAAGACACATTCCTGTGTTCACTGGCAGGCTTACACATGGACATAGTGCGATCATGCTTTAGCGGCAACTCCAGCGAGCTCACCTGGCGACGAGTCTAATGGACCCATAACGCCAGCTCCCGAGGAGCCCCTTGATGCCCGAGCCTTCTCCGCAAAGGAGGATCTTGAACTGGACTTACCCTTTGGACAAATACCATTTCTGGAGGACTCTGGGAGTTTGGATTTCCTGACTTCGCCTCTATGTCCAAGTTCCTTTATGGGCATCTGACCAATACCTTCGATTTCGAGTTCTCGTCGGCGCATCAGTCTATGAGGATCAATCGGCCACGCACATCGGGAACAGGAGATTTCCGGTAAAAAGCTGCAGGTCTACAAGACTGCCACACAATATGCTTGGCAGTAATAAGACTACTGGCACTTCTGCTCAGGATCCGCAGGTCGGATTATTTTCTATTAAAGAACATCAACTGTCATTCTCAGCACGACCCCTCTCCTTCAACTTGCTGTCTCCTGACCAATGGTGCATGGAATCTTCGAATGGAGCCAACCGAACAGTTGAACGAACCAAAGGAAAGAAAGGCCCTCCGAGGACTGGGTTCTCCGCGAGATGTACCAATTCAACGACAACTACTATTCGGTCACGGTGACCCCTCTTGGATTTAGACGATCAAGACTTCCACTCATACTTGCAGACTCGTGTATTTTCTTGCAGAATTTCGTCTGTACTATGCTCTTCAGCAGATTACCTTTCATACAGTTTTATAACGCCGCAAGTCTTTTCGAGATACCCCATCTAGTTAGTTGGAGTCAAGGAGTTATTTGAAGTTGTTAGCAGCCTGATCACCTCGAGCAAGACTGCCCTTCCTGGCATAGGTCTCGGGGAAAACAAATCATAATTGCGTCCTCGGCAACGTATTTTGATATCCAAAAAGTGTTTACCTTCCCTTCAAGGCGATTGTTTAGACGAACGATAGAACTTATCTTGTATGGGTGTGTACAGTTCCACTAGCACAGCCGCAAACAGAAATGTACCTGTATGCCTGATGTCCAACCCAGCATAACTCCCATAAATGCTCGCTCAAATACTGTACATGGATTTATTCACAGTGCCTCGCAATGGAGTTCACTAGCCAGTCTATTCTGCGCTCCTCATCACAATGTCGCAGCCGCTTCAAGAGCCCCCGCGGCCCTAAACGTCGATTTGCTCGTCACAACCACCTCAACCGGATATTTCCACTCCATAAACTTCGTCCATCCTACCAAGCCAATATTAGCCCCTCATCGCCCCGTATGCCCCCCTCGCCACCGTCCCAAATTCGCTGTCTCTGACTCACCCCAATAAGCACATTTCCTCCCAAAATACTTCCCCACATACGGCACCACCACCATCGTCAACAGCAGCTCCAGCTGCTGCAAACTCTCCTTCCACTCTCGTTCAGCGTCTGATTCTTCATCGCCGCTGGAGTCGATGTCGGAGCTTGAGGGTGATGAGGGAAGGGAGTCGACTTCGTCGAGGGAGGTGGAGGAGGTCGGCGAGACGGGGTGGACGTAGGATTGGGAGCCGTGGGAGTCGCTCAGGGACATTGCTAAGGTAGGTAGGGGGAAAGTGGGTGGAGGGCGAGGGCGCTGCTAGCGAGGAGGCAGGGCCCGAGGCATTGAGAGGTCTACAGTAAAAGGGGGCGTAATATGGACAATGAGGACCGGGGACAGCTCTGTAGATAGTAGATGGTGCTCGATCACATTCTAGGGTTCCGCTGAGCACAAATTCCCCGAGCGGAGCTTGTACTGCGATCAGCCGCTAGTGTAAACTATACATCTTATCGCTACCTCCAGTCACCTCTCCGCAAGCACAACAAAGCAACCGCCCACAGCGAGCTTCAATTACGGCGAGGAGCCCCCTTCAACTTCGCCAACGCGCGCTGATACTTTTACAATGCCTATCAAACCCATCACTGGTGTAAGAACCTCCCCAGCTGTTGCCCGCAACTTGTCGCAGCTTTCATATTGTCCCTTGTTAAAGCTTGGCTTGCTCTTCTACCGTGCATACACATCCATGGAGCTGACAGTCCTTTTCAGATGCTCCGAAGGGGGCTTGTGCTCGATCTCAGTATGGCTTTCGGTACGCTCCCATTCCGACCTCCCGCCTCCACCCAATAGCTCTGCACCACCAAATAGTGCACTCGCATCTGGGATCAGCAGACCTCCATAGCTATCAATCAAAATTGCCCAGCTAACATATTTTAATATAGGTCTCGGAACAACCTTCGGCTACCTGTACTGGTACGGTACGTAATCAGGATCCGGCTCACGCGAAGAACAACCCATTCGTGAGGGACATAACGTCTTATACTTGAGCAGGCTACCATGTCCCGGCAACCAGGAGACGCGATGAATTTTACGCAAGGCTAGAGACAGAGAGGGAGGCGAAAGCGGGGACAGTATAGGTTGACTCGGCAGTGGGATGACCATCGGAGACGGGAAGAAGGAAACATCAATGGCTGGCTGGGAAACCAGAGTTGCGGAGTGTACATATTACTTTGGTTGTCGGGACAGAGCATGGGATGAAAGATCAGGTATTTCTCTAGCAATGGCTTGCATAGTTCACCCTTGTACCAAGAGTGCAACGATTCCTCTCCCTGTCAGCAGGCCGCATTAAGCTCTGGGTTGCATCTCAAGCTCTTCTCGTCCATAACCTCCCTACTTTCTTCCATCCAACTAGTTTGGCATACTAAGAGTCTTTACAAAGCTTGAGCATTGACTTAGATATAGTACAGCTTCAGCCTAGCCCAGGTCTTCAATGTGCCATGCCCGCTTCAATACAATGATGGGCCAGCATTCCACACTCGAAGTTCTACTGCAATATTGCCTTTTGCTTTGTTGTGTAAGACGTCTATGTATGCGACGCTCCTGTCCACCGTTAACGTTTTTAGATGACATTTGTGAGTCAATTCTACGAACCTATACTTTAGTTGTTATACGTGCATCGTTTCAAACTTTGAACCTTGAGAGCGGTCGTAATAATGTGAGATAGACCAGTTCAGAACGTAACAAGCCCCAAGAAATGGACATTGACCTATCGTGCCTATGTAGCCTGTAGGACCATAAATTATCGCTTAATTTTAGGTGCTTCCCGCACTAGGGTTTTCGGGCGGCACAACACTCGATTTTGATAAGTCAAACATTGTTTTTGAAAAATAGAGCAGCCTCCAAGCCTCTAGGAATTTCGACAGCTTACATTAATACAAAAGCCTTCGCATTACCTCAAACATCTGCCCAGTATGGCTGAGCAATTGGTGATGCGTGGCACCCTTGAGGGCCACAGCGGATGGGTGACCAGCTTGGCAACGTCTTTGGAAAAGTCAGTGACATGAAGAGGGCATTGGAGGAGCTCGAAGCTAACATCCATATAGCCCCAACATGCTTCTCTCTGCCAGCCGTGACAAGACTCTCATCATCTGGAACCTCACCCGCGACGACCAAAACTATGGATACCCTAAACGAAGTCTACACGGTCACTCCCACATTGTTTCTGACTGCGTACATCCCCAGTCTCTAAGCTTAAGAATATATGGAAAGTTGACAGTTCGTTTCAGGTCATTTCTTCCGACGGTGCCTACGCCCTCTCCGCATCCTGGGATAAGACCCTCCGCCTCTGGGAACTCGCAACCGGTGTCACCACACGCCGCTTCGTAGGCCACACCAACGACGTTCTTTCTGTTTCTTTCTCTGCCGATAACCGTCAAATCGTCTCGGGGTCGCGCGACCGAACGATCAAGCTATGGAATACTCTGGGAGACTGCAAGTTCACTATCACAGACAAGGGTCATACCGAGTGGGTGTCATGCGTTCGTTTCAGCCCGAACCCCCAGAACCCGGTTATTGTCAGCGCTGGATGGGATAAGCTCGTCAAGGTACGTACTGGATTTTCTCTAAAGAGATTCGGAATCGGTCACAGGATGCTATGCAATCTACTAGTATTTGCTACTTCAGAGCCTTCGGGCCATGAGACAACCCAATCACCAATGCACTGATGACAGTCTTGAAGCATATTGTTCCGGAAAGATATTTCGATTTCAAGAATTATGACTAACCCGCAATTTCCTATAGGTCTGGGAACTCGCCTCCTGCCGCATCCAAACCGACCACATCGGTCACACCGGCTACATCAACACCGTCACCATTTCACCTGATGGATCTCTTTGTGCGTCCGGCGGCAAGGACGGAACAACTATGTTGTGGGATCTTAACGAATCCAAACACCTGTACTCTCTCACCGCCGGCGACGAGATCCACGCTCTGGTGTTCTCTCCTAACCGCTACTGGTTGTGCGCTGCGACTTCTTCAAGCATCATCATCTTTGACCTGGAGAAGAAGAGCAAGGTTGATGAGTTGAAGCCCGAGTACACGGCTGTAGGCAAGAAGAGTAGGGAGCCGGAATGTGTGAGTTTGGCATGGAGTGCGGATGGCCAGACGCTGTTTGCTGGTTACACCGACAACCTGATTAGGGCCTGGGGCGTGATGTCTAGGCAGTAGGTGGGAGTTGGAAGATGACGTTCAGCTTGTGACGCGGGTCATGTACGAGGCGGGTTTCTGCTGTTGCAGAAATACTGGCCGATGAAGGCAGCCTGAAGACAAGAATGAAATTCATACAATGCATTAGACGAACTGACGATGTGCGCCTTTTCTTGTATGCGGTTCTCCAATGACACAGACCCAAGATCTAAGCCTAGCCCCATATCCCCGCGTACGCCATACTCCCACCCAATGCGATCCTCCCGTCTTGCCTACGTCTCCCGAGCTTTCAACCTCTCAAGCCCCTTCTCCGCCATCTCCACCCCTTCCCTAAACCCCATCACCCGACTCAACCCCTTCCCTTCCTCAAACCTCCTCCGCGCCTCCTCCACCAACCCCTCCATCTCGGCAAATTCCCCCAGATTAATCGTCGCGACCGCACATCCCTGATCGCACTCCTCGTTTCTCTCGGGAGGTTTTATCGCCGATGCGACGGCCAGGGCTCTTTCGCCCCAAATGCGCGCGTTCTGGACGAGTTCGGTGCGCGAGGCCGGAGGGGAGGAGGGCGTGGGTGGGGGGAGTTGTTGCGCAAGCGAGATGGAGAGGTTGTTCATCAGGATGACGGTGTGGCAGGAGGTAGGGGGCGAGAGAGCAACGGCTTGGAGGAAGAGGGGGGTGGCGAGGTAGTGTTGGTTTATGGATTCGTAGTGCGTTCCTAGTGATTCGAGCGCGGCGCCGATCTCGTCGTTGCTCATCCACTCGCCTTCGCCCTCTTTGACGCCTTCGTCTTCTCGTCGCTTCCTCTCTTTCAATACCGTCGTGACGGCCCACACTAGCTTCTCCTCTGCGGCCGCCGTGTCTGCAATGTTTTGGTGGGAATACAGCTCGCCCAGTCGCACACTCATCCCAATCGCTTTCTGCAGCACCCTCGTTCTTTTCCCCTCATTCCTAGGTTTATCACCCAATAGCTCAATCCAATTTAGACAGCCGGCCCGCACAATTTCTAGCACATCAATTGCTTTCTGGTACTGCTGGGTCTTCTCCATCAAACTCGCGACTTGTATCTTGATGCCCAGGATCTCGTCACTGAAGGGGTCCATGCCCAGTTCTTCGGCGACCGAAAGCGCTTGCCGGTAGTACTTGAGCGCATTTTTGGGCTGCAGGTCTTGGTTCGAGTACCAAAGGGCGCGCCGGAGTTTGACAGCGACGGGCTCCGGGTATGCTTTGAAGGCGCCGATGATGTAGGTGCTGTAGATATAGTTGGTGTAGACCAAGGCGCCCATGCCGAAGAGTATGCTGTGTGATTGTTAGTAAGGGTGAAGAGGAAGGGGATTGGGGGTGGTACAAGAAAGTCGCTAGGGAGACGGAAAATGGGTTTTCTTTGAACAGCTTCTTGGCTGCTACGGGAAAGCTGGCGTGTCTTTTTTGGATGGATATTGGCTTAATGGGCCGGGAGGCTTTTGAAGTTCTTGAGCATTGTATGGGTGGATTGTGAATGCATGTTGTGAGGGAGCGGGTGGTTTGTGGGCGGACGACGCTCTTGCGTAGGATACGGGCGAACGTTGCAGATGGACGAAAAAGGTTCATAACGGCATGAACTGCGGAAGTCTTTGATCTTAATCCCAAGCACCTGGGCAGATTGAGGGAGTTATGCTCTTGAGTTTTGTTGCCATTGGCGGTACATCTGAATCTATATTGTCATCCTAAAGAAGCCTAGCCTCGACGCCCTATGACGTCTATTCTAATTAGAGACTCATCGTTGCGCCAATTGAAGCTCCACCTTATCCTAAAATCACAACATTCAGGGTGTTCATATTGGAGCCAGGGATCTGCAGACAAGATGTGTGGAAGGTATGCTTTGGGGATTGTGCGTAAATTCAGCCAGTTGTCCCTACTCGTTCGCTGACTCTCTCACAGCGCGCTTCTTTCGTCCGACACCAGCTCGAGGACCGTGACATGCCCGTCGAGGATGCGCCCGATGATGAAGACGTGCGGCAAACCTACAATTTTGCACCTGGATACCATGGTCTAGTCTACAGAGCTGATGTTCCAGACTACGGAGCTGGAAATAGACACCATAATGCTAGTCAAAGCAATGAAGGACAAAGTGACCAGGAATCCATGACCGAAAATGTACCTATTGGACTTGAGGATCCAAAAGAGACAAAATATAAGCTTCAGTCCATGAAGTGGGGTGCGTCGGTTATGCATGCTACGTTGGGTTTCTCGTACGGAGAAGCTGATGATGAGAAACAGGACTGGTACCGTTCTGGACGAAGCGCAACCCAGACTATGGTAGTGTCATGAAGACGATCAACGCCCGAGATGACTCTCTTATGGAAAACCGTGGCATGTGGAACACTATGAAGAAATCCAAAAGGTGTATCGTTGTTGCGCAAGGCTTCTACGAATGGTTGAAGAAGAATGGTGGGAAGGAGAAGGTTCCCCATTTCGTTAAGAGGAAGGACGGCCAGCTTATGTGCTTTGCTGGCCTATGGGATTGCGTTCAATATGAAGGTCTGTCATATGAATACGATCGACTGATGTCCTGTCTAACATTATACAAAGGGTCCGAGGACAAGCACTATACCTATACCATTATCACAACCGATTCGAACAAGCAGCTCTCCTTTCTACATGATCGGATGCCTGTAATATTGGAGAATGGCTCGGATCAGGTTCGAACTTGGCTTGACCCGAATCGTTCAGAGTGGTCGAAAGAGTTACAGGCACTACTGAAGCCTTTCCAAGGAGAACTTGACTGCTACCCCGTTAGCAAAGACGTTGGAAAAGTTGGTAACAACTCTCCATCCTTCATCGTACCAGTAGCAAGCGCCGAAAATAAGAATAACATCGCGAATTTCTTCGCTAATGTCAAAAAGTCAACGAAAGGGGAAGCGGGAAAAAGATCGATGGAGGAGCAGCAGGGCAACGCCGGGGAAAAGGGTAATATTGTCGAACGCATAGATGGCGAGCAGCGGGCTACAATAGAAAAGAGCAGTACCGAAGACAACGCTCCGCTGCCAGGCCCGTTACCTGCGTCATCGAAGAAACATGGGCTGAACTTGGACGAGGATGCTGTACCTAAAGCGAAGTCTGCAAAGACAGCGCACGCATCACCGAGCACACCATCAGCAAATATGGAGGAATCTATTTTAGCAGCGCAAAGATTAGGTACGGGATCGTCCGAGAACACACGAGGTGGCAGAAAGACGAGGAGCGCTACAAGCAACGGGACGAAGGGAAGTCCTGTCAAATCGGGTGATAGCAGCCAAAGGATCACGAACTTTTTCAACAAATGAAGCACTTGCCGCGATGGCGCATGACATGTAAGCCTTCTGCGTAATTGAAGCGCAGGTTCTCGCTAACAGAAACGTTTCTCAGCCAAGGAAGTGCGCTTCGAGCGACTTGCGAGGGTTCGTTGTGGTACGCCTTGTCTGGTGGCTTCGGGAATCTTTCAGAATTGAGATAAGGCGCAGCAAGGCAGGATGACGAATATCGGCCACGTTGCACCGTTGCTCCCACCTTGACATGGTCTTCAGTACCTTGAGTCAAAATGATATAGTCGCAACTTGTCACCAACCTTCCACCGCCGAGGAGATGAGTATGGGGAAGCGTACATGTGGAGGATTGGCTCCGATGAAATACACTTGGATTCCGCCTTTTAGATATATCATGCGAGATGTAGCGTTGAGGGCAGCTGGAGGATTGAAACAACGTTGGTGATGACCGTTGCAAACTCATGGACCAAGCAAAAGCGCAGGTTTGCCGCCGAGAGAAATCTATGGCATGCACATGATGTGCAATGGATGCGGGCTGTCACCTTGGTCTCTGGCCTTCTGCATGCAATACCCTCGATGCATGATGCACGGCGGAGAGTAGTAGTACAACGACGTACAGATTGATGAACATGACTGGTGGGGTGGAAGTTGCCGCAGCTTCCCCGTCCAATCTGCTGAATCCAACTCCACTCCCCGACTGGCCTGAGGCTTCTTACCCGGCCCACTTGCCAATCATAAATCCTTCGCTGATACACTTCCAACAACGCTCTCGCATGTTCGCTGTTTTCTTTGGTGAGATAATCATTATACATCCAAGAGACGTGCAGGAGGATGGGCAACCTTGTAGGCTTCTATGGTCACGGAGACCTGATATGTGCGTCGTCGCTGCTAAAAGAAACCATCTAGTCCCCTCAAAGTCTCCCCGATCCTCTCGCAACTCCAAGCACTGCACAATGCAATATCAGGAGAAGGGGAACATAGCAAGACCGGCTTATTACATGTACGGAATACGAGTGCACCTTACCAGCTCCATGGTACGAACGGCGTCCTAGAGAATCCGCATGCATGATCATTTCTACTTGTACGTCGGGGGTCTCCAATGTTACTTGAAGAACGTACTTTCCCCATGATTCCGTGACGCACCGCACATTATGTTTTCTTCTCCAGGTCCAAAACCGGGTTTGAATGCCCCGCAGTTCGCAACAAAAAGGGCCTTGATTGTCGTTAATGCCCAAAATGACTCCCTTCATTGCGAGAACGGTGTCTATGTCACAAAAGCTCAGGATTGGGCGGACCGCATCAAAGATGTGGTGCCACACTTCCGGAAACTTGGGGATGTTATATGGGTGCGCACGGAGTTCGTCGATGTACCCGCTGTTGCTTCGAAGGATCTTTCACAAATCGAACGAGAAATCGCCAAGATGGACGAGAAGAACCGTGAGGATCGGAAACTGGAGGAGGAGCAGTTGGAAGATGATATCACGGCCAATCCACCTGATGATCCGCGTGCAGACCTTCCTCTCTACCATCCAACAAGCCGTGCCAAAGCAATGATGACACGAGCTTCTGCTGAAGACCGAGCCGAACAAAGAACAGCAAACCTGGACGCCTTTAATGATAGGGATAACAACCTAGCAGAGCAAATGACCAAGCCAAGAAAAGGAAAACAACCGAGGTTCATGATGCCAGGCACTTGGGGTGCAAGAATCGCCGACCGCCTGCTCCCTGTGATAGATATGACCAAGGACTCGATGCTGATCAAGCACCATTACTCCGCTTTCGAAAATACATCACTGCTGATGTCATTGCGAATGAAGCTCGTCACTGATGTCTATCTCTGTGGATGCCTTACTAATGTTAGTATCTACGCAACTGCCGCTGACGCTGTTCAACATGGGCTTGGCGTGACTGTGATTGAAGATTGCCTTGGATATAGGAGCGAAGAGAAGCACGAGGACGCTATGCGGCAAATGGCAGACATCATGGGAGTTGATGGTATTGACGGCGATGAGATCATAGAAGAGGCTGGCGGAAGGGTACCGCCAGATACACAATTCCCTATGTTTACTGGTCCTGGAGCAGGTGGAATCGATATGCAATCACTGTCACTAGGTATGGATAATGGCTCAGAGTGGACCTTGAATGGCGTTAGTCTTTCGATCTTTCTACAAAAGCTAAGTTGAGTATTGAAGCAGACCCACGAACTGAGCCCGAAATCAAGGCAACGTCCAAAGCCCAGGGACCCAATCTCACGGAAACAAGCTCGTCACAAAGAAAGCCTACACAAGCAAGAGGATCACCTGCAGCAGCAGAGAGTAGTAGGAACCAGTCAAGCATTATAGCCAAACCAGGACATGGAGAGAAAGTGCCGCTAGTATCGAAGATCAAGAAGTCTCCTAGCATGCACAGGCTGGGACCGGATGACTCAATCGGCGCCGGAGACTCGCGAATAATCCACGATGTATTAAGCTCGCCCTTGGTCGACAATGCTTTTGAGCTCTTAAAGGAAGAAGTAAGCTGGGAAACCATGCACCATCGAAGTGGGAAGGTCCCTCGACTTGTTGCTGTACAGGGCGAGGTTGACGAGGCAGGCGGCGTACCTATATATCGGCATCCAGCCGACGAGTCGCCAAGTTTTCTTCCGTTCACTCCTACTATTGAGCAAATCAGGGCACAGATTGTGGAACTATTGCACCAGCCTTTCAACCATGCCCTAATCCAGCTGTATCGTGACGGTATCGACAACATCTCCGAACACTCTGACAAGGTTTGCTGCTTCTTTGTACCGTTATCAAATCGTGGCACTAATTGTGAGTTACAGACTCTGGACGTCGTCCGTGGTTCTAGCATTGTCAATGTTAGCCTCGGTGCGCAAAGAGTCATGACCCTAAGAACAAAGAGGTCGAAAGAGGAGCACACTGTCGAAAAATTGGATATTGCGAGGCAAACACAGCGAATCTCAATGCCACATAATTCTGTGTTTGTCCTTGGTCCCCAAACCAATATGCACTGGCTTCATGGGCTTCGGGCAGACAAACGTCCTGCTGAGCAACGGACGGCCGAAGAGAAAGCCTTTGGAGGCGAACGAATTTCAATTACATTTCGGCAAATTGGAACGTTTATGAATGAGGATGAAGGAACCATATGGGGCCAAGGAGCCAGAGGCAAAACCAAAGCTAGCGCTCATCAGATTCGGGATGATGAAAATGCCGCAATTGAAGCCATGATCATTGCCTTTGGTAAAGAGAATCACCAGTCTAATTTCGATTGGGACACAGAGTACAGCCATGGATTTGATGTCATCAATCTGGTTCCGGCTAAGACGCAGCTATTCCTTTGCGGCGACAACATCGCCAATCTACGCGTTCAGCTTTCACTTTGCGAAAAGGGCGTCCCTTATAAGCTGGCAGCAAGAAACTTTTCTCAACCCACAAAAGCCCGGCACCAACGATTCAAGTCAAACCCTCCGACACACAGTCTATCCAATACCCAAAATCCCATTTTCAAAGATGTTGATGAAGACGCCTCCGAAGTCGAGGGTGACCTTGCCATATTATTCTACCTTGAGAAATTTTACCCGTTTCCCACTCATGAAGGTGCTTCCTCTAGAGATCTGCATCGCACCAGCGCCCGCTTGTACAGCCGTGTGACTCAATCAAACGATCTCCTTTTCCTTTGGCGCAATCTCGAAACTGCTCCCCATACTGGCGAACGTCCGTCTCTACAAGGCCGCCTCAGCGCCGAAAGACCCACGACGCCATACACCTCACCGCTCAAAGAGTTTCAACGAGACATGGAAATGTGGGAGCACTACGTTGCCGAAGGGGATTATACATCTGGAGATATATTGACCATGATTGATTGCGCTTTTTGGCCGGTACTTAACGAGATTGTGGATGGATGGGAAGAGTTCAGTGAGGAGAGATATCCCAGATTGACTGCTTACCATGGCAGAGTGCTAGGAAGAGCATGCGTGCAGGAAACATTGCAGAGCAAGGAATAGTTGGTTCGACTTTCATTGAAGGACTCAGCGATTTCGATATTCCCGCGATTAAGCCTACCGCTGACCAAAATCTGGCCAACTCTGCAGTCGAAACATGGAACCGGCCGACCAAAGCCTGGAAAGCCGGCAAGGACATCCTCTAGTATATATATACTTACCTATTCTTTTATAGAAGACCGCGAAATATCGACATACGCTCGCTATGACCCGAAAACGAAGCATTGAGACGTGGTCCGCTTACCAGCGAGTGTATATAATGAAGGGAGTACGTATATACCTGGACTGTGTTATGTAGATCCTGAACTGCCGAGTCTCGAACTCTGTTCGTTGCATCTGCGTTACTACCGTCCAGATATGCTTACTCTATCACTGGCCAACCGACTTGTTCTTAGATGACGAGCACTAAAGAGTTAAGCGGAGGAAAGTTGATAAGAATAGCCCAGGTCGAGTACAGCTAGAATTTTGAGAACATCCGCAATCATCAAGGCTGTTTTGCTTGACTGGCTATAGGGTTAGAGATTGAGAGGTAAGAAGATTACACAAACCTTTATATCCTAGGCTCCACTTTTGCACAAATACCCAAATGGCCACTCTGGCCACTCTGGCCACTCTCACCAAAGTAATCAGCCTCTTTAAAGCCTGTAGTAATTGTTTCACTCCTCTTCTCCCTACAATACGCAATGGCCTCAAACATCAAAATTCTGCACCTCCGGCATCCTCCCTAACCCCCCACCCCCAGTCCCCTTGACCCCCTGACTCAGTCCCTCCCCTCCCACCTCCACCTTCGACGCCTCATGCACTCCACCCGCACTCCGATCAATCACATGCTTCCTCAACATGGCCAGTACCTCACTATTCTTCCACCTTGCCGGCACAGGCCTATACGCCGGTTTGAAAGTCCCTACCGTCTGCGCCCACTCCCCACTCCTCGGCGCCCCCTGACGCCACGCATCCGTCGCCGGCGCGCTGTCGATCCCTGTGCCCTGCGCGGCCGGTGTGGAAAATTCGGGGCTGTTGCCTTCGGCGGTCTCGCGCGAGGTCGGGGTCGGTTCTTGCGTGGCCCAGTAGTAGATGTCCCAGTCGTTTTCGTCGAGGAAGAGGTCGTACTGTTGGAGTTGGGCCGGCGTCATGCGGCTGAGGTTGGTGTCGGCGAAGGTGGAGAGGAGGAGATCAGATTCGAGGGTTCCGCGTTTTCGGCTCTGGTCTTTTGCACGGGGGAGAAGGGAGGGTTAGTAAATTGAAGTTGGGATGGGAAGAGAGGAGAGTCGATGAACGGACATAACAACCTAGCCCGCATGGTGTTGCCGTCCTCGCCTGTTCGCCGCAATGGCTCCGCTTTGAATTCTGCACCTTCGATCTCGCCAACGCCGAGCTCAGAGTTGGGGCCTCCTTCAGGTGCGCCCTTCTGTGAGCCGCCAGTCATACGCTCGGTGTTCTCGGGTACCGAGTCTTTGGGCACAAAGTCCGGGTCGACTGAGCTGAGCAGTTCAGGCGGTGCTTTATCGGCGCCGACACTGGGCATTTCGTTTGCGATGGTGGAATTGGTGTTGGTGAGGTGCGGGCCAGTGGCTTTTGACTGCTGAGTCTCCCTCCATGATAGGGTGTTGTCATGCTGGTGCTCGTCGGCGTGGCTGCGGGGTAGGGAGGTGGATAGTGGTCGGAATGCGGCAGAAGAGGATCGTGCAAGGCGAGAGGCAATTCGAAGTAGAGTCATGTTGTGGTTCGTTGAATACTCTCTAGTGAGAAGAGTGCAAGAGTTAGATGGTTGAGAATTGAAATACTCCAAGTGCTTGACGGTGACATCATACGAAGTTTAGTGTTCTACAATATTTGCTTAGGGAGCTCCCCTATCAACCCTCAAGAATTGGCCAACATTCAGAACGATAGCCATTGGACAAAACACATGGTGTATTCATTCAAAGTTCAGGGACTATGCCAGGTAACTTTTTGCTATTCCATGGTCGTCGTTCCTAAACCACGTCCATCTTAATCTCCTCAAATCTCCAATTCAACTGAACCTAAGAATTCGCATGATCCTCCGTTCGAAATCCATCGACACCATATGCCAGTCAGACAAACTAAGCCTGCTCAAATGATGTCCAACAGGGGATCCTCCAGTCTTGGCTTTCAGTTTCGCCCACATCGTATTCCAGCTCAGAGTGCGCCGGTAAAACCCTTACACGGAGGCGTGGTTTTGTGATTGTGAAAGGTACAGCTTGGAACGGATCTTGGATCTTTCGAGACCCCCGAAGGAGTGTGAACAAGCGCAAGTGAGAAGCTGAAATCAACGGCAAAATCGCCGCCTTGCCTGAGTAGCTCTTCGTAGGCGATGCCGGTAAGTGCGGTCGTGGCGGATTCCACACATGTCCAGGCCGCGAGGCTTATGATGAAATATCGCAAAGGACTCGTGGACAAAGTGTTCTCGTACACGTATTGGATGGTACGAGTCGAAACAGGGGGATCTTGATCGCAAGTCCGATAGAAAGCTCGAATCTGATTCATGATCTCGTTGTGCAGGAATTCCAGACAGATCTTCTCACTAAAAACCAATAGTGCCAAGAAAGAGGCCAGTTCTTCTGGGCCGCATTTCTTCACAGGTGCCCCGTAGAGCCAGTCGACAAAGAGCTTGAACGCCTCAACATCGTCATCAGGAAGATTGAATACGTTGTCCTCGGCCTCCTTGAATTTACCGTCAAAGCAAGCTCGAAAATAGCTGGACCGATTGCAAAGAAGGTTTTTATGTAAGTAGAACTTGTTGTCTTGGACATTTACGGTCACCATGTCTTCAGTCAGGAGGCTAGACGTTGTTAGAAGAGAAACTTCAAGTCTTGCCCGACGACTTACGAATGAACAGGCTCGAAATTAGGTGATGTAAGTTCGAAATCGACGAACTTCGTTAGCGGCATCCCGAGTTTGTCGAAGAACGTTGCATCCATATTAGTGCACAGATCAGATCTTCTCGACATCGCGAATCCTTTGCCTCGTAGTAAACGACGCGGCACTGATTCGAGAGGATACCAGCTCTAACTTGGGGGCGGGTAGGTTGGGGGTTGAGGATGAAGAGCCTGTGTTTATTGCATTCTATGTACGGCAAGTCCGATAAATGATGTGAACACTTTTTCCTTGTGAAGGGGGCTCGGTTATATACAACACAACCAGAACCTTCACTGAAAACGATGGCCATTCCGGCGACTTGACAGGATGTTGAGCCATGAGCATGTATCCAAACATCCGCTTTGAGGTTTCGCCTAGTCGAAAGTCCATTATATCGCTAATCCATCAGTCTTCGTTGGTTGGAAGACTAGTTTGTGAAAAGGCGTCCGGTTGGTTCCCGGGACTTCTGGATTGAATAACGGAGTCAGCACGATCTTCATACATATTGGCATGAGGACAATGACGGTTGATAGGGCAATACGCGTTGTCTTTCCACCCAAACGTTGTACTGTTTACTCTAGAAAGTAGGGTGCAGATATCATATCTACCCTTGACGCCGGGCATGCTGAGCTCATACATAGCCCAAGACCATTAAAACATATTGCGCCATCTTGGGTATCGATTGATGTTGCGCAATCTTGGAGAGGTAAAAAGTAATAGACTCATTGACAAGCACTCAGATGAGATTCCCAAAAATTGACTAGATGAGATGCTTCGACCTGTAGTCTCCAAATTAGCAGGTACTCTTGAATCCAAGATAAGAAAGCTGAGTACCTAAAATACGCCCTCAAGTAAACAACCTGCCATGCCCCCAATCCCACCAGCATGCCCATTGTACCAAACGCAAACCATTTAACCCGTTCGTTCGTACTCTCATTTGTATCCCTAAGCTTCTGCTCTCTCGATCTCAAATAGTCCATCTCGACAACGATCTCGCCAACGAGCTCCTCAATGCGCCGTAGCTCGGTTTCGACAGGCTTCAGCTTATCCTGGGCTTGTATAGCCGACCAGTCCCGGGCGTCGGCACCAATATCAATGTCCAGCTCAATGTGACGGCTAGGGTTCATCACCGTTTCTGTGTCCCTTGGATTAGCAATAGCCTCCTAGGAAGGAGGCAAGATAGCGTACGAGTCGAAGTGAGCTGGTTTTCGAAGCAGACGTCGAAGGCAGCATCAGCATGAGAGGTGAAGGCCATTCTTGTTTCGCCCGCTATGTCCTTCGGCCTGCCATACTCGTTGCCGACCGCATCTTTAATCTACAGCACACGAAAGGTCAAGATCGATTCTTCGTGACGGGGCTCAATGGTAGGAAGCGCATGCTTTGAACGCGTACATGCATATTGACCATTTGTCCATCACCCTTCTGCCCGCTAACAATGGCCGTCACTAGAACAAGTGTATCTTTTGCCACGAAATTCCGTATGCATCTTTCGTACTTGTTGCTGTGCCCTGTGTGGGCCTGAAGGTCGAATTTCAACGCGAATGAGAACGGGAGGATGGCGAGGTAGAGAAGAACACTGAGTATGGGATGGGTACGGGCCATTGTGCGAACTAAATCTGGGGAGATAATCACGAGTCCTTAGCAGCAGGCTCCACGCGACTATGTACTCGGCGTGTTCAACGAGACGGTTACTCGTGGAAATCTGGCTCAGCCCTACTGGCTCCGGTAAAAGATTTTTCCATCCCTGTCCATCGCGTCTCTCGCGCCTTTTCCTCTTAGAAATGTATTTACTGTGGTAGATACACCAACACTCAATGCAGACACACGCTTGTCCAGCTTCACCTTTGAAAATGTTTACTGTCCTTAAGCCAGATCTGTGTTTGTGAATGTGAAATCTCGAACGTCAGAGCAGATCAAGTAGGCAACTTCGAAGCCGCCGGAGGTAAAGATGGCAGCAATGAACGGCTCACAACTTAATGCACCCAACATATGGGATCAGGTCCGCTCGGAGACTCTTCTTCCTCAGAACTTTCTCGTATGCTGATTCACCAGATGTCTTATACCCCTCCTCGTGGCCCTTGCTCTCAAAAGAATACCTACTTGATTCCTTGCACATGCCTCCGCTTCATGGTCCACCCTCTCAAAGCAGCTTCAAGCTTCGAGTGCGACGGATGTGGACATCATGCAAGCTTTCACAAGATGGATAACCAGAAGGAGGAAGAGATCACCCGGCGTTGGAAAGTAGAGGAGGCGGAGAAGGCGAGGGGTGAGAAGGCGAATGGTGGTCACCAGCGGTTGTTGACATATGGTGACGTTGTCGGGGGTCTGGAAAATGAAGGGCAGGCCGTAAAGCGCCGACGACTTGCCGATCGTCCTACGCTTCTTGACAGTCCAAGCATTGCTGCAAGCAAGAAGCGGACCAGGTAACAGAGGGTATGAAGGCTGTTACGTTTTGCCATCATGCCCCTTGGCCTTCGACGCTCGGACATTGAGCGAACTCATGTCCAGGCCTTCGCCGAACATGACATAAATCGAATGAACCTGGGGAACTCAGGGATCCCTGCCTACTCTGCGTGTGTGTTATTGTTAAAGTCAACTAAACCAATTCGATCCTCCTGAGATGATATTTGAGACGTTACGACGAACTTTACTGCTCTGTGCCTCATATGACGTGCTTGGGTTTGGGGTAGGTCCAAGATTCTGTCCCTGATGAGTGCTTGGCAATTGACCCATAGCAGGTTCTTGTTGCATCTCTACAAACCTCGTCGAAAAGAATGCCGTTACTGAAGGAAGTATTCATAATTCTAGTCTTGGTGAAATACGAAGACCGTCATAGGCAGATGTTTCATTTTCCTCACCTCAGCCAAACAGTTTACGAGACATACAAGTGGTATGCATTCTACGAGGATGTGCAATTCCCACACTCGTCAAATCGTGACAATCATCATGTAGGTGAGATAGGAGTGTGAACTAGAACAATTTTCATAGCGGTTCTTTGACGGCTATGTCACCTAATACTAAAGGCTTCTATGTCTATTACACTGCTAGATTGGGCCCGCAACAAGAGTTTACTGGAGATTCCCATGCTGAGGGGATATTCCAAGAGATCCGCCCGCTTTCTGAAGACCACTGCTTTTCCCGGCGTAATATTCCCAGGAGATCTCCCCACATCTCAGGTACACTTGACCTCGAACCTGGGGTTTGGGTGTTGAGTCGCTGCAAAGATATGCCCGACCTTTTACGGCCGACTTCCAGGGTATGCTCCCTCGGCTCAAGCATGGATGACGGTCATCCCCTGCGTCGTCCGTCTTTGTGGGCGGATAACCTGTCTATAGTCTCTTCGGTCATAGATGTGTAGATTGTCCTGTCTTCGACCCGTGGATCGCCAAAGATCTGAAATTCGGAAGTCAGACCCTGGAATTACGGAAGGTAATGATATTGACCATTCTTATCGTCGATGATTCGACACCCAAGAAGATCCCGGTGCTCCTGCCAATCGTTGTTGAAATCATGGGCTACGTGAGCCTCGATCCACCAATATAGGAAACCCTGTGGAAAATCCCAGAGTCGTCGAACGTTTCGAAAGATCTCTAAAGCCTCATCGTTGGCGCCCTCGGTATAGATCGAGTGAGCGAGCTCGAACGCGTTGCAGATCTCGGTATCGTTGAGATTCAGTACGTCTAACACCCAATTTGATATTGTTAAATGATCCTGCAATGACTGCTGTGGATCGTTAAGTATGGACTCACCGAGCTTGCTCAATCGAAGAAGTAGCATTTGTCCTCCGACATCGGAACGGAAGGTTTGGCGTGCCACGATTTCACGTCCTCACTTCCACTCTCGAGATCGTCAAAGGCAGAATCAATGACCCAGATTGAGACTTGGATCAAGGCCAACAGTCCTTGCACGGCTAGCCATATTGCTGACTTCCGAGAGCTTATTGTACGAAGTTCGATGTATTGACAGACATAGCTGTCGCGTCAGCTTGCTTCTCTAGATGTCGATTCGAGGGAGAAGAATCACCTCGTAATTCCTAAAACAGCGAACGCTAACGAAAAACCACGAATAAGCCACCGTGTTCTGCCTTAAATGGCCCGAAGCTCGAATGTCACAAACTGCTGGTCCGTCTGTATGTATGTAAAATAGTCTCGCTTCTCGAGGCTTGTCTTATGGTGATCGCCGTGGCTTTGTTCTTCGGTCCATTCTGATTGAGAATGTGGTAACATCTCCTGAGCATAAGCCTAACTCTACACTAAGAAGCTTGAGAACAGAGATATAAACATGTCAGCTGTGGCAAAACACCAGGTCCATGATATCCGTTGTGTTGCTGCGCAGGGCCACGATGGTCAGACTCGTCAGCCCAACGAATATTGCTGCCGCGAAGGGAACGACGAAGTGGCCATAGATCTGAAAGACTTGACTTTGTATCCGAGCAGACAAGTGTTCACAATCATGGCAGATCTTCCCGTTTGTGGCAAAGATATCACTCCACGTAAGATCGGCATGTTCTCTGAAGTGTGCCGGATTATTCAATTGGCAGATCACACGATATGATCAGAGTGTCGGTGTCGCTCAAGGTAGGTTACTTGATGAACAGCGCCCGGAGGCAACCAATCCTCATCAGGGATACCAAAGAAGGTTCACAAGGCTTTGATGCCAAATTTAGCTTTGCGACAGCCCTCCCGTCTAAGGGCAAGCTTGACTAGCCCTCGGATATAGCCCAGGAATCCAAAGTAAAGACAATGTTGAGGCCAGCGGAGAGAGCCATCCCTGGCTATGGTTGAAAGCATACGGTTCCACTGAGTCTGACGCGAATATGCCGATCAAAGCAGCAGAGATCTTGGGTTCCTGTAGCCAAGACATCGAAGTTGTTCGTATCCGAATCTGAAGAAGATAGCGAAGAGGTTGGTAAGACAATCGATCTGCGATCGACGGAAGCACGAGCGCAAATAGGCGAACTCCCAGGCGTCAATTGTCGCTTTTTGAAACGAACCAGACTAGTTCTTACCCATCGTCAGAAATTTCATATCTTTCTCTTATAACTTGACCTTCCATTCCCATCCCGTTTTATACATCCTTGCTGCTCCAACTGTCAAGGACCCCAACATTACAGCCGTTCCTCCCCAGGCCTGCGCACTGAGGTACCCGCCTTTGTCGTTCTGAATCAAACCCCCAGCAATCGGCGGTCCTGTCAGCCTTGCAAAAGCAAGAATCGAGCAAACCATGCCGATTCTTGTTCCTGTCTTACTAAGATCCATGGTCAGTGACATCAAAGACCCTCTAAACATCCCTTGCGTAGCAGCTGTGGCAAGGCCATAGATGACTGCAAATGCATACATGGCATCACGAGATTGCACGGCTATCTAAAAATACAGCATTTGGCCCCAAATTACAGATGAAGCAACGAGGGGTATTGATGGGGCCAAACCAGCGGTCGGCAGCATAGCCAAGTAGGGGTCTCGTGGGGATACTCACTGCGTACGTGATAAGGAGAAGATTCTACGGGTTTAAGATCAGAGAAACCGTTGACGTTCCGTGCGTAAGTATTGATCTGGAAGGTATGTCAATACCGATGTGTGCAGAGTGGAGTTCCAAGGCTTTTTTTTGATAAACTCACGTGGAAACCCAAAGTAGAGAGCTCAGAAGATCAGGACCATTAAGACGGCAAAGAGCACATAGGCTGGCTCGCGGAAAGCAGCCCACTCTACAATGGACCAACCTTCTGCAGTGGAAGACGTGATCGTAGTAGTAGGTTGATGGCAATGGCGAAGAGAAGCACAACGAAGCCTGAACAACGTCCGGCTCAGGGGAAACCTAATATCAATCCGTTCGATTAGTTGGAAAAAAGACTTGCTAGCCAGGGGACGTTTCCGAACGGCTAGCCATTCATGGGCAGTCATCTTCTCACATACCAGTTTGTGGTGTTAGATACTGGACTATAGAGGGGAAATTCACACTTCCTGTGCCACTTCCGGCTGCTGAAATAGCCAGTGCTATAACTTTCCTCCTGGCAAAATATGTTCTCATAACAGCCACTGCCGGCATGAAAATGACTTCCATCCCAATCCCTGTGCAAATGTCCTGCGCCAGAAAGATCTGCCAATACTTTGTCGTCAAGCTCGTCATGAACGTTCCAAACCCAAGTAATATCGTATCGGCGAATACAGTATGTCTCGCACATTCAACATCAGCCGCACGCCCGGAGAATGCACCGATGAAAGACGTCAAGAAGACTTGCATGGAGCCAATTCATGAGACTTGGGAGGGCGGTAGAAGCAGGACTTTGGAATAGTAGAGCTGGTATACGCTAGATGAGGCCGAAAAGCCTCAGGAGAAGGCTTGATGAGGTGGCCCACTACGACTTGGGTCCAAGCGCGAAGGCCCTCATCAGGAGGTGGGCCAGGCTTTACGGGTGCAGTTGAACTGGCAGTGGCGGGCACTGAAGCTGTAGGGACTATATCCTTCAGGTTGACTGCTTGGCCTTGTCTATCTAGTTGCATCCTGTCGATGTTGTTGAAAAGCACTATGTTTCCACTTCTTTTCAAACTCATAATTTCAAAGACGCTCCGGGCATAGTCTAGAAGCGGGCCTGCAACTTATACTCGAGAACTCGAGGTAATATAATCAAGTCATACGATAAGCTCTCTTATATCTATGGGATTCATCTTTGATGAGAATCTGATTCATCATCTGAACTACGGTAAAGGTGTCGATGTCGGAGCTAGGGGGATATAAAAAGGATGATTCGACGGTTGAGGTACGTATTGACCCGAGTCGTGCAAAGCCGCCTGCTTTCGTCAGCTTTGCTTAGACATCAAAGATCTGTTGCTAAGGTAGGTATCTCACGTTACTTCTTGGTATCATTTCATCCTTGAAAAAACGGAATGCTCATCTGACAGACATTAGGATAAGTACCCTTCTTTCGAATGTGGTTCTGCAGATCAACCTGTGCTGCCGAAACGCTCTTATGTGCACTGCTGTTGTAACAACTTCGGCCTAGCAGAAAGAACAAGACACGATTCGGTATGAGAAGTCTTCTCCTCGCCATTGTGTCTACTCAGCGTTGCACAGAATTTACCAAAACACAAGTGAGAGAACTTGATAATTAAATAACGTAGGTTGCCAGTTCTAAAACCAAATCGATGACTTCTGATGTTCGGCTCTCCCTTACCACCTCTTGATGCCTTATCAGGTTACCCTAACGCACAATTCTAAAGACCAAGCAAAGGTTCTCGCATCCTCTTTTGCCCAAACCTGTTCTGATACCGTCGCTGAGTAGCACTCGCTTATCCATGTAACACATCGAGCGCATCGCCGAGTGCTCTGATATCTCCGTCAAATCTTTGCATGGCCTCATCCTTCTGCTTCCGTATCTCATCGAGCCGATTCTGAAGCCCACGAAGCGTGGCAGCGTTGTTTTCGCTTTCAATTTGCCTCTGGTCAGGAATGATTACTTGGGAACCAGTCATAGCATTATCTATTGCCGACTCTACCTCAACGATCCTGCCTAAGTATTAGGCTGGCGATGTGTAGAGTTCTCGAGATCATCCTTGACAAAGGTCTCGTGAATACGGCGACCATGCTCAACCAAGTTTGAGCGCCGCGCAAATCCTCTAAGGTGGCGTTTGCAAGTGGAGTTGGGACAACGGTACTCTTGCGAAGGCTTGCCATGACCTTGTTTCCCGTGCACTTCGCGCCGGTGGCGAAGCAAACCTGCGTTGTCGCCAAACGGCTTGACGGTGCATGCCAGTTCTGTGCATGCAAATGACCTTGCATGCTTAGCCGTGTGACGTCTGCATTCAATCAGTAGGCGGCATTGCAACTTAGAACACACGTACTTCAAGTCGGATTCGGTACGAAAGGGCCTTCGGTAATTGCAGCTCAAGACATTACAGATCTTGAGCAAACTCTTTTGCGCAACTTCAGGAACCTTGGTATTTGCAACTGGCGGGATGGGCTCGCTCTCTTGCACACGAGCGTATGTGGTGTTTTCTGCTTTCGGGACCCTAATTGGAGATAATGCATATCAGTCCCAGTGCACAAAGCTCAAGGCCGGTCAGCGCTAACCAGATTCCATCCAGAGATTAAAGGGATCCATACGCAAATGATGCATTTTCTAGAGCCCAAAGTGGGTCCTGCAGCGCCTGATCTAAGGAAAAATCACCTGTAAAATTAGTCCTTTGCTCCATACAGATTAGCATCAAGCCTGCAGTGATAGCACATACCGAAGGGCGAACCATCTTGTGAAAGCCATGTTTGATTGTACCTGCGCATCCTTGATATATTAGTCCTTGAACTAGGTAGACCGAAAATCGAAACAACGTACTGAAAAATAAAAAAGGGTTGTATGCCATCGGGATGCTTGCTCCAGAGTATTTAAGCAAAAAGACTTTTATTTCAGTATCGTGGCTCATATATGTCAGGGCTGGAAGTCCCAACGAAATCAAGATATCGATCGCTCCGCGGTTGGGAACGCAAGTGCATTGACAATATATCGTAACCCACCCCAAGTGTTGGGCTGGTTGGTAGCTGCTGATTCCTCGCTTTCAGTGTCGGTTCAACTGATTCAACTGTGGTTTTGAAAGGTTATTGTCAGGACCAGGTCTACACAATCCAGGTATTGGAATCCAAGGTTTAGCAGAAAACCAAATGTCTGTCTGTCAGGACCGGGTTTACATAATCCAGGTATCTGAAATGCAAGTATATTGGCCGGGGCCTAATCCGCAGGTACAACATGGCATATCAGAAAATAAAGGAGATATCCTACCCAGCTGCACTTTGTATCCCATACGGCTCCAGAGGGACCACGGAGGCATCGTCGAATCGATCGAGACCGGTTATTACTCTGTGAAGTTCAGCTTGAGCATGACGGAATGCTGTAGGAAGACATGATGCACCCCCTTGAATCATCAGTACTAGTTGAACCCATTATCCTATCTAGGTGATATGCTAAGCGTCAATACTAAACATAGATGATGCAAAGTTATTTCTTGGGAAGAAAAGTCGAAGTAGCTGGGAACACGGTTTACTTAACTGGTTTGCAGAACAGAAAGGCTGCAAGGCTGCGAGGCGGGCAGGGCTGCGAGGCTGCAAGGCGATGAGTCACAGGGCAGCGAGGCGCAAGGTGGCGAGTATGCATTAAAGACAAGGCTGTAGGGCTTGAGGCTCTTGAGGCTCTGAAGTCACCGTAAGTGCCTCCATTAGCATCGAGTACACTAACTTCATAGAGATTGGGATCAGCTGAAGGACAGCAGACCTCAAGTGAGGCAGCCGTTTCACTCATGAATAGGTAGCATAACGAACGAAATAAATAGATGTAAACTGTCTACCATCTTGCGGTACGGGCTTCAAAAAGGTCAACCAGTATTGTACCCTGAACGATAATTGCATCCCAGAACAAGGTCGCGAGCAGCGAAGTCTCATTGAGCTCTGTAAGATATTTTGGCTTTAGTCTTCTAGGGCTGCTCTTTCATCTGCGGTTATGTCACTCTTCGCTTTCGGGATTCTAACAAAAGCCAGCTGGTACCAAAAAACGGCTTGATAGCTTCCTTTCAATCCCAGGTAAGCTGTCTCCGTCTGTGTGACGTCGGCGAATGCGAGAAGAAATGCGATTCCCAGATATAGTAAGCTGTTAATAAGCGCACCGGCCAGTCCTTGACGACCATGAGATAAGCTTGTAGTGATGAAGACGTTGGCGATATTGAATGTGATTAGTTGCGCCTATCATTGCAGGAAATACGTAGGCCTAGTAGTTATCTCCGATGGGAGCGACCGCAAAGAGGGTTGACGTCAGAACCCAACCAAGTCCGCCGATGAGCATCAACAAGGTGCCTGGAAGAGGGTGGAGAACATAATCTCCGGCCACTGAAATTAAAATTCCCCCAAGGCTCATTGGAACGTACCACGCAGTCACCTGCAGCGGAGACGCGCCCATAATGTCTTGCATGTAAAGCGTTGAATATAGCAGGAATATACCAAGCACTCCGTCGGAGAAGAGTAATGCAATACAAAGTGCTGAGAGATATGCGGAACTGTGAATAAGTCGAACGGTAGGAGAGGGCTTTTGGCTACCCAGCCTTTAACAAAAGCCGCGATGCCGAGAATTACAGCCCCAACGATAAGCAAAACATAGATGTATGGTGTTATCCACTTGTTTGGGGCATGCGAGCTATCAGTAAGCGCGAAAACAACGAGTATCAATCCCGATACTATTAGAGCACTCCCTAATCAATCCATCTATATACCCATTGCCTTGCGTTCTTCCATGTGCGATGGTACTGTTAAGTATGCGGCTACGGCCGTCGTGAGAATGAGTATAGTTCCAATCCAGAAATACCAGCCGAAATCCAGAAATTGCCCTGTCAAACCTGCAAAAAAGACACCAGTGAAGAAATCAAAAGGGGCCGAGCCCCCATAGAGGCTAAAAATCAAGTTCTTTCGCGGGCCTGGTCTATATATGAATCCCATAAGCATGACGCCGGATTGTAAGAATGCAGATGGTTCAAGGTCTTACAATGCTCGGCAAAAGACCAACATCAATTGATTCTTCGAAAAGCTCGCAATGAGAGATCATATGCAAAACCATGCTAAGCCCCTCAGATAATCAGGGTAACCGCCATACATGTCCGCTAGTCGATCAAAAGGTAGTAGAAAGGCTGCGGTCACCAGGGAAAATGCGCTGGCGGGCCAGACTACAGAGGAAGTCGGTATATTCAGCTTTACGATCAACGTTGGTAGAATGACGTTGAAGCCGGATACAAAGTATTTCTAGTAGTCTCAACTGTCAGACCTTTTCTAAGTCTCTGTGAGTTGGATGAGTGAGGGTAGACTCACAGCCATAAGTTGGGACGCTAATATGGAACAGCAGAAGAATATCTCTGCCCAACGAGACTTGAATATGGCTGGTCGCTCCCTTCCTAGACGCTCAATAAGGGCTTCTTCTGTCTCGTTTCCCTCACCATCGGCCGCGGATGGTTTTTCCTGTGTTTGTGGGTGGTCTGGGGTTAGAACTGGGAGCTCTTGTGGGATGGACTTCTTGGTAGGCGGAGCTGCTGGAGAGAACGATGCTGTTGCAGCTGGCATAGGTATATTTGGAGAAGTCATGGTGTCTGTGGAATGCGATAGTGAACGGGCTTCATTCGGAGTCATGGCCAGGCGGATATGAAGAGGTTCGTGATCTGCGGCACATTGAATATGGGATTGAGCAAGGTATGCGGATGGTTGACTGTGGGGAGATTCTGAAGAAGATGAGGCGGTGGAGGTATATGAGAAGCCATGGAGCCAGTGAAATATGAAATCTTGGCTATCGAGGGCGTCATCGTGCTTGGAACGGTTTGGAAGTTTACAAATCGGCGCATAAAAATCGTTTGGGCGACTTCGGTGGATGGCGTGAACGGTAGGGTTTATCTAGTCGATCGTAGTGCGCATGATGGTCATCAAGACCATTTACATTCATGACGAACGACTAACGATTGAAGAACATTCGCTGCAATTATTGTCGATGATCAGAGGCGACTTCAAGTTGCCATGACTAACAGACCGAGGGGACAGATTTTTCGCAGCTTGTATTTCCCAACACCCACAGTAACCGAGTGTCCTTTTCCTTTAGCTGTTGCTGATATGTAGAATGATCTAGAAACCACTTGCAAGTGTTCTGGGCTCGATCCGAGCTTCTCTTTTTCTGGAAGTGGACGAAGGTTTTGCCGCTCTGGTACCTAAGGCTGATCAGTGGTGGAGATACTAGGTAGTAAGCGACCTATCTATAAACCCACCTGGTAGCACCCACCTGTGGAGAACCACCCAATTTTTCTGAGCCTCGTTTTAGAGAGATCGTGAAGGTGAGTAAATATTATTCATTAAGTTTTTTGCCTGGCTGATTTTACTTCTAGGAATTACTTCATCTTCGTAACTGGTATCGTTTCTCTGCTATCCTGCTAGCCTTACGGAGAGCTTGCTTTGATGAGTCCATCTTGCAAAGCTACTTCAATCTGTTGGAAATAGGGGAGATGGTAATCTCCGCCTTCATAGGGCTGGTAGGGCTGGGGCCCGCTAGTCGAGTTTTCACCTTCCACCTCCTAGATAGCCTCCTAACAACAACAACCAAAATGTCAATATGCCCTCATATGACCTCGTATTCCAATACAATCTGATCAATCCCGACCAACACTATGCTGCCTTGCGGGCTCAGATGAAAGCACAACCAGGGCTTCCTTGGCTGTTTCCTTGCGTTGAGCAGGATGGATTTCCAATGCTAGTCTATAACTCTTCCGATTCCAAAAAATCTTCCGTAACCCAATGAATTTTCTTGTTTCAGTTCTGCAGACCAGTAGTCCCTAGGAGGTTCAAATAATCCTTCAATAATCATGTGTCCAAGTATCCCAGGCTGCAGTATCTCGAATATCCTATGTTCTGAAGCTAGCCGTACCGTCACATTCCGTTTTCATTTCTTTCCTAAGCGAAAGGAGACGTTTGTTCGTATCAGTCACTGCCTGTTGAATGTTAGATACCCGTAGCCACTCCCTAAAATTTCATAAATTGTGCTTCTGATTCTCACTCTTACTCTACTCCCTTGATCTCCGAGAGAGCAACAAGTACAATATTTCTTAAGATAGGTGGTATTCGGCCAACATCGTTCAACCAACCTGCCCAACGTCCCAACATCATCAATCATATGCTGGTGCGCTTCCACATGGCTTTGATTATCCCACTGTTTCTAATCTTCGTACGTGGCCATTGGAGCTCAGCTCGTACGAAACTGCATATACTTGCTACTGGGTTGCAGTTGCGCTGCAATTACTGATGCTGTGAGACCCAAAGATGGAAACTTGTTGGAGCTCGAATACGAAAGAGTAACACGGCCATGGTCCTTGGCTATCGATGATTACCATGACGAGCCAAATGCGTCCGTCAATCACTCCTTTCAGAGTGTATCAAAGGTGAGGTATCCATTGCGTCCATGCTGGTGTTTGGTATGCCTCGATGGGTAGGTCGCGCAGACTGATGAACGCTTCTACGACGAGGTATACCCGTGCTAGAACGAAGGTGGGAACGACAGTCGTGATCGTTAGGCTATAGGCACAGAATGTAGCTTCACTCAAACCTATGACCATCGCACATTCTGCCTTCGGGGTCATAGCCAAATACCGATAAGCGTAACTTCTCAAAGTCTGCTTCCAATCATCTTGATCTTTCCAATGTTTGATAATTGCGATCACACTAGCTATCAAACCTGAGCCAGCGATGAGGATGGCCGATACCTTCCATAGTAGAGCTTCAGTAGAAGAGGGGAAGATGGAACTCCAGGCTCCTGCATGTAATCCACCGTACAAGATGGTCGCCGCCCATAGTTTCGCACAAGTGGAATTAGTATTTCCATATAACTGGTCGAGGCCTGGCCAATCCGGGACCTCCAACATTATGAGGTCAATGAAGTCGAACGCGTCAGGGGCCAATGGTCCTTCAGGAAGGGCTTCAATTGGGTCAATCCCTATAACATTTCAATGCTCAGATACGAAGTGGGATGCCAATTTCCATCTGTTAACCGTAGCCAGATTCAGATTTATCGTTCTGATCGAATTTGAAGTTGCTAGAGCTGAATTGCCTCCCTTTGGTCGAACATTTGGTCTTGGTTCAAACATTGTACCGCTAAGGATTTCATGTTCTTGAAGGGGTACAGATGAAGGATCTAAAACCTTAGGAGAAGAGTCGACAGATCGCGGCACTCTTATAAAAGCAGTTTCAGACTCGGTTTCGGAGACCATATCATCTTGCCCGCACTCGGCCTCGCATTCTCTGTCGTTATTTCGAGCAGGGTCTGAAGGAAGGTCAACGAAAGGTAATAACTCGTCTGCGCCCCTTGGGTACACGTATAGACTTGACAATTCAATACCCCACTCTTTAGACCTAGAACTGAAGGAATTGCTCATAAGCAGCCACGCACACATAGGGTGAGTCCATTCTCCTGTCAGCACCGTCGGCTCATTAACATCTAGAGGTTTTTGGAGCCAGAACAAGTACATAAGAAGGGCACAAAAAACGTGACCAAGCGTATTGATCTCAAGTAGAGTCAATGGTAGATGGCTTGCGAGTCGACCCGTGCATTGAACAATGACCCATTCAGCTTGCAGACAGGCCAGAAACTTTCCCACATTATCCGCTTTGCTTCGATCAAAGATAGAAGCTTTCGATATATCAGAGATGCAACCTCCATGTCGGGCAACAAAGAGCACACCTCTGGATCCTAAGGACAATCGAGGCGAGTCCCACATGTAAGGCCCTTCGAGAGAATCGATTGTGTCGATGACGAGCCCTCCCTTACCGGCATAGAAGCTATGAACATTAGTCCATGGATGTTTGCGCTCCTGGTGGGTTTGCTCAAAAATCTCGTTCATGGATTTTGTCAGCACAGAGGCTGACTGATATTGACGCCATGCAACATAGACAACCACTTCAGGAGCAAATAAACCCATCAATACCCATTGTGTCTTCTTCTTGTAGTGCCTAAAGACTGAGGTATGCTGTCTCGGCTGTATAATTTCATCAGCACACCAACTCCCAGCCTATATGCAGGAACGTACAATGTTCAAGTGAATCGCGGTCCAAACACATAATGATAATGTGATCACACAACTAATCAAAAGTCGAAATGTTCCGCGAGTTCGTGGTTCTTGTTGCCAAGACACAGTCTGAGTCGTGGAGTTTTGGTGCAAAACCTGGGTGCTCGGATTTGAGAGTGGAGTATAACCATATACAGCGACATTTCCCAGTGGTGATGCGTTCCCGCGGCATGCCACTATGAGCAATTGGAAGAGCAGCATGTTTTAAGGCAAGTATAACACCACGGCATCTTCTTCAGAGTGTTATGGAAATTTCCGCATTGATTGTTCCAGAATCCGGAGGGGGTTGTCCCTTTAAAAACAAGCCTGGCTGGCAAAGAATTCGCGGCTTGCGTTGAGTTGAAATCGAGAGAAAGTACTTATCAGGAGCACAAGCTGACGATCTATGGGGCTGATGCGGAGCTTTTTCTCTGCCTAGTCGCAAAGCGCGCTGGAGCTATGTCCCATGCATAGAGAATAAGAGTGCCAAAAATAGCACCCTGCCATTGCCATAGCCGTGTATGAAGAGCTCTACCTTGACATTTGCCTGTCGATCATACCTTGCTGTGGGATACTGTCTGATGTTTCTTTGGCGTAAACCAATCTGCACTGGATCTCGCCATGTCCTATGCAGTCATAAGGGTAATATGAGGTTGAAAACTAAGCCTCAAACTTATGCTGCAAACATGTGCCATATCAAGGGGTAATCCTATCCACACATTGAGTCCCTTTGTAAAACAATGCCATCAGTATCTGATTGGGATAACCAATAGATATGCGGGTCAGCTGCATTGATGCGACTGCCGCTGCTTGCGGACCTTCGGCGTAGCACCGCTGTCACGAAGATACTTTCATCCTGCTTCCCCGGTGCTTCACATATGCAAGGGCAGGGAAGGTGCGGGAGCGAAGAAATAGAAGCTTCAAAAACGAGGGATTTGGAGGGTGAAGGAATAGATATAAGCATCGCTAATAAGTAGTATCCGAAAATCTTTGTGAACCACAGCCAGCGCCCAGCCCATCCTTACTACAAGAATATCTGAGCTGCTAATTGGAACGGAAGTCAGGTTAAAATTCCATGAGTATGTGATTTCTGTTGGTATATGAGGGTCAGAAGGAGTATGTGCATGTGTATATATTGATTGAACTACTCTAGACAGTAGGAACTACGAAGGGAGGAAGGAGGTGAAAACTCTGACTCCCGAGCCCTATAGGGCTAAGCGAGATTGTCAACCACACAGGGGTAACAGTACTGTTCCCTATTTCCAACACAGTTATGGATGGAGTTGAGTGTGAGGGTGGGCTGGGTTTTGATCGAGGGAACCCAGGTGGCAAAATATATACTATAGATAGTATAAAATAGGGGATAAAAGGGGACCCTTTCATCCCATGGGATGGCTTAGAAAGCGTTCCATGACGTTTTTACCATCACTGTGCTCACAAGCCACAGTTTCGCAGAGGTTATGAGTGCCCCCCACCCAGTATCCGCATATTTCACCATCCCAATCTCCAGGCGCCAGCTACGGCTAAAGCTGAGGTTGAAACCGAGGGTTCGCCCGGATTGCCTCGCCGTACTTGATGAAAAGAAATGGAAAGGGAATCATAGCCACCGATATGAATCCTAGTAGGGATGTTCCCCAGCCTAAACCGATTCGTGCATACAAGGATGGTCCGGCTAATGGGAGAATAGCGCCAACGGTTGACCGCAGTAGAGTATTAGCGGCCAAGGCAGATGCTGCATGTGGTGTGTAGGCGTCGACGAGGTAGGTTTGGATGGACATCTGGCTTGGCATCAGAAGGAAGCTGAGCAAATGTAACAGACTGAAGCAGAGTCAGCTTACAAAAGTAATGTTTAATCCCATGCCCACCAATGCCGTCCCTAAGATCGGCACAAGCCAGAATACGTTATGGTCTGCAGACCAACCGTAGAGAAATAGGCCGGCTGGAATTATGATGGCCCCGGGTATCATGGGTGGTAGACGTCCCTCCGGCTTCAATTCACCACCTGCCGCCTTCTTTTTTAAGATCCGATCTGAGACGGTCCCGAACCCAAAAACTCCAATGAGCATCCCCACTCCAATGCCAAGGTACGAGAGACCCACAAGTCCCTGCGAGAAGCTGTATCGGGTCGTGAAAACGCCAGTTATAGTAGTAAATAGCAAGTACAGGTAGCCATAAACGACGGCCATAAAAATGGAAAAACAGAGAATTATGGGCGAGAAAAGGAGCATTCGGACTGGGCGAGTCAGGGCGAGCTCGAAGAGCTCCTTCGGCTTAACGCCGGTGTCTAACTTCGATCTTAGGGACTCGATACCTGTTTGCCTTCTCAAGCATCGGGCCTTATGCTCTAAAATTGTGGTGGCGCTGGATTCGCGCATTATGACCATGAATACCAAGGTAATGATGCTAGACTAGGTAATTTAGTAAGAATGGCTGATAGGGAATAGGCTTCGGGAGACTCACGCCTACCGCGACGATCCAGAAGATCCATCTCCAGCCCTTGGCCTCGGCTATAAATGCACCTGCGACAGGACCAATCGTGGGACCCAGCAGCGGACCTACCGTCCATACCGCCATGGCTTTACCCCTCTCCTCCTGGATAAACATGTCCGCTACCGTGCCTCCGCCAATCGTCAGTACCGCAGATCCGCTTATTCCAGCAAGAAATCGGAAGCCAATCAACATATTGAGACTGGAGCTCAATGCACATGCTACTGTAAAGAGGACGAAGGTGATGTTGGTTGCATGGTACAATGGAAGACGTCCGTACAGTTCTGAAAGAGGGGCTATTGCCAATGGACCAAGTGCAAACCCCAAAATATACACGGAGACCACAAATGATGCAAGAATGCTGTTGTCAGAGTGAAAGTTGCTCATAACTTGTCCTATGGCAGGGGCAAACATGGAGGAGGCAAGAGGCCTATTCTCGTCAGCCATCGCCCTAAGGACTAGGGAGGTTTTCGCACGTAATGAATGTCATCGTCGATAGAACGAGAATGTTGGCCCATTTTTTGGATCGTGTCCAATTGACCGCTTTGGCAGGGTCTGAAGGCCCATCAAAATCGACAATGTTTGAGTCTGGATCTCGATCGGTGTGACTTGCCCCATCTCCCCGCTCTGTGTCCTGCATTTAACGTATGAAGATTATTTGTTTCAAGCCTTTGCGTGTGACATCTCCTGTATATTTTGGCAAAGGGGAAAAGCTGAGGCTTTGTAGGTGGAGAGGCTGCAACCGGAAAGAGCCAACGAAGATACAAATTATAAGAAGTTGTCCCTCGCAGTGACCGCCAAGGTTGTTGATTAGATGCATGGGGATATAACACTCCACTTCAGAAGTACAGAGCACATCCACATAATGTACGAAGAGTTTTACATATCCGGCTTTTGGCCCCAACCTGGCATCGGTTTAGTAAATATATGCAGTCAGACTGTCAGAGTGACATCCGGGACATTTCGGTCTTAGTATGCTTTAACGGAAACTTAAGATATACACTGATCGACGTTGGGTGGAGAGCAATTGGACTGTGTTTTAGCGACCGCCATGACCTCTGGCAGTAAAGATTACCAGCTTTCAAAAGCATTCTGGCCGTCCAGTATATACTGTAACAAAGTAGGTAGGTAACGATGTACGGTGGGTAGGTAAGGTAGGTATGGTACAGTACAGTACCATAATGTAATTTATTTACGATTTACCCTGATGCGTCGCCCTTGGGCTGGGCCGCTCTTTTGCCTCGCCGGACTAGCAAAATGTAGCAACCCAACCCTAATCCGTTCTGGGTCATGTAAGTACATGCTGTAGGAGGTTATCAAGCTACCTAGACAATGGAATACTGAATGATACAGCACCCAAAAAGAAGTTTGCAATGCATCAGCCTAGAGCTTAGCCTGCCCGTCCACCAAGCTGCGCCAGTCCTCCCTCTCGAAGGGAACATAGGCATCGGCTCTGTGTGGCAGCCAATACACTCGATCGTTCCCCCCCCCCAATACCTTTGTGCCTCTTGAATCAGGATCGACGCCTTCGTTGCGCCAAGGACCCTTGACTTGTTTGTTGTTACCAGTGTTCATCGAGCCCAACCCCCCGCTTACGACGCGGATAAAGAGGGGAACAGCATAGCTTGGTAGCGCCGATCGTAGCGACCTGGCCAGTCCGATCCAGTCAAAAGCGGTACTGGAAACAGAGAGCGAGATAGCCGCACAACCAGCCCGTCCGTCGGAGTGGGGAACCGCGACCCCGTAGACATTCGCCTCGTCAATGCAAGGGAATGTACCGATAACCTGGGAGACCTCAGTAGTAGAAACATTCTCCCCTCTCCAACGATACGTATCCCCTGTGAATATGTAAGAGACCATGATGAAAATCTGATGCGAATTGCTGCGTACCTAGACGGTCTATAAAGTACCATAATCCATCCTGGTCGCGTCGCAATGCGTCTCCGACGCGGTAATAGAGGTCTCCCTTTTCAAATACATTTTGCACGAATTTACTCTCTGTGGCCTTTTCCGCTTGCCAATAGCCAGGCCAAAAGGCTTTGTTGGCCATTCTAACGAGCAATTCACCACCGTCTTCATACTTCCTTCGCCTGGCAAAGCCAGTTCTGGGCGATCTCCACATCTCGCCAGTCTCCGGATCAATCTCGGTAAGTACGTATAGTTTTTTGTATTTCTGCCGTAGTATCCAACCATGGTGGCCTATCGCATGAATTCCAAAGCCATTGCGATAGTGGTTAACGGTAGTAAAGTTTCCTTCGGTTGTGGCAAAGAATTCACCTATCTCGGGAATCCCGAAGCGTTCCTGTCAAAAGTGTTAGAGTTGGTCCAGAGAAAAAAAAACCAAGAATAGGAGCTTCCCTGAAACCTTGCCCATATATCAGGCCTGAGTCCGTTACCCCAAGCCAATCTGATGGTATGCCTCTTGTCATTGGGAGATGGCGGGGCTGCAAGAAGATAACGGATAGTCTCCCCAACTAGTAAAGCAATTAGCAGTCGTATTCCAAGAAAACCAGTCTCAAGCACACCGTAGATGAAGATGGTCGACCTGCTCTCGATGCAGTCTAACCAAAACCGAGAGGTAGAGAACTTGGGAACCACAGCAACAGATATTCCTCCCATCAGGTCATTCATGGCCGCAAGTCCCCCAGTACCGTGATATAGGGGCATGCAGTGATACGTCCTGTCCTTCCCGGGTTGCTGGCCGAAAGTTTTGCCTCTCTGTGAAGCCGCAGGATAGGTGCGCGATGCGGTGAGGAGAAATGCTTTGGGAAGACCCGTAGTCCCACTGTTGACAAAGTATCAGGTACGGTGGGGTGGATCTTTGATATTATTGCTGGACGAAAGTACCTTGTGTACTGGAGCCCCAGGCGAGGCTCTTTATCGAGGCTTCTCAGGTGTCTATCATTCCAAGTAGAATCACAGCGACTAATAGCTTCGTGGAACTCTTCTGACATTTCCAACACCTTGACTTTCAATTCCTTCTCTATCTTCAGCTTCGAGCTCTCGATACGTATCTGACACCCTTCCTCGGGGTCTGCGAGTAGCATCTTCGCCCCAGAAAGCTTGACACAGTGAAGAAGGGCATCAGATGTAAGGTTGTAGTTGATCAAAGCCGGAGCGGCACCAATTGATAATAGTCCCATCCATGAGAAGAGATACTCTGGGCTATTCATGGAGTATACACCAACCAAATCTCCAGGCTTGACACCCAGCGAGAGGAAGTAATTGCCATATCGGCACACAGTTTCATATGTTTGCCGCCAACTGTACGTTGCGGATCGAGACCAGATGCATTCATCATCTGCGTACTCGTGGGCAGAGGCCTGAAAGAGGTAGAAACCGGACCCTCGACCGTCTTTCACTGTTGTCCGAGTGAGCAGTCAACCCGACGACCATCGCAGCAGACGCGGACCTGCATTGGTATAATTCCTTGCCCCCTTTCGTAGTTTGTAGAGAGTCTCGAGATCCTTGGAAATATGCAATTTTGCATCTAGGTATGCTGCTGCAGCCGTCGTGCCGGCTATGACTGCAATCGCTGTCGCTTTTCCTTAGCTGTTAGTTCCAGTTGATACCTTGAAGTGTCTACTCACAAGTTGCCATGAAATTTGCACCTCCAATTTTACAGAACGACGGGCACTCTTTCTCCCAGAAAAGCGCCCACAGTGCCAGGAGATGTCCCGATAAGGTGAGGTAGTCGGTACGGGCGGGACGGCCCCCAAGCGATGGAAGCGGGGTACTGTAAGCGTTCTTACGGTAGCGTGTGTGGATAGCATTTAGTAAAGTAAATTACAGTACAGTACAGTAAACACTCCACTTTATCAACATTCATGAAAGCCGTTTTTACTTGCTGCATAACGATGTATCACACCGTCGGTTTCTAGGCTTGGCACCGTATGTCGACTGCATCTGTCCGACTTCCGATTTAGACTCTTTCTTCATACGCTATGTGACGTGGGTACATACGATGCTACATTCTATGTTCTAGTAACCGTGAGGCACGCGTGGGTAGCTATCTCTCTGCTCTCTGGGACATTCATTGCTCTTTCAGTCCTGGGTGAATCCTATCTGGATCGAATTATTTGCTTGCACCGTTTGCTGCCAAGTACCTGTCAACATGTACATACCTTGGCTCTCAGGCCGAGAGCTGAAACGACCCGGCAAGCTTCCGAGTCGGCGATGTTTGCTAACTCTATCTGACAGCCGCCAGTCAATGTGGGTAGGCCTTTGCTAGTATTTGATACCACACACATAATCCACGCCAAAAGCGCCCAGGGACCTGACTATCTCAATTATAATTTCCCCTGTAAACGGGTTCTTGGCGTACATCTGCCAACACCTGCACGTCGAAGTGTTAGACCACTCAAAGCTGGGAAGAATGGACGGCGAGAAAGTACCTTAGAGTTGAATCGACTATCTGAAAGCGGGATACATTGCTCCACTGATCATCAAGGTAACGGAACGGGATATTTGACATAGCGGTTGTGTACCGGATTAGCCTCGGGGCTCAGTGAAAATTTACTACCACGATACGTAACAGGTTCATATTCGCAAAACATCCTGATTGGTCGATCGGGTCTTGGCCCAAACGCGATGTCGAAAGGAGGACGTAAAGCTGGCGATCAGTGTAGGAGTTAATGCAATGTGAGTCTCCGTACCGTTGGTAAGCGTTCCCTGTTCACTTGGATTTTAGCAATGTCATAATCGGCACTTCTATTAGACATGATGAGCTCAATGAAATCATTCAGTATGCTACTCCCAACGGGATTGAGGTTCAAGTCTCGGTGCAGGACTCTTTTTCGGTTTGGGCTAGTGGAGCAGCTTTTCATTTACTCCGCCCTCGACAAGGGTGGTGTTCGATACATCGGCATCACTGATGCTGTTAATAAGGCCAATCCTTGGCAAGTGTACGATCTAGTTCGTACGATTCGCTCAGTAGAATGTGACATCGGAATGTTTCTCTGCAACGAGAATGGGTGTGCCCTTGCAAACGCCTACTGTGCTCTCGAAGCAGGTGCAACCCATATCAATACCTCTGTTCTCGGAATTGGTGAACGGGTTGGTATCACGGCTCTCCGTGGCCTGATGGCTGGTAATTTCACTGCAAAGAAGCTGAGAGACCTGGAGGAGATAGTGGCAAAGGCGAATATGGTAGAGATTCCTTTCAACAATTTCGTTGCGGAACCTTCTCTATCTAGGTAGAGCGGGTTAGCTTTTTTGGTGCGCTCCTCCTGTCATCTCCTTGGTCCTTGTGAGTGTAAGTCTGGTTTATGAGGACATCTACAGACAGACCCCAGCATAGCAAGTCCCATACTGTGATAATAAAGGGGTTTGGCAATGGAGAATTGGGATATTGCAACGATACTGACCTGAGTGCTCTGGTTGTACAAGAAATTTTACCAGGCGCTAGTTAACACATCTTGTGGGGGAATGGATACGCCATTGCAATACAAACCACAATTTACTTTTCTCTTTGTGGGTGATTACAGAACCACTTTCATAGCAGGCTTGCCAGATATAACAGTCTCATAGATATTAAATGATACATGAGATGGCTAAAACACGATACTCTACTGTGTTAATTAGGGTATTTCCAAGTAGCCGCAACGTTTCCCGCTTCAGAAGGGGCACTCAAGTCTGTCCGTTTTTATTAATCAAATCGGCCAGCCCTTGCTCCAAGTATTCCCCATACGATATTGCGCGCTTTGAAGG
>JAABUS010001068.1_pt1 | contig 63421 bp, 60 predicted proteins | sample 5560161 | NCBI WGS metagenome assembly JAABUS01 (sample SAMN10711885, study PRJNA513376) | rock metagenome | isolation source: Antarctica rocks | place: Antarctica: Victoria Land, Trio Nunatak nord | collected 2016-01-04
GGTAGGTGATATCCGGCTTGGAATCACCATTGGTGTCGAGCTTAATGTTGTAATGCGCCGAGGGCGAGAACGGGTAGAAGTTCGGACCACCCGCCGGCTCCTCGAACGGGATCCAGTTCGCGATCAACGTCACGTAGTTGGATCTGTCCGGACTCACGAACGCGTAGACGTCGGTGTTATCTGCCTGCGGGTCGGCCGCCGTCAGAGGAGCCTCGCGGTGGCTGGACGCAGAGCTGATGCCCGGGCCCAAAAGCACCAGCGAAGAACCGAACGCCAACCCAGAACCCATGAGCGCGACGGTGGAGGTACGCAGCGCGAGGCGGCGTCGAGAATTCGACGTCAGACCCTTGCAGCTGGAAGGCGACTTTTCAGACACGAGATGCCCCTGTCAGAGGTGAAATAGCAATGGTGTGCGAACTGCAGTGCGTCGCTCACTATTTGGCGACCTCCCCCGGTATGCCCACGGGGATTTGACAACACCAGCAGTCTCACACGCCCTTACGGCGTATACCAACGGAGCAGACAGGAATTGGGCTTTACGGGTACATCGCATGACCAACGCCCGAATGCCGCCTTCGAGAACAAGGCCGGACGAGCAGGAAAACGCTACCGATGCGCCGGTCGCTGGATCAGGACTGCGGCGCAGAGGATGACGGCTGCACCCACCGCCTCAGGCCAGGACAGCCGCTCGGCGAGCACGAACACGCCGAGGGCGACGGAGACGACGGGAATCAGGTAGGTGACGCTCGCGCCCACCGTGGGACCGGCGGCGCGGACCACGTCGAATTGGAACGACATGGCGATGCCCGTGCCGACGACGCCGAGGACAAGGACCGCCACGATCGGCGCGACGGCCGAGACGGGGGCGGCGCCGACGGGTGCCGGGGGCAGCACGAGCGACCATGGCGCGGCGAACCGGTCCCGGTGCAGCAGCCACCACACTCCCAGGACGAGGACCATCTGCCCTGCGGCGACGGTGAGCTGAGCCGTTGGCAGGGACAACCCCCCGAGGTCGCCCTCGGCCAGTCGACGGCGGGTGTAGACCCAGCCCAGGCCGTACGACGCTCCGGCAACCAGGGTCATCCCGAAGCCGACGAGGTCGGGCCGCCCCGCGGACTGCCACGGCTGCACCAGGATCAGCACCCCGACGAAACCCAGGACAACGCCGACGAGTTTGCGCCGGCCCACCGGCTCGCCGGGGAGCAGCAGCAGGCCGAAGATCACCGCAGCCACCGGGGTCGTAGAGTTGCCGATGGCGGCCAGGGCGGAGGGCACGCGCTCCTCGCCGAGGGCGAAGAGGCTGAACGGCAGCGTGCACAGGAACACTGCCGAGACCGCCAGGTGCGCCCACGTACGCCGCCGCCGCGGAAGCCGGCCACCGGAGAGCCGGAGCAGCAAGACCAGGACACCGCAGCCGGCAAAGATGCGCAGACCCGAGATCTGCAACGGCGCCAGGGCCCGCAGCCCCACCTTCATCAGCAGGAAGCTGGAGCCCCAAATCAGGGAAAGCGCCCCGAACTTCACCTGCCACGGGACCCGCCGCGGCGACCGCTGACTGGCCACAGCCACGCTGATATCGCCCACCTCGGCACTCATCGCCGGATCAACTCCCAGCGGCTTCGGTCAGCTCCCGGGCCGCATCGAGGCATACCTGCTGGAGCCTGCGAGCCTGCGCCGGCAACACCCCGGCCAGGCCGCATGCCGGCGTGAGCACGACCGGGTCGAGGCCGGAGCGTTCGAGACCGAGCCGCTGCCACATCGCCACCAGTCCCTGAGCGGCCACGGTCGCCGTGGACGCTCCGGACGTCGGGTCGGTAGGCACGACGCCGGCCCAGAGCCCCAGTCCCTGCTCGACGCACGTGCCGACGGACTCCTCGCCGGCGGGCGAAAGCAGGCTCGTGTCGAGGCTCACGGCACCGACACCCGTGGTCTGGAGCAGCGGCAGCGGGACGTCCGGTGCGCAGCAGTGGATCACCGTGGGGTGCTCGCCGGCGCCGCTGAGCACCTCGCGCAATCCGTCGGACACCGCCGGCGCGCTAACGGCGCGGACCCGGCCGTAGCCCGACGCCGTCGGCAGCCGTCCGTCCAGGACGGCCGGCAGGCCCGGCTCGTCGATCTGCACCACGAGGCTGGCGCCCGGCACGGCCGCGGCGACGGCCTCGATGTGCTGCCGGAGCCCCTCGGTGAGAGAGGCGAGCAGGTCACGCGCGGCCCCGGGGTCGGTGAGGGCTCGCTCGCCGCGCGCCAGCCACACCGACGACGCCAGCGTCCACGGGCCGGCGAGGGCGATCTTGAGCTCACCCTCGTAGCCGTCGAAGGCCTCCGCGAGCTCGTCCAGGTCCTGGCGCATGAGCGACTGCGTGCGGTGCAGGTCCTGCCCGGGGCGGTCGACGAGGCGCCAGCCCGACGGCTGGAGATCGACCGGGAGATCCACGAGTAGGCCTGCGGTACGCCCGACCAGCTCGGCTCCCGGCCCGCGCGCAGGCAGCTCGGGCAGGTACGGCAGTCCGAACGCGGAGTCGGCCAGCAGGTCACGCACGACCCGCAGCGCCTCGCGGACGTCGGTGCCGCGCCAGGAGCCGATGCCGCTGGCGCGGCTCACGCCGTCGACACGGCGACGGCAGCAGCAGCCGGCGCAGCCCGGGAGGCGCTGGCGATGGTTGCCGAGCCCACGACGCGCGTGCCGTCATACAGGACGACCGACTGTCCCGGCGCCACTGCGCGCACGCGCCGCTGCAACCGGACGTGGACCGTCCCACCGTCGTCCCAGGCGGTCGCCGGCACCTCTTCGCCGTGGGCACGCACCTGCGCGCCGACCTCCACCACCCCCGTCGGCGCCGGCCCGCACCACCGGGCGTGGTCCCCGACCAGCAGGTCGACGCCGAGCAGCTCGGCGGGCCCGACGACGACCGTGTTGCTGCGCGGCTGCACGTCCACCACGTACCGCGGCGACCCGTCCGCAGCCGGTTCGGACAGGTGCAGCCCACGCCGCTGACCCACGGTGAACGCGTAGGCGCCGGTATGCGCGCCGACGACCGCTCCGGTGTCATCCCTGATGTCGCCCGGCTGCTCGCCGAGACGCCGGGAGAGCCAGCCTCTGGTGTCGCCGTCCGGGATGAAGCAGATGTCGTGGCTGTCAGGTTTGGCAGCGACCGGGAACCCGCGCTCGCGTGCCTCCGCGCGCACCTGCGCCTTCGTCGAGCCCCCGAGCGGGAAGTACGACCGGGCCAGCTGCCCCGCGTCGAGCACTCCGAGGACATAGGACTGGTCCTTGGCTGGGTCGACGGCGCGGTGGAGCTCTCGGGCACCGTGTCCCTCTCGGGCACCGTGTCCATCCATGGACGTCTCGCCGGTGCCCTCGACGACGCGCGCGTAGTGGCCGGTCGCGACCGCGTCGAACCCCAGGGCCACCGCCTTGTCCAGCAGTGCCGCGAACTTGATCCGCTCGTTGCACCGCACGCACGGGTTGGGGGTGCGCCCGGCGGCGTACTCAGCCACGAAGTCCTCGACCACGTCCTGCTGGAACCGGCCGGCCATGTCCCAGACGTAGAACGGTATGCCGAGCAGGTCGGCGACCCGGCGGGCGTCACCGGCGTCCTCGATGGTGCAGCAACCCCGTGCGCTCTCCCGCAAGGCGGTGGCCGACCGGCTGAGGGCGAGGTGGACCCCGACCACGTCGTGACCGGCGTCGAGCATCCGGGCAGCGGCGACTGCCGAGTCGACCCCGCCGCTCATGGCGGCGACGACGCGCATCAGCCGGTCACCGCGCGTCGCTCGTCGCCGATGTCGCGCCGTGCGCTCGCTGGGCGCGCTCGACCGCCTTGGGCAGCGCGTCGAGGAAGGTGTCGACGTCGGACTGGGTCGAGGTATGGCCGAGGGTCAGCCGCAGCGCCCCCCTGGCCTCGTCGACGGGAACCCCCATCGCCAGCAGGACGTGGCTCGGTTGCGGCACGCCCGCGTGGCAGGCCGACCCCGTGGAGCACTCGACGCCCGCGGCGTCGAGGAGGTACAGCAGCGAGTCGCCCTCGCAGCCGGGCGCCAGCAGGTGGGCATTGCCGGGCAGCCGGCCGGCCAGGTCGCCGCGTGCCCAGTCGCCGGTGACGACCGCGCCCGGCACTCGCCGCAGGGCCCCCTCGAGGAGGGTGTCGCGCAGGTCCGCCAACCGCGACGCCTGCTCGCCCTGACGGTCCACCGCGGCGGCGACGGCGACGGCGAACCCGCGGATGGCCGGCGCGTCGAGGGTGCCACTGCGGATCTGGCGCTCCTGGCCGCCTCCATGGGTCAGGGGCACCAGGGCCAGGTCCCGGCGGGCCAGCAGGGCACCGACGCCGATCGGACCGCCGAGCTTGTGGGCGGTCACGCTCATCAGGTCCACCCCGCTCGCCGCGAACCGCACCGGCACCGCGCCCACGGCCTGCACCGCATCGGTATGCACGGGAATACCGAATTCGTGCGCCACCGCAGCGATCTCGCGAACCGGCTGGACAGTGCCCACCTCGTTGTTGGCCCACATGACGCTGACCAACGCCACGGATTCGGGGTCGGTCGCGATCGCGGCACGGACCGTCTCGGGCTGCACGCGCCCGCCCCGGTCGACGTCGAGCCAGGTGACCTTGGCACCCTCGTGCGCGACGAGGAAGTCGACGCAGTCCCAGACGGCGTGGTGCTCCACGGAGCTCACCAGGAGGCGCACCCGGCGGGGGTCGGCGTCGCGGCGGGCCCAGAACACCCCGTTGACGGCCAGGTTGTCCGACTCCGTGCCACCGGAGGTGAACACGACCTCGGACGGACGGGCGTCCAAGGCACCGGCAATGATCTCGCGCGACTCCTCGACGACCCTGCGGGCGGACCGCCCGGAGGTGTGCAGCGACGACGGATTGCCGACCAACGACATCTGCTCGGTCATGGCGGCCAGAACCGCCGGAAGCATCGGCGTCGTGGCGGCGTGGTCGAGGTAGACGCGCGGGGTGGGGGTGGAGGACACGAGTAACAATTCTACGTGCGGGTGCTGACACCGCAGGACCGCTGTGGGGTCGACACCGGTCCTCCCCACCGGAGCCCCGCACCCTAGGGTGTGAGCCCAGCCCCCATGGGGTGCGGCTAACGAACAGGAGACATCGTGCGGATCGGCTATTTCCTCTCCTGCGAGGAGTACACCCCGGCCCAACTGCTGGAGCAGGCGCGCTTGGCCCAGGACGCCGGCTTCAAGGCGCTGTGGATCAGCGACCACTTCCACCCCTGGAACGACGAGCAAGGACAGAGCCCGTTCGTCTGGTCGATGATCGGTGCCATCTCGCAGGTCTGCGACCTGCCGGTCACCACAGCCGTCACCTGCCCGACGGTCCGCATCCACCCGGCGATCATCGCCCAGGCGGCAGCCACGGCATCGGTGCTGCTGGACGGCAAGTTCACGCTAGGCATCGGCAGCGGCGAGGCTCTCAACGAGCACATCCTCGGTGACCGCTGGCCGAGTGCTGACATCCGGCTGGAGATGCTCGAGGAGTCGGTCGAGGTGATGCGCAAGCTCTGGACCGGCGAGTTCGTCACCCATGAGGGCACGTACTACGACGTGGACAGCGCGCGCATCTACACCCTCCCCGACCAGCCCCCGCCCGTGTACATCTCCGCTTTCGGCCCGAAGGCACTCGACCTGGCCGGACGGATCGGTGACGGGTTCATCACCACCCAGCCCGACAAGGAATCCCTAGAGGCCTTCCGATCGATGGCTGGCGCCGACAAGGGGACACAGGCCGGCGCCAAGTGTTGCTGGGCGGACACCAAGGAAGAGGCCGTCGCGATCGCGCACCGGCTGTGGGCCAACGGCGGCGTCCCCGGCGAGCTTTCGCAGGTGCTTCCCTCGCCACGGCACTTCGAGCAGGTCTCCGAACTCGTCACGCCGGAGATGATTGCCGACTCGATGCCCTGCGGACCCGACGTGGAGGCCCACGTATCGGCCCTGCAGGAGTTCGTCGACGCCGGTTTCGACGACGTCTACGTCGCCAACATCGGTCCCCACTACGCCGAGATGATGACTCGCTACCAGCGGGACGTCATCCCCGCCCTTCGTCCCAAGAGCTGAACCGGTCCGCACCCCGGGCGACGTCCGTCCGCGGTGCGGTCCGTAGGGGAGTCAGGCTGGCCGCTGCTGCATGTCGTCTGAAAGCGACGCGCTGAGTCGCTCGCGCAGCTGGTCCAGCACCGCGCGTAGCACTCGTGACACCTGCATTTGGCTGACCCCGAGCGCCGTGCCGATCTGGTCCTGGGTCCAGCCGGCCGAGAAACGCAGCACCACGATCTGCTTCTCGCGCGGGGAGAGCTCGCGCAGAGCCGGCCGCAGCCACAGGTGGGTTTCGACCCGGTCCAGGTGCGGGTCGTCCGTCCCGAGCAGATCGGTCAGCGCCGCCGCGCCCTCCTCGCCCAAGCACCCGTCCAGCGACAAGGGTGCGGTCGAGACGTCCGCGGCCAGGGCGACGGCCACTTTGTCGGCGCTGGTCCCTAGCGCGGCACTCAGCTCTTCAGTGCTCGGGCAGTGACCGAGGCGCTGGGTGAGTTCGTCGTTGACCGAGTGCGCCTGCGCCTGCAATTCCTGGATCCAGCGCGGTGGCCGGATCGTCCGGCTGGTGTCGCGGAAGTACCGCTTGATCTCGCCGGACATGGTGGGCACGGCATACGCGAGGAAGTCCGGTCCCCGACCGGGCCGCCAGTTGCGGGCCGCCTTGACCAGTCCGAGGAAGGCCACCTGCTCGAGGTCGTCCCCGTCGATGCCCCGGCCGCGGTAACGGCCTGCGACGGCGGAGGCGACCACCCGGTTGGCCAGGACGGCCTGTTGCAACAGGCTCAGGCGGGCCGCCGGATCGCTCTCGTTCTGGGCTCGGGTGAGCAGATCTTCGGTCAGCTCCGCGCGGTCGGCAAGTGGGCTCAGGCGGCCGGGAATGTCGTCTTGGCAGCGACGCAGATGGCGGTCATTGGCCACGTAGGTCATTGACGGTCCCTGTTTTTTTCAGAGAGTCGGCACGTTGCTGAACCGGCACTCAGCACACCAAGGCGCGGCGGCCCTTGTCAACTTTCAGTTCTTGGCCGCCTGCACGGCCGCGGTGGCCTGCGGCAGAACGGCGAACAGGTCGCCCACGACACCGAAGTCGGCCAGCTCGAAGATCGGCGCCTCGGCGTCCTTGTTGACCGCGACGATGGTCTTGGCGGTCTGCATCCCGGCCCGGTGCTGGATCGCGCCGGAGATGCCGCACGCGACATACAGCTGGGGTGAGACTTGCTTTCCGGTCTGCCCCACCTGGCTGCTGTGCGGATACCAGCCAGCGTCGACGGCGGCTCGCGAGGCGCCGACGGCCGCGCCCAGGCTGTCGGCGAACCGCTCCACGGGCGCGAAGTCCCCGCCCGTGCCGCGGCCGCCGGAGACGACGATGGCGGCGTCCGTGAGCTCGGGGCGCCCGGTGGCCTCCTTGGGCTGCCGGGCGGTGATCCGGGCACCTTTGGCCACCTCGCTCACGCTCACGGCGACGTCCTGCCCGAGTGCCGCCCCGGCGGACTCCTCGGGCGTCACGGAGTTGGGCTTGACGACGATGATCGGGGTGCCGACCGTCACCGTGGCCTCCACAGCGTAAGAACCGGCAAACACGGACTGCGTCGTATGCACCGTGCCGTCTGCCCCCGCGCGCACGTCCACGGCGTCGGTGACCAGTCCCGAGCCGGTCTTGATCGCCAGCCGGGCGGCGATCTCCTTGCCCTCGGCGGAGGCCATCACCAGGACGGCGACGGGCGCCACGGCCGCGACGAGTTGCTGCAGGAGTTCCGCCTTGGGCGCGACGAGGTAGCTGTCGAACTCCGGCGACTCGGCCCGGTAGACCGTTTCGGCCCCGTAGCGGGCGAGGACCGGTTGCGCCTGGTCGAATCCGGCACCCACGAACACAGCGGCCGGCTCACCGAGCCGGCGGGCCAAGGTGAGCATCTCCGCGGTGGTCTTGCGAACGACACCGGCCTCGTGCTCTACCAAGACGAGGACCTGCCGAAGGGTTGACATCTGCTGCTCCTGCGCTGGCTGGATGGGGTACGTGGTGGATCGGCTAGACCAGCTTGGCGTCCACGAGGAACCGGGCCAGCTGGTCGCCGCCGTCACCGGTATCGGTGATCACCCGGCCCTGCTCCCGCGACGGGCGGGGGATGATCGACTCCACCTTCGTCCATGCGGCGGCGAGCCCTACCTGTGCCGGGTCGATGCCCAGGTCGGACAACCCCCAGGTCAGGACCGGCTTCTTCTTGGCCGCCATGATCCCCTTGAACGAGGGGTAGCGCGGCTCGTTGATCTGGTCCGTGACCGAGACGACGGCCGGCAAGGAGGCCTCGATGGTCTCGGCGGCGAGGTCGCCGTCGCGACGGATCCGCACCGTAGCCCCGCCCCCGCCGGCCGCGGCCGGGGTCACGGAGAGCTCCGAGGCGAAGGTCACCTGCGGCAGCCCCAGCCGCTCCGCCACCATGGCAGGCACGACGCTCATCGCTCCGTCGGTCGAGGCCATGCCGGTCAGCACCAGGTCGACGTCGCCGATCCGCCTGACCGCCTCCGCCAGGATCAGGGACGTCGCCGCCGAGTCCGAGCCGTGGATCGCCTCGTCCACGACGTGCACGCCCGAGGTCGCTCCCATCTGCAGCGACTTCTTGATCGCGGTGGCTGCCTGCTCCGGGCCTACCGTCAGGATCACGACCTCACCCTCGCCGGCTTCGAGGACCTGCAGAGCCTCCTCGACGGCGTACTCGTCCAGCTCGCAGAGCAGCCCGTCCACGTTCACCCGATCCGTCGTGGCATCGGAGGCGGAGAACGTGCGGTCCAGTTGCGCGTCCGGGACGTACTTCACGCAGACGACGATCTTCACCGCACGCGCCTCCTTGTTCGATAATCGGTATTGCCGGGTGGCGGCCCATGTTACCGAGCGGTAGGCAACGCCGTGGCATGGGTCGGCGGCTGGCTGACGAGCTCGAGCCGCCTCAGCGGCCCTCGAAGGCCGCCGGGCCCCGCTCCTTGGCGACGAAGGCAGCCATCCCGATGTCGCGGTCCCGGGTCGCGAAGAGCCCGGCGAACTGGAGCCGTTCGATCTCCAGACCCGTCGCGAGGTCCACCCCGAGGCCGCGGTCGATCGCCTCCTTTGCGGCGCGAAGCGCGTACGCCGGGCCGCCGACGTACCGGCTCGTGAGCCGTACGGCGGCCGCGTAGACCGGGTCGCCGATGGTCCCGGCGTCGCCGGTCATCCCGGCGTCGCGGCCGGCCCCGCCGGCCCCGTCACCATCCGGCGTCCCGCCGGCCATGTCGTCGACCGCCTCGTCGACCACCTCGTCGACCAGACCGATCCGTAGCGCCTCGTCGGCGTCTACGAGGCGCCCGGTGAAGATCAGGTCCTTGGCGCGCGCCGGACCCACCAGGCGGGCGAGTCGCTGGGTACCGCCGGCCCCGGGGATGATCCCCAGCAGGATCTCGGGCTGACCCAGCTTCGCGGAGCGGCCGGCGACGCGGAAGTCGCAGGCGAGCGCCAGTTCGCAGCCACCGCCCAGCGCATAGCCGGTGATCGCGGCAACCGTCGGCTTGGGGATGTCCGCGACTGCGGTGAACGCCGACTGGAGCGCCGCCGAGCGGTCCGCCATATCGATGTAGGACAGGGCCTGCATGGCCTTGATGTCCGCTCCGGCGGCGAACACCTTTTCGCCGCCGTACACGATCACCGCTGCGACGTCCTTACGCCCGGCGGCCTCGGTCGCGACCGCACGCAGCTGCTCCTGCATAGGGGTGTCCAGCGCATTCATCGGAGGCCGGTGCAGCCGGATGGTGCCGATTCCGGCGGCTACGTCCAGCCGGACCAGATCGGAATCCTCGCGGGCCGCTGCCCCGGTCGCGTCACTGATCGAGCTCACCAGGCTCCGGCTGCCCCCCGGCTGCCTCGGCTTGCCCCTCGGCTTGACCCTCGGCTTGCTCCTCGGCCAAGTTGCCGACCAGCGACTCGTGCCACATCTGGACGGCCGACAGCACGAGCTGGATGCTGACCTGGAGCAGTGCCGCCAGTTCGGTCTCCGGGGCGACGATGTGCTCCGCGGTCACCACCAGGGTGCCGCCGGCGATGCCCGCCTTGACGATGTTGAGGCTGAGCGTGAGGTCGTTGCACGCCTGCAGCAAGGTGAGCGGGTCGTTCGGCACCTCCTCGCCGATCTGCCACTGCCCGAACAGCCGCAGGATGGTGAAATCACCCTCGAGGCAGCGGACGAAAAGCTGCTGGCCCTGGACCTTGAACGAGACATCTCCGTCGGCGTCGATGTCGGGCCGGAAGCCGTCGTCCATCAGGACATCGAGCACGCGGCCGCGGAGCGGGTGTTCGGTAGCGGGCGGCGGGAAGTTGGGCAGCGAGGTCGGGTCGCTCGGATCTGTCATGGGCCCAAGGTAACGACTGCTTAGGCTGTCGGCCATGTGCCCGCCCCCCAGGCTGCCCCCCGACCTGCCGCCGGCACCCGGAGCCACGCTCACTCCCTCCGGCGTGGAGTTCGCGTTCTACGCCGGGCACGCCGACGGAGTGGAGGTCTGCCTGTTCGACCGCGAGGAGACCCGGAGGCCGAGCGACACGGGCGGCACGAGCGGCCCGGATGGCACGGATGGCACGGATGGCACGGCGAGGGTCGGGCCGCTGGTCGAACGCTCCATACCGCTGACCCAGCGAGCGCATGGCACCTGGTTCGGCTTCGTGCCGGGCATCGGCGCAGGCCAGCGGTACGGCGTCCGCGCGGATGGCCCGTGGCAGCCGGCCCAAGGCCTGCGCTACAACCCCGACAAGTTGCTCGTCGACCCCTACGCCCGGGCAATCGAGGGCCGGGTGACCTGGCAGCCCGAGGTCTTCGGGCACGTCGTCGACGACGCCCTTGCGGGTGACCCGGACGTCCGCGACAGCCGCGACAGCGCGCCATACGTGCCGCGCAGCGTCGTGGTGGACGACCGGTTCGACTGGGGACACGACGTCAGGCCGCAGATCCCCTGGTCGGAATCAGTGATCTACGAGGCCCACGTCCGTAATCTGACCAGGCGCCATCCGGGCGTCCCGGCAGTCCTGCGGGGCGCGTATGCCGGCATGGCCCACCCCGCCGTCATCGACCACCTGTTGCGGCTCGGTATCACCAGCGTCGAGCTGCTCCCGGTGCACGCGTTCGCCGACGAGCCGGCCCTGGCGCGCCGTGGCATGACCAACCACTGGGGCTACAACAGCCTGGGCTTCAGCGCCCCGCATGCGGGGTACGCCTCGACGAACGACCCGCAGAAGGTGCTGGACGAGTTCAAGGGCATGGTCAAGCTGCTGCACGCGGCGGGCATCGAGGTCCTTCTCGACGTGGTCTACAACCACACCTGCGAGCAGGGCCGCGACGGCGCCACGCTCTCGCTGCGCGGCCTGGACAACCGGGCGTATTACCGCCTGGACAGCCGAGGGCGCGATATCGACGTCACGGGCTGCGGCAATACCCTCGACTTGCGCCACCCGATGGCCTGCCAGCTCGTGTTGGACTCGCTGCGGTACTGGGTGCAGGAGTGCCACGTCGACGGCTTCCGCTTCGACCTGGCCGTCGCGCTCGGGCGGGGGCGCGACGACGGGTTCGACCCCGACCACCCGTTTCTCGTGGCTCTGCGCACGGATCCGCTGCTGCGGCGCTGCAAGCTGATCGCCGAGCCGTGGGACCTCGGCGTCCACGGCTGGCGCACCGGGCAGTTCCCGCCGCCGTTCGCCGAGTGGAACGACCGGTTCCGTGACACGGTGCGCGGTTTCTGGCTCACCGACACCGCGCGGTCGGCCCACCACGGGCCCGGGCACGGCGTGCGGGAACTCGCGACGCGACTGGCCGGCTCGCACGACCTGTTCGGCGCGCGGAACCGCGGCCCGATCGCCTCGGTCAACTTCGTGACGGCGCACGACGGCTTCACGATGGCCGATCTCACCGCGTTCAACCAGAAGTACAACGGCGCCAACGGCGAGCAGAACCGTGACGGCAGCCAGGACAACAACTCGTGGAACCACGGGGTCGAAGGTGCGACCTCGGACCCTTCCGTCGTCGCCGCCCGCCTGCGCTCCGTGCGCAACCTGATGGCGACCCAGCTCGTCGCGACCGGCGTCCCGATGCTGAGCGCCGGAGACGAGACCGGCCGCACCCAGCGAGGCAACAACAACGCCTACTGCCAGGACAACGAGGTGTCGTGGCAGGACTGGGCACTCCAGCCGTGGCAGGAGGACCTGCTGACGACGACGCGGTACCTGATCCACCTGCGGGCGACGCAGCCCGTGCTGCGCCAGCGCTCGTTCTTCACCGGGCGACCGCACGCCACGGAGGGCGCGGTGGACCTGTCCTGGTATGACCGCTGGGGCCGGCCGATGGAGCACTCCGGCTGGGAGGACCCGCACACCCGGACCATCGCCATGTACCTCGGGGGCAGCCGGCTCGGCGCCGACTCGCTGCTGCTGGTCTTCCACGGGAGCACCCACGACACCACGGTGCGACTGCCCGCGGTGCGGGGCACCACGGCGTACGAGCTGCTCTGGGACAGCTCCTGGGGCACTCCGCGGGACCCAGATGACCTCACCGCACGGCCGGCGACCGTCCCGGATCGTGACGTGCCGATGCGGCAGGCGTCGATGCACGTCTACCGGGCGGTCCGGTCCCCCGCCCCGCTCGGCGGCTAGACGGTACTCGGCCGAGACGTTGGTGAATGTGCGTGGTCGGCAGGTGCTGGTGCAGCGGGTCCGTCATGGGGGGCGGTCGCTCACAGCGCGAAGGCCCAGGGGGTCTCAGATCAGTGCGCGAGCCGCTGGGTCTACCGGTTCCGCCAAGAAGGTGTGACTGGGTCGATGGACCCCAACGTTCGTTTGAGGTGCGGTCCAGGAGTGCGGGATCCTAGGGCTCGTGACCCTGTCTGTGCGTGCCATTCGTCCCGACGACGTGCCCGAAATTGTTGGGTTCTCCTTGCGGGCGTGGGCACCTGTGTTCGAGTCATTCCGCACGGTCCTGGGCGAGCGGGTGTTCCGGGCTCTCTATCCGGACTGGCTGGAGAGCCAGGCGAGCGCCGTGGCCACGGTCTGCCGTGACGAGGCGGCTGACGTGTTCGTGGCGGAGGTGGAGGGGCGGCCTGTTGGCTACGTCGCGGTCCTCTTCCACGAGGAGAGGGCCGCTTCGTGCGGTGAGGTCGAGATGCTGGCGGTCGACCCAGACCACCAGAACATGGGCATCGGGAGTGCCCTCACGGACTTTGCCGTGGCCCACATCCGCGCCTCTGGCTGCGTCCTCGCCGTGATCGGCACTGGCGGCGACCCCGGTCACGCGCCCGCGCGCCGCACCTACGAGAAGGCGGGCTTCACGGCTCTGCCGTTGGTCAAATATTACAAGTCGCTGGCCTGAGGTCGAACGGCCAGCCAACGGTCCTTGCCCGGGCCGACGGAGGGTGCGCAGCTTTGGCGGACCGTCGTCGGGCGATCGTCCATCGGACCGTGGCGCCACATGTGCTCCACTGATGGACGTGTCAGCGGTGGCCCCTGTGGATTCGTACCTGATCTGCGGCACACCACGTACGGGCAGCACGTTGCTGTGCGGGTTGCTGCGCTCCACCGGCGTTGCTGGAGTGCCGGAGTCGTATTTCCGGTTCCCCGATGAGCAGTCGTGGGTTCAACGTTGGCAGCTCGCGCGTGATCCGGGCGGCGCTTTCGACTACGGGGACTACGTGCGGGCAGCGGTTGACGCCGGGAGCACGGACAACGGCGTGTTCGACGCCAGGGTGATGTGGGGAACGATGGACGAGGTGGTCGCCAAGCTTGGGGCGATTGACCCGGCCCTTGCTCGCGCTGACCTGGAACTGCTCACGAGCGCATTCGGCTCGACCCGGTTTGTGCATCTGTGCCGCCGGGACACAGTGGCCCAGGCTGTGTCGTGGGTACGGGCCGAGCAGACCCTGAGCTTCCTTGGCCACGAAGTGCACGCTGACCGGCCCATCGCGCGTAGGCACCAGCGTCAGTCCGACGGCATCAACCACGACTGGATTGCCCGCTACTACGTCGGCGGGCGTCCCGACTAGAGGCACGCAGGACAGGCGTGGTAACGGGCCTTGGCGAGGACCAGACTAGGACAGGTAGAGGTCGAAGGCGTCGCTGATAGCGAGAGCCAGTGCAGGTTCCTGATCGTCGAAAAGCAGGCCGATCGTCTCGCCAACGGCGCTCACCCGCACTGTGGTGATGTTGTCGCAGCTGACGACGCTGTCGTGGTCCAGTCCGTTTCGATGCCCGACGGGGACCTCGCTGGTGATGCCCCGGACCGTGCTAATGATCGGCGCGACGGTCAGCCTGGTCAGCAGGTGAAGCTTGGACCGCCGGGTCAGGATCAGCGCTGGCCGACGCTTGTCCAGGTGAACCGACGCGATTTCGCGCATCAGTCCAACGTGGGATGCGCGAGGTCGAGCACGCCGTCGAGATCGGAGTAGACGGGCTCACCGCGCCGGGCAAGTTCGACGAGTGTGGCCTCCTCTCGGCGATACCGCTGGTCCCGCTGGAGGCGGGCGATTCCGCGCCGCACGGCCTCCGAACGATTGGCGGCACGGCCCTCGCGTACCTCAGCGTCCAGAGCAGCGAGTTCGCGGTCGTCGAGACGGATGGCGATCTGTGTCGTCATTGCCGCAGGATACCTCGGACCGTCAACCATCCGGTATGCACGGCCCAACACCCGGGCCTGGGCGCGCTACCGGGGGGCCAGCACGCAGAACTCGTGGCCATCGGGATCGGCCATCACCACCCAGCTGACCTCGCCCTGGCCGATGTCGATCCGAGTCGCCCCGAGCGAGATCAGACGCTCGACCTCTGCTTGCTGATCACCATGGGCGGGTGGAGCGAGGTCGAGATGCAGCCGGTTCTTCCCGGTCTTCGGCATTAGTGGCGGACCGCCCCAGCTGATCTTCGGACCGCCGCGGGGCGAGCGGATCGCGGTCTCTTGATCCTGGTCCCAGACCAAGGGCCAGCCCAGCGCTTGGCTCCAGAAGTACCCGACCTCCTGCGAACCGTCGCACGCAAGCTCTCCGAAGAATCCGCAGTCGGCAAGGAAGGTGTTGCCCGGCTCGATGACGCAGAACTCGTTGCCTTCGGGGTCGGCGAGCACCACATGCCCCTCCTCCGGACGTTGACCGATGTCGATGTGCCGGGCGCCGAGTCCGAGCGACCTCGCCACTGTCTGCTGCTGGTCCTCGAGGGACATGCTCGTCAGATGGAAGTGCATCTGGTTCGGGCCGGCCTTCTGATCCTGGGTCGGCAGAAAGCGGATCCGGAATCCGGTGTCATCGCTCGGCAGGAGCGCGATGCCGTCGTGGGGGTCGTCGGCCATCTCCCAGCCCAGGACACCGGCCCAAAATCGCGCGAGACGGAGCGGGTCGTTCGCATCGAAGCAGAGCGCAAGGAGCTGAGACGCCATCACTGCGCGCATCCCTCCGATCTGCCGACTCACGGCCGCGGACGAAGCAGGCCTCCGTGCGCAGCAAGACGCTAGGCGTCGGGGGTGCAGCGCCGCAACGCAATTGAGTCGGAATGCGACGCTCCCGCGTCATCGTCACATACTGATCCGCGGTCCGAGCGGACCGGCGGCGGCGTCCGGCACCTGAGGGCGGACCAGGCGCCGGTGCGCTCGGTCACGCAGCGTTGGCCACCAGGCCGAGCTCGGTGCGGCTGGCGAGACCGGTGTGCCGGGGCAACACCCGGACGGTGTAGCCGAACGCTCCGGTACTACGCAGCCTGAGTTCACCCTCGAACAGCGCCCTGCCGTCGTCCTGCACCTCGACGAAGTCCAGCGACGCGCTCCTGGTGTTGCTCAGGTCGTCCGCCTCGGACGCTTGCCCGTAGACGACCTGCACGTCGACGTCGGCTGGGGTCAGCGTGCCGAGCGAGACGAGCGCTCGCACGTGCAAGGTGTCCCCTACCTGCGGCGAGTCCGACACCCCGGAGGACTCCACGTGCTGGACGTTTACCCCACCCCACGCCTTGCGGAGCTTGTCCTTGTACGCCGCGAGGTCCTTGGCCTGGGCATATCCGTCCCGGCTCATCGCCCAGCCGGACCGGGCCGCGGGACCGTACAGCTGGCCCGTGTAGTCCTGCACCATGCGCGACGCGAGCACCTTGGGCCCCAGGGTTGCCAGGGTGTGCGTGATCATGGACAGCCAGCGCGTCGGGAGTCCGGCCGCGTCCACGTCGTAGAAGCGTGGTGCCACGGACCCCTCGATCAGGTCGTAGAGCGCCGAGGCCTCGAGGTCGTCCCGGCGCTCGGGATCCTCCACGCCGTCCGCGGTCGGGATGGCCCAGCCGTTCTCGCCGTCGTACCACTCGTCCCACCAGCCGTCGAGGATCGAGAGGTTCAGCGCGCCGTTGAGGGCGGCCTTCATGCCGGAGGTCCCGCAGGCCTCGAACGGCCGCAGCGGATTGTTCAGCCAGACGTCGCAGCCCGGATAGAGATAGCTGGCCATGCCGATGTCGTAGTTGGGCAGGAAAACGATCCGGTGGCGCACCTCGGGGTCGTCGGCGAAGCGCACCATCTGCTGGATGAGCCGCTTGCCGGTCTCGTCCGCCGGGTGAGACTTGCCGGCGATGACCAGTTGCACCGGGCGGGCTGGGTCGAGCAGCAGCTTCTTGAGCCGGACCGGGTCGCGCAGGATCAGGGTGAGCCGCTTGTACGTCGGGACCCGCCGGGCGAAGCCGATGGTCAGCACGTCGGGATCGAGGATGTCGTCCACCCAGCCGAGCTCGGCCGGGCTGGCGCCGCGCTTGAGCCACGACGACCTGGTCCGCCGGCGCGCCTCGGTGACAAGCTGCTGGCGCATCGCCTTCTTGGTCGACCAGATCGCGCCGCCGGGGATCTCGTGCACCCGGTCCCATGCGTTGTGGCCCGCCAGGTCCATGGTGCCGAGATAGCTCTGGGACAGCTCGTAGACCCTCCGGTCGATCCAGGTCGGAGCGTGGACACCGTTGGTGATGCTGCTGATCGGCACCTCGGAGTCGTCGAACCCCGGCCACAGCCCGTCGAACATGTGCCGGCTGACCAGGCCATGCAGCTTCGACACGCCGTTCGCCCGGGCGCCCAGCCGCAGCCCCAGGACGGCCATGTTGAACACTCCTGCCTCACCACCGGGATAGGTCTCGGCACCGAGCGCCAGCAGCCGCTCCACCGGCACTCCGGGATAGGCGCAGTCGCCGCCGAAGTACCGCTGGATCTGGTCGGCACCGAACCGGTCGATGCCGGCGGGCACCGGGGTGTGCGTGGTGAATACCGTTGCGGCGCGTACGGCTTCGAGGGCCTGGCCGAAGTCCATCTCCTGAGCGACGGCGACCTCGCTGATCCGCTCGACCCCGGAGAAGCCGGCATGTCCCTCGTTGCTGTGGTAGACGTCGGGAGTCGGTGCGCCGGTGAGTCGCGACCACAGGCGCAGGGCGCGCACACCGCCGATACCGAGCAGCATTTCCTGCTGCAGGCGCTGCTCGCCGCCGCCGCCGTAGAGCCGGTTGGTCAGCTCGCGAGCCGCGTCGTCGTTGGCCGGCACGTCGGAGTCGAGCAGGAGCAGCGGGACGCGGCCGACCTGTGCCTTCCATACGTAGGCGTGCAGCGTCCGCCCTCCCGGCAGCGCGAGAGAGACGGCACACGGAGAGCCGTCTTCCTCCCGGAGCAGCGACAGCGGCAGCCCGTCCGGATCCAGGACGGGGTACGTCTCCTGCTGCCAGCCGTCCCGGTTCAGCGACTGCTGGAAGTAGCCGGTCTTGTAGAACAGGCCCACCCCCACGATGGGGACACCGATGTCGGAGGCGGACTTCAGGTGGTCGCCGGCGAGGATGCCCAGGCCGCCGGAGTACTGCGGCAGCACCTCGGTGATACCGAACTCCGGACTGAAGTAGGCGATCGCGGCTGGCGCGCCGCCCTCCGCCTCTGCGGCCCACCCCTGGTACCACCGGTCCTCGGTGAGGTACTCCTGCAGATCCGCTGCCGCCGCCTCCACCTTGGCGACGAAGGCCTGGTCCGCGGCTAGTGCGGCGAGTTCGTCGGCCGACAGCGCGGACAGAAGCGCCACCGGGTCCTGGCGGCCGCTTTCCCAGCGAGCGGGGTCGATCTCGGAGAACAGGTCGCGGGTCTGCGGGTGCCACGACCAGCGCAGGTTGCTCGCGAGCTCGCCCAACGCGGCAATCGGCTCGGGCAGGACGGTGCGGACGCTGAAGCGTCGGATGGCCTTCACGGTGGCAAAGCATAAGGGCAGCAGATGGCGCCGGCCGCCGCCTCGCTGCCGCGGCAACCGAGGGTGTCCCGGCCCAGCGGGGACGCCGCATGCGACCGTGAGCTGCGCGGGTGCGTGGGGCGCCGATACGAGTAGCGTCACCCGCGTGACCGCTCCCCCCGCACCCACCGCTGCCCTGCGCCCGCTAGGGCGCATCCCCGTGATGGACGTGGCCCCCGCCGTCGACAACGGCAACCGGCCGGCCAAGTCGGTGGTCGACGAGGAGTTCGAGGTCACCGCGACGGTATGGCGCGAGGGCCACGACGCGGTCAACGCGACGGTGGTGCTCACCGACCCCGACGGCGCCGAGCGGCAGCTGCCGATGACCCTGGTCAACGCCGGGCTGGACGCCTGGACGGCGACGATCAGCGCCGACCTGACCGGTCGCTGGGCCTACCGGGTCGAGGGATGGGCCGACCCCTACGGCACCTGGCACCACGACGCGCCCATCAAGGTGGCTGCGGACGTCGATACGGAGCTGATGCTCGAGGAGGGCGCGCGGATCCTGGAGCGTGCCGTGACCGAGGTGCCGAGGGAGCCCCAGCAGGCACGGGTGCTGCGGGAGGCGGTGACCGCCCTCCGCGAGAGCGGACGGGTGCCGCAGGAGCGGCTGGCGGCCGGAGTCTCCGACGCGGTGCTGAGCGAGCTGCTCGCCCGCCCGCTGCGGGACAGAGTCACGCCGGGCGTTGACTTGCCGTGGCTGGTCGAGCGGGAGCGGGCGCTGTACGGCGCGTGGTACGAGCTCTTCCCGCGCTCGGAGGGCGCGACGCAGGACCCCGACACCGGGCTCTGGACCAGTGGCACGTTCGGCACGGCCGCCCGGCGCCTGCCGGCCATCGCCAACATGGGCTTCGACATCGTCTACCTCACCCCGGTCCACCCGATCGGGCGGGTCAACCGCAAAGGCCCCAACAACACGCTGAACCCCGGCCGGCACGACCCCGGCTCCCCCTACGCGATCGGCGCCGCCGAAGGCGGCCACGACGCCATCCACCCCGGCCTCGGCGACTTCGCCGGGTTCGACGCGTTCGTGGCCGAGGCGGAGCGGCTCGGTCTTGAGGTGGCGCTGGACCTGGCCCTGCAGTGCGCACCGGATCATCCGTGGGTGGCCAGCAACCCCGAGTGGTTCACCACCCGCGCGGACGGCTCGATCGCCTACGCCGAGAACCCGCCGAAGAAGTACCAAGACATCTATCCGGTCAACTTCGACAACGACCCCAAGGGGATCTACGCCGAGGTGCGCCGGGTCGTGCAGGTGTGGATCGACCACGGCGTGAAGATCTTCCGCGTCGACAATCCGCACACCAAGCCGGTCGAGTTCTGGGAATGGCTGATCGCCGACGTCGCCAACGACTATCCCGAGGTGATCTGGCTGGCCGAGGCATTCACCCGGCCGGCGATGATGCACGGACTCGGCAAGGTCGGCTTCCAGCAGTCGTACACCTACTTCGCCTGGCGCAACCAGAAGCCGGAGCTGGAGGCGTATTGCCGCGAGCTGGCCGGGCCGGCGGCCGCATACATGCGGCCGAGCTTCTGGCCGACGACGCACGACATCCTCACCCCCTACATGCAGTACGGCGGCCCGACCGCCTGGAAGCTGCGGGCGGCGCTGGCGGCCACGCTGTCGCCCACGTACGGCATCTACACCGGCTACGAGCTGGTCGAGAACGTCGCCCGGCCGGGAGCCGAGGAGCAGATCGACAACGAGAAGTACCAGTTCAAGAACCGGCGCTGGGAGGACTTCGAGCCCGGCGGCCCGAAGGCGGGACAGACGCTCGCGCCGTACCTCACCACGCTCAACCAGATCCGCCGCGCGCACCCTGCACTGCACTGGCTGCGCAACCTGCGCTTCCACGCAGCGGACGACGCCAACGTGACCGTCTTCTCCAAGACCCGCAGGGTGGACGGTCGCGACGACATCGTCCTGGTCGTCGCCAATCTCGACCCGCACGCGACCCGGGAGACGACACTGCACCTGAACATGCCGGCGCTCGGGCTGGGCTGGACCGACCGGTTCGTGGCTCACGATCTGGTCACCGGGGCGTCCTGGAATTGGGGCGAGCACAACTTCGTCCGGGTGGGTCCCGACTGGGAGCCGGTCCACATCGTGCACGTCCGGCGTTTCTGACCATGAGCATCCCGGCACCAACGGCGATCACCCCACCAGCGGCGACCATCGCCCCCGAACCCTTCACCAGGGCGCCGAATCACACCCAGCCCGGCCTGCAGCACGACCCGCAGTGGTTCCGCACGGCCGTCTTCTATGAGGTCGTCGTCCGGGCCTTCGCCGATGCCAGCGGCTCGGGCGCCGGCGACTTCACCGGCCTGATCGCCAAACTCGACTACCTCGCCTGGCTGGGCGTCGACTGCCTGTGGCTCCCGCCGTTCTATGCCTCACCGCTGCGCGACGGCGGCTACGACATCTCCGACTACACCGCGGTGCTGCCCGAGTTCGGCACGCTGCAGCAGTTCGTCGAGCTGGTCGCGCAGGCGCACTCGCGGGGGATCCGCATCGTCACCGACCTGGTGATGAACCACACCAGCGACCAGCACCCGTGGTTCCAGGCATCGCGCTCGGACCCGGACGGGCCGTTCGGGGACTTCTACGTGTGGTCCGAGACCGACGACAAGTACGCCGACGCGCGCGTGATCTTCATCGACACGGAGGTGTCCAACTGGACCTTCGACCCGGTCCGGCGGCAGTTCTTCTGGCACCGGTTCTTCTCCCACCAGCCGGACCTCAACTTCGACAACCCCGCGGTGCGCAAGGCGATGTTCGACACGGTGCGGTTCTGGATGGATCTGGGCATCGACGGCTTCCGGCTCGACGCAGTGCCCTACCTGTTCGAGCAGGAGGGTACCGACGGGGAGAACCTGCCCCAGACGCACGCGTTCCTGGCCGGCCTGCGGGCCATGGTGGACCGCGAATACCCCGGTCGCGTGCTGCTGGCGGAGGCCAACCAGCCACCGCAAGAGGTGGTCGCCTACTTCGGCACGCCCGACGAGCCGGAGTGCCACATGTGCTTTCACTTCCCGGTCATGCCGCGGCTGTACTACTCGCTGCGCGAAGAACGGGCCGCGCCCATCATCGAGGTGATGGACACCACGCCGGCGATCCCGGCCGGCGCCCAATGGGGCACGTTCCTGCGCAACCACGACGAACTGACTCTGGAGATGGTCTCGACCGAGGAGCGCTCGGCGATGTACGGCTGGTACGCGCCCGATCCGCGGATGCGGGCCAACATCGGCATCCGGCGCCGCCTCGCCCCCCTGTTGGACAACTCCCGCGCCGAGCTGGAGCTGATCCACGCCCTGGTGCTGTCCCTGCCCGGCTCGCCGTGCCTCTACTACGGCGACGAGATCGGAATGGGCGACAACATCTGGCTCCAGGACCGCGACTCGGTGCGCACGCCGATGCAGTGGACCCCCGACCGCAACGCGGGGTTCTCCTCGGTCGAACCCGGCAAGCTCTACCTGCCGGTCATCTCGAGCCTGGTCTACCACTACAACAACGTCAACGTCGAGGCGCAGATGGCCTCCGGTTCCTCGCTGCTGCACTGGGTGCGCGCCATGCTGCATGTGCGGGCCGCACACCCGGTCTTCGGGCTCGGGACGTTCGAGATCACTCCGGCGAGCAACGAGGCCATCTTGGCGTTCGTCCGGAGCACGGACGCGCACGACGGGCACGAAGCGGCCACCGTGCTGTGCGTCACCAACTTGTCCAGCCGCCCGCAGGCCGCCACCATCCAGCTTCCAGACTCGGGCCGGGGCCACGAGCTGCACGACCTGTTCGGTGGCACCGGTTTCCCCACCGTGGGCGACGACGGCAGGGTCACGCTCACGCTCGGCTCGCGGGACTTCTTCTGGCTCGGACTGCGACCGCCAGTCGGTGCTGCCGCGTGACCGAGTCCGCCCGCGCGCCGCAGGCGCCTGCCGAGTTCGCGCGGTGGGTCCGCGAACAGCGCTGGTACGCGGGCAAGGGCCGCTCCTCGGCGTTGTCGATCGTCGGGTCGTTCGTCCTGCCGTGCGACCAGGACGACGTGCGCTGCGAGACGCTGCTGCTGCGTGACGACACCGGCGGGATCTATCAGGTGCCGCTCACCTTCCGGGCCGGACCGCTTGATGGCCCGGAGGCGGCCGTGGTGCCCGGGCTGTCGCGGCTGCCGGGCTCGGAACGCTCGGAGCCTTCGGCGACCGCGGACCAGGACGCCAGCTTCGTGTACGACGGTCCGCACGACCCCGCCTACGCCACCGCCCTGCTTGCGCTGGTCGCCAGCGGCGGCACAAGCACCCACGGCCAATACGGTGCGGCGCGCGCCGCGGGACACCTGCACCCGGCGGCTCTGCCCGGCGCCGCGGACGGCGTGCGCTCGACGCGGGTTCTCAGCGGTGAGCAGTCCAACACCTCGATCGTCTACGAGACGGCGGCCGGGTCCGGCGCCCCACCGCTGATCGTCAAGGTGTTCCGGACGCTGCACGACGGCGACAACCCGGAGGTGACCTTGCAGTCCGCGCTCGCGGCAGCCGGGTCGCAGCTCGTGCCCTCGCCGGTCGGCCACGTCGTCGGCGCATGGCCGGACGGGCGCACCAGTTCCGGGATCGGCGCCGGGCACCTGGCCTTCGCGCAGGAGTTCTTCCCCGGCGTACAGGACGCCTGGCGCGAGGCCCTCGCGGCGGTGGGAGCCGGCACGGACTGGAGCCGGACGGCGCGCTCCCTCGGCGAGGCCACCGCGGAGGTCCACACCACCCTGGCCGAGGCCCTGCCGACGACGGTCGCCTCCACGCGGGAGATCGACGCGGTCCTGGCCGGCATGCGCTCGCGCCATGCCGCCGCCGTGCACGAGGTCCCGGCGCTGGCGCAATACGACGATGCCGTGGAGGCGATCCTCGGCCACGCGGAGACGGCGCCCTGGCCGTCGCTTCAGCGGATCCACGGCGATTACCACCTGGGCCAGGTGCTCGACGTACCCGGCCGCGGCTGGGTCCTGCTGGACTTCGAGGGTGAGCCGCTGCGCCCGCTCGCGGAACGCTCGCGCCCCGACGTCACGTGGCGGGACGTCGCCGGCATGCTTCGCTCTTTCGACTACGTCGCGGGCAGCTTCCAGCAGGAGCGCGCGGGCGAGTCCGCGCAGACCTGGGCAGATGCCGCGCGTGCGGGCTTCCTGGAGGGCTACGCCAGCCGGTCCGGCCGCGACATCGCCTCGGGGCAAGCCTTGCTCGACGCCTTCGAGCTGGACAAGGCGCTGTACGAAGTTGTCTACGAGTCCCACAACCGCCCTGACTGGCTGCCCATCCCGACCACTGCCATATCCCGACTCGCCGCCGCGCAGATCGCCAAGGAGAACGCCGTGACCCCCACCGTGCCCAAGCGCCAGCCCCAGCCGCAGCCTGCCAGCGCCGTGCCGGTCGACACCGCTGAACTGCGGCGCCTGGTGGCGGGCACGCACCACAACCCGCACGGCATCCTCGGGCCGCATCCGCACGACGCAGGCGTGACCGTGCGCGTGCTCAAGCCGATGGCCCGGGCCGTATCCGCCGTCCTGCCGGACGAGAGCGAACACGCGTTCACCCACGAGCACGAAGGCGTCTGGGTGGCCGTGCTGCCGGTGGCCGCGGTGCCCGACTACCGCCTGATCGTGGCGTACGAGGACGGGTTCCCGCACCGTCAGGACGACCCGTACCGGTTCCTGCCGACCCTCGGCGAGGTGGACGTCCACCTGATCAGCGAGGGCCGGCACGAGCAGCTCTGGACGGTGCTCGGCGCCCACGTCCGCGAGTACGACGGGCCGATGGGCGCGGTCCAGGGGACGTCCTTCGCTGTATGGGCGCCCAACGCCCGCGCCATCCGCCTGGTCGGTGACCTCAACCACTGGGACAACAGCACCCACCCGATGCGCTCGCTCGGGTCGTCGGGCATCTGGGAGCTCTTCGTGCCGGGGGTGGGCGACGGCAGCCGCTACAAGTTCGACATCCTCGGCTCGGACGGGCACTGGCGCACCAAGGCCGACCCGATGGCCCGCGCGACGGAGATCCCCCCGTCGACCGCCTCGGTGGTGACGGCCTCGGCGTACCAGTGGGGCGACCAGGATTGGCTGGAGCAACGCGCGTCGAACAATGTCCACAACGGCCCGATGAGCACCTACGAGGTGCACCTCGGTTCGTGGCGGCAGGGCTCGTCGTACCAGGATCTGGCCGAGCACCTGGTCAACTACGTCAGCGACCTGGGCTTCACGCACGTGGAGTTCCTGCCGGTGATGGAGCATCCTTACGGCCCGTCGTGGGGCTACCAGGTGACCGGCTACTACGCGCCGACGTCGCGGTTCGGGCCCCCGGACGACTTCCGGCTGCTCGTCGACACGCTGCACCAGCACGGTATCGGCGTGATCCTGGACTGGGTGCCCGGTCACTTCCCCAAAGACTCTTTCGCGCTCGCCCGCTTCGATGGGGAGGCGCTGTACGAGCACCCCGACCCCCGCCGCGGCGACCAGCCGGACTGGGGCACGCACGTGTTCGACTTCGGCCGGCCGCAGGTGCGCAACTTCCTGGTGGCCAACGCGGTCTACTGGATGCAGGAGTTCCACGTCGACGGGCTCCGGGTCGACGCGGTGGCCTCGATGCTCTACCTCGACTACTCCCGCAAGGACGGTCAGTGGGTTCCGAACATCTACGGCGGGCGGGAGCACCTCGAGGCCGTCCAGCTACTGCAGGAGACCAACGCGACGGTCTACCGCCGCGAGCCGGGCGTGGTGATGATCGCCGAGGAGTCGACGTCCTGGCCGGGCGTGACCCGGCCGACTCACTTGGGGGGCCTCGGATTCGGGCTGAAGTGGAACATGGGATGGATGCACGACACGCTCGCGTACGTCGAGCAGCCGCCGATCTACCGGCAGTACCACCACCACCAGATGACCTTCTCGATGGTCTACGCCTACAGCGAGAACTTCGTGCTCCCGGTGAGTCACGACGAGGTCGTCTACGGCAAAGGCTCGCTGCTGCGCAAGATGCCCGGGGACCGGTGGAACCAGCTAGCCAACCTGCGCGCCTACCTCGCGTTCATGTGGTCCCATCCCGGCAAGCAGCTCATCTTCATGGGCTGTGAGTTCGGGCAGGAGAGCGAGTGGGCCGACGGCCGCAGCCTGGACTGGTGGCTGCTCGACCAGCCCGCGCACTGGGGGGTGCACTCGCTCGTCAAGGAGCTCAACCGGGTCTATCGCGACCGGCCGGCGCTGTGGGCACTGGACCACGCTCCAGCGGGCTTCTCCTGGATCGACGCCAACGACTCGATGGGCAACACCCTGTCCTACCTGCGCTACGGCCCGCCGCAGGACGGGGGCGGCCGTCCCGTCGTGGCCAGCGTCGTGAACTTCAGCGGCGTGCCCAACTACGACTATCGGATTGGCCTGCCGCACCCCGGCCGGTGGAACGAGATCCTCAACACCGATGCGGAGTTCTACGGCGGTTCTGGGGTCGGCAACCTGGGCTCGGTGACCGCGGAGGAGACACCGTGGCACGGGCAGCCGTTCTCGGCGTCGATCACGGTGCCGCCCACCGCCGCCGTGTGGTTCGAGCCGGACTCCGCTCCTGCGCCCTCTAGCGCCGAGCCGAAGGCAGCGCGACTGACCGACCGCGGGGACCACGCCCTGGCAGGCCGCGGATACGCGCCGACCGGCCCCGACACGGCTGCGGAGGGGCCGGCCGTCGCAGGCAGCGACGCGGCCAGCGGTGACGCGCCCGAGCAGACGCCCGACTTCGAGGCCGACGAGGCCAAAGACCCGACGAAAGGGAGCAGATCATGAACGACCCCCGCGCAGGACAGGTGGCCGAGCCGTCCGACCTGGTCGACGTCGCTCATTTGGTCACTGCCTACTACACCGACGTCCCCGACCCCAGCGTGGTCGAGCAGCGGGTGGCGTTCGGGACCTCCGGGCACCGCGGCAGCAGCCTGAAGACCGCGTTCAATGAGACCCACATCCTCGCCACAACCCAGGCGATCTGCGACTACCGCAAGGACCAGGGGTATGACGGGCCGCTGTTCATCGGGCGCGACACCCACGGCCTGTCCGAGCCGGCGTGGGCGTCCGCGCTGGAGGTGCTGGCCGCGAACGGCGTGACGGTGCTGATCGACGACCACGACGCGTACACGCCGACGCCCGCTGTGTCGCACGCGATCCTGCGGGCCAACAAGGGCAAGGCCCTCGACGGCCAGCGCGGACACGGGCTGGCCGACGGCATCGTGGTGACCCCGTCGCACAACCCGCCCTCGGACGGCGGCTTCAAGTACAACCCCCCCAACGGGGGCCCCGCGGACACCGACGCCACCGGCGTGATCGCCGCCCGGGCCAACGAGTTGATCGAGGCGGGGCTCTCCGGTGTGCGGCGTGTGCCGTTCGCCAAGGCCCGCGCCGCGGCGCAGGGCTACGACTTCATGGGCACCTACGTCGACGACCTGCCGAACGTCGTCGACATCGCCAAGATCCGCGAGGCGGGCATCCGGATCGGGGCCGACCCGCTCGGGGGCGCCAGCGTCGACTACTGGCAGGAGATCGCCGACCGGCACAGGATCGACCTGACGGTGGTCAACCCGTTGGTCGATGCCACGTGGCGGTTCATGACGCTGGATTGGGACGGCAAGATCCGGATGGACTGTTCCTCGCCGTCGGCGATGGCCTCGCTGATCAAGCGCAAGGACGAGTACCAGATCGCGACCGGCAACGACGCCGATTCCGACCGGCACGGCATCGTCACGCCCGACGCGGGGCTGATGAACCCCAACCACTACCTCGCCGTGGCGATCCAATACCTCTACGGCGGCGGGCGGCCCGACTGGCCCGACGCGGCCGCCATCGGCAAGACGCTGGTCTCCTCCTCGATGATCGACCACGTGGCCGGAGCCGTGGGCAGGACGCTGCTGGAGGTCCCCGTCGGCTTCAAGTGGTTCGTACCCGGGCTGATCGACGGTTCGATCGCCTTCGGCGGCGAGGAGTCGGCCGGCGCGTCGTTCCTGCGCTTCGACGGCACCGTCTGGACCACCGACAAGGACGGGCTGATCCTGGCCCTGCTCGCCTCGGAGATCCTCGCCGCCACCGGAACATCCCCTAGCCAGCACTACGGCAAGCTGACCGCCCAGTACGGCGACCCGGCGTACGCGCGGGTCGACGCACCTGCCAGCCGCGAGCAGAAGGCAAAGCTCGGCGCCCTCTCGCCCGATGACGTCAAAGCGGAAACGCTGGCCGGCCAGCCGATCACCGCTCGGCTGACCGAGGCGCCCGGCAACCACGCCAAGATCGGCGGACTCAAGGTGACGACCGAGAGTGCCTGGTTCGCGGCCCGGCCGTCGGGCACCGAGGACGTCTACAAGATTTACGCCGAATCGTTCCAGGGACCCGAGCACCTGGCGCAGGTTCAGGAGGAAGCGCGCGAGGTGGTTTCGGCCGCACTGTCCGGCTGACCCGCTTGGTTCCTCGTGCCAACAGAGTGGCCGATTGTCGTCAGCAGCGCGGTGCCGGTCGTCATCGACTTCTCGCGGGCAGGGCCAGCGCAACGACCGTGAGGGCCGCCCACACCAGAACGAACAGGCCGGGCACCGCCTGAAAGAAGAGCATGCTCCGTCGTTGATCGCGTACCGGATCTCGCCCGGGCAGACCCGCCATCGCCGCGAGTAGCCTCGCGGCATCGTCCTGCAGCAACTCGCTCTGGCTGGCAGTCCAGCCCCGCACGAGTCGCACCGTGGTAGCCACACCGGGCCATGCCAACAACGCGAGCAGCAGGCCAAGCACGGACAGGATCGGCGATACCACCGCCGAGAAGGTTGCACCCCACCGCGCTCCATTGCTCATCGCCGTGGTGTACGCGATGGTCAGGAAGGCCTCTGCCGCGACCAGGGCGTTAACCCGCTCGTGCAGCAAACCGAGCTCGAATCGCAACTGCGCTCGGACGAAGGCTAGGCGCTCGACGGCAGAAGGGGGCCCTTTCGCTTCGCTGTTCATGCTTGCCGTTCCTCCATTCGTGGAGAACAGGAACCGCTCGCGTCCGTCGTCGTGCAGCTTCGCGCCAGCCCAGTACCAGTATCCCTGCTGCCGGCGGCGATCTCGCTAGGAACGGCAGCCGGCTGCGTGACCCACAGCAGTGGGTAGGCCTCCCGAGCCGCGTCCTCCTGCGCTGCACCACCCCGCCGCGCGATCTTCAGCAAAACCATCCGACTCCAGGCGTTCTTGCCCTGGGAGCGTCCGAACGGGCCGGAGCACGGATCGTCTGCCTCAGCTCGACGGGCCACATGCGCTCCGGCGTCGATTTCGACGACCTCCACTTCGCTCGTCGCAGTTACGACCCCCAGATCGCCTACGCCTAGTCCAAGACGGCGAACTCGCTGTTCGCCGTCGAAGCGACCCGTCTCTGGGCGGCTCGCCGTCGCTATCGGCGGGGGACCAGACCGCCAGCGGCAGCGGCTCACCCAGCTCACCGCTCGCGGCGGGCAGCTCGAGGTCTTCGTAGCGGCCGGGCACACCTTCGGCAGTCGTCCGGGCCGGCGCAGCGTAGCCCGGCAGCTCCAGCACCGAGCGCCGGCCGAAGGCCGTCTGCACAGTCAGCGCGTTGCTCGGGTCGGTCAGCCAGCGAGTACCGCCACCCCCGGCCGCGCTCTGCTCCGCGACGAACTGGTACTCGATCCGGGCGAGGTCCGGGCGGTCGACCCGCCGGTCCGCACCTCGCCGACGCGCACCAGCGGCTGCCCGTTCCGGGTGAGGGCCGAGTCACCGCTCAGCCGGACCGAGTCCAACTCCCGCCCGGGGTCGGGCAGTCGAAGCGCGATCCACGTCTGCCCTACCTCGGGTGCGCAGCTCACGACGCGTGTTCCGGCGTCCATGTCCGGCTCGACGGTACCCCGGTGGGTGCGAGCGAGCGCCGGTCAGAACAGCGCGCTCATCAGCGCCCGGCGGGCACGGACCACCCGCTCGTCGTCGGCGCCGACGACCTCGAACAGCTCCAGCAGGTGTTGACGCGCCCGGTTCCGGTCCTCGCCGGCGGTCACGCGGACGGTATCGACCAGCCGGCTGAACGCCTCCTCGACCCGGCCTTCGAGGACGTCGACGTCCGCCACGAGGCTCTGCGCGGCGACGTCCTCCGGCGCCGCGTCGGCGGCACTCCGGGCAGACTCGGCGTCGGCACCGGCAGTCCGGCGCATCAGGTCGACCTGCGCCAGCCCCAGCTTGGCATCGAGGTCGGCGGGGTCCTGCTCGAGGGCGAGCTGGTATGCCGCCCGAGCGCCCTCCAGGTCCCCTCGCTCGATGGCGTCGAATGCCGCACCGTGCAGCGGGGACAGCGCCGGCTCCGGCTCTGGCTCAGGCTCGGTCCCCGGATCGCCGGCGCCGGCGCCCGGTTCGGTTTCGGCGCCCGCCACCCGGCCGGTCACCCCGTTGGACACCGCGAGGGTGAGCAGCTCGTCGACGTACGCCCGCACGTTGGCCTGTGCCTGGACGCCGGCGAACAGGGGCACCGGCTGCCCCTGAAGCAGGCCCATGGTCACCGGCACGGACTGCACCTGGAAGGCACGCATCAGTCCGGGATTGGCGTCGACATCGACGGAAACCAAGCGGAAGCGGCCGGCGTACGAGCGGGCGACCCCCGCCACCAGATCGGCGAAGTCCGCCGATTCCGGCAGACGGGCCGACCACAGCACGACCACCGCCGGAACGGTCATCGACCCGTTGACGACAGCCGAGAACCCGGCGTCAGTGCCCTCGACCACCACGGCGTCGGGGGACGCGCCTTTGGCGCCCGGGCCGCCCCCGGCACTGCCCGCACCCCCAGCCGGCGTGCCGGCCGGCGGGCGCTTCAGCGAGGACAGGTCGACCGCACCTCGAAGGGCGGCAGTGGTGAACGGCTGCGAGCTCATGGCCTCATTGTGGCCGATCGGGCAGGACGCCGTGCACAGTGCCTACCGGCCCGAGCCGGCGACCAGGTGCTCCGACGCGGCGACCAGCTCGGCCCTGTCCTGGCTGCCCTTGGCCGGCACCTGGAAGACCAGGAACTCCAGCGTGGTCAGCCGAGCCGTGGAGGTCACCGCTGTGAGCTTCGGCTCGAACGCGAGCAGTTTGGGCGAAGGAGCCAGCTTCTGCGCCGGCCGGACCGCGAACGCGTCCGTGCGCTCCAGGACGCTGAACACCAGCGCGCCCCCGTCCACCTGGCCGATCGTGAAGGTGGAGCCGGTGACCTGGCGGTGCTGCTGGGTGAAGCTCGCCTGGGCCTTGATCAGGCCGGCCTCCAACGCCGCGTTCTCGTCCAGCTGTGCGGCGAACCGGTCACCGGCGCGGTACGGCGGGTTGGTCACCTTGGTCACCGGGTACGACAGGCCCTTGGCGTACGCGCCGATCAGCGCGCCGATCCCGGTGCTCAAGCCGGCCCCGCTGGGCAGCATCGGGGCGCCGCCCGGTGGTGCCGCGAAGCGATGGATCTTCGCCGACGGCAGCACCGTCGCCGACCAGGCGATCCGGTGAGCCGTCCCGGCGCGCGGCGTACTCAACAGGTACAGCACCGGATAGAGGCTGCCCCTCGGCCTGGCCTCCACGACGATCACGCGGGGGTATCCCTGTCCCGCCGACACCGCGAGCACGGGCGGCGGTGCACCCGAGACTGCCGGCGGGCCTAGTCTCAGCTGCGGGGCGATCCCGGCAACTCCGGCAAGGCTGGCCTCTGCGCGCGCTGCCCGCAGCGCCGTACCGGTGAATGCCGTCTCCCGGGCACTTTCCGTGGCCCGGCCGGTGCCGGCCTGTGACTCGGCTGCCGCGGTGAGCACCTGACCGGCGATACGGCCGGCGTTCTGCTGCCAGGGCGCGGCCGCCTGCGGGACGGTCCCGCCGGCCGGCTCCGATGCGCTCGTGCCTGCAGGCGTGGCGGCGCTGGCCGGCGGGCTGGTTGCGGCGTCGGCGGTTCCCGAACCGGTACCGGGATGGACTGCCGTGCCCGTGACGGTGGTGGCTGTGTCCTGACTGCTGGGGCTGCCGGGGCTGGCGGGACTGCCGGGGCCCGCGGACGTCGTTCGCCCGTCGCCGGACCGGCTGCCGGTGTCGCCGCTCCTCGAACATCCGGCAACCAGGCCGGTAACCGCCGTGAGCGCCGTCAGCCCCACGGCGACAGCGCGCGCAGCGCCCGCGGGCGGAGATCCGCGCTGGCAGCGCCGGTTGCGCCGAGTCCTCGATCGAGTCACCCGCAGATGGTGCCACGGCCGGCGGGGCCACGACGATCGCCGACGCAGACAAGCCTTGGCCTGCGCGGCATCGGGCCTGCGTCGGGTCGGGCCTGGGGCGGGAGGATGGCGACAGAGCCGCGCGGGCATACTGAATCGCCATGAGCACCAGCGAGCTGAGTACCAGCGGGAGTTACGTTGCGGCGGGCCAGGAGTTCACCCGCGACACCGACTACATCCAGACCCGGATCACCCGCGAGGGCCGCGACGGCTACCCCGTGGAGGCCGGTCGCTACCGGCTCGTGGTCGCCCGCGCCTGCCCCTGGGCCCACCGCTCGATCATCGTGCGCCGGCTGCTTGGCCTGGAGGATTCGTTGTCGATGGCCCTTTGCGGTCCGACGCACGACAAGCGCAGCTGGACCTTCGACCTCGACCCCGGCGGCGTGGACCCGGTGCTCGGCACACCCCGGTTGCAGGACGCCTACTTCGCCCGGTTCCCGGGCTACGAGCGCGGTATCACCGTGCCCGCCATCGTCGACGTCACGACCGGCCAGGTCATCACCAACGACTACCCGCAGATGACGCTCGACTTCTCCACGCAGTGGCAGGAGTTCCACCGCGAGGGCGCACCCGAGCTGTATCCCGAGGCGCTGCGACCCGAGATCGACGAGGTGGCGCAGGCCAATTTCACCGACGTCAACAACGGGGTCTACCGGTGCGGTTTCGCCGGGTCGCAGCAGGCCTACGACGCGGCGTACGCGCGGCTGTTCGCCCGGCTCGACTGGCTCTCCGAGCGCTTGGCGACACAGCGCTTTCTCGTCGGGGACACGATCACCGAGGCGGACGTCCGGCTGTTCACAACGCTGGCCCGCTTCGACGCCGTCTACCACGGCCACTTCAAGTGCAACCGGCAGAGGCTCACCGAGATGCCGGTCCTGTGGGCCTACGCCCGCGACCTGTTCCAGACGCCGGGCTTCGGCGACACCACCGACTTCCAGCAGATCAAGGACCACTACTACATCGTCCAGACCGACGTGAATCCCTCGCAGATCGTCCCGAAGGGGCCGGACCTGTCCGGGTGGCTCGAGCCGCACGGCCGCGAGACGATGGGCGGGCGGCCGTTCGGCGTCGGTACACCCCCTGGTCCCGTCGCGGCCGGCGAGGAGGTGCCGCCCGCCCACAGGGCGGCCGCGATGGCCGGATAGACACGCCGCGATCCCTGCGCAGTCCGCACCAACCAGCCGCCCCATCACCCGCCACTCGGCCACCCCATCACCCAGCCGCCCCATCACCCCGAGAACCAGGAGCCCGATGAGCACCACCGACGACCTGCTCGCCAACGCCGAGCGCTATGCCGCCTCGTTCACCCACGGCGACCTTCCCCTGCCACCCGCCAAGCACGTCGCGATCGTCGCCTGCATGGACGCGCGACTCAATCCCTACGGCCTGCTCGGGCTGACCGAGGGCGACGCCCACGTGATCCGCAATGCGGGCGGTGTCATCACGCAGGACGAGCTGCGCTCACTCGCGATCAGCCAGCGGCTCCTCGGCACCACCGAGATCATGCTGATCCACCACACCGACTGCGGAATGCTCACCTTCACCGACGACGCCTTCCGAGCCCAGATACTCGCCGATACCGGTGTCAAGCCGACCTGGGCGCCCGAGGCCTTCGACGACCTGGACACCGACGTCCGGCAGAGCATCGCCCGCATCAAGGCAGAGCCGTCCATCCCGCTGAAGGACTCGGTACGCGGTTTCGTCTACGACGTGACGACAGGTCGGCTGCGCGAGGCCAGCTGAGCCCGGGGTTGGCGCGGCCCGGTTTCGGGCCGCTCCCGCCCGTTTGCGCAAGAAAAGGTGGCTCTACAGCGGTTCGCCCGCGTGTCGTACGACCGCGTTGTGCGCAACGGCCAGCCACCGCCGCCACATCGTGCGCATCGCCCGCACTCCCGGGGCGCCCACCGCCGCCGCGCGCTCATCGCCCGGCCAGCCGCCGCCATATCGTGCGCCTGGCGGGCGGTCAGAGCTCAGAAGCGGGCGGGCTCCCGGTAACCGCCCCATACCTCTCGCAACGCGCCGCAGATCTCGCCCAACGTCGCCTCGACCCGGGCCGCCGCGAGCATCGGGGGGACGAGATTGCCGTCCGAGCTTGCCACGGCCACCATCTCCCGGATGGCCTGCGTCACCGCGTCGTCGTCGCGTCTGGCTTTGCGCCGGGTCAGCGCGGCGACCTGATCCACTTCGACCTCGTGGCTGACGCGCAGGATCTCCAGCGGGTGCGAGACCGACTCGGTATGCACGTTCACGCCGACCACCCGCTTGTCGCCCTTCTCCACCGCGGTCTGGTAGGCGAAGGCCGAGTCCGCGATTTCGGCCATGAACCACCCGTCCTCGATGCCGCGCAGGATGCCGGAGGTCATCGGGCCCACCTCGTGATCGACCTGCCCGGACGGCCCCGCGGACCGGCCCAGCTCCCCCATCCCCCGGATCCGCTCGAAGATCGCCTCGGCGTCGGCTTCGAGCCGGTCGGTGAGCGCCTCGACGTACCAGGAGCCGCCGAGCGGGTCCGTAACGCCGGCTACCCCCGTCTCGTCCATCAGCACCTGCTGGGTGCGCATGGCCACCTCGGCGGACTGCTCCGTCGGGAGCGCGAGCGTCTCGTCCAACGCGTTGGTATGCAGCGAGTTCGTCCCACCGAGCACGGCCGCGAGCGCCTCGACGGCAGTACGCACGACGTTGTTGTACGGCTGCTGAGCGGTCAGGGAGACCCCAGCCGTCTGGGTGTGGAAGCGCAACCACTGGGCCCGCGGGATCGTCGCCCCGTAGACGTCGCGCATCCACCGGGCCCAGATCCGCCGCGCCGCCCGGAACTTGGCGATCTCCTCGAAGAAGTCCAGATGGCTGTCGAAGAAGAACGACAGCCCGGGCGCGAAGACGTCGACGTCGAGACCGCGGGACAACCCCAGCTCGACGTAGCCGAACCCGTCCGCCAGGGTGAACGCCAGTTCTTGCGCCGCCGTCGATCCCGCTTCGCGGATGTGGTAGCCGGACACCGACAACGGCTTGTATGCCGGGATGGTCACCGCGCAGTACTCCATCAGGTCCCCGATCAGCCGCAGGTGCGGCCCGGGGGCGAACAGCCACTCCTTCTGAGCGGTGTACTCCTTGAAGATGTCGGTCTGCAGCGTCCCGTCGAGCACGGCGATGTCGACGCCCTGCCGCTCGGCCGCGACGAGGTACATGCAGAAGATCGGCACCGCCGGCCCGCTGATCGTCATCGACGTGGTGACCTCACCGAGCGGGATGCCGTCGAACAGCACCTCCATATCGGCTGCCGAGTCGATCGCCACCCCGCAGTGGCCGACCTCCCCCAGGCTCATCGGGTCATCGGAGTCCCGGCCCATCAGCGTCGGCATGTCGAACGCGACGGACAGGCCGCCGCCGCCGCGCCGGAGGATCATCCGGTAGCGCTCGTTGGTCTGCTCGGCGTTGCCGAAGCCGGCGAACTGCCGGATCGTCCACGGCCGCCCGCGGTAGCCGGTCGTGTACAGCCCGCGGGTGTAGGGGAACTCCCCCGGCCAACCGATCCGCGCCGGAGCCTCCGCTGCACCGTCCGGGCCGTAGACCGGGTCGACCTCGAGGCCGGACAACGTGGTGAAGTCGGCGTCCCGGACCCGCCCTGCCGCCTGGTCCGCGGCATACCGCGCCTGCCAGCGCGCCCTGCCACCCTGATCGCTCATGAATCCACCGTACAAGCACGGTAGTAGGACGTCCTACCATCTCCGCGACGCCGATCAGTGCTGGCCGATCAGTGCTGGCCGATCAGTGCTGGCCGATCAGTGCTGGCCGATCAGTGCTGGCTGATGCGGGCTGACGGCCGGTCGGTCCTCACTGCTCGGTGAAGTCCCCGTGGTGCACGCGGACCTTGTGCAGCAGAGCAAACAGCTGCTCGTGCTCGCTCTGGGTGAGCATCGTCAGCGCGAAACCGGACGCCACCAGGTCCGTGGTGGCCGCCTCCATCACCTCGCGCCCCGAGTCGGTCAGGGCAGCCAGTGTGCCGCGGCCGTCCGCCGGGTTGGGCGAGCGCTCGACGAAGCCCTGTGCCTCCAATCGCTGGATGATGTTCGTGACGCTCGTCGGGTGCACCATGAGGCGCTGGCCGATCGTTGACATCGGCAGCCAGCCGCTGCGGCTGAAGGCCAGCAGAACCAAGGCCTCGTATCGCGCGAAGGTGAGCCCGTGCCGCCGCACCAGGGCGTCGAAGTCGGCCAGGAGCAGCTGTTGGACACGCATGATCGACGTCGCGGATGCCATCGCGACCGGCTCCGACCGAAGTCCCCAGCGGGCCTGCCAGAGCTCGGCGGCGCGCCGGATCGGGTCGAACGGCAGCGTGGTCGGCCTCGGCACGCGGCTCACCGTAGCGGCGTTTGACGCGCCTACGGTGGGCCCGACCGGGACAGCCGCACCTCGGACGCGCCGAGCGTCTCGTGCATCCGGAGGGAGCCGTCTGCGGCGAACCCGTGTCGGGCGTAGAAGGACCGCGCGCGGGCGTTGCCGGTGAGCACCCACACGACGCAGGCCCGCTGCCCGAGAACGGCCCGGACCAGGTCGTCGGCAGCGCCGGAACCCTGGAGCGCCGGCTCCACGCCCAGCGCGTACAGCTCCCACCCGCCAGCCGCGCCGGCCTCGCGGGCAGGCCCGGCACTGGCGAAGCCGGCCGTGCCCTCCACGCCCACGCCGTCGGCCGTCAGCGCCACGACGACCACGGCTTCGGGCTCGTCGACCTCGACCCTCAGCCGCCAGGTCGGCGGAGCGGCGCTGCCGAGCGCCACCGACCGAACCCTAGGAGCTGGTATCGCGTGCCAGCAGGTCCTCGACCCGCTGCACCTTGGCGGTCAGCTGGCCCTCGAAACCTGGGCGGATGTCGGCCTTGAGGACGAGGGAGACGCGGTCGCCGTAGCCGCCTACGACGTCGCAGGCGGCCTTGACGACGGCCATGCACTCCTCCCACGACCCTTCGAGGGTGGTGAACATGGAATCGGTGCTGTTGGGCAGACCCGACGCGCGAACCACGCGTACGGCGGCGGCGACGGCCTCGCTCACCGAGCCGCTGGGGTCCGCGGAGGAGGGTGCGACGGAGAAGGCGACCAGCATGCCCCCAACGTACCCGCCGAGGCTCAGCCCCTGCGCCGTATCCCGTGGCAGCCCGCAGCATCCCGGCGCTAGCGCCGTGCAGTCCGAGGCAGCGCGAAGGGGCGGAGGTAGCGTGGAGGGCATGCCGGGAAGCAGCGCCGCCGCACAGGCCGATCCGTCGCTCCCACGCAGCGGCAGCCATCGCCCGTTCGCCGCCTTCAACTGGAACCTGCGCTCGTGCGGGCTGCACGGGCACGCGACGTACGCCCCCACCGAGCCGGAACTCGCCTCGCGGCTGTCGGCGTCCACGCCCTCCGGTCCGGCGTGGCGTTGCCTGCGCTGCGGCACCTACGTCGTCGGCAGGCCGCGCGGAAGCGGGCAGGCCGACGAGGCTCCGATCGTGCTCCGCGGCAGGGCATTGCGCGACGCGTTCATCCTGCGCCTGCTGGCAGTGGAGCGGGGGTTGCGCGGGCTGGTGCTGGTCGCGCTCGCCTACGGCGTGTTCACGTTCAACGGCGCCAGGGAGTCCCTCCAGCAGGCCTTCGACTCCTACCTGCCGGCCGCGAAGCCGCTGGCGGACCGGTTCGGCATCAACCTGACCGACGCCGGTCCGGTCCACACCATTGAGCGACTGTTCGCGCTCAACAAGAACACGCTTCTGCTCGTCTCGCTCGGCGTCCTGGCCTACGGCGCATTGGAGCTGACCGAGGCGGTGGGCCTGTGGCTGATGCGGAGGTGGGGAGAGTACGTCGCCGTGGTGGGCACGGCGATCTTCATCCCCCTCGAGGTCTACGAGCTGATCGAGAAGGTCACGTGGTTGCGGGTGGGCGCCCTGCTGCTCAACGTGTTCGCGGTCGCCTACATCCTGTGGACCAAGCGGCTGTTCGGCCTGCGCGGAGGGTACGCGGCGTTCGAGAAGGAGCGCCAGGGCGAATCCCTGCTCGAGATCGAGCAGTCGGCGGTCCGCGGACCAGGCTCAGGCGCCAACGAACGCCAGGCTCAAGTCAGCGCCGCGAGGACCTGATCGGCCGCCCGGTAGGGGTCGGTACGCCCGTCCACGACCTCCGTCGCCAGTGCGTCGAGGGTCGCCCCGCGCGGTAGCTCACCCATTCGCGTCCGCAACGCCCGTATGGCGATCGCCTCGATCTCGTCTCCCGCGCGCCGGATCCTGCGCTGCCGCAGCGCCCCGGTCGAGGTCAGCCAGGCCAGATGCCGGTCGATGTCCACTATCAGCTCGGCGACCCCCGCGTCGCCTGCCTCGACCGCGGTGGCCTTGACCACCGGTGGGCGCCACAGCCCGGCCTCGCTGCGGTCACCCAGGCTGATCATGGCCCGCAGTTCGCGGACCGCAGCATCCGCGCCGTCGCGATCGGCCTTGTTGACGACGAAGACGTCACCGATCTCCAGGATGCCCGCCTTGGCGGCCTGGACCCCGTCGCCCATCCCCGGTGCCAGCAGCACCAGCGTCGTGTCGGCCAGGCCGGCGACCTCGACCTCGCTCTGCCCGACCCCCACCGTCTCGACGAGCACCACGTCGCACCCTGCGGCATCGAGCACCCGCAGCGCCTGCGGGGTGGTCCAGGACAGGCCGCCGAGGTGTCCCCTGCTGGCCATCGAGCGGACGTAGACCTCTGGGTCCAGCCCGTGGTCCTGCATCCGGATCCGGTCACCGAGCAGCGCGCCGCCCGAGAACGGCGACGAGGGGTCGACGGCCAGCACCCCGACCCGCAGCCCGCGACCACGGTAGGCGCCGACCAGGGCCGAGGTGACGGTCGACTTGCCCACGCCCGGGCTCCCGGTGATACCGATAATCCGGGCCCGGCCGGCGTGCGGCACGAGAGCGGCCATCACCTCGCGCAGGGCAGGCGAGGCGTTCTCCACCAGCGAGATCAGCCGGGCGACCGCTCTCGGCTCGCCGGAACGGGCCCGCGCCACCAGCGAGTCGACATCCAGCCGTGTCGCCTGCTGTCTGGAGGGCCGTGACTGCTGTGCTGCCGGCGGGTCAGCCGGCAACGGCACGGTCCGGCACCCGCAGGATTAGGGCGTCGCCCTGACCCCCTCCCCCGCAGAGCGCCGCGACGCCCACGCCCCCGCCCCGGCGTCCGAGCTCCAGGGCAAGGTGCAGCACGAGCCGCGCGCCGGACATGCCGATGGGGTGACCTAGGGCGATGGCGCCGCCGTTGACGTTGACGATCCCCGGGTCGAGCGATAGCTCCTTGATGGAGGCGAGCCCGACGGCGGCGAACGCCTCGTTGATCTCCACCAGGTCCAGGTCGGCGACGGCGAGCCGCTCCTTGGCGCAGGCCGCGGAAATGGCCCGCGAGGGCTGGCTCTGCAGGGTCGAGTCAGGGCCGGCCACCACGCCATGCGCGCCGATCTCCGCGAGCCAGGACAGGCCCATCTCCTGCGCCTTCGCCTTGCTCATCACGACCACGGCCGCCGCTCCGTCCGAGATCGGCGAGGAGGAGCCCGCGGTGATCGTGCCGCCGGGGCGGAAGGCGGGGCGCAGCCGGGACAGGGACTCGACACTCGTGTCGGCTCGGATGCCCTCGTCCTGGGTCACCTCGAGCGGGTCACCCTTGCGCTGCGGGACCTCGACGGGCACCACTTCCTGCTCGAACAGCCCGTCCTTCCAGGCCTGGGCGGCGAGCTGGTGGCTGCGCACGGCGAAGGTGTCCTGCTCCTCGCGGCTGAATCGCGCGGCACGTCCCTGATCGTTCTCCGCGTCGGTCAGAGCGCCCATCGCCTGGTCGGTGAAGGCGTCCCACAGCCCGTCATGGGCCATCGAGTCACGCAGCGCCGCGTCGCCGTAGCGGACACCCTCGCGAACCTGGAGCAGGTGCGGTGCGTTGCTCATCGACTCCTGACCTCCCGCGACGACGATCTCGAACTCCCCTGCCCGGATCAGCTGATCGGCGAGAGCAATCGCGTCGAGGCCGGAGAGGCAGACCTTGTTGACCGTCAGCGAGGGGACCGACATCGGGATGCCGGCCTTGACCGCCGCCTGCCGGGCCGGCATCTGCCCGGCGCCGGCCGTGAGGACCTGGCCCATGATCACGTAGTCGACCTGCTCGGGCCGCACCCCCGCGCGATCCAGGGCGCCGCGGATCGCCACCGCCCCGAGGTCGGCGCCGGAGAGGTCCTTCAAGGACCCGAGCAGCCGGCCCATGGGCGTCCTGGCGCCGGCCACGAGCACCGAGACCGGGCGGGGAGCTGCCCCGTCGGCCGCGGGTCGCGGCGTGGCCGCTGGCTCTGGCTGCGTCATACCGGGCCTCCTTGCCGGGGCGTTGAGATGCCCCAACTCTAAACCGGGCAGCGATCCCGCCAGGACCTACGCTGCTGCCATGCGAGCGCGCGATGAGTGACTGGCCCACGGGGCTCTTCACCGCCATCGACCACGTCGGCGTGGCCGTGCGCGACCTGGACACGGCTATCGCCTTCTACCGCGACACCTTCGCCATGTCCCTGGCCCACGAGGAGGTCAACGCGGAGCAGGGCGTGCGCGAGGCGATCATGGCGGTCGGCGAATCCAGCTCCCGGATCCAGTTGCTGGCCCCCCTCACCCCCGACTCGGCGATCGCGACGTTCCTGGGGCGATCCGGACCGGGGGTGCAGCACATCGCCTACCGAGTCGAGGACGTCGCCGCCGCTTCCCAGACACTGCGGGACCGCGGACTGCGCCTGCTGTACGCCGAGCCCCGGCAGGGCACCCTGGGCAGCCGCATCAACTTCGTGCACCCGAAAGACGCCGGCGGGGTCCTCGTCGAGCTGGTCCAGCGGGTCGAGCCCTCGGTCTGAGCACGGCGTGAGCGGCCGCCGGTGCCGGCCGCCGGTGGCCGCCGGACGGTGCCCGGCAGCCACGCCTGCCGGAAGGCGGTTCGGTGCGATTCCGGTGCTGGCTGGGTAGCGCACCGTAAACTCGACGGTGTGGTCCTCGACGACTGGCGGGAGTGGCGTCGCCACCAGAGAGCTGTCCTGCGCGAGAGCAACCATCTCCTGGCCCGCTCAGCGGTGCAGTCCGTCGAGGGCCCGCCGGCTCCAACCCCCTCGCTGAGGGACTCAGCCGGGCCGGTCGGGCCTAACCCCATCGACCGGATGCTGCGTTCCCGCGGCGCAGAACCGAGCGCACCGAGCGCACCGAGCGCCAGAACCGCTTCGGCATCGGATGAGGCGGAGTCGGAACCCAGTTCACCGGGTCCCGCCGGACCGGACGACCAGGCGGCGCCGGGGAGGAGCGCCTCCGCGCCGACCCGGGGCGGCGCCCATGCCGTCACCGACGTTGATAAGGATGCCGCCAAGGCGACCGGGCGCGCCTTCGGCATGGCAGGCAGCCCGCTCAACCGGCAGTCGCCGTTCTACATCGGCTTCGTCGGTGCGATCGGCGTGCTCGTCGCCTACGCGCTGTGGGGCGCCATCGGCCAGATGGGGGAGGTCTTCACCCTGCTGCTGGTCGCGTTGTTCCTGACCCTCGCGCTCGACCCGATCGTCCAGTTCCTCGTCCGGCGCGGTCTTGCCAGGGGATGGGCGGTGGCGCTGGTGTTCTTCGGGCTGGTCGGTGTTTTCGTCGGAGTGGGCCTGATCGTGTTTCCGCCGGTGGCCGACCAGGGGGGTCAGCTCGCCAGGCTCGCCCCCGGATACTTCAACGACCTGCTCAGAACAGGCTGGGTCAAGGAGCTGGACGCTCACTATCACGTGATCACCAAGTTGCAGACAGAGGTGCAGAGCCGGTTGAGCGACGGCACCTTCCTGACCGGTGTCTTCGGCGGGGTGCTCGGAGCGGGACGCGCCGTGGTGTCGGGCTTCTTCTCGTTCTTCACCGTCTTGGTGCTGACGCTGTACTTCCTCGGCGCGCTGCCGAGCGTCAAGCGCGCCGCGTACGCCATCGTGCCCACCAGCCGCCGCGAGCGCGTCACGTCCCTGTCCGAGGAGATCTTCCGCCGGGTCGGCAGCTATGCCATCGGCCAGGTGGCGATCGCCTCCGTCAACGCGTTGATGAGCTTCATCATGATGAGCATCGTGGGGATCCCCTACCCCGCCGTGCTGGCCGTTGCGGTGGGATTCCTTGGTCTGGTGCCCATGGTCGGTGCCGGGCTGGGGGCTGTGGTGGTGTGCACCGCGGCCGTCTTCGACGAGCCGCACAAGGCCGTGATCGCGCTCATCTACTACGTCGTCTACCAGCAGATCGAGAACTACCTGATCGTCCCCCGCATGATGCAGCGCACGGTCTCGGTCCCCGGCGCCGTGACGATTGTTTCCGCCCTTGCCGGCGGCACCCTGCTCGGCATGCTGGGCGCTTTGCTCGCGATCCCCGTCGCCGCCGGCTTGCTGCTGCTGTACGAAGAGGTCCTCATCCCGCGCCAGCATCACCTCTAGCGGCCGGCCCACCCGAGCCTTCCGTCCGGCCGCCGCCGATGCTGGCACCCGGCGCGTTGCTCAGTGGCCCGTCCCAGGTGGTCGGCAGCTGCCCGAAGCCCGGCCGGACGAACTGGACGATCTCGTCCAGGGCCCGGCGGACATAGCTCTCGCCGACCCACAGGTGCCGGCCGCCCTCGATCGGGGTCACGGTCGCCTGCGGGATGACGGCGAACCGTCGCCGCGCCTCCTCCGGCCGCAGGTAGTCGTCGTGCTCGGGGACCAGGGCGAGGATCGGCGTGCCGGTGTCCGCCCACGCTGCAAGATCCTCCGGCCCCGCGTAGCGCAGCGGCGGGCTGAGCAGCACCACCCCCTCGACGGCCGGGTCCCGGCCGTACATCAGGGCCAGGTCGGTGCCGAAGGACCAGCCGACGAGGTACAGCGGCCCCAGTTCCGGGCGCTCGTGGAACTCGGCGTACTCGATCGCCGCAGCCACGTCGAACCGCTCGTCGCGAGCCTGGTCGAACGACCCGTCGGATGTTCCCCGGGGTGACGAGGTGCCTCGGGTGTTGAAGCGCAGTACGGCGATGCCCGCGAGGGCCGGCAGGCGGTAGGACGCCTTGCGGAACAGGTGGGAGTCCATGAAACCGCCGTGGGTCGGCAGCGGGTGCAGCGTGACGAGCGTGGCCACCGGGTCGCTGTCGGCCGGCAGGGCCAACTCGCCGACCAGCCGAAGCCCATCGGCGGTATGCAGCACGACGTCCTCGCGGCGGGCGGGCAGCACGGTGCTGGCGCGGATCGACCGGTCCGGGTGGGAGCCGGGCTCGCTCGCCGGATCGCGCGGCTCGGTCAACGGCTGGACCCGCGCGGCGTACGGCGTCCCCGCGCCGCCCAGCAGGGGGTATGCCAATGCCGCCGGCTCTCCACCCCGCCGACCCCGTCGGCGGGCCATGCGACGACGTGGGGCGCGCCGGGCGGCACCTCCTGCTGGCACCCCGGGCACCGGTAGGGCCGGGTCGCGTTGCTGCCGTTGACCCGGCGTACGAACCAGTCGCCGTCCGCGTGGGTCTCCCTACGTTCGGTCCCGACGTTTGCGCCGGAGCCGCCAAGACCGCCGGAGCCGGCTGGGGCACCGGAAACACGAGAGCCACCGGAGGCGCGGGAGGGCCGGACCGCTCCCGGACGGCGGCGGTTGACTCGCGGCATACCGGCATTCTGACAGCAGACGACTCGGGCGTTCGAGGCCGGCGAGTCCGCACCCGCACTGCCCGAACCCACCGGGAGCTACCCCCGGCGAAGTAGAGTGCGGCCCGTGCGGCTGGTCATTGCAAGGTGCAGCGTCGACTACGAGGGGCGGCTGCAAGCCCACCTCCCGCCGGCCACCCGGTTGCTGATGGTCAAGGCCGACGGCTCGGTGCTGATCCACAGCGACGGGGGGTCGTACAAGCCGCTCAACTGGATGTCGCCGCCATGCACGATGACCGTGGTCGAGCCCCTTCCCGAGGAATCCGACGAAGGCGTCGAGGCGGTCTGGATCGTGCGGCAGCCGCGGTTGGACGACCGGCTCCGCGTCCGGCTCTTCGAGGTCCTGCACGATTCGGCGCACGAGCTCGGCGCCGACCCCGGACTGGTCAAGGACGGTGTCGAAGCGCACCTGCAGCGGCTGCTGGCCGAGCACATCGTGGCGCTCGGCCGTGGCTTCACGCTCGTCCGCCGGGAATACCCCACGGCCATCGGGCCGGTGGACATCCTCGCCAGGGACGCCACGGGCGCCACGGTGGCGGTCGAAATCAAGCGGCGCGGGGACATCGACGGCGTCGAGCAGCTGACCCGCTACGTCGAGCTCCTGGGCCGAGACCCGCACCTGGCCCCGGTGTCGGGCCTGTTCGCGGCGCAGGAGATCAGGCCGCAGGCGCGCACGCTGGCTCGCGACCGCGGCATCCGGTGCGTGACCCTGGACTACGAGGCGTTGCGAGGGATGGACGACGTGGCCGGGCGGTTGTTCTAGCCTCCACAATGCTCCGATGACCAGGCCGACGCGGATCGCCGTCGCCGCGACGAACGCGCTGGCGGTGCAGGCCGGCCTCGCGCTCGCGAAGTCCGGCGGCAGCGCGGTCGACGCCGCGATCGCCACCATGCTGGTCACCTCGGTCACCGAGCCCGGCGTGATCAGCCCGCTCGGCGGCGCGTTCGTGAACGTCTGGCCTGCGGGCGGGGAGCCGATCCTCATCGACGGCAGTGTCGAGATGCCGGGGCGCGGGCTGCCACGCGAACGTTTCGGAGGAGGTGTGCGAGAGCTCTTCACCGAGTACGCCGGCGGCCTGACGGTCTTCGTCGGTCACGGATCGGCCGCCACGCCAGGGGCTTTCGCTGCAATGGGGCTCGCCCACGAACGGTACGGCCGCGCGCCCTGGGCCGAGGTCGTCGCCCCCGCGGTCGCCGCCGCGCGGGACGGCTATCCCCTGGGCGCGTCGGCGGCGTCGTACCTGGCCGTCACCGGTGACTCGATCTTCGGCTGGGACCAGCAGACACGGGCGGCGATCAGCCGGCCCGACGGCACCATCGCCGCGGCGGGCGACCGGATCACCTCACCCGACCTGGCCGCCAGCATGGAGATCATCGCCGCGGAAGGCCCTTCGTCGATCTACACCGGTGAGCTCGCCGACCGGATGACCAAGGACATGGAGCAGAACGGCGGCCTGGTCACCCGCGACGACCTCGCGCAGTACCGAGCCGTGGAGCGCGAGCCGCTGCGGGTCCGGCTCGGCGAGTGGTCGATGGCCACCAACCCGCCACCGTCCGTCGGCGGACCCGTGCTGACCGCCTTGTTGCGCCTGTGGACCGAGCGGGACCCAGCCGGCGGCTCGCTCGACGACCTGGTCGCCATACAGCGGCGGGTGCTCGATTACCGCCGGTCCCACCTCGACGTGGCCCACGACCTCGGCGCCGCCGGACGCGAGCTCCTCGAGCTGGTCCGTACCGCCGGAGCGCTCGGCTTGCCGACGTCGGCGTCGACGGCGCACGTGTCAGTGACGGACGCCGACGGCGTGGCCTGTGCGATCACTGCCTCTGCCGGATACGGTTCCGGGGCAACGGTGCCCGGCACCGGGTTGATGCTCAACAACTGCCTGGGGGAGCCCGAGCTCAACCGGCTCGGGCTGCACGCACTTCGCCCCGGCACCCGGCTGGCGTCCAACATGGCGCCCACGACCGCCGTGCGCGACGACGGGGCGCGCCTGGCCATCGGGACTCCCGGCGCGGACCGGATCACGACGACGCTGATGCAGGTGCTCGACGGCTTCTGCCTGCGTGGCCTGGACCTGCAGGAGGCGATCGACCGGCGCCGGCTGCACGTGCGGCTGCTCGCCGACGCCTCCTGGCGGGTGGACCACGAGGTCGACCCCGCGCTGGCCGTTGCGGCCACGCGCAGCGGCCTGCCTTCCTACGAGCACCCCCCTGGGCTGTCGCTGTACTTCGGCGGGGTGGGGGCCGCGCTTCTCGGGCCGGACCGGCGGCTTTCGGCCGCCGCCGACCCGCGTCGTGAGGCCGCCATAGGAGCCAGCTGAGCGTTCGCTCTCCGCATCCGGGCCGCCGTTGGCCGAACCGGTGGTGATCCCGCCGGTGCAGACGCTGGCAGGATCGCCTGGTGAACAGCGACCCGGTGGTCGAACTCAGCGACGACGAGCTGCGGCAGCGCGGCAGCGCCAAGTGGGCCGCAGCCCCTCCTGACGTGCTGCCTGCGTGGGTGGCCGAGATGGACTTCGCCCTCAGCGCCGTCATCGCCGGTGCCCTGCACGAAGCCGTCGAACGCGGAGCCGTGGGCTACAGCCCGCCCGACCGGCTGTGCGGCGTGGCCGAGGTCCTGGCTGGCTTCGCCCGGGAGCGGTGGGCGTGGGAGGTCGACCCGGAGCGCGTGGTCCTGGCCACCGACACGATGACGGGGGTCGAGGTGGTCCTGCGGACGCTGTGCGACGAGGCACCCGTCGTCGTCCCGACCCCGGCGTACCCTCCGTTCCTGGGCGTCGTGCCGTTGACCGCGCGCGAGATGATCCCCGTCCCGCTGTCACCCGATGCCGGCACCGCGACGCTCGATCTCGACACCATCGGGACCGCCCTAGCCGCGGGGGCGCGGACGGTCCTGCTCTGCCAGCCGCACAACCCGTGGGGCCGGGTCTTCTCTCGGACCGAGCTGGAGGGTTTGCGGGACGTGGTCGACCACCACGGCGCTCGCGTCCTCAGCGACGAGGTCCACGGCCCGCTGGTGCTGCGTGGCGCGTCCCACCTGCCGTATGCCGCCGTCGACGGCGCCGCCCAGCACACCACGACCCTCACGTCGCCGGCCAAGGGCTGGAACATGCCCGGAGTGAAGTGCGCCCAGATCGTCGTCGGAAACGACGCTGACCGCGAGGCCCTGCGAGCGCTTCCGCTGGTAGCCAACCACGGCCCGTCGCCGTTGGGCGTCGCTGCTGCGCGCGCGGCGTACGAACGCGGTGGGTCGTGGCTGGACGCCGTGGTCGAGCGGCTGTCCGACAACCGTGACAGGTTCGCTGCGCTCGTCGCGGAGCGCCTGCCGGCTGCGCGGCTGCGCCCGGTCGAGGCCACGTATCTCGCCTGGCTCGATGTGCGCGCGTACGGCCACGCGAACCCCGCTCAGGCAGCGCTGAAGCGAGGCCAGGTCCTGGTCAACGACGGTGCGAGCTTCGGTCCGGGCGGTGCCGGGCACGTGCGGGTCAACCTGGCGACGTCTGCGGACCGGGTCGAGCAGACCGTACGCCGCCTGGCCGAGGCGTTCGAGGGCTGAGCTCCTCGAGGTCGAGGTCCCCCGGGTTGGCGCGTGACGACGCGAGCCGCTGAGACGAGGGAGCTAACGCAGCCGGCCGGAGCAGGTCCATGTCGGCGGAGGAACGACACGCGAGCACCCGGTGCAGCCGCGCGGCGTGGAGCAATCGGTCCAGCCGCTCAGATATGTCGAGCAGCACCAGCTGGCGACCGGCCCGCCGCGCCCGGTGGTGGGCACCGACCAGCACTCCGAGCCCCGTCGCGTCCCCGATCTCGGCGGCGGCCACGTCCACCAACAGCTCTCCGGAGCCGCTGTCGATGGCGTCGTGGAGCATCAACCGCACGTCGGCCACGGTGCGCACGTCGAGACGACCGCGGATCCTCACGTGACCCCCCGGCACCGGGTGAGCCGGCGGCGCAAGCGTGGGAACACTCACCAGGCGGGTCCGGGCGGGGATCGGGATCGTCGCATCCACCTCGACGGCCCCCGGGACGACGCTCTCTCTCATGACTGCCCCCCTTGCTGCGCCGCGAACGCCGGGCATTCGCCCGGACACGCGCGATCTCCGGCCAACCGCGACCACGACTGATGCCTCGCTCACTGTGACGCGGGACCGTACCGTCAGGTTGCCTTGCGCATGGTCAGCGTTCGGTAACGGTGTCCGCCGAGATCGGTGCCGGTGACAGCCGAACATCGCAGCCGCTCGCGCCCGAACATCCCACCAGTGGACAACAGGGCCATCTCGGCCCCCTGGGCGAGCGGTCGGCGCCTACTGCCGGGGCAGCGCGCGGCGCAGCGTCGCCACCCGTTCGTGGGCGGCCGATCGCGCAGCCAACGCCTCCTCCAGTGACACCGGCCGGAACCGGGTGCGGGTCCCCGGCGAGCACTGGCCGACCACATCGAGGTCCGCGCTGATCACCGTGGCCACCATCGCGTAGCCCCCACCGGACACGGCATCCCGGTGGAGCACGATCGGCTCGACTCCGCCGGGCACCTGGATCGACCCGATGGGATAGCCGGCGTCCACGATGTTCGACGGGTCGGAGCCGGCGCCGAAGGGCTGCTCGCGTTCCCTCCATTCGAGGGATCCTCCGCTGTAGCGGAAGCCGATCCGGTCGGCCACCGGAGTCAGGTTCCAGGTGGTGTCAAGCAGCGATGCCAGACCGGCCTCGGTCAGCCGGTAGTCGTAGAGCCCGAGCACGACCCGAACGTCCACCTCCCGCGACAGCACGGCGCGCAGCTCCTCGGGAACCACCCGCCCCGGCCGGGGCGCCGAGCCGGACGGCGCCGTCCCGACGGCCAGGTGGTCCCCGGCCTTGAGTACCCGGCCATCCAGACCGCCGAATCCGCCCAGCGCGTACGTCGAGCGACTACCGAGCACCGCCGGGACGTCGATCCCGCCGGACACGGCTGTGTAGACCCGCGCCCCCTGCTGCACGTAGTCGAAGCTCAGCTCGTCGCCCGCCTGCACCGCGACCGACTCCCACGACGGCACGGCATCGCCGTTGACCTTGGCCGGCATCGTCGCCCCGGTGACCGCGATCGTCGCGGGCTCGGTGAACCGGAGTCGCGGACCGAGGTAGGGCGACTCGAGGACGGCTGCGCCGTCGTCGTTGCCGACCAGGAGGTTGGCGGCCAGCGCGGAGTACAGGTCGACCGCCCCCGACGGCGGGATCCCGACGTCGTAGTGGCCGGGGCGCCCCCGGTCCTGGACGCTCGACGCCAGCCCCGGCTCGAGGACCTCAATGGCCATGCAGCACCTCCAGCAGGGTCGCGTTGTAGGCGTCCGGCCCGGCCAGGAACTCGTCCAGGCCGAAGCTGACCGGGCGCTGCAGGTACCGGTAGGTGCCCGCTTCCACCTCGCCCCGGGTCCGCTCGTATTCCTGCTGGTCGATGGGCCGGAACTTGACGATGTCGCCCGGCCGGAAGAAGACCATGAACTCGCTGAAGTCGGCCAGCCGCTGAGCGGGCTCGAAGATCGGCACCGGCGTGACGCCGAACATCTGATAGCCGCCGGCGCCGCGCACCGAGTAAATGCAAGCGAAGCAGCCCCCGTGTCCGATCGTCAGGGCCGGCGTATCGGTGCGGGGACGTAGGTACTTCGGCACCTGCATCTGGCGTTCGCGCGGGACCATTTGGTAGAGGAAGGGTAGGCCGGCGACGAAGCCCACCATCGAGGTGAGCCACGGCGAGCCGGAGTGCCGGTCGATGAACTCCTGTACGGAGCCGAGCCCGTTCTCCGCTGCGGCGAAGTCGAGGTCGTTGCCCTCCTGGCTCTGGTGATGCGTGCGGAAGCGGGCGGCCACCTCGTTGGTGAACGGGTCGTCATACCAGACCGGCACCTCGACGATCCGGGTCTCCAGCGTCAACGAGGGGGCGTCTCCTACCTCGTGCTCCGCCTCGCGTACCTGCGCCTCGACATCGGCCGGAGCGATCACGTCCGGGTCGAAGCGCACCATGAACGACGCGTTCGCCGGGCAGATGTCCACCAAGCCCTCGATCGCCCGGCTCTTCACGAGCTGAGCGATGGCCATGACCGAAAAGTTCGCCTCCAGGCTCATCGCCTCGTCGACCTGGACGACGAGGTGCTCGTCGCCGCCCCAGGAGTAGCGGCTGGGCGTCCGGGTGCTCACGCGGTCCTCCGTGCCTGGTCGGACTCCTCGCTGCGGCCGGCCATCCAGCCTTCGAGGAACGTCGTGTGGTACGTGGCGTCGACGAACTCGGGGATGTCGACGATCCTGCGCAGGAAGCCGGCGGTCGTCGAGACGCCCTCCACCTCTACCTCGTCGAGGGCGCGTCTTGCCCGGGCCAGTGCGGTATGGCGCGTGTCGCCCCACACGATGACCTTGGCGATCAGGGAGTCATAGTAGGGGCTCACCTGCCCCCCACCCTCGAAGCCGGAGTCCACGCGCACGAACGGGCCACCCGGCATACGCACGTGGTCGAGCGTGCCGGGGCTGGGCAGGAAACCGAGGTCCGGGTTCTCGGCGTTGATCCGGAACTCCATCGCGTGACCCCGGTGCTCGACCTCCTGTTGGGAGAACGACAGCGGCTCCCCCGCGGCAACGGTCAACTGCTCTCGAACCAGGTCTCGCCCGACGACCATCTCGGTGACCGGGTGCTCGACCTGGATGCGGGTGTTCATCTCGATGAAGGAGAAGTCCTCGCGCGGGACGTCGTACAGGAACTCGACCGTGCCTGCCCCGGAGTAGCCCACCTCGGCCGCCAGGCGCACCGCAGCAGCCCCCATCTCGTCCCGTACGCGCTGCGGCAGGTGGGGAGCTGTGGCCTCCTCCACGACCTTCTGCCGGCGCCGCTGCAGCGAGCAGTCCCGCTCGCCGAGGTGGACGAAGCGCTCACCATCACCGAAGACCTGGATTTCGACATGCCGCGCCCGCTCGACGAACCGCTCCACGTAGACCTCGCCGCTGCCGAACGCGGCGGCAGCTTCGGCCTGCGCCATCGGCAACCCCTGTCGCAGCTCGTCCGGTGATCCGACGATTCGTATGCCGCGGCCTCCCCCACCCGCTGCCGCCTTGACCGCTACCGGGTAGCCGATCCGTTCGGCGACCTCGAGCGCCTCCTGCACCGTTGCAACGGCACCGTCCGAGCCAGGTACCGTCGGCACACCGGCCCGCGCCGCGGTCGAACGGGCCAGGGCCTTGTCGCCCATCAGGCGGATGGCTTCCGGGGACGGTCCGACGAACGTCATACCGGCACTGCCCACGCGCTCGGCGAAGTCGGCCCGCTCGGAGAGGAAGCCGTATCCCGGATGCACGGCGTCCGCTCCAGCCTCGGCCGCCGCGGCGAGCACCGCGTCCAGGTTGAGGTAGCTGCGCGTCGCCGGCGCCGGCCCGATCACGACATGCGCATCGGCCAGGCGCACGTGCAGGGATTCGACATCGGCCTCGCTGCACACTGCGACCGTTCGGATCCCGAGCTCGCGCGCCGAGCGGATGATGCGGACGGCGATCTCGCCCCGGTTGGCCACCATGAGCGTGTCCACGCCCGGCTCAGCCCTGCTCGATGGTGGCGATCGGGTCGCCAGGACCGAGCACGCCCTCGTTCTCGGCGACGAACGCGGTGACGTGCCCGGCCGCACCGGCCTTGACCTCGGAGAACTGCTTCATGATCTCGACGACGCCGATGGTCTGGTCGGCGCTCACTGCCGCACCGATCTCGACGAAGGGCGGCTGGCCCGGTGCCGGCGCGCGGTAGAAGACGCCAGGAAGCGGGGAACGGACGGTGTGTTCGGCCATGAAGGTGCCTCTCGGTGGCGTGTGGTTCTCGGTCGCTGGGACTGCTTGGCTTTGGGTGCCAATTCGCCGGCGGTTGTTAAGCGCCAGTCGTTCGCGCTGCGGCTGACTCGTCGATCACGGCGCGCACGGCGGCGGCCACGTCAACGGCGCTCGAGGTGTCGGAGTGCACGCAGATCGTCTCGACCCGGACCTGTAACTGCTCCCCGGTGTCGGCGGTGGTGCTGCCGTCGCTCAGCGCCGCGCGTGCGCGCGACGTCGCGAGCTCCGCCGGCGTCGCGTGCGGCCGGCGCGGGATGATCAGGCTGCCGTCGGCGCGATAGCCGAGGTCGACGTAGAACTCGGCGACGAAACCGACGCCCCGGCGCTGGGCGACCCGTTCGTGCGCCGTCCCGGCGATGCCGAAGACGGGGACGGCATACTGCACCGCGGCGTCACAGACGGCGTCCATCAGCTCCTCGTCGCGCGCCACCATGCCGTAGAGCGAACCGTGCGGCTTGATGTGGTGCAGCGCCAGCCCTTCGGCATCCAGAAATGCGCTGAGGGCTCCGACCTGGTACAGGACCAGATCGCGAACCTCCTCCGGGAACAGCTTCATCTCGCGCCGACCGAAGCCGACGGCATCGGGAAGGCCAGGGTGCGCGCCGACGGAGACCCCCGCGGCGGCGGCCTTGACGACCGTCTCGTGTATGCCGACCGGGTCACCGGCGTGGAAGCCGCAGGCGACGTTGGCCGTGTCGATCAGCGGAAGCAGCGCATCGTCGTTGCCGAAAGAGTGGATCCCGAAGGACTCACCCATGTCGGAGTTCAGGCTCACGGCCGGTGTTGGCAACGCCCCTCCTTCGGTACGGCGACTAGCACGGTACTGGCCCTCGGCTCTGCTCGCAGGCCGAGGTCACGGCTGCGGTGACCGCACTGACCGGCCCGCCGGGCGCGACCTGAAAACCGTCCAGGTCCAGCGGCCGGACAGAGCGCACCGCCTGCCACAGCTGGGAAATGGTGTCGGTAACGACGTCGCGGCCGGTGCCCGAACGGACGACCCACGCCCCCGCCGTGCACGACACGCGGGCAGGGTGGCCGCTGCCGGACAGCAGCCCGTTGACAAGCCGGGCCACCTCCCACCGCGACCGACGCGACCCCAGCACCTGCGACCACTGGTCCTGCTCAGCCGGTCGGCTGCACGCTCCGCACACGTCCCCGCCCCCTCACGGCATCACGTCGCCGGAGTTCGGACCGAGCGTCTGCCCGACGTAGAGGTCACCACCCGGCGAGCTCGCGAGCAGAACCGCCGTGGGCGCCACCTCCTCGGGCCGGCCGAATCTGCCGAGTGGCAGCTCGGCCATCTTGTCCCTCTTCCAGTCCGCCGAGATCCCGTCCACCAGTGGTGTCTCGATCGGCCCCGGCGCGATGGCGTTGACGAGCACCCCGTCGCGCGCGACCTCGAGAGCGAGAGACTTGGTCAGGCCGAGGACGCCGGCCTTGGCGGCGCTGTAGTGCGACAGCGACACCCCGCCTTTGATGGCGAGCTGTGAAGCGATGTTGATCACCCGCCCGTGGCCGCGTGCGACCATCCCCGGGACGACGGAACGACACATCAGGAAGACCCCGGTGAGGTCCACGTCGATGGTCTCCCGCCATTGCGGCAGGGACATCTCGGTCAGCGGGGACTGGGTGAGCAGGCCGGCCGAGTTGACCAGGATGTCCACCGCTCCCACCAGCGACTCGGTCTCCGCGACGGCCGCGGCCACTTGCGCCTCGTCCGAGACGTCGGCGCCCACGCCCCCGGCCGCTCCCATCGACCTGGCCGCGGAACTGGCCGCTCCCGCGTCGCGGTCGAGGACGACGACACGCACGCCCTCGGCCACGAACGCGGCAGCGATGGCGTAGCCGATTCCGCTGGCACCGCCGGTCACCAGCGCCGACTGCCCGGCCAGCGACCCGGCCGGCGACCCGGACACGCTCATGCGCGCATCTTGACGATCAGGCCGCCGTCGACGACGAGCTCCTGGCCGGTGACGTAGCGCGCGGCGGGCGAGGTCAGGAAACGGATGACGTCCCCCACCTCCTCGGGCCGGCCGACCCGGCCGAACGGGATGTCCGCGCCGGCTCGCTCGAGCCCCTCGGGACCGAGTGAGTTGACCGCATCGGAGGACTGTGGGGTCTCGATCAGCCCTGGGATGACCGCATTGACGCGGATGCCGCGGGGAGCGAGCTCCACGGCGAGGCTTCGGCACAACCCGAGCACCCCGGCCTTGGCGGTCGCGTAGTGGGCGTGGTCCTCCCACCCGTAGATGCCGCCGGCGATAGAGGACACCGCGACCACCGCCGCGCCCTGGCCGAGGTAAGGCTCGCAGGCCCGGATGGTCCGCATCACGCCGGTCAGGTCGACCGAGAGCATGTCGTCCCAAGCCTGGTCGGTCAGCTCGGCCAGCGGGGCACGCCGCAATATGCCGGCATTGGCCACGACGTAGTCGATCCGGCCGAATCGGGCGTGTACGGCGCCCGCCAGCTGGTCGACCTGCGCGCTGTCGCGGACGTCGACCTCGACCACCAGGCCCTCTCCGCCCGCCGCCTCCACCTGCCGCAGCGTCTCCTGCGGGTCGTGCGGATCGCCCGGGAAGGTGCCGATGCCCACCCGTACGCCGTCGCCGGCGTACCCGACTGCCACGGCCCGACCAATCCCGCTCGCGGCCCCGGTGACGACTGCCACCGGGCGCTCGTTGGGGTGTGGCGGCGTTGCTGGTTGCGTCATGACGCTCCTGGGTGCGACGCGAGCGTCAGTGGACGAGACGGGCGACGGGCTTGGCGAACAGCATCAACGCGCCCGACAGGAAGGTCCCGAGGGCGCCCACCCACAAAGCGGCGGCTCCGGTGCCCCACGCCGCGGCGGCGGCGGTGAACAGGAACCCTCCGATGATGGTGCCCGGCTGGCTCATCGCGCCGATGATGACGGTGCCCGTTCCGCGGCAGTCCGTGGGGTAGCACTCGCCCATGTAGAACAGGATTGCCGCGTAGGGGCCGACCAGGAAGAACAGCCCGATCGCGTAGGTCGCCACGATCATCGCGCTGCTGGTAACCAGCGGCGACAGCATCGCCGCGAACGCCACACCCGAGATCATCCAGCCGATCACGATGGTCCGCTGGCGCCCGATCCGGTCGCCCAGCCAACCGTGGAAGATGTACCCGAAGTAGGCACCCAGGTTGATGATCACCAGCATGTAGAAGGCCGTGCTCAGCTTGACGCCCTTGGCGTTGGCCAGGATCGAGCTGCCGAGAACGCTGAAGATATTGATCCCGAAGAAGTTCACGATCCAGGCGAGCGACAGCACGACGGTGTTGCGGCGCAGGTCAGGCTCCATGATCCGGGCGATGGGGGCACTGGTGGACAGCTCCACCCCGTACTCACCGGCGAGCTGTCTCGCCTCCCCCTCCTTGCCGTCGGCCCGGAGGCGGCGGACCTTCTCCTGCATCTGGTATTGAGGGGTCTCCTTGAGCTTCCTGCCGATGACCACGACGAGGACGAGCGCCGGAAGGGTTGCCACGAGGTACATCCCGCGCCAGCCGATCCGGTCCAGGGCCACCACGGCGAGCGCGCTGGAGAGCAGGAACCCGAGCGGCCACCCGCCCTGGACGATGCCGTACCAGAAGCCTCGGTGCTCCTTCTTCTTCTCGTCCTCGGTGATCGAGAACACCTCGTTGAGGTACGTGGCGTTGACGGACTGCTCCGAGAAGCCGAGGCCACCGAGCGAGCGGACGCCGATCACGGCGGCGGAGCTGATCGCGCCCAGCTTCGCCGGGATGATCGCCGTCAGCAGCGAAGCAACCGCGGTGCCGCCGATGGTCAGCTGCATGCCGCGGCGACGGCCGAGCCGGTCGATGACCGGCCCGACGCCGAACGCCACGATCGCGGTACCGATGGCGATCAGCGTGTTGATCAGGTAGGCGTTGGAGTCGGTCCAGCCGAAGTCCTTCTGCATGGCGGGTAGGAGAGTGCCGAACAGGCCGTAGTCGAACACCGCTACGGTCCATGCGAGCAGCGCCAGGATCATGGCGAGGTTGGTCTCGGCAACGGTGAAGCGCGTGAACCGGCGGGTCTGCCCGGTGGCGCCGTCGGCCGAGAGGTGCCCGACGGGGGACAGCATCTCGTTGTGCTGTTCGAAGCTCATGGTGTTCCTCCGGTGCGTGGGTTGCGGGCGATGAAGTCGTCGGCGATCTGATCGAATGTGGCCCAGCGGATGCCGTCGTGGCCGTTGATGTACTCGATCAGCCGTTCCAGCATGAGCAGGACCTGGGGACGTCCGGAGACGTCCGGGTGGATGGTGAAGGTGAACGCCGCGTCGTCCATCTCGCGGTAGACCCAGTCGAACTGGTCGCGCCACATCTCTTCGAGCTGCCGCGGGTTGACGAAACCGTGGCTGTTCGGGCTGGCCTTGATGAACATCATCGGAGGCAGGTCGTCGAGGTACCAGTTCGCGGGGATCTCGACCAGGTCGGTCTCCGCACCGCGGACCAGCGGCTTCATCCAGTCCTGCGCCTGCGCAGCCGAGTAGTCGATCTTGGTCCAGGTGTCCCCGACGCGGACGCGGTAGGGGGTGAAGTCGTTGTGCATCAGCGAGTGGTCGTACTTGATGCCCCGCTCGAGCAGGAGCTCGTTGGTCACGGGTGAGAACTCCCACCACGGCGCCACGTACCCCGTGGGCCGCCGCCCGGCCTCCTTTTCGATCAGCTCGATGCACTTATCCAGCACCGCAGTCTCCTGGGCCCGGGTCATCGCAATCGGGTTCTCGTGGCTGTACCCGTGCACCCCGACCTCGTGGCCGCCGTCGACGATCTGGCGGAACTGGTCGGGGAACGTCTCGATCGAGTGGCCGGGGACGAACCACGACGTCTGCAGCTGATACTTCTCGAACAGGCGCAGGAGGCGTGGGACACCTACCTCGCCCGCGAACAGGCCGCGCGAGATGTCGTCCGGTGAGTCCTCTCCGCCGTACGAACCCAACCAACCGGCCACGGCGTCGACATCGACGCCGAACGCGCACATGATCTGCTTCGGCAAGGTTTGCTCCTTCTTTCGGGGGCCCGGCGGCGCGGGCCCGGTCAGCGGGACTTCGGTCGGTCTTGGGCGGCTCTCATCCGGTGGCATAGGCGGCGAAGGAGTCGCGTACCGCACCCGGGTCGGCCCCGGGTCCGAGCGTCCCGAGTAGTGCCGCCAGCAGGATGCGGGCCTGCGACGGCCGCAGCACGCCAGTGGGTACGGCGCCGGCCGCCACCAGGTCCGTACCACCGCCGTTGCCGTAGATAGCCGCCACCGGACCGGCACTCACGCGGGTCGACAAGGCGACCACCACGCCCGAGCGGGTGAGGTCGGCGACGGCGTCGCAGATCGTCTCGTTGGCATTGCCCGCGCCGGTCGCCTCCAGGACGACGCCCCGGGCGCCGGCGTCAGCAAAGGCTCGAAGTGCGACCGCGTCGGCGCCGGGGTAACAGGCGGCGATGTCAACCCGGACACCGGTGAAGTCCAGAGCGGCCAGGTCCAGTGGCGGCCACCTGCGTGGCGCCAGATCGAGGTGTACATCCTCACCGCGCACCGAGCCCAGCGGTCCGGTCGAAGGTGCGGTGAAGGTGTCCGAGGCCACCGTGTGCCCCTTACGGGTGCCACGCGCGGCGAATACCGCGCCGCCGAACGCGATGAGGGCGCCGAGATCGCGGCTGGTCGGATGGGCTGCGACGGTCACGGCGTCGGTGAGGTTGCGTGGGCCGTCGCTGTCGGGCGCGTCCGCCGGTCGCTGGGCGCCGGTCAGGACGACCGGCCGCGGGTCGTCGAGGAACAGGTCCAGGAGGTACGCCGTCTCCTCGATCGTGTCCGTGCCGTGGGTGACGACCAGGCCGGTGAGGTCCGCGTCGGACAGATGCTTCCGGGCACGCAGGGTCAGTTCGTGCATCAACTCCAGCGTCATCAGGTATCCGCCGACGCGGAAGACGTCGTCCACCTCGACCTGGACATCGCTGCGGGCGCTCACTGCGTCGACCAGTTCGGCACCGGTGGCGCGGGCGACGGCGCTGCCGGTGTCGTCGGTGCGCGTGGCAATGGTCCCGCCGGTCGCCAGCACCATCACTTTTCGCGGGGCGGACACGCGTGCCTCCTCCCTGGTCACCGGTGCGCTAACGTTTGCGCTAACGTTTGCGCTAATTCAAGGGGACGGGAACAAAACGGTCAAGTCGAAACGTGTTAAATATGTGTTTCGACCGCGAGAGGACGCCGATGTCCCGTGCAGGTGCTGACTTCGACCAGCCGTTCGTCGACGCCGGAGGGCGGCCAACACTGCGCACGGTCGCCGATCTCGCGGGGGTTCACGTCTCGACCGTCTCCCGGGTGCTCAACGGCTCCGCCCACGCGGGAGTGCGGACGGCAGGTCACGACACCGCCCGACGGATCCGGGACATCGCCGAGCGACTGGGCTACACCCCCAACCCCCACGCGACGGGACTGCGAACCAGCCGCAGCCACCTCGTGGGGGTGCTGGTCCCTCGGTTGGTGGACCTGGTTCTCGCCACGGTCTACGAAGGCATCGAGCAGGCGTCTGCGTCGTTCGGCTACTCCACCTTCGTGGCCAACACCGGCGACAACCCCGAGGCACAACGCCAGCGCACCGAGATGATCCTCGCTCGACGCGTGGACGCGATGATCTTCGGCGACGCCTACGTCGATGCCCGGTTCCTGGACGGGATCAATGACCGAGGAGTGCCGTTCGTGCTCGTCTCCCGCCACGCGGGCGACTACCCGTCCGTGACCTGCGACGACTACCGCGGGGGGCAGTTGGCAGCGGAGCACCTGCTCGACCTGGGCCACCGGCGCGTCGCCGTCGTCGCCGGAGAGCCTTACGCCAGCACCGGGATCGACCGCACCGCCGGCTTCGTCGACACGTTCGCCGCTGCCGGGATCGCGGTTCCGGCGTCCCGTATCGCCCACTCGCACTTCGACACGGCGGGGGGTCGCGACGCGATGCAGCGGTTGCTGCGCGGTCGGACCACGCCGACCGCGGTGTTCGTCGTCAACGACTTCGCCGCGATCGGTGCGATGGGGGCGCTGCGCGACGCCGGGCTGCTCGTGGGCACGGATGTCGCCGTTCTGGGCTTCAATGACGTACCGCTCGCCGCAGAGTTGCCCATCGGGCTGTCCACCATCCGGTCGCCGATGCACGAGATGGGAGTCCGCGCCGTCCACCTGCTGATGCGGCGGCTCGCCGGCGAGGACGTGGCCTCCGAGCGCCTGACCCCGACCCTGGTGGCCCGCGCCTCGTCGCTCGGCCCGCTCGGCTGACCCGGCGAAGCGCCAGCCGGTCCGCGAGCCGCTCCAGTCGTGTGACGATCATGTCCATGGTGAACCTCACTCGCGTCTACACCCGCACCGGGGACGACGGGACGACCTCGCTCGGGGACTTCTCCCGCACCACCAAGGACGACCCGAGGCTGGTGGCCTACGCGGACACCGACGAAGCCAACAGCGCCATCGGGGTCGCGGTGGCGGCGGGAACGTTGTCGCCGCAGATCGGCGCCGTCCTGCGCCGGGTGCAGAACGACCTGTTCGATGTCGGCGCCGACCTGTGCACCCCGCTGGCCGCCACCTATGCCCATCCGCCGCTGCGGGTCAAGCAGGTGTGGGTGGACGAGCTCGAAGCCGATTGCGACCGGTTCAACGAGCAGCTCGAGCCACTGCGGTCCTTCATCCTGCCCGGCGGCGATCCCGGCGCGGCGTACCTGCAGGTGGCCCGAACGGTCGTGCGGCGCGCGGAGCGCTCGACCTGGGTAGCGCTCGACCGGTACGGCGACCGGCCGGCCGAACGCTCGGCCAGCGGGGGCGGGGCGCCCGGTGGGGTCAACCCGCTGACGGCGGTCTATCTCAACCGGCTCTCGGACCTGCTGTTCATCCTGGCCCGGGTGGCGGCACGCGAAGTCGGGGGCGATGTGCTGTGGGAGCCGGGCGGCGGACGCGAACAGGCACCGTCCCGGACCGGCGCAACGGCCGATCCGCCCCCCGAGTGAAGGCGCAGCGACGGCCACGGTTGCGCCCAGTTAGCGAGCCAGCTGGCTGGAGGAACCGGTGCTGGGTAAGGCAGCCCGGCTGGGCGCAGGTTAGCGCCGGCTAGGCGACATGTGCGTCGTAGCCCGGTGGCCAGGCTTCGAGCCACGACACCAGCGCGGTGTGCGGCCCGGCGTCCAGGGCGAGCTGGAAGAGCTGCCCCGCACACTCGCAGTCGACCACCAGCGCATGCGGCATGACCGACAGGGACGGTGCGAGCTGGGCTCCGCCACCTCGGTCCTCGTGCTGGGCAGGCGCCAACCGGAGCAGGCTGCGGGGCCATCGACGCCGCGGGCGCATCGAGGGACCGGCGAGGGTGTACCAGTAGAGGCTGTGGGTGCTGTATCTGGCGAGGCCGAGCTGCCAGCGGTGCGAACCGCGCTCGCGCAACCCGCACAACATCAGTGGCTCACCCCCGGCGATGGCACGCCGCCTCACGAAGACGGCCGTCGCGGCCAGCAGCAGCACGATGACGACACCGACGAGCAGCTCAGTGGGCAGCAGCAGCTGGCCCACGGCGGGTCAGGCGTCGATCTGGGAGGCGTCGACCGACTCGGCGACGATGGTGACCGTGTCACGGTCCACGGACAGGAAACCCCCGTCGACCATGGCGACGTGCCGGGTGCCGCCGGAGTCGATGCGGACCTCCCCGCTGACCAGGATGCCGAGCAGCGGGGTGTGCCCGGGAAGGATGCCGAGCTCGCCGTCCATGGTGCGGGCGCTGACCTGGCTGGCCTCACCAGTCCAGACCTTGCGGTCAGCTGCCACGAGTTCGACCTGCAAGGGAGCCACGGGTACCTCCGACGGGACAGTGTTTGGCGAAGTCTAGCCGGGCCCCATCGCCGGAGTGCAACGCCGCATCGAGGGGAGGAGGTCAGGGCCGGCCAGGCGCCGATCCGCCGTAGGTCCGGATCAGCTCGTGTACGACGGTCGTCACGTCCGCGTCCCGGACTGTCCGGGGCACCGGCGGCAAGAGGTCGTCCCAGAGCGCCATCATCGTGCCTCGCAGCTGCTCGAAGCCGACGGGTCGGGCGATGAACCACACGTGGGCGTGGGCACCACCGTCGCCCCACCGCACGACGTGCGCCCGCGCCACCTGCGGCAGGGACTCGATCGCAGCGCTCAGCCGGACGGTGATCATTCCGAGCTCGGCCGCCATGTCGTCCGGCAGCTCCGGCAGGTCGAAGTGGCGGTGCGGCTGCAGCAGCAGAATCAGCGGCGATCCGCTGGGCTCGGGCATGACGATGTGCCATCGCTCGTCCTGCCACACCCTGGCCAAGCCGTCAGACTTCGGAGTGGACCCGCCGCAGGCGCCGCACGGTGTGCCGCTCTCGCCGAACCGGGGCGGTTCCTGGTCGACTGGCGGCAGCAGTGGCCGCGTCCGCAGGCCGTCTCGCTCGAACGGGAAGACGTCCCAGTCGGCGACGTTGCCTACGGGCAGGCGGCCCGCGACGTCGGCTGCGGCCATCGCCCGTGCATACAGCTCGACCGGTGTCTCCGGCATTACCGAGGGCTGCGGCCCGTCAGAGGTTCTTCTCGATCTCGGCGGCCTGCCGCTCGACGTCGTCCAGCCCGCCCGTCATGAAGAAGGCCTGCTCGGGGACGTGGTCGTACTCGCCGTCGGCGATCTTGGTGAACGCCTCGACGCACTCGTCCAGCGGCACGGTCGACCCCTCGATGCCGGTGAACTGCTTGGCGACGTAAGTGTTCTGGCCGAGGAAGCGCTGGATCCGGCGCGCCCGGTTGACCAGGATCTTGTCCTCCTCGGAGAGCTCGTCGATGCCCAGGATGGCGATGATGTCCTGCAACTCCTTGTTGCGCTGCAGGATCTGCTTGGTCCGCACCGCCGTGTCGTAGTGCGCCTGGGAGATGTACCGCGGGTCCAGGATCCGCGACGTCGAGGAAAGCGGGTCGACGGCGGGGTAGATGCCGAGCGAGGCGATGTCGCGCGAGAGCTCGGTGGTCGCGTCGAGGTGGGCGAACGTCGTGGCCGGAGCGGGGTCGGTGTAGTCGTCGGCCGGGACGTAGATCGCCTGCATCGAGGTGATCGAGTGGCCGCGGGTCGAGGTGATCCGCTCCTGGAGGACGCCCATCTCGTCGGCGAGGTTGGGCTGATAACCGACAGCCGACGGCATCCGGCCCAGCAGGGTCGAGACCTCCGAACCCGCCTGGGTGTAGCGGAAGATGTTGTCGATGAACAGCAGGACGTCCTGGTTCTGGACGTCGCGGAAGTACTCGGCCATCGTCAGCGCGGACAGGGCGACGCGCAGGCGGGTGCCGGGGGGCTCGTCCATCTGACCAAAGACGAGCGCGGTCTGACCGAGGACCCCGGCCTCTTCCATCTCCACGATCAGGTCGTTGCCCTCACGGGTGCGCTCGCCGACACCGGCGAACACCGACACTCCACCGTGGTCGCGCGCGACGCGGGCGATCATTTCCTGGATGAGCACCGTCTTGCCGACACCGGCGCCGCCGAACAGGCCGATCTTGCCGCCTTGCACGTAAGGGGTGAGCAGGTCGATCACCTTGATGCCGGTCTGGAACATCTCGGTCTTGGACTCGAGCTGGTCGAACGGCGGCGCCTCGCGGTGGATGCCCCAGCGCTCCTTGACCTCGATTGTCTCGCCCTCCTTGAGGTCGAGCACGTCGCCGGTGGTGTTGAAGACGTGGCCGAGGGTGACGTCGCCGACCGGCACGGTGATCGGGCCGCCGGAATCTTGCACCGCCGAGCCGCGGACCAGTCCGTCGGTCGGCTGGAGCGAGATGGCGCGGATCATGTCGTCGCCGATGTACTGGGCGACCTCGAGGTTCAGCGTCCGCTTCTCGCCGGAGATCTCGACATCGACGCGGAGCAGGTTGTACATCCCGGGCATCGCGTCGCTCGGGAACTCGACGTCGACGACCGGCCCGATGATGCGCGAGACGCGACCGACCCCCCCCTCCTGGGTGGAGTCCTGATAGTTCTTCTCGGCAGTGGCGGTCATGGTGTCTACCTTCTTCGTCCGGTCCTGCGGGTGATCAGATGTGTCCGTGCTCGTACGGCTAGCTGTCTATCGGCGTCGGGTGTCCGGTGGTTTGGGCGGTCCAGGTGAGAGCCGCTATGCCGAGGCGAGCGCGTCGGCGCCCCCGACGATCTCGCTGATCTCCTGGGTGATGTCGGCTTGGCGGGCCTGGTTGGCCAGCCGGGTGTACTTCTTGATCAGCTCCTCCGCATTGTCCGTCGCCGACTTCATCGCCCGCTGGCGCGCAGCGAGCTCCGAGGCGGCGGATTGCAGCAGCGCGTTGAACAGCCGTGACGTGACGTACTGCGGCAGCAACAGATCCAGGACCTGCTCCGGCCCGGGCTCGAACTCGTAAAGCGGCAGGACGTCGTCGGGGTCCGGCTCCTCGTCGACAACCTCCATCGGGAGCAGCCGCATCACGTCGGGCTCCTGGGTCACCATGTTGACGAACCGGGTGTAGACAATGTGCACCTCGTCGTAGCCGCCCTCGGACGCGTCCTTCAGGAAGTCGTCCGTGATCCGGTGGCCGATCTCGCGAGCGACCTCGAACGTGGGCGCCTCGGAGAATCCGTCCCAGGACTCGACAAACGTGCGCCGCCGGAAGTTGTAGAAGGCCGCGGCCTTGCGTCCCACGAGGTAGGGCGCGACCTCCTTGCCCTCCGACCGGAGCTTCTCCGCCAGCCGCTCGCTCTCCTTCAACGCCGCTGAGGAGTAGGCACCGGCGAGGCCACGGTCACTGGTGATGATCACCATGGCCGCATGCGTGACGTCCGGCTTCTCGCTGAGCAGCGGGTGGTCGACGCTGGAGTACGTCGCGACCGCCGTCACCGCGCGGGTGAGCGCATCGGCGTACGGGGTGGACTCGGCAACGCGCTGCCGGGCCTTGACGACGCGCGAGGCAGCGATCAACTCCATCGCCCGGGTGATCTTCTTCGTCGCCTGGACGGACTTGATGCGTTGGCGGTACAGCCGCATCTGTCCAGCCATCTAGGCTGTCCCTCCGTCGAATCCGGCCGGCGCCGCCGGTTGCGCGGCAGCGCCGCTCTCCGGGGTCGAGCCGCTCGCGGCGCTCCCGGATCCGGCAGGTCCACCGACACTGTTGGCTCGCTCGCCGCTGGCACCGTGCGGACTGTCGGACCCGCCCGCCGCAGCAGCGTTGCCGCCAGTGCCGCCAGTGCCGCCGGTGCTGCCCATGCTGCCCGTGCTGCCCATGCTGCCCGTGCTGCCCGTGCTGCCCGTGCTGCCCGTGCTGCCCGTGCTGCCCGTGCTGCCCGTGCTGCCCGTGCTGCCCGTGCTGCCCGTGCTGCCCGTGCTGCCCGTGCTGCCCGTGC
>JAABUS010001069.1_pt1 | contig 63367 bp, 57 predicted proteins | sample 5560161 | NCBI WGS metagenome assembly JAABUS01 (sample SAMN10711885, study PRJNA513376) | rock metagenome | isolation source: Antarctica rocks | place: Antarctica: Victoria Land, Trio Nunatak nord | collected 2016-01-04
CGTCATCAACGCCGTCAGAAACAAACTTATCCTACGCATTTTTGCCTGTGTCAACCAAAACAGGCCCTACGAAAATAATTATACAAAAGCAGTTGCGTAAATCATAGAAATCGACCAAAGGGAGAAACCTTCTTCAAAAAAAATCTTATTAGTTTTAGGTCGATAAAAGAAGCATTATTAGTTTAATGAAGATTTCTCCCTTTGGTCGAAATGACAAAAAGGAGAAATCTCCGAAAATTTTACACTGCATCTGATAAAGATGAAAACGTAAAATCCCGGATTTTCATCGGTGGGATCATCGCGTGCATGTTTGATTCTCCGCTTACCGTGCGTTCCGGTTTGCCCAAAGCTTCTAAATTATTAAGCATGATTACCGGGCTTTCATTAAAGCGGAAGTTTTTGACCGGAAACTTGATTTGTCCGTTTTCAATATAAAAAGTACCATCGCGCGTTAAACCGGTCAGCAATAAAGTCTGCGGGTCAACCGAGCGGATATACCAAAGCCGGGTTACTAAAATCCCTTTTTCGGTACTTTTGATCAGGTCTTCCAGCGAGGCCGTTCCGCCTTCCATCACTACACCATCCGGCGACGGTACTGCTTTTACACCTTTTTTTTGCGCCCAATAGCGCGAATAATACAGGTTTTTGACCACACCTTTATCAATCCAGGCCACTTTTTCCTGCGGCCGGCCGTCGCCGCTCCAGGTGCTGGTTGGTAGTTCCGGGTCCTGCGGATCAGAATAAACCGTTACCCGCTCATCCACCAGTTTTTGTCCGAGTTTTGTTTTTCCTCCGGGAAGGCTGATGAAACTCCGGCCTTCATCAGCAGAACGGCCGTCGAAATTAAAAAACAAATTTTCGAGCAAAACAATGGCTGCAGCGGGTTCCAAAATCACGGTATATTTTCCGGGTTCAATCGCTTTTGCTGCCGATGAACCTGCCGCTTTTTGCGCTGCAACCCGCGTAGCCGCCGCTACATCCAGCTGCGTAACATCGTTATAACCTTTGGAAGCATAGCCGGAACCTTTTCCATCCGGCGTTCTAACGGTTACATTAAAGTTGACGTTGGTAGAAGTATTGTAAGCAAACAAGCCTTTTGAATTCATTATTGCCGAAAAGCCAGCCGAATTTTCATAGAAACCGGCAGCAGTCAGGTTATTGGTTTTGGCAATTTGCAAACTTTGGGCAACAGCATCAGCGCGTTGTTTTGGGTTGATGTTGGCCGTAGATTGAACAAAAGTTTTGGATTCATTATAATTTTGAGGGCCTAAAAAAGGCATAAACTCCGGGTTTTCGGGAGCCAGTTGTGCCAGTTCTTCGGCACGTTGTACTACTTTTTGCAGCGATGCATCATCAAACTCATTGATGGTTGCGGTGCCCAGTTTTTTCCCGAAAGCAGAAGAAACTACCAAACTTTGCTGACTGATGCCGCCGCTGGTAGAAACTGCACTGCGCGCATAACGGATGTTGCCGCCGTCAGACCCGCTTAAATTTACTTCGCATTCATCAGCTTTAGCGTAGCTGAGCACTTTTTTTAACAAAGCCTGGGCTTCTTGTTTATTTAAAATTGGCATGTGATTAGGATTGAGATTGTCTGAATTGGGATTTTTTGGATTTTGATTAGGATTGTCTGAATTGGGATTTTTTGGATTTAGATGATTTTTGGATTGAAATTGTCTGAATTGGGATTTTGGGGATTTTTTGGATTACTAAAAGACAAAAGTTTGCAAGTAAAATCCAAAAATCATCTAAATCCAAAAAATCCAAATGAAAGATGGAAGTTTGCAAGTAAAATCCAAAAATCATCTAAATCCCAAAAATCCAAATCAAATTCTTCGCGCTGTATTTAAAACATTAATCCCGTTAAAACGCGTGGTAGACGAGCCGTGTGAAACGGCACTGCTTTGTGTTGGCTGGCCTTTTCCATCAAAAAAAGTCCCGCCCAAACGGTAATCTCGCTCATCACAAATAGCGGTGCAAGAATTCCAGAATTCCTGCGTGTTGGATTGATAGGCCACATCTTTTAGCATTCCGGCAATTTTACCGTTTTTGATCTCGTAGAAAAGCTGCCCGCTAAATTGGAAATTATACCGCTGCTGATCGATGGAGTAGGAACCATCGCCCACAATATAAATCCCTTTTTCAACAGTTTTAATCATGTCGGTCGGGGTTAACCGTGTTTTTCCGGGTTGAAGTGAAATGTTCGGCATCCGCTGAAATTGTACGTCGCTCCAACTATCCGAATAGCAGCAGCCCTGCGATTCTTTTAAGCCCAAAATATGTGCCTGATCGCGGATGGCCTGGTAATTTACCAAAATCCCGTTCTCAACAATGTTCCATTTTTTGGTGCCTACGCCTTCGTCATCATAACCAACGGCACCCAAAGAACCAACCTGCGTTTTATCTGCAATAATATTGACCAGCTTGCTGCCGTAATTAAATTTTTTGGATTGCCATTTATCCAGTGTCAAAAAACTGGTCCCGGCAAAGTTGGCTTCATAACCCAGCACGCGATCCAGCTCGCTTGGGTGGCCGGTAGATTCATGGATGGTTAAATATAAGTTGGTCGGATCAAGCACCAGATCATATTTTCCGGCTTCTACTGTTTTTGCCTGATGTTTTTGCCCTGCCTGCGTGGCTGCCAGCGCGGCATCTTCCAGCATGTCATAATGGTCTTTATACAAAGTAGTTACGCTATGGATTTTGTCTGATTCCCGCGGCGATAAATATTCATAACCCATCCCGCGCGGCGAACCCAAAGAATCCCTGGTTTCAAATTTGCCGGTTTTGGCATCAATTTTTGTTACGCTAAAAGTTGGCCAGATGCGGTGCACATCCTGATCAATGTATGAACCATCGGTGGAAGCAAAATATTTCTGTTCATTCACCAAAAACAACATGGAGTTCACGTAGCTGGCACCATTTTTTGTAGCCGCCGCATTTACGTTGAGCAGCAGATCGGCTTTTTCCTTGATCGGTACTTCAAAAGCATTTTTTTCGATCGGTGTTTTCCAGCTCACTTCTCCATAACCTTTTTGCGGGGCCAGTTGAACCGGTTCGATCAGCAACCGTGAGTTTTCTTTTGCAATCTGCACCGCCAGTTCGGCAGCTTTGGCAATGCCGTCGTTGTCCAGTTTATCCGTGGCGGCAAAACCCCAGCTTCCGTTGGCAATCACCCGGATGCCCATGCCGTAAGATTCTGTGTTGACTATATTCTGCACTTTATTTTCCCGCGTAATCACGTATTGGTTAAGGTATCGGCCAATGCGCACATTGGTATAAGTGGCACCTTTGGAGCGCGCGGCATTGAGTGCCACATCGGCCATGCGCTTTTTCAGGGCAACATCAACCGGGCTTAAAGCGGTTTCAAGCGGAACAGGTTTGCCAAAAACCGGGATGCTGCCGAGCATAGACGCGCCAACGCCCAGGCCGCTGAGGTAAATAAAATCTCGTCTTTTCAATTGGTTTTAGTTTAGGTCGAAGTTTATATTTTAGGGTTGATTTTTAGTCGATAAAAGAAGCATTTTGTTACTGTAAATTATAAAGATTTTGGTTGTATTTTACTATTTCAAACGGATCATAAAATCTAATTTTAGGTTGATAAAAGAAGCATCAGGATTTGGGTTTATCAGATTTAAAGATTTTTGGATAAACGCCGTAAAGGCAAAATCTAATTTTAGGTCGATAAAAGAAGCATCAGGATTTGGGTTTATCAGATTTAAAGATTTTTGGATAAATAAAAGGCAAAATCCAAAAAATCATCTAAATCCAACAAATCCAAATCAAATCCTTCGTGCCGTATTAATCACATTCACCCCATTAAACCTGGCTGTGGCGCAACCATGCGAAACCGCACTTACCTGTTGCGGCTGGCCTTTTCCGTCAAAAAAAGAACCGCCCAAACGGTAATCCTGCGCATCGCAAACTTGTGTGCACGAATTCCAAAATTCGCGTGTGTTGGATTGATAAGCCGCATCGTTTACCAAACCTGTAATTTTACCGTCTTTAATTTCGTAACAAAGCTGACTGCTGAACTGAAAATTATATCGCTGCTGATCAATAGAATAAGAGTTTCGGCCAAACATGTATAAGCCTTTTTTAATATTTTTGATCATATCCGCAGGTTTTAAGGAAAGTTTCCCGGCTTCGAGAGAAACATTTGGCATCCGCTGAAACTGCACACTGTCCCAACTATCGGCATAACAACAACCCTGAGATTCTTTCAAACCCAAAATATGCGCCTGATCGCGGATGGTTTGGTAATTCACCAAAATACCTTTATCAATCAGTTCCCATTGCTTGGTTTTTACGCCTTCATCATCGTAACCAACTGCGCCCAGCGAACCGGTTTGCAGTTTATCAGCCACAATATTTACCTGCGGACTACCGAAATTAAAGTTTTTAGATTCCCATTTATCCAGCGTTAAAAAACTGGTCCCGGCAAAATTGGCTTCGTAACCCAAAACACGGTCCAGCTCGGTTGGATGCCCAACAGATTCGTGAATGGTGAGGAAAAGGTTGGTCGGATCAAGCACCAGATCATATTTTCCGGGTTCGATGGATTTCGCCAAAAGCTTCTCATCCAGGTTCTTAACCGCCGTTTGTGCATCTTCCAGCATATCGTACCGCTTTTTGTACAGCGTAATTACACCGTGTATTTTTTCTTCTTCCTTCGGGACCAGATATTCGTAACCCATGCCCATCGGCGCGCTCAGCGCGTTTCGGGTTTGAAATTTCCCGGATTTCGGGTCGATTTTCGTCACCGTAAAAGTTGGCCAAATGCGGTGCACATCCTGATCGATGTAAGAACCATCCGTAGAAGCAAAATATTTCTGTTCATTCACCAAAAACAAAGAATTGTTGATAAAATTGGCCCCCGCTTTCAAGGCCGCCGCATTTACGGCAAGCAGCAGATCAGCTTTTTCTTTGATCGGTACTTCAAAAGCATTTTTCTCCATGGGCGTTTTCCAGCTCACTTCGCCATAACCTTTTTGCGGTGCCAATTGAACAGGTTCGGTCAGCAGCCTCGAGTTTTCTTTGGCTATGCTGATGGCCAGCGCAGTGGCTTTGGCAATGCTGTCATTATCCAGTTTATCTGTTGCCGCAAAACCCCAGCAACCGTTGGCAATTACGCGGATGCCCATGCCGTAAGATTCTGTATTGGTGACGTTTTGCACCCGGTTTTCGCGGGTGATGATAGCCTGGCGGAGATAGCGGCCAATCCGTACATCGGCATACGAAGCACCTTTGGAACGGGCAACGTTTAAAGCCACATCGGCCAGCTTTTTCTTGATGGCAGCATCAACCGTAGTATATTCAGCATCCGGCGGAACTGCTTTCCCAAATGCCGAAAAATTAGGTAGGGCGGCGGCACAGAGACCCATTCCGCTGTGGTATATAAAATCTTTACGTTTCAAAATGTGTTAAGCTAACCTTGAGCCTAAATATAGAAAATTTGAGTGGATGTTTTCTTCCTGAGAAAAAAATTTACAGTGTTTTTTTTGTGAGAAATAATGCTTCTTTTATCAATGTTTTTTGGCCGACAAAATGTGTATCCTACAAAACTTAAACACCAAACCACAAGCCACAATGGTAACTATTAGAAAGGTGTAAATCCAGGTGCGTTGGGCTGAATATCGTCCGGAGGCGATCCGAAATGCTTGATTTTTGGTTCTTTTGATCAAGCAAAAGAACGCACAAAAGGAAACATACTTCTTTTACCTACCATTTTTTAAAGATCACAAAAACAGCCAAAACAATCAGCCCGAAACCAACCAAATGGTTCCAGCCCAGTTTTTCGGTTTTGAAAAACAGCAGGGTGAAAATCATGAAAACGGTTAAAGTAACCGCTTCCTGAACGGTTTTAAGCTGAACTAAGTTAAATGGACCGCCATTTTTATCATAACCGCCTTCATTTGCAGGGACCTGAAACATGTATTCAAACAATGCCAAGCCCCAGCTAATCATGATAATGCTAAATAATCCTAAGTTTTTGCCCCAGGAGTATTCCTTGAATTTGAGATGGCCGTACCAGGCAAACGTCATGAAGGTGTTGGAAATAATCAGGAAAATAATGGTTTTTACTCCGCGCATAATTGTAAAGTGTTAGTCAGGATCAGGTGGTTATTTTAGCCTGATAGAAGCGCAAAGTATAAAAACATTCTCCGTTGTAAAAAGTTAAAATCAGGCGTAATATTTACTAATCAATATGATTTTTCAACCCAAATACCGAAGCCTGATTTTGATGCTTCTTTTATCGATACTTTTTTCGTGCAACAGCATTGGGCCGGCCGGCTTGTTCAAAAAAATGTCTCCGCACGAAACCTACGGCAACCGCTTAAAAACCGCTGGTTTACAGCAAACCGCCCTGGGAAGCAGCTGGCTGCAAACAGCTACAGAAAGTTTGGGTAAAGCATTGAAAATCAGCATTCCATATAAAGAAACCGGTTTTTTTGCTGCGGAACGGATCCGGGCAGCTGCGTTTCAGTTTGAAGCCAAAAGAGGCGAGAAACTGTACATCAGCCTCAGCAAAAACCCGGCACAAAATTTTAATGTTTTTGCGGATGTCTGGCTGCAATCCAACTTAAACCGTGTGCTGGCTTCGGCAGATACCACCGGAAAACCTTTAATTGTTGAAGTGAAGCAAACCGGAACTTACCTGCTTCGTTTACAGCCCGAATTGTTGCGCAGCGGCGAATACACGCTGACGATACAATCCGGCCCGGCATTGGCTTTTCCTGTTGCAGCATCTGGTAAACCCAATATTGGTAGTTTTTATGGTGCTGATCGGGATGCCGGAATCCGCAAACATGAAGGCATTGATATTTTCGCCAAAAAAGGGACACCCGCACTGGCTGCCGCCAACGGAATTGCACAGCCCGGCGAAAATAAACTGGGCGGAAAAGTGGTTTTTCTCCATCCGGATGATGCCGATTATACACTTTATTATGCGCACCTGGATTCGCAATTGGTGCACAACGGCCAGCATGTGATGATTGGCGATACGGTTGGTTTGGTGGGCAATACCGGCAATGCGCGGACTACACCTTCGCATTTGCATTTCGGGATTTATACGAGCGAAGGAGCCGTTAACCCGCTGACTTTTGTGGCACCGGTTACTAAAAAAGCAGAACCAATTTTGGCTTCACTAAAAAACCTGAATGCAACCCTGCGGACGGAAAGTAAGAATACAAAGCTTTACGGATCACCATCCGAAAAAAGTATGCTAAAAGAAGCATTGCCGGAAGGGACGGCTTTGCTTGTGGATGCTGCGGTTGGCAATTATTATAAAGTAACCTTACCAAACGGCCAAACCGGTTTTTTAAATAGTAAAACCGTTGACGCAGTGAATAAGCCTTTGCGAAAATTGACGTTGAAAACGCAGCAACCGCTTTATAATCAGCCGGATACGTTATCGCCCAAAAAACTGGTTTTGACAGCCGGAAAACCTGTGAATATCTTGGCCGGTTTTGAAAGTTTTTATCTGGTAGAAGACGGAACGGAAAGGGGTTGGCTGAAGAAGTAGAATTTAGGTAGATAAAAAAAGCATCCGGATCAATTCAATCAACAAGATCGAACCATCCGAATGGTTTATAAAATTAACTGAATGCTTCTTTTATTGACTAAAATCTTTCAAAGGCAGAGAAAAAGAAGTTGCCTTCAATTTGGGCATTTTCATCAGAATCAGAACCGTGAACAGCATTTTTTTCGATGGATTCTGCAAATTCTTTACGGATCGTACCTTCTTCTGCTTGTGCCGGATTGGTTGCACCGATCAGCTTGCGGAAAGAAGCCACGGCATCGTCTTTTTCTAAAATAGCAGCCACAATTGGCCCGGAAGACATGAACCCAACTAAATCTTTATAAAACGGACGCGCAGCATGGACTTCATAAAATTTGCCCGCAAGTGTTGCTGACAGTGAAGTATATTTTAAAGCCACAATTTTGAAACCGGCCTGGGTAATTTTATTTAAAATAGCCCCAATGTGCTGATTAGCAACCGCATCCGGCTTGATCATGGTAAAAGTTTTGTTGGTTTCCATTTTTTATTTTATCAATTTAGGGCAAAAGTAGGTTTTTCGGCAGGAAACCAAAAACCAAGTTTAATTAAAGAACCTGTAATTCATTTATTTATTTAGCTTTGCATTCCGTTTTAAAATAGTAGATGTTGAACCTTGCTGAGCTGAAGGAAATCCTGGCCCAACCTAAAAATATTGTGATCACCACGCACCATAAACCAGATGGTGATGCGCTGGGTTCTTCGTTGGGTTTATGGCATTATCTTAAACAAAAACAGCATCACGTCCGGGTAATTACGCCAACAGATTATCCAAACTTTTTGGCCTGGATGCCCGGAAATCCTGAAGTAATTATTTACACAGAAAAAAAAGAATTATCAGCCCAACTGGTGGCGCAGGCAGATTTGATTTTTTGCCTGGATTTCAATGCGCTTTCACGGATCAATGATTTAGGTGAATTGGTGCAGGTTTCATCTGCCAAAAAGATCATGATCGATCATCATTTGGATCCTGAAAACTTTGATGATTTCCGTCATTGGAACACGCAGGCCTGCTCTGCGGCACAATTGGTTTATGAGTTTATGGCCGAATTTTTAGGTGATAAAAACAGTATTGATGCGGATGTGGCAACTTGTTTGTACACCGGTATTATGACGGACTCGGGCTCGTTCCGTTTCCCAAATACTACTTCGAATGTGCATCGGATTACGGCTGATCTGATTGATTTGGGTGCCGATAATGCTGCCATTCATCAAGCCGTTTATAATCATTCGAGCGAAAACCGTTTGCGTTTTTTAGGTTATTGCCTGAGCAACAAGCTGGAGGTTTTGCATGAATATAATACGGCGTTAATTACCGTTAATCAGGAAGAATTAAAGCAATTTGACAGTACCACCGGCGATACAGAAGGCGTTGTGAATTATGCGCTGTCGATTGATAATATCCGTTTGGCAGCTTTTATTATCGAGCGGACGGATAAAGTGAAACTTTCGCTGCGGTCAACCGGCACTTTCCCGGCGAATGAGATATGCAAAAATTATTTTCATGGCGGCGGCCATCGTAATGCGGCAGGCGGCCAATCCGAAGATACGCTGGAGCAGGTTGTCCATCAATTTAAAAGTTTATTACCCGAATACAAAAATCTTTTAACACAATAAAAATGAAGAAAAACCTGTTTTTTTTAACAGTTGCAGCCTTGGCTTTTGCAAGTTGTAACGGTGGCTTTACAAAAAGCGATAACGGTACGATGTACAAAATTATCAAAGATGCGCCCGGTGAAACCATCAAAACAGGCGACTTTATAAGCGTAAACGTAGTTGCCAAAACAGATAGTGGTAAAGAGCTTGTCAATACTTATGATGTTGGCCGTGCATCGCAATTGCTGGTTGCCAAACCGTTGTACAAAGGCGACTTGTATGCTGCATTGATGAAGTTGAGTGAAGGCGACAGTGCCATCATTAAAATTGACGCTGATACATTGATGAAGGAAAGCAAACAGCCGACAAAACCTCCGGGTTTTTCCGGAAAATACTTTAACTATACCATCAAAATTGAAAAAGTTTTGGCTAAAGGAAAGCTGGACGATAAAGCTTTTCAGGAAAAAATCGGTCAGTATTTTAAAGCAGAAGGGGACAAAGCCAAGGCAGCAGAACCGATCAAAATCAAAAAATACATTGCTGATAAAAATCTGAAACCGATCCAAACCCAATCCGGTTTAAATTATGTGATTACCCAAGCTGGCAGCGGTGATAAACTGGCTGTTGGCGATACCGCTGTGATTGATTATACTGGCAAATTATTAAATAGTAAAGAGACTATTTTTGATACCAGTATTAAGTCTGTTGCAGAAAAAGCCGGTAAGCCATTTTTTGACAAACCACAGTTGCAAATGCACAAGTTTGAACCAATCAGGATTCCGGTTGGCGTAAAAGCAATTATCCCGGGTTGGGACGAAGGTTTGCTTTTATTAAATAAAGGCGAAAAAGCAATTTTCATTATTCCTTCCTCATTGGCTTATGGCGAACAAGGCAATGGCCCGATTGCACCTTTTTCTACGCTGGTTTTCGAAGTAGAACTGAAAAACATCATCCATCCGGACCCAAATGCGCCGAAACCACCGATGCCGCCAATGCAAATGCCACAGGCACCAACTAATCCGGCAGCAAGATAATATATTAAAAACATCCAGCCTCCGCCCACAGCGGGGGCTTTTTTTAACAACATGAAATTTCGCTATCTTATTTCCGGTTTGCTGTTTTCTTTCTGCGGATCAGTACAAGCTCAAAGCCCGATAAAAACTACCGTAAAAGGGGCACGCTACCAAATTGTGGCTGCGCATCCCGGTGACCGCATCAAGCTAAATGATGTCATCACGTTTAATTTGGCCATCAAAACAGAAAAAGATTCGGTGCTGATGAGCAGTTACCAGCGCGGGAAACCGTTCACCGCGCAGGTTCAGGCTTCGCAATCAGTTGATGATCTGATGGATATTTTTCCGCAGTTAGCATTAAAAGATAGTGTACGGATCATGGTCCCTGCTGATTCCCTCTTCAAAAACCGGGAAGACCAGCGGCCGCCTTTTATGGCCAAAGGTGCTTCGGTGGTTTATTTGCTGAAGATTGAAAAAGTCCAATCACTGGATGAGGCCATGGCAGAACGGAAAGCTGCCGAAGCAAAAACCGCCGAAGGAAATGAAAAACTGAAAGCTGAGGAAATGCAGCGCGTTGCAAAATATGTAGCCGCTTTAAAACCGGCTGCAAAAGCTACTGCTTCAGGTTTGTACTATCAGGTTTTAACGCCATCAACCAAACCAAAACCTTTGCCGGGTGATACGTTGCTGGTTAATTATATCGGCCGGACTTTGGACGGGAAAGTTTTCGATACCAACTCTCAGGCCGAAGCACAGAAAGCAGGCGTGCTGCAACCTGGCCGACCATACGAGCCTTTTCAGTTTGTGGTAAAAGCCGGACAGGTAATTCCCGGTTGGGACGAAGGTTTTTTACTGCTAAACCAGGGATCAAAAGCGAGATTGATCATTCCCTCAAAATTAGCTTATGGCGACAGGCAATCCGGGGCAGATATTGCGCCATACAGCCCGCTGGTTTTTGATGTGGAGTTGCTCAGTATCAAGCCTGGCAAACATCCGGTGATTACCAAAAAAACACCGATAAAAAAAGCATCAAGCAAAAAGCCAGTCAAAAAACGTGTTACTGTAAAGAAAAAATAAGCAAAACGTGCCTTCTGTAACCAACAGGAGGCATTTTTTTTAGTTTTGAAACGATGGTACTGACCGATACCCACACGCATTTATATTATGAGGCTGATGAAGCCGCCCGAAACGCGATGATGCAGCGTTGCCTGGATCAGCAGATCACCCGTTTATTTTTGCCGAATGTGGATGCAGCTTCCGTGCCGATGCTGGCAGATTTAGTTCAATCTTATCCGCAAAACTGTTTCCCGATGCTGGGTTTGCATCCTTGCAGCGTTACCAAAAATTGGGAAACAGAATTACAAACGATTAATGAACTTTGGGGCGATCAAAAATATTATGCTATTGGCGAAATCGGTATTGATTTGTATTGGGCGCAGGATTTGCTGGCCGAACAGCAGGCCGCTTTTCGCACACAAATTACCTGGGCAAAAGAAGCAAACCTGCCCATCGTGATCCATTGCCGTGCTGCTTTTAAGGAGGTTTTTTCGATACTGAAAGAAGAACAAGACGAGAAATTGCGTGGTATTTTCCATTGTTTTTCCGGTGATCCGGAGCAGGCCAGTCAGCTGATCCAAATGGGTTTTTTCCTGGGGATTGGCGGCGTAGTGACTTATAAAAATGCCGGTTTGGATAAAGTGGTGCAGCAAATCGACCCAAAACATTTGGTGCTGGAAACTGATGCGCCGTACTTGCCGCCAGTGCCATTTCGCGGAAAACCGAATGAAAGTGCTTATTTAACTTATATTGCACAAAAAATTGCTGACTTGCACCAGCTTCCGGTAGAAACAATAGCCGAAATAACCACACTGAATTCTGAAAAAGTTTTCGGAATTTAGGTGATAATAGTTTTAAAATCAATGCTTTATCCATCCATCGCTTTATTATGACGAATATCCTCATCATCTATACTGGCGGAACCATCGGAATGGTAAACGACCCGGTAACGCAGATGCTCCGCCCTTTTGATTTCAACCAGATTATGCTGAATGTGCCGGAATTGGCCCGGCTCAATTACCGCTTAACGGTGCATTCTTTTGATCCGATCATTGATTCGTCTAACATGAAGCCCGAAATCTGGATAGAAATTGCAACGCTGATCGGAATAAATTACAACGATTACGAAGGTTTTGTGATCCTGCATGGCTCGGATACAATGGCTTTTACCGCTTCGGCATTGAGTTTTATGCTGGAAGGCTTGAGTAAACCGGTCGTGCTGACGGGTTCCCAACTGCCTATCAGTCAGATACGTACCGATGCCAAAGAAAACCTGATTACGGCTTTGGAGATCGCCGCTTCCCAAAAAAACGATAAAGCACTGGTGCCCGAAGTTTGTATTTATTTTGATTCGCAGCTTTTCCGCGGCAACCGTTCGTTCAAATACAATTCGTCAAAATTTGAAGCTTTCCGTTCGCCCAATTATCCGGTTTTGGCCGAAGCCGGTGTGCACCTCAGCTTTAATGAAGCTTTTATTTTGAAGGCAACGGACCAGCCTTTTCAAGTGTACAAAAATATGTATGCCGATATTGCCGTGCTGAAACTGTATCCCGGAATCAGCCAAAAAACCGTTGAAAGCATTTTGAAAGCCGATGCCAAAGCTTTTGTGATGGAAACTTTTGGGGCCGGAAATACAACGACGGACGAGTGGTTTATCAAATCCCTGAAAAAAGTAATTAAAAAAGGCAAAGTGGTCCTGGATATTTCTCAATGCAAAGTCGGCACGGTAGAATTGGGCCGATATGAAACCAGTAAACAGCTGAAAGACATGGGCGTTTTGAGCGGTTACGACATGACTTTTGAATCTGCGGTAACCAAATTGATGTATATTTTGGGCAGATATGATGACCCGGCAGAGATTGCCCGCTTGGTAGAAACCAGTTTGCGCGGGGAAATTACAATCAGTTGAATGCTTCTTTTATCAACCTATTTTTAGGCCGATAAAAGAAGCATTGGATTAAAACCGGAAATCGGTAATATTGTTAAAAAATTTCAAACTTAAATTATAAAAATTATGCGCTGGTTAGGACAAGAAGGAAGTGATAATGTAGAAGATGGGGGATCTGGCGGCGGAGGCCAGAGTTTGGGCATCGGTGGCGGCATTATCGGCATTGTTGGTTTTGTTATTTATCTGTTTACGGGGTATAATCCAACACAATTATTAAATCAGGTAGGAGGCGACCAGCAGCAAACTACTCAAAATACAACAGAACCACTAAGTGCAGAAGATAGCCTAAATGTTAAATTTGCAAGTGTTATCTTAAAACATACAGAAATTACCTGGGGAAAACTTTTTGAAGATATGGGAAAAACTTACGAAGATACTAAGTTAGTCCATTTTAAAAATTCGATTGATGCTTCCGGTTGCGGCTTGGCCAGCTCGGCAACTGGGCCGTTTTATTGTCCGGCTGATCGGAAAGTGTATCTCGATTTTGGTTTTTTTGATGAACTGAGTAACCGTTTCCATGCCGGTGGCGATTTTGCAAAAGCTTATGTAATTGCGCACGAGGTTGGGCATCACGTACAAAATTTGCTTGGGGTTTCTGCCAAGATGGACCAGATGCGGCAGCAAATGAGCGAAACTGATTACAATAAAATGTCTGTAAAGTTGGAGTTGCAGGCTGATTTTTATGCCGGCGTTTGGGCACATTACGAAGCACAAATGAAAAACAGCGATAACCAAAGTGTGATTGAACCAGGCGATATAGAATCTGCTTTGACCGCTGCCAATGCGATTGGTGATGACCGTTTGCAGCAGGAATCAACCGGCCATGTTTCACCGGATTCTTTTACGCATGGAACTTCGGCCCAACGGATGTACTGGTTTAAAAAAGGCTACGAAACCGGCGACATCAAGCAGGGAAATACTTTTGCGGAAGGTGCTTTATAATTTGATACTTTTTCTGCTGTCATTTCCATTAAAAAATAGAAATCTTCTTCAAAGCTTTTGGATTTGTAATATTTGAACAGGGTTTTTCCCTTCGGTTCGAAATAAAAATGCTTCTTTTATCAACCCAAAATCTATAAAAGCTTTGCTTTAAATAAAATTTCTTCTCAAGGTTAAAAAGTATTCTACAGATTTTTTTCTGGCATGGTTGATGTTTTCAATCTATCTTCAATCAATTTCAAAAAATTATCGCTAGTAAATTTATATTACATAAAATTTATGCCTTCAACCCAACCCAAACCAACCAGTAAAGAAAGATATGCCTTAAATCACGAAACTCTCAATGCAGAATTTTACCGGAATGTGCTGAACAGCATGGAAGATTCTGCTGTTCTTACTTTAGATAAAGAGGGTTACATCAACAGCTGGAACGATGGTGCCCAAAACCTGCTGGGTTATACAGCCAATGAAAGTATCGGCCAATATTTCGGTGTGATATTCACAAGTGAGGATTTGAAGGCCGGTGCAGAAAAAGGGGAGATAAAAACAGCATTGCAAAAGGGAAGGGCCGTTGATGAGCGTTACCACGTGCGAAAAGACAAATCGCATTTTTGGGCTATCGGAATGCTTTTTCCATTGCTTGACGAACAGAAAAACCAAATTGGTTTTACAAAAGTGATGCGCAACATCAGTGAAAAAAAACTGGCCGAGGAGCAATTAAACCAGGCTAAATTGTATGCAGAAAGTATTGTGGAAACTGCCCGCGAACCGATGGTTGTTTTAAACGAAGATCTATCTGTTAATACGGCAAATGATGCTTTTTATAAGTTTTTTCAGTTTAAAAAGAAGGAAATATCTGCAAAACCCATTTACGAATTGTTTCAGGAACAACTCAATATTGAGGAGCTGAAAGAGCTGTTGAACAAAATCAATGCAGATAAAAGTGTTGTAAAGGACCATGAGATTACTTATGATTTTAAATTTATCCGCAAACGGACGGTGCTTTTTAACGGCCGTAAAATCCTTCATCCGGCATTGCATGTTAATATGATCCTGCTTTCGATGGAAGATGTGACCGAAAAACGTTCGCTGGAGCAGCAAAAGGACGATTTTATCAGTATTGCCAGCCACGAGATCAGAACGCCGATCACTGTAATTAAAGCATTGGCACAGATGCTGGAAAAGCGTTTGCAAAAGTTCCGTGATGAATCTTTAACCAAATCATTAGGAAAAATCAATGAAAAAACAGACAAACTAATGTCGCTGATTAATTACCTGCTGGATATTACCCAGGTTAAAACGGGCGAATTACAAGTGGTTAAAGCTAACTTTAACGTAGAACAGCTGGTTGCAGAATCTGTTGAGGAAATGCGCATCATTGATACCAGGCATGAGTTTTTACTGAAAGGAAGCTTTAAAGATGCTGTTTTTGCTGATCGTTTCCGGATTTCGCAGGTATTGAACAATTTATTAAACAATTCCGTAAAGTATTCTGCCGAAAATACGCAGATCATTACCAGAATGACAAAAAACCAGATTGGCGATCAGGTTACCATCAGCGTTCAGGATTTTGGAATGGGTATCCCTAAAGAGGAGCAAAATAATATGTTTAAACGTTTTTCCAGAAGCTCTAATTCAAAAAGCAAGAATATTGCCGGCCTGGGCTTAGGTTTACATATTTCCAGGGAAATTATTAAGCAGCATAACGGAAGAATCTGGTTTAAAAGTGGGTCTGATGGTTCTACTTTTTACTTTCGCATTCTGATAAACGAAGGTTAAAATTTATCATTGCAGAATTATAATAAAAATAGCAACTCATAAAAAAAGGATATTTTCCTTGTAGAAAATATCCTTTTTGAAATTGAAATTTGTATTACAATTGGGAAACTGAATCCGATGGGTAAGGATAAGCATTTGATACAGCCATTTCGTCAGCATCATCGGCACTATCAACAATTTTTTTAATTTCACAATTTCCGGTAATTCCGCGATGCAACAAAGCTGCACCAACACCAACTTCTGTCAAAGCCAAAATCGGGCTTGAAAACAAATTGGTAACGCCCTTAAAAAAAATATAAGCCCCTGTTCCTACAGAAATAATACGGTCGGTTTTGCCAACATTTGCATTTGGGTTTTCTGGCAATAACGTGTTTTTTATCGTATCCGTTACTTTTTTAAATTCTTCGTTAATTGGCGTTAACGTTTCTTTTACTGTATCTGTTGCTTTTTTAATGTCGTCAGTAATCATAATAATGGGTTTTTAATAATAATGTTCAGCAAGCATAACAGCAAGATGCTTGCTGGGTTTTAAAAAAAGAAAAAATAGTGGGAAAGTTGTCAGATGTCAGCTTTTAGCAATCAGCCAGGGCACATTTGCTATGTTCGCTTGTTATATAAACTGAAAGCTGATTGCTGACCGCGCCGGGACAAAACCGGTTCATGTAGCAAGGAATAAAAAGTCTGGTAGTCATGGAAAAATTGGCTTAACAGGCAAAGCTAAAAGTTTTGGTTTGATTAGCTGTTCTGCACGGTGGGGATTTTTGGGCGGCGAAAGGCGAAAGGTTGCTATTACTGATTTTAGGTTGATAAAAGAAGTATATTAAGCGGGTTTAATTTGGTTTTTGTCATCCCGGCCGTAGGGAGAGATATTCTTTGAAGCAGTTTTTTGATGCGGTTCTTTTGCTTGATTGAGAAGAACGTATGAGAAGGATTAATATCGCTTTGAAGAAGATCTCTCCCTACGGTCGAGATGACAAAGGCAATACTGTTTTTACCACCTAAAATTTCAACTTGATAACTTTAATAAAACAGCTAATTTCCTCGGCGTTAAGCCAACACCATCAGCAATAACTGATGCTTGCTGATAATACAGTTCCCGTTCACTTAGTTTTTGGGTAATGAACTGCAGCAGTCCTTCGCCGGTTTTATACTGAAGCAACGGCCGTTCGGTTTTGGTATTTTCCATCCTTGCTGCAATGATTCCCGGCGGAACTTGCAAATAAATTACGGTTCCGTGCTCCTTCATCCAATCCAGATTATCAAAAAAAACAGGTAAACCGCCGCCCGTAGAAACGATGGCATTTTCGGGATAAACCGTACTTTTCATTAATTCCGATTCTTTCAAACGGAAATTTTCTTCTCCAAAAGCAGTAAAATAATTGCTGATAGAACCGTTTTCACGTTCAAAAATTTCATCCAGGTCCACAAAATCAAATTTTAAAAAATTAGCCAGTTTGCGGCCGTGTGTAGTTTTGCCACATCCCATAAAACCGATTAAAAATATCAGGCTCATGTATTTTTTATTTTTTTAAAGATGAAAAAAGTACCAATTAAAATCAGGGTTTCAGCTACAACAGCTGGCAGAAAAAAGATGCCCCACATTGGTGTTTCCGGCTGCGGCCAGTAAAACCAGGCGAGTAAAGTCAGCAGGTACGAAATCACCAAAGAAACAACCAGGATATAAAAAACTTTTCTTCGCGGAAACCTTTTTCGCAGCAAAATCCATTGTAATAAGCGGCCCAGCCAAACGGTGCAAACGCCCATCAGCAGCAAAAGCAACAGCATCTGGAAAAAATAAATCTGGCTGGGTGCATCCATGCGGCGGGTTGCTTTTGTGCAAAAGTGTTGAATTTTACGGAGAAAATGAACCCGTGTTTTACGCTTGGGGCATCAGGCGGCTAAAGCTATTGTAACTTCTTTAATTCAAAACCTTTATTGCGGTAAATGTTAGCATATAATTTGTAATTTGATCGCGTTTTAAAATCAGCTTTAAATTTTTTATAAATGATATTAAAAAACGAAAGGTTGAGAAATGCTTCTTTTAGCAGTAAAAAAATATTGTCGAAATCATTTTAAAGCGTCAATAAAAATGCTGTTTTTTATGCGATAAAAGAAGTATGGCTTTAACCATCAAAACCTAAACAAACAAAATCATGAAAACATTTTTTTTAAATCTTTCCCTGATTGTTATTTCAACCAGTTTTGCTTCCGCCCAAAACCAACTGACGAAAACTGAAAAGCGGCAAGGCTGGGTTTTGCTGTTCGACGGCAAAAATACGGACGGCTGGCATTCTTATCTCAAGCAAAAAACAGAACCAGCGTGGACGGCAAAAGACGGTGCGCTAACGCTCGGCCCGAAAGCGGAAGGACAAGGTGATTTGCTGACGAACAAGGAATATGAAAACTTTGAGCTGGCTTTGGAATGGAAAATTTCTCCAGAAGGCAACAGCGGGATAATTTTCGGTGTACACGAAGATCCGGAGTTTAGGGCTACTTACGATACCGGGATTGAGATGCAGGTTTTGGATAACAAAGGTGCGGAAGACAATAAAAAAGCGACGCATCTGGCTGGTTCTCTGTATGATATGAAAGCACCAACTAAAGATGTGGCAAAACCTGCAGGCGAGTGGAACATGGTAAAATTGCGCAAGGACAAAGGCCATTTAACCTTTTTTCTGAACGGTACAAAAATCATGGAAACCCAAATGGACAGCCCGGAATGGGAAACTTTGATCAACAATAGCAAGTTCAAGACCTGGAAAAACTTTGCCAAATATCCAAAAGGCCATATTGCTTTGCAGGATCATGGACATGAAGTTGCTTACCGGGATATTAAAATTAAAGAGCTTTAGTAGGTAGGTTTTAGTTAATAGTTCATGGCTGATAGCTGATTGCTGAAAGCCAATAGCTTTAAAAATATGAATGATTTTCAAATAAAAAAATCCGGTACAACTTATGATGCGGTTGTGGTTGGCTCCGGTGCGGGCGGCGGTATGGCTGGTTATGTGCTGGCACATGCCGGTTTAAAAGTGCTGATGCTGGAAGCCGGCCCGTTTTTCGATCCGCAAAAGGATTCACATCAGCTTAAATTCCCTTACGAATCTCCGCGGCGAGGTGCCAGCACGGTGCGTCCGTTTGGTGATTTTGATGCTGCTTTTGGCGGCTGGGAAATAGATGGCGAACCTTATACCACAAAGGACAATACAGAATTCAACTGGTTTCGTTCGCGGATGCTGGGCGGCCGTACCAATCACTGGGGGCGGATTTCGCTGCGGATGGGGCCGAATGATTTTAAAAGCCATCACATCGATGGGTTGACGGATGATTGGCCGATTACGTATGACGAAGTGAAGCCGTTTTATGATAAAGTTGACCGCCTGATTGGTGTTTATGGTACAAAAGAAGGTTTAGAAAATGAACCTGACGGTATTTTTCTACCTCCGCCAAAACCTCGTTTAAATGAACTTTTCATTAAAAAAGGTGCAGAAAAAGCAGGTGTAAAAGTTATTCCGGGCCGTGGTTCTGTGCTGACGGAGGCTTTGCCGGGAAATAAAGACCGTGGTGTTTGCTTTTATTGCGGACAGTGCGGCCGGAGTTGTAAGGTTTATGCTGATTTTTCGGCTTCGTCCTGTTTGGTAATCCCGGCCATCAAAACCGGAAATTTAAAAGTGATTACCAACGCGATGGTGCGGGAAGTGCTGACGGGGAAAGATGGTTTGGCAACCGGCGTTTCTTACGTTGATAAAAATGATTTGCAGGAATATCAGGTGAATGCAAAAATTGTAATTGTGGGTGCCAGTGCCGGAGAATCAGCGCGTTTGCTGCTCAATTCCCGGTCTGCCAGTCATCCGAACGGTTTGGCAAACAACAGCGGCGTAGTTGGAAAATACATTCACGATTCTACCGGGGCAAGTTTAGGCGGATTTTTGCCACAATTGCTTGACCGTAAACGCTATAACGAAGATGGCGTGGGCAGTGTGCACATTTATACGCCCTGGTGGCTGGATAATAAAAAGCTGGATTTTCCGCGTGGTTATCATATTGAATATGGTGGCGGGCTGCACATGCCATCGTATGGTTTTGCAAATGGCATCCAGGGTTTGAACGGGTTGGTGCCGGGCCGCGATGGGAAAATGAAAGAAGCCGGTGGTTTTGGTGCTTCGCTGAAAGATGATTACCGCCGTTTTTTCGGAACTCAGGTTGGCATGGCTGGCCGTGGAACCGCGATTGCCAGAGTGGATAATTATTGTGAAATTGATCCGGGTGTGGTAGATAAATTTGGTATCCCGGTGTTACGTTTTCATTATAAATGGACAAGTGATGAAATTAACCAGGCCAAACACATGCAGGAAACATTTAAGTCGATTATGCACGAAATGGGGGCGATCATCACTTCAAAAGAACAGGGGCCGGAAACCAATTATGGTTTGGAAACCCCCGGAAAGATCATCCATGAAGTTGGAACGGTAAGAATGGGTGATGATCCGAAGAAATCAGCCTTAAATAAATGGTGCCAGGCACATGATTGTAACAATCTTTTTGTGGTAGATGCCGCGCCGTTTGTGCAGCAGGGCGATAAAAATGCCACCTGGACAATCCTGGCTTTGTCTATGCGTACCAGCGAATACATCCTGGCCCAAAGAAAAAAATTAAATGTTTAATGCTTCTTTTATCGATATAAAATGAACAGACGTGATTCGTTAAAAGCAATCGGACTGACTACGCTTTCTACTGCTTTATTGCTGGATGCCTGCAAAACCTCGCCAGACAAAAACGCCGAAACTGCAGCGGCAACTACTCCCGGAGATGTGGCCGGGCGTGAACCTTTTGAATTGGAACGCGACAAAAAACTGCACGCTGAAACGTTTTTTACCAAACCGGAAATGGCCACGATAACTGTTTTGGCAGATATTATCATCCCGAAAGACGAACATTCCGGGAGTGCATCTGATGCTGGTGTGCCGGAATTTATAGAGTTTATTGTAAAGGATATCCCAGAGCATAAAACCCCGATGCGTGGTGGTTTGCGCTGGCTGGATGTGCAATGTTTAGACCGATATAACCATGCTTTTGTAGATTGTACTAAAGATCAGCAGATTGAAATGGTTACGGCAATCGCTTATCCGCTGAAAGCAAAACCGGAGATGCAGCAAGGCGTAAACTTTTTTAACCGGATGCGTGACCTAACTTCCAGTGGATTTTTCACCAGTAAAATCGGTATTAAAGATATTGGCTACGTCGGTAATCAGCCAAACCAGTGGACTGGTGTGCCCGAAGATGTGCTGAAACAATATGGCATGGAAGATGTGAAGGTGTGAGGAGTAGCTTTCAGCAATCAGCTTTAGATGATACTTCTTTTATCGATATATTTTTAGTATTTACTGAAAGCTTATTGCTGAGTGCTATCCGCTCACTGCAACTTCACCCGCGGATCTATCCAAACATAAAGGAAATCAACCAGTAAATTAATCATTACAAAGATGAACGCGATGAACAAAATCGCACCTATAATTATCGGAAAATCCGAAGTTTCCAGCGCATCAACAGTAGTTTTGCCCAAACCATTGTAACCAAAAATATATTCCACAAAAAAAGAACCGGCCAGCAGCGAGGCGAACCAGGTTGCAATAGCGGTAACTACCGGGTTCAACGCGTTTTTTAAAGCGTGTTTATAGATGATGCTGTTTTTATCCAACCCTTTTGCTTTTGCCGTCCGGATATAATCCTGGCCTAAAACATCCAGCATAGAATTTCTTGTAAGCTGTACGATCAAAGCCAACGGACGTAAACCCAACGTTATCATGGGTAAAATCAGGTTTTTCCAAATGATGACTTCGCCTTTAAACGGATCATAACCGGTTAAACTGCCCGACATATTCAGTCCGGTATATTTACTCAGCACAAAACCAAAAACCCAGGCGATAATAATCCCGGCAAAAAAAGAAGGCGCAGAAATACCGATGATCGAAAAACTGATGGCGAGTTTATCAATCCAGGTATTTTGGTGGACAGCTGCCAGCACGCCCAAAAATATACCGATAAAAGAAGCAAAGATCATGGCTGTTACCGCCAAAATTAATGTGTTTGGGATAACGGCCAGCAATGTATCTGCCACGTCTTTCCGGGTTTGATAGGATCGGCGCAAGTAAGGCCATTTTAAGGCTAAAACATTATTTTTACCGAGGCTGAACAGCTTTACATAACCATATTTCTGCTGTTCTTCTTTGGTATTTTGATGAAAACCGATTGGTGAAAGATCATTCAAATAATAAGCAAACTGAACGGAGATAGGTTTATCCAAGCCAAATTCTTTGCGTACTGCTTCCAATGATTGCACATCCGCACGCTGCCCTTGCGTCATCCGCGCAGGATCAGCAGGCAAAATGTTAAATAAAAAAAATACAACCACAACTACGCCAAACATAACTGCAAAACCGTACAATAATTTGCGTAGGATATAGCTGATCATTTGTTTAAAACTTCTTGAATTTTAGTTTTAAACCAATTGGTTTTAGCGAGATTGTCTTTGTTTAAATTTTGTCTTTCAGGAATTTGCTTTCCAAAATCTTTAGCCGGAAAAGCTTTATAAAAAGTTTCAAAATCTACACTTTCAATCATTTCCAAAACACGTTGATCATTAAACCGGAAATCTTTCAACTTCTTTTCATTTTCTTTTTCCCTGTAAAATGGATAACCATCTCTCGCCCTTGGAAACCGAATTAATATTTGAGATTTGATTGATTCTTTCTCTTTAACTATCGCTTTTAAATAATCGCTTTTGTTAAAATCTTTGCCAACATTATTGTAATATTCTTCTAAATTTTCCGGGTGATAAAAGTAGTTTTCAATTGAATAATAATTCAGGATATAAAGGTTTGGATAAACTTGTAATAAATCAATCCTTTCTTCATCGGTTAAATAATCACGATCAATCAATCCTGCATATACCGAACTGTTTTTAACCTTGAAAAAAACATCTGCTTTGTCTTTTCCAACAAAAAAAATCGTATTATTTAAGTTGAGGTTGTTGTAACGGGAAGTATCCGTATTTTCTGAAAATACAATCCTTTTACCTTCAAAAACTTTTGACAAAAACTCTTTGCTAACCGCGATTTCAAAAACATCAAAATTCTTTTTAGGTGAAGGTGTAATCACTTGCGGAACATCAAAATTCAAATTATCAAAGTCAATAATAGCTGCATGTTCTGCTTCATTTGCATATTCTATAAATCCAAGTGAATGGCTTGCTGTCCATAATTGACAATTCTCCGGAATCCAATTTTCAGTAATTTCTTTTAATAGATTTTTTTGAAGTTGTGTGTTTAGATGTAGATCGATCTCATCTAAAAAGTAAACGGTATCTTGGAAGTATTCTGTTCTGGTAAGAAGATTTAGTAAGATGTTGAATATTTCTTTTTCTCCACTGCTTAGATAGTCGTAGGGAATTTGAGAAGTTCCTTTTTCAAAAAGAATCTCAGCAGTATTGCCTTCTAAAGGCGGTTTAATTGAAATTAATTTAATTTTGGTGTTCTCTTCTGTTCCAAATATATTTCTAAATGAATTATTAATTGGATTGATGTAGCTTTCAATAATTGCTCCTGTGGAAACATTTCCTTTAAAAACATCTGCTAAAATTGAAGCTGCTACTTTCTCAATATCATTTTCAAAACGATTATCGCGATCAATGAACATTCTCGGTCTATCATCATCTTCCACGAATGAAATACCTTTTTGTGAGCCTAGACTTGTTTTGGTTAATAATGGGACTTGTCTTAGACTACTTCTTCCATAAAAATCGCTTTTATTGATTTTGTTCATCAAGTTGGGTGACGCTAGCTTTTTTGCTATTGTCAAGCCTGTAATATCATCAGTGATGGGAATAGTTGCCTTTATACTAAAGTTATCTTCCTTTTTTTTTCTATAATAAAAATTATCTGGATGCCAACCACCGAATTTACTTTGTGCATTAAAATTTTCAAACGCATCAAAAACAGAAGATTTTCCGGAACCATTTGCTCCAATCAACAAAACCAATTTTGCAGGTTCAACTAATGAAGTTAAATCAATAGTCAAATCATCAAAACGTTTAAAGTTCTTCAATTCAAGTTTCGTAATCTTCATAATTTAAAACTACTGTTTCCCAATATATTTATCCACCAACTCATCATATTTTGGCAAATTATGAAAATGCCACTTGCCCACAACCGTTCCGTTTTTCATCAATAAAACGCCCGGATTTGCGCGGACTATCGTTTTCAGCGGAACACCATCGGCATAAAAAATTTCCATAAACAGTTTGTGTTTCTTGCTGAAAGCTTCTGCATCTTGCGCGGAATTAGAAGTGAGCAAAACGGTGCGGACGTTAAAGTTTTGGGTGAGGTTTAAAGATAAAGCGTTGATTTTATTGATCGCATCGCCATTGGTTTCGTTCAAATTATAAGCAACCACAATCATGTTGTAAAACGGGTTACTGAGCAGTTCTTTAGTGTAATCGTTGCCTTGCGCATCCGAAATATTTAAATCTTTGATCTTTGCCTCAAAACCTTTTTTGATTAAAACGCTGGTTGGTTCGCCCACAATTTCCCAGTTGTTATCTTTCCAAATTCCTGATTTTAGGTATTCTTTATTGGTGATGCTTCTTTTATCGCCTGTTTTTTTGTTGTGCAGGTTGTAGGTAATTTCGTGTTCATCCGGCACGGCGTTCTCCGGGATTTTCATTTCCTCCGGCAGGTTTGCGCCAACTTTATAAGGCAGAAAATCAATCACCGGCAAAAAATTATACGTATAAATGCCCACGCCAAACGAAAAAATAGTTGCTAAAAGAAGCATCGCGTTTTCTGTTTTTTTGCCGAACAAAGGTTGGATGAGGTTTCGGTTGAGGAAGATAAAAACAATGAGCAAAAGCAAAACCAAATCTTTGCTAAACGATTGCCAAGGCGTAAGCGGAATGGCATCACCAAAACAACCGCAACTTTGCACTACTTTAAATGCCGCCGAATAAAAGGTGAGGAAAGTGAAGAAAATGATGAGCAAAAGTAAGCCCCAGGCCACTTGCTTACCACGCGCGCCGATGAGCAAGGCAAAGCCAAAAAGCATTTCCAGCGCACATAAAAAAATAGCCAATGAAAGTGCCAGTCCGTTTAGAAAAGTGAGATGGAAAACTTCAAAATATTCCTCCAGTTTGTAGGAAAACCCAAGCGGATCATTGGCTTTGATCAACCCGGAAAAAATAAACAGTAAGCCTACGGCAATACGGCAAAACCAAACCAAGTTTTTTTTCATTTCAAGTCCAATTTTATCAGGGCAAAAACAGCATAGTTCAGCATGTCCTGGTAGTTGGCTTCTACGCCCTCGGAAGCCAGCGTTTTGCCTGCATTATCTTCAATTTGTTTTACGCGCAGTAGTTTCATCAAAATCAAATCCGTGAGCGAGCTGATGCGCATTTCGCGCCATGCTTCGCCATAATCGTGGTTTTTGGCCAGCATCAGTTCGTAAGTTTCTTTAATTTTTTGATCGTAAAAAGAGCTTGAATCTTCCACGCTTATTTCCATTGGAGAAGTTGGCTTCAGCTCAAGTTGCAAAAGGCCAATTACACAATAATTTACAATGCCAATGTATTCTCCCAAAATCCCGTCGCCAACTTTGTTGATGCCGGTTTCTTCCAACGTCCTGATCCTTTGTGCTTTAATAAAAATTTGGTCGGTAATGGATGCTGGCCGGAGGATGCGCCATGCCGTGCCGTAATCTTTTGTTTTTTTGATAAAAAGGGTTTTGCAAATGCTGATTACGGCTTGATATTCGGCTTCGGTTTGGTTCAAGGTAGGGGAATTCAATTTTTGTGTGATATTTGTTTCGCAGGTTTTATTTGTTAAAAATCCTGTTTTTAAGATGGCTAAAGATACGTTTTTTCAGAAAAAGGTTACGCTGAATGCAGGCGGCAAATTGATTGATTTGAGCACGCCAAAAGTGATGGGTATCATCAACGTTACGCCCGATTCTTTTTTTGCCGGAAGCCGGAAAACTAATGTAAGCGATGCTGTTTTTATGGCAGAAAAAATGTTGAATGACGGCGCAGATCTCCTGGATATTGGCGCATATTCTTCGCGGCCGGGCGCAACAGACATTTCTCCGCAGGAAGAAACTGACCGCTTATTACCTGTGATTGAGGTGATTGTAAAACGGTTTCCGGAAGCCGTTTTATCGGTAGATACATTTCGGGCTTCGGTTGCAGAAGTTGCGGTTAATGCTGGTGCACAAATTATTAATGATATTTCTGGCGGAGATTTAGATGCGCAAATGTTTAAAACTGTGGCCAAATTACAAGTCCCTTACATTTTAATGCACATGAAAGGAACACCGCAAAATATGCAGGAAAAAGCGCAATACGAAGATGTTTTTGCAGAGGTGTTTGATTATTTTGCGGAAAAGGTTTACCGCTTGAAGCAATTGCATGTACACGATGTGGTCCTCGATCCGGGTTTTGGTTTTGCCAAAACCCGCGAACAAAGTTTTGAATTGTTGCAGCAAATGCAGGGTTTTGATCTGCTGGACCTTCCACTTCTTGTCGGCATTTCCCGCAAAGGAATGATCTATAAAACTTTAAACGGAACAGCAGAAACGGCACTAAACGGAACTACGGTTTTAAATACAATTGCGTTGATGAACGGCGCTTCAGTTTTAAGGGTGCATGATGTGAAGGAAGCGGTGGAAGCTGTGGAGTTGTTTATGGCTTATCAGGGTGAGAAACCTGAATTTATAATTTGAGATTTTATGTAAAAAATTTGTTTTCAAATTACTAATTATTTAGTTTAGTAGAAGAAACCGATTATGAATCTTCTGTTAAATCAACCGATTATGAAAAATTTTTTCAGCTTAAAGCCATCTGCAACAATGCTTCTTTTATGCCTGTTTTTTTGGAAGGCAAACGCACAAACTAAATTTAGTAAAACGCCGGAGCAAATGGCGAAAATTAAATTATTAGCAGCAAAAGTTGAAGCTAAGCCATTTGATGAAAAACTACACGAAGAATATATCTGGGCGCATAATCCTGAATATCCGGCAATACTGGATCAATATCAAATCTGGATGAAAAAATATCCGCAAAACTTTACTATTCCGTTTGCAATTGGTAAAGTTTTGGTAGATCGGGAAAATCCTAAAGCAACGCCATTCCTGCTTCAGGCATGTTTTTTAAAACCTAGTGACGCAGAAGTGTGGAGCCTTTTGGCACAAGATGCTACACTTAGAAATGATTTGCCAAACAAGAACAATTATCTCCAAAAAGCAGCAATGTTGGCACCCAAAAACCCGAAATATATTTTCGATTATGCCTATTCTTTCAAAGATACCGATCCAGAAAAGTATGATTCTTTATCATTGGATATTGCCAGGAAATTCCCTGATAGTGAAGTTGGGGTGAAGGCACTAGATTTACTAGCGCAAAGAACATCGGTTCCACAAGAAAAAATCGCGTATTTAAAACAAATTTTTAATCGCAAAGCCAATCACAAATCCGATTGGTATGTAGGGGCAATGGAATATTACTTTGATTTACTGCTTAAAACTGATCCCGGCCAGGCGTTCGAGTTGGGTACAGCAATTATTTTAGATAACAACCTGTTTATTGATTTATGGCATGAGCGGTTAGTGGTTGCAGATGCTTTTTTAAAGTCGAGAATGCTGTTAAATCAAGGCAAACCTAATGAAGCACTAACCATTTTGAACAGTGTAAAGTTGAAAAACGAACTCATGGGGCGCAAAATAGGCGTAGAAGAATATTTAACAACTTTTAAAGCAGAGGCTTTGGACTCTGCAAAGTTATATAAAGCTGCTTTTGATACGCTGGTTGTTTCTTACAGTAATATCCCAACAGAAACTTTGCAACCCTTAATTTATCGTTATGGAAAGAAACTTGGAATGGATAGCACACAAATTATCAAAAATATTGGGGATAAAAGAAGCATTGCGGCAAAAATAGCTACAGTAAGTTCAATTAAGAAATGCAACCGGAGCTAAAAAAATTATCCTGATGGCGAACACCATCAGGAATAATTAAGGGAAAAACAGACTTTTGCGTTGCAATGAAAAAATCACATTTGACCTTGGAACAAAGGTATCAAATCCAGGCTTACCAAGAGGCCGGAAAAACACAAACGGAAATAGGCGGGCTGATTTCGAAAGACAAATCTGTTGTTTGCAGGGAACTAAAGCGGAACAAAAATGAGAGGGGCCGTTATAAAGCTGCCCATGCTTCAGTATTGTCAGCGATCAGGAAAGAGCGCTTAAAACGATGCAGAAAATTATCTGTTGAAATGGAAAAAGAGATCAGGAAAGCGTTGAGGGAAGACCAATGGCCGCCTGAGCAGATCAAGGGGCGCTTTGATAAAGAGCAGCGTCCGATGGTCAGCCATGAACGTATTTATCAGCTGGTCCGTAAGGATAAACGGGAAGGTGGCGACCTTTATAAACACACCAGGCACCGCCTTAAACACCGGAAACGCCCTGTAGGCGGCCGGATGGCCATCATTAAAGACAAAGTGTCCATAGACGAAAGGCCGGCTGTCATTAATGAGAAAAAGCGTTTCGGGGACTGGGAGATAGATACTATTGCAGGGGAAGGGAACAAAGGGGCAATCCTTACCCTTGTAGAAAGACAGACCGGCTTCCTGTTTATGAAAAAGCTTCCTGAAGGCAAGGTGGCAAAGGGGCTTTCCAAGACCGTTATCGGGCTGCTCTTGCCTTATAAGCCGGCCATCCGTTCCATCACTTCAGACAACGGGACCGAATTTGCCGAACATAAACTTATAGCCAAAAAGCTCAATGCCGATTTCTATTTCGCACACCCGTATTCTTCCTGGGAAAGAGGGCTGAACGAATACACCAATAAACTTATCAGGCAATATATCCCTAAAAACAATCTTTTGACAGCTTTAGTGATCAGATAATCAAAGATATTCAGCATAAAATCAATCAAAGGCCCAGAAAAAAACTACAATTCAACAATCCTAAACACATTTTTTACACTAACTTAGATAGCAAAGTTGCATTGGCGAGTTGAATCTGCGTACTCTATTTTCACTTCAAAATTATTCATCAAACGAAAAAATTTCATTGGCAGATTATAAAGGAAAAGTAGTTTTGCTAACTTACTGGTTCCCGGGTTGCGGTCCTTGTCGTGGAGAATTTCCACATTTTGAATCTGTATTAAAAAAGTTCAATAGAAATGATGTTGCTTATTTAGGCTTGAATGTAGAGCCATTGCAAGACGAAGCCGTGGTGCCATTTTTAAAAGAAAGCGGCTATACTTTTACAGCTTTGCATGATAGTCGGAAAAGGGTGAAAGGCAATCTTGATGATAATAATTCGGAACCGACCAATTTTTTAATTGATCAGAAAGGCCGTATCGTTTTTTCCAAATTCAGGATTGACGAAAACAACGAAAAAACTTTGGAATTGATGATTAAAGAATTACTGGCCACCAAAGATTAATGGTATTTTTACCTATATCATAACTATAAAATTATTTGCTATCTTGTTCTCCTGATGAAAAATGTTTTAACACTCCTGATTTGTCTGGCTGCTTTTACAACGCTCACGCAAGCCCAAATGCTGGCAGCAGACAAAGAGAATTTCAAAACCATCGCATTATCAAATGATAAAACCGGAATGCCAATTATCAAGAAATGGGTTATGCCGATCCGCTATAAAATTTATAGGGCAAAAGAAGCATTTTTCTCAACCGAAATCGATTCCATATTTTCAAAAATTAAAGTCCTGACAGGATTGGATATTGCACCTGCAGCCAATGATGACGATGTAAATTTCTCTGTTTTTTTGGGTAACAGAGTTGATTTTAGAAACCAAATTTCAACTGATGCCGCACAATATTTTAACCAGTATGGAGGCAACTACTATAAATTTAACAATAAGGGAGAAATCTTTCAGGCGATTGATTTGATAACGATTTCGGGTTACCACGATCAGCGCGATTTGCGGAATGCGATCAGAAGAAGTATCATCAAACTTTTTGGTTTTCAAAACCCGTTGGAAAACAAACCGGGCAGTATCTTTTATTCACAGTCAAACGGTGTAGTTAAGTTTGATAACTATGATTCTGCCCTGATCCGTTTACTGTACAGCCCGCGTTTTGTGCCCGGCATGAACCTGGTTCAAGTAGATGAAATTTTGAGTAAAATGTAATTTTAGGTAGATAAAAACAGCATCCGATTTTCAAATTGTAATTTCTCTTTTACGAATTTTTACAGCCGGATTTCCCTGGTAAATAAAGTAAGCCTCCATATTTTTAGTGGCGATACTTCCGGCTGTTAAAACTGAATGTTCTTCGGCCACAACTGTTGGGCAAATGATAGATTTCGCTCCGATCCATACACCATCTTGCAATACAATTTCACCTACAATCAAATCAAAAGTTGACTTGCAATAATCATGATTTCCGGTAAGCAACATCGCGCCTTGCGATAAGCAAACATGTGATCCGATTTTTATCGGAACAAGGTTATCGATCCAAACTTGCTCTCCAATCCAAGTATTATTTCCGATAGTTAAAAACCATGGATATTTGATATTAATCTGATGTCTTAACACTACATTTTTTCCAATTTCAGCACCAAAAAGTTTCAGTAAAAATACTTTGAATATAGATGATGGAAACCAGGAAGATTCAAAAACCAAAGCATTGATATAAAACCACAAAATTCTTTTTAACCAGCCAGCACCAGGATGATAATTGTGATTGTTGTATCGTGTTAAATTTGTTTTGTTGTCCACTAAGCTGATGCTTTTTTTATCGTACTTTTTTCTATCCAAATGTAAAGTGTAACGGCAATAATGATATAAATTGTAAGATTAAAAATAGTATGATGATTAATCGGATTACTGCCTTCACCTTTCCAAAACAAGGCAAGAAACATAAAACGTAAAATGTTAAGTAACTGAAATCCAATAGTTGAAAATAAAAATAACTTTAGTTTAACTTTTATTTGAGTTGGATAAGTTAGTACAAATGCAGCCAGAAAACTCATCACGCCCAAGCCTAAACAATCATAAGCTAAATTGATTTTATTATGCCCGACTACCAAAAGTGAGTAATTGTTAATTTTGGTTGGATAACCTAAAAATTGTAATCCGGCAGAACTTGCATGTAACAAAATATTCCGTAAACCTTGGATATAATTAAAATTCTTGGACAAAAAATCATTGTAATTTCCGCCCGATAACATCAATCCATTGTAATACAAGTTAAAAAAATAAAACAGTGCAAACAATAATATAAATCGAATGGCAAACTGCAATTCAGGTTTTGATTTTGAGTTTTTCTGTATCGTATGATGAGTTGTTTGTTGCATCAGTTCATCTATTTTTACATCCACAACTAATCTAAACCAAAACCCTTGCAGAAAGTGAAAGATGATACCTTTTTTACCATCTAAAAATCCAAGTTGAAAGATCATTCTATACGAAAAATAAATTGTCGGCCGCCAGTAGCGCGGCAGTTTCCACCAGATGTTTTTTAGCCATGCTGTCCGTTCATCAGGTGTTCCTCCAAGTTTTGGTTTCAAGGTTTGACGGCGGATTTTTTGCAGGCGTTCTACTTCTTCATGTGCCAGTAAACCGCTGTAAATGTTGTGCTTATCAATCCAGAATTTGATTTTATTTTCTTTTAGGTTTTCTTCGCGGAGATAACCATCTTTCCAAATTATGGTTTTTCCGGGAACGATAAAGCGGTGGTCCATGTTCTCGTTTAGATCAGAAAAACCAATTTCTTTGCGGAACATTTTGAGTAAATAAAATGGAAAATAACCACCATGTTTGATCCATTGTCCTTTAAAAAAGTTTTTCCTGTTGAAATAAATGCCATCTACATCTACAAAATCCTGTTCATTAAAATTTTTAAGGTGTAAAAGAAGTTCCGGAGAAACCTGCTGATCGGCATCCAAACAGATAACCCAACTGGTTTGAATATCGAAATGTTTCAATGCAAAATCCCATTGTTTCGGATGGTTTTCAAAAGGATGGAATGCTGTTTTTACCAGGTGTTTTTCACAAATTTCTAAAGTTGCATCTGTACTTCCGGAATCGAGAACAAAAACTGGAGCATCTAAACTTGCAATGGATTGTAATAATCCGGGAAGATTAATTTCTTCATTATAAGTAAGTATGATGAAAGAAAACGGCTTCATTCGGAACCTGAAATTACTTGCTGATAAAAGTTGGTATATTGTTTTACCAAAACTTCTTCTGCAAAATCTTCTTTGATTTTTTGCGGAGATTGTGATTGAATTTCATCCAACCAGAAACGGTTTTGATTGATTTTGATAAGTTGTTCGCGCAGTTTTTCAGGCTTGTTTTCAAAAGTCCAGCCCAACTTGTTGGTTGTGATATAATTGGCCAAACCAACTTGGTTACTAATTAAAACAGGTGTTCCCACGGATAGGGATTCAATCACAACGTTTCCAAAGTTTTCATTGTAAGATGGAAGTATCAGTAAATCATTTGCTTGTAGAACCTGAAACTTAGTTTCCTGGTCCTGGAAACCGATCCAGGTTACAAAAGGTCCCATACTGTTTTTAGCCACTAAATTTTGGAGTGAAGCTAAATAATCGGGCTCGCCGGTTCCGGCAATGGTTAAATGATATGAAAAATCAATTCCGGCCAAAGCTTGCAGTAAAACTTCCAAACCTTTTTTTGGATCGATCCTCGACATAAAAAGCAATTTTAAAAATGGGCTTTTTTTGGCTGTTTCAGTATTAAAATTATTAGGAAGTGTAATGAAATTAGATATAACCTGAATCGTTTTAGGTTGGAAAAGTTGTAAAACTTCTGCTTTTTCTGCTTCGGAAGTAACATGGAAATAACACTTGGAAAGCAATTTTTCACCAGCTAAAAGATGTATGCAACTTTTAAGTAGATTGTGTTTTTTGCTGAAAGAATAGTTGCTTAATGTTCCTCTGGAAGAAATAACAACTGGAATATTTTTAAACTGTGCAATGACACAAGCAAATATCGAAACTAAGTTCCACCAGGCATGAATGTGCACAATTGTTGGTTCTGCTGTTTTTTTGATTTTGAAAAGATGCTGGATCAAACTTGGTGAAAAATGAGAATGATCTTTGGTGATCCGTTTAAAAAAAAGTACCGGAACATTTTCTATATAAGTAGTTTCTCCGGCTGGAAAATTCAGTTCGTTTTTGCCGTTGGCTAGCGTGGTAATTACTTCGGTTTTGATTCCGTTTTTGCACAATTCTTCGCTCAATTTGGAAACCGACATCGTTGGACCACCATAAATTACGGCCGGTTTGTATGAAGCACTAACTTGGATAATCCTCAACCGGCAACTCTTAAAATGCGTAAAATAAACATCAAACGGGCAATCAGCAACATGCTGATGTAACTCCAGAAAACAGAATTCAGCAAAAATTCAAAGCTCAAACCCCGCCAAAACATCTGGAATAAACCTGAAAAAATCAAAGCTGAACCTAAAATATAACCGCCGAACAAGCTTTCGGCTTTTTGCGAAATCAGCTGTGCCGTTAAGCCGTAAAGCAACAATGTTATAACTATTCCTGCACTTCCGGCAAATAAATAAGCATCGTTGATGAGTGCTGGTTTGGCCGAAACTTCAACATCTTCATTGCTGATCCCGGCATTGTAAACCCGCTGCATGGCCACTCTTTCTGTGTTGGGTTTTGAAGGCCAGAAAATGCGCGGAACAACGGCTTCCGCAGATTGCCTGAGCATGGTATAACCGTAAAACGGAACTTGTTTTGGCGTGGTTTCTAAGTAGCGGATGAACATATCGATCTCGCTGAAACGATAAACCAGAAAACCCCAGTTGCTATTTTCATCTTGTGAGGAAGCGTGCAAAGTTTCATTCAAGGCAATCTTGGAAGCATCTTCCGCCGAAGTTTCGTTCGTCCACGCGCTTTGCCTGAAAATGCGGTTGTAAGTAGGCAGCAGCATAAAAACGATCAGCAAAAGCGGAACAAAAATCAGCAAAACAGTTTTTTTATAGTTTGGATATAAAAAGATGCCGATCACCAAAATGCTGATGATAATCGGCTCTTTATAACCCGAAAGAAAGGCACTATAAAAGTTGTAGCCGTACAAAACAGCCGACAAAATGATATTTGGAAAGCGGTGCAAAGGAATGGAAAACGCAAGTGCTAAGCTGCCGGAAATGAAACAAATGGTATTGAACTGATATGAAAACTGTTTTAAACCATCCAAATGATTAAAAATAAAAGCTATCGGAATAAAAGCTAAAGCGATGTACAACAATAAGTTAACTATTTTTTCCTGGCTGATAATATACTTCTTTTGCACAGGATATTTCATGGCGCAAAAAATACCCGTCACTACCGCTGCGTGTCCCAAACAATAATACCGCTGGGCAATTGCGATCATTTCTAATTTGTGACGGTCCGGTTTGAAGTAGTAGCCAGCCTGATGAAAATTGTTGTAACCGATGGCATCCAGAAAATAAAAAACAGATGTGCAGCACATGTAACCGGCAAAAATCAGCTGCATTAAAAACACTGGCCGCATCAATTGCTGGGACACGTTTAGATCTTTTGGCAATGGTTTTATCCGGCCACTCATGCTCAAATAAAAAATTACAAAAGAGCCTGACCAGGCGGTCCAGTACGATACTTGCGGCCAGGAATTAAATATCCAAGCTAATAAAAAAGGTAAATAAATGATTGCAAGTTTGGGTATAAAGCGCTGATCATTAATATCTGCTTTATGCGGCAAAGCAATACTTGGATTTTGGTTTTTCAGGATGCAAGGATTTGATTGGTCATCATTTTTACCATTTTCAGAAAACTCCAGTCTTGTATAATTTCGTTGGATGCTTTTCCATAATCAACTAATTGTTGTTTGCTTTGCGTTAACAATTGTAAGTTTTTAAGTAAATTTTCCTGGTTTCCTGCTTGGAAAATTGCACCATTTATTCCGGGATTTACCAGATCAATTGCACAGCCAACTTTATCAGAAACCAAAATTGCTTTGTTGCAAGCCATCGCTTCGTTTACGGCCAATCCCCAAGTTTCTGTTTCTGATTTTGATGGCAAACAAAACAAATCGCAAGCCTGGTACAATGCTGGCATTTGCGTTTGATTTTGAAAATCTAAAAAATAAACTTGCTGATCTAATTTCAATTCCTGCGTTCTAGTTTTCAACGTTTTTTCTAAAATTCCGTTGCCGGTAAATAACAATTGCACGTTGCTTTTTTGCAATCGGGCAAATGCTTCCAGCAAAAGCAACGGATCTTTTTTTGGTTCTAATTTTCCGGCGAATAAGATCAGGATTTGCTCATTGTCCAAGTCAAACCGCATTCTCAAAGCCGATGCTTCTTTTATGCAGGTAAAATTAAAGCGTTCATTATCAATTGCATGTGGTGCAAAAGTGAGTTGGTTTTCCTTTAAACCATACTGCTTGAAGTAAGCCTTGTTGTGAGTGCCGACATAAAACGCATGGTCAACATGACGATAAACCCAGCGTAAAAAAATATTTTTAATACTGTTTTTAATACTCTTTTTTTGGTCTGATAAAATTGAATCGCCCCGAAAATAGACCGGGATTTTATTTTTGAAATGCCAAATTGCTTTTAAATGTGCGTGATAAGCCCAGCCATAAATTAGCACGGCATCTGCTTTCCAGGCTTCAACTTCTTTAACCAAATTTGGATTGACTATTCCCCAAAAAGTATGGGAACCTGGTTTTTTTGAAGTGTTTTTTTGAAATTGGAAATTATAATCTTCCAACAATGGAATATCCCAGCGGATATTTTGATTGAAGCCGGGATCGAATGGCGTTTGGCCGGTTTCACCCAAAGTATAAAAAACTTTTACTTCCAGTCTTTTTTGCTGATGCAACAGTTTAAAAACAGGCGCGTAATATTGGATCGGATGCGTGGTGATGATGGCTAAACGCATCTTAGATTTTTTCGCCCATTATTTTAAATGCTTCAGCTTGTTTTAAACGGTTTTCGATGAAATCCATATCCCGGCAATAAATTGTATTGTCGTTTCCGTAATTATTTAGCAAGGTAAGATTGCGTTCAAAAGCATCATATTGGTAAGGTTCAAATCTATAGTTACGAAGCTGATTATCAATTATTTCATCTTTAAATCCATAACGAATGCCACTGCCGTTCAGCTCAATAATAATAGCTTTGAGCGAAGGTAATTTTAAAGTTTCGGCCATTCCTTTCAATACTTCTGTTTCAAAACCTTCTACATCTATTTTGATCAATGCAGGTTGATTTTCAGCTGTCAAATCATCTATTTTAATTACGCTGACAGTTTCCGTTACTGCATTTTGCAATTCCTCCGCAGTGACTACGTGGTTGGTAGCATCTTCATTTTTTGAGAAACTCAGCTTGCCCGCATTTGCACCGGCAGCTGCATAAATCAGCGTTACACGGTTTTCAAGCTTGTTTAAAGCAATATTTTTTTGCGTGATTTCCGCCGTATCTGCAGATGCTTCAATGGCAAAAGTTTTGGCTTTGCAAACGCCGGACGCCAGCAAAGTATATGAGCCTGCGTTGGCACCAATATCAAAAAAAACATCATCCGGCCGGAGAAAATGAAGCAGAAAAGCCATGTCGTTAAACTCGTGTAAGCCGGTATAAATGTTGCCCGTAATTCCGGATAAACCTTTGCGCGCGTAAAAATTAATACCCTGCAAAAAATGCTTCACTATAAATTCAGACGGCTGCAAACGGCTCTGAATCTGCCATAACACAAACCTAATCAACGATTTAATAGGATGCTTTCTGCCCAAAGGATGGCTAAAAATAAATCCAAATGTTCTTTTAATTCTTTGCATCAACCACCTGATCAAATAATAAACATTGGTTTAAAGTCATGCTTTTTGCATCGTATTTTTTTATGGCTGCCTGATTATATTCAGGATTTTTGAGGTTTCCGCTGGCCAGGTTTTTCAAGAAACCTGCAAGTTGAAAAGCTGTTGTTTTCTCATCCGTAAAAACATTTTTTACGCCATATTCTTCCAAAATTTTCACAGTCGGGCTTGCTGGATTTGTGATAGCGAGCAACGGTTTTTTGGCGAGCAGATAAGGATAAATCTTGGAAGCACTGTACTCCGGATCGTTTGAGCCGGGCAGAAAAAGCACATCAGCAGCTAAAAGTGTGTTAATGGTGCTGTAAAAACCAATCCGGTCGGTTATTTCTGTAACCTGTTTTTCAATTCCGTATTTTTCGGCGATGGGGAAAATAGTTGGTTTTGCCAGTTCTTTTGGCGCGTAACTTGTTCCGATAAAATAAAAATGAAAACTGCTAAATAGTTTATTATCAGACTCCAATGCTTCTTTTATCGCACTAAAAAGTAGTTCGATTGAAAACTGAACGTCTGAACCACCACGGCCAACGTAAACCAAGTTTATTTTTTCCGGTTGAAAGGAAATTGCCGGTTTGCATTTTTCAATATTTTTTCGGGCAATTTCAAAATCTTTTTCAAATGCGCCAAAAGGAATAATTGCCGCCGGTTTATTTTTGAGCTGCGGATAACGCTGCTGCAAAGTATCGAGGTAAGCCGGGGAAACGCTGATCAAACCATCACAATTCTTCATGGCCAAAGGTTCCAGATATTTGTGCAAACGATATGAAAACCAATGCTTTTTGGGCCGTTCTTTTTTGGGTTTATCTTGATAATACATTGAATGCCAGGCATCCTGCATATCAATTACGTAAGGAATGCTAAAACGCTTTTTCCAATACGCGCCCAAGATGCAGACCGGAAATTCGGTTGTGGAAAAGTAAATCAGATCATAATTTTTTGCCTGTAAAAGAAGCATTACTTTTTTTTGTAAAAACACAATTGCGCGCAAAGCAAGGCTGCCTAAACCAATTTTGGAAGTCCATTTTTTAGGAAATGCCTTGACTCGATGGATAATTGTATCGGCAGGAATACTTTGTAGCAGCAACTCATCTTTTGTGATTTCGCAGTATTTTTCATCCACACAAACCACTTCTGCTTCCCAGCCAAAACCTTTAAAAAAAGATAAACTTATTCTAATCCGCTGGCTGTCAGCAGCATTGCAAGGCGGAAAGTATGGGGAAATGATGAGGACGCGTTTCAAACAGCGAGCGTATTTTCGATTAAACTTAAAAACTTAATGCTTTCGGTTTCCCAGTTTAAAGTAGTTTGGCCAAGCTCAAAAGCATCTTTTTTGCAGGATGAAAGCAGTTCCCGATCAGCATAAAAATCTTTTATACAAGCTGTTAGATTTTCGATACTGTTTTTATCATACAATTTTCCGATTTGCGGCCAGGTTGAAACCAACTGCTTTTGCGCAGTTGTATCGCTTGCCAAAACAGCCAATCCGGCTTGGATATAACTGAAAATTTTATTGCTGAGGCAAATATCGCGGTTTAAAGGCTGGCTGATTTCGGTGGCCAAACCAATATCAAACCGGCTGATAAACGAAAGCAATTGATCTGGCGGAAGCGGCGCGTGGATCGTGATTTTAGAAATTATTGCTGTTGGAAAAGAACTGCTTTGCATAAATTTTTCCATTTCTGCTGACAAAAATCCGATCAGGTGCAACTCGAAATCCAATTTAGTAAGCTGACTCAATGCGTTAAAAACCGTTTCCAATCCTCGTCCAAAACCGATGTATTGCGAAAACCAAACTAATTTTAAAGTTTGGTTGACGTTGATTTTTGTAAATTTTTGTGTTTTCGGAAAAACATTCAAAATACAAGCTGGCCGGTTTTTATAAAGCTGATTGTAAGCTTCTCCAGTCAGCAGACTGGCAACGCTCATGTAATTTAGTTTTAATATAAAAATATTTTCTATACTTGATTTTAGTTGGAGATCAACACTTTTTAAATCATCAGTTGTTTCCTGCCGATGGAAATCTTCTGCATCGAAACCACATTTACTTTTATACTTTTCGGCAGCAAAAACAGCAGCTGGCAAAGCCGCCAAATTGTGGGCAATGTATAAATCAGCTTTGTGCTTTTTTGTTGCGCGGATTAAAAAAAAACTACTTCTTGCCAAAGCATATTTAGCGAAAAAACTGATTCCGCAGGTGTAACCAAATAATGCAACTTTATGGATCATCCGGCTAAAAAAGTAAGTCAAACATTCTTGTTTCGGATCTCCGCCAACACGTACAGACTGCCATTTTTTTGCCGGTAAAAGAAGCTCGTCCATTGCTGTTCCCCAGCTGTTCCAATATTGATAAAGCACTTTTACCTGGTAACCGGCCGCACACAAACTATCTGCTTCTTTAACCAACCGTGGGTTTAAACTAGGTTGGCCGGAGGTGATCAAAACAATATTATTTTTAACCAATGTTAAAAGTTGCTGTTAGATTAAATGCTGTTTTTACCATTTATTTTTTGATATAAGTCCAGATATTGCCCGGCAATGATGGTATCCGAAAATTGTTTTTCCATAAGTTTTCTCACAGAACATCTGTCTAATAGATGTACTTGCAAAACAGCTTCAATCAGTTCGGCAATCGTTTCTCCGTAAAATCCGGTTTTGCCATTTGTGATAACTTCGGGAACTGCGCCCCGCTTAAAACCGATTACGGGCGTGCCACAAGCCATCGCTTCGATCATTGCAATTCCAAAAGGCTCGTTCCATTGCACCGGCATTAATAAAGCCAGGGACTTTTGTAATAAATTATTCTTCTGTTTGTCATTTACCGCGCCAACGTAAGTAATCTGCGTATTTAAAAATGGCTTGATTTGCTGATCAAAATAAAGCTGATGTTCTGCCGGGATATTACCGGCAATTATTAATTTCTTTTGTGTTTTTAGCGCAATTTCTATGGCAATATGTGTTCCTTTTACAGGTTCTATCCTGCCTAAAAATGTTAGTGGTGCATCTGTTTTAGTTGTTGTTTTAGCTTGATAAATTTCGGTAGAAACACCATTGTAAACAGTAAAAGCAGGCGCAAAAGGTTTGATCTGGTTGGTTATATAATTGCTGCAACCACTAAAGTACAATGAGTTTTTTTTAGCCAAAAGCAATGCTTTTTTTACCTGGTTAATTGTTGGTTCACGCTGATAGCTCATCAGTTTAGGAATTTTTAGCGGAAGGATTGGCGTTAAATAGGCTAACCGGCCAAAACTATGAACGACATCAAAATTACTTTTTAAAATACTTTTACTGATGGTGAAGCAGTTTGCGATAAAACTTTTTGCTGATTGATCTTTGCCGGGATATGGAATTAGTTTACAATTAACCGTAGAATCAGGATGAGCAAATAAAGTAACTTCATGGCCTTGCTGCGTGTAACTGGTAATTAGCATATCAATTATACGCTCAATGCCACCATACAATTTGGGCGGAACAGGCAACTCCGGATCAGCAGTTAACGCTATTTTCATAGATTACATTTCTGTATTAATTCCATCGTTTATTAGCACGAAAGGGCGAATTCTCTTTTACAAATAAAAAGTCTGACTGATATAAAGCATCATCAAAAGGCCGACGCATTAAAGAACAAATATCATATAAAACAAAACCTTTAGCTTGCATAAAAACCATTACTTCGGCAACCATTGGACAGCCTTTATAAATATCAATTAAAGAAACTTCCAGCAAAATAAATTGTGTATGTTGCATGGTTTTTTCGGCACCTTTTAAAATTTCCAATTCGTAACCTTGTGTATCAATTTTGATGAAATCAGGTTGTGCAAAAGGTGTATTTATGGTTAATTGATCCAGTGTGGTTAATGTTCTTATTTCAGTTTTGGCCCCCGTTTCATTATCTTCTTTTAGTACAGAACTTGCTGTTTCATAAATATTAAATTCTACTTCCTGTTCTGCTGAACCTAAAAGTGCAATCTTAAATTCGAGTTGTTTATTTGCCGCAGATTTTTGTTGCAGAATGTCTTTTTTGCTTTTCTGTCCTTCCAGCATTAATATTTTTGCTTCGGGAAAATTAGTTGAAAAAGATGCTGCCCAAGTCCCTTCATAAGCACCAACATCTAACACTAATTTGGGTTGATAACCTAATTTTTTTAAACTTTTAAAACTGTATTCCTGACTTGGTACACCTAACTTTTCTTTCAGTTTATTTTTGAATAATGCTGGAATAAAACTTTTTAATAAACTAAGCATGAAAATAAATTTGGCTTACAATATCAAGCATTTTTTGAGCACTTTTTTTTAGGGTAAGGTTTTCAAGAATATAGCTGCGCGATGAAAATCCGCCTTTTAAAACTTTTGCATAAAAGGCATCAAATACATGATAAAATGAATCCAGGTCTGTGAATTTTTCGCCGCACCTATCATCAAAAAAAGGCACAGACGTAGCCGGAACGGGATTATTTTCGCCATAAGAAAACCTGTTTGGATCGAGCCATAAACCCTGGTTCCAAGCTAAAACCGGCACATTCATGGATAAAGCTTCGCAGCAGGCAAAACCCTGGCTTTCATGCTCGCACAAAAAAATCATAGCCGAACTTTCGTTTAGCAACCTGCGATATTGTTTTTCGGAATAGCTGCCATAAGTAATTTCCCGGTATGATAAACCGGCTTCTTCCAGCTTTCTGATGATCGGCAGCTTCAACTTTTCATTCATCTGCGGTTTGTCCCACATAATTTTATTGTAAATCAGGAAATCATATTTCTTGGTTTTTTTTGCCGGTTTCCAATGGCCGGTATCAATTCCGGCAGGCCACAATCCACAATTATTTTGCCCGAAATAAGGCGTGTAAATATCTTTTGTCCAATCCGAATGTTGCAGATAAGTAGCAACCGGGTGCTCAGCAAACAGGTTTGGCCATTGGGCAGGATGCGTCATCAGCCCGATACCTGCAATAATCAAATTTGATTGCTGATAACCCTGCAAAGCATAATCACTGTTGCCCAATACAATAACAGGTTCATTTGCTTTTATTTCTTTAAAATTTAGGTTGACAGTATAATTAATTTGAAGCTGATCAAAGCCTTTGCACAAATTGACGAATACTTTTTTTATGCCACCAGTTTTCCGGCCGCGGATCAATCTTTGTAAAATCGGGATGAGGTACTGATCACCCGGAACCCAACGTTTTTGTGGCGGCGGCGTGCGGTAATATAGATTAATATGGTTCAAACCTGGCTTTTAAAAATTATAATTTTAAGTGGTTGATTAGCTTTTTGAGGCTTTCTGGTATGGTATGCGATTGTAAAGCCCTTTTTTGTCCGTTGAATTTTAACTGATTTCTTTTTTCCGGATCGGCCATCAGTCCTTCTGCTTTGGTAATAAACTCATTTGCGTTTTTATACGTTTCGATATCTGTACCTAAATCATACAATTCTTCAATGCCTGGTGCCCATTCTGTTAAATAACAGGCTCCAAGCATCGGTGCTTCCAAATCCCGCAACCTGGAATACGTATTTGGATGCAACAAAGGATAGCGGTAGGAGGGAAACCGGTTTACGCCAATTGTAATCATACTTTTAGCTGTCAGTTGCTGGAAATCGAAAAATTGCTGAACAGGTTGTACTTTAACTTGTAGCGGTTTGCTTAATGGATGTGCAATATTTTTAGTACTTAATTTTCGAAGATATGCTTGTAAACCATTTTCTTTCAAAAACTGATATTGATAATTTAACTTGTTTAAAAATGTATAATTTGCAGTAATTAGTTGTGTTGTTTCTTCGATCCAATCTTTGCCATAAATTTTTAATGGGAAACCACTTTTTTTACTTATAATATTTTCAAATAATAATTGCCGCTGAATGTCTTTTGAACCAATGAAAGTTAACTGTGGAAAACTTTCTTTTTGTACAACTCTGTACTTAGGTTCAATCCAAACCGGCATGGGCAAATGGATATATGGATAACCAGCTTTCGCATACATAGATAAAGCCTGATACTCCGGAACCCAGTTCAAATCAAAACAAGCAAACTCAGTTGGAATAATTTTAAACTGCCGCACATGATCACAAAAAAAGTTGACACAAGGTATTCCAAGTTGCTGTATTGTTTTGATGGCTTGTGTATCTATTTGCTCCGGATACAAGTAACTTAAAAACAAATCAACAGGATTTTTTTTAAGCCATGAGACCGTTTTTTGCCAAGTTTCTTTTTTCCATTTTGCTTGTAATTCAACTGATTTCGGAACCAAACCCAGTGCCCAATCTATATCGGAAATTTCTGTCCAATTGTGGCCTGCTTCCTCTATTCCGTTTTTGATATAATATGGCCAAAAACTATAAGATGGGATGGGATAATTTGAATTTGATTGCAGGAAAGAAAGAAAGATTTTCAAGATTGGATATTATAGATGCTTCTTTTACAAGGGTAATTTTATAATTGAAAATTCAGGAAATCAGTATAAAAGTATTTTTTGTTTGATAAAAGAAGCATTCAAATAGATCGGTCAAATTAAGATTTTAATTCAAAAAACTTTTTGATTGCCGGTTGATATATTTTATCAAGTAAAAAAGATAAACCAAAAGTCAGTATAAGCCACAAGGTATATTTAACGGTGATTTCTAAGGGCCGCTGATTAAAGAACACAGTTTTTCTAATCAGCATAGCCAACGGAACATGTAGTAAATAAAGTGAATAAGATATTTTACCAACAGCTGTCAGCTTATGTAATATCATGGTTGATAAATTTTTTTCGGCATAAAACAGCAATGATAATAGCCAGAAAATGAGGCACATAATCCATCTTTCATTTTCCAATAACCTATCATGTAAAATAAGATATACAAAAACAGTTGATGGAATTGCATAGCAAATGACCTTATTGAACCTTAAAAAAGTATTGTTAGTATTCGTTAATATGGCCATTATCATGAGGCAAAAAGGAATATCAAAAATCCAGTTAAAGTTTGTACTTGCATGAATATCAAACACATGAAGTATAATCACCCCAATACCCAAATGATGCTGGCATAATTGCAAAAACAACATACTCAACAATGGGATGGGTTTATTGGTTGCATTATCACGTTTAATGATTTTCCAACCAAAAAGTAAACCAATAAGCCAGAAATAGTAACCATTGATGTAATTGAAAATAAATTGTATCTGCTGATTTGTATTTATAAAAATTACACTCAACAATACCATCAATAATAGTAATTGCCAAAGTTTAGGTTGGATAAAAAATAGTGGTATAAAAAGAGCATAATACAATACTTCATAATTAAGGCTCCAGGTTGCATAATTTATAAATACTGGAATGTGATAATTTCCGTAAGCAGAACTGTTTTGCAAAAAAAACAGGTTTCCAACTAATACAAAAATATTGATATTGGTTACAATAATCACACATAAAATAATAGCTATAAGATAAACCGGATACAATCTGACTAATCTTTTTTTGATGTAATGTTTTATGTTCAGAGTTGTAGAATCATGACTGACGGCGATTGCATATCCGGAAATACAAAAAAATAAAATTACGGATAAATAACCGGCCCCAAAGTAGTGCACAAACTCTGGCCAGTGAAAGCTATTGATCAGGAAGTTTTCACTTGCTGTTGCATGTATTAACATAACAAGTAAGGCACACAAACCACGGTATTGTTCAATTTGTTTGTTGTACGTGTGGTTTAAAATTGGCGGAGAAATTCTTTTATTTAAAAAGCTTTTCATTCCGTAATTTTTTCTATATGATCTGCTCCGGCTACCAAACCTTCAATACCAATATTATTTACTAATGTGGCTTTATAATTTCCATTTTTTAACACGTTTGCAGCAGCAAATTCAATAGAAATATTGATTGGGTTGATCGCTTTGTTTAAAAATACTTGGCCAAATTGATTATACAAACTCCTGATACCCGTTACCCGCTTCGGATAAGTAAAAACTTCATCCAGGCAGCTTAGTAAAAATTGGTTCAAAACTTCTGAGTCTTTTACCCAATAGGCTCTTGTAGAAATTGTTCCGGTCCGGGTATGATAATGATAACTTTTGACTGCAAAATCTGAAAAATTGGGTTTTTTAAAATGGGCTAAAGGGTAATATCTTCCGCTTATTTTAAATATATTTTGGTTTGCAGGCAAGTGTTTACATAGATAAAGTAACATCAGCAATTCATTAATACCTTTGTTTTCAAACTGATATTCTTGAATATGATAAACCTGAACTTGCGGAAAATCTATAAGTAATTGTTGTAACTCAAGTTGATTAAGTGAAGGAGAATTATCGATTATATAGACAGCGGTAAAAGCACAAGCTGCAAGTTGGGTTAAAGTTTGTTTGGTTTGTTCAAGCCTTTCTGCAAATGTATAAAAGCTTCTTTTAGGATTGTTTTCTACAACTGGTTTTATGGTTGATGTAACAACGGCAATCATACAATTAAGCGATGAATTTTTGGTGGTAATATTTAAAAGTCAGCGCGGCTTTCCATCCAAATATCTTTTTGATCAGCTCTATTGTTTTTCCTCCCAAAATCGGAATAGAGGTAGTGCCGCCCAGTTCTTTGATTACATTTAATATTTTTTCGGCCAACAATTTATCCACCATAAAAGAAGCAATGGCCAAATCCATCGCGCTGTGTGCCAATGCTTTTTTTGCAGTGCTATTTTCTGTGGCATTTAGCAAGTGCTGTTTTTTCAGTAAAAAAGATTCAAATTTTCCTTCAAGTGATGCTTTTGTTTTTACTGCGGACAGGTTTTTAAAATGTTTATATTTTCTGTAAAAGTTAAAGCAACTATCTGCATAAACAATGCCTTTGCCGGCAAGTACTGCACGGCAAAAAAAATCACCGTCTTCATCAGGCAAATAAAATTCTGACCATTTACCAGCCTTTTTAATTATATCTGTTGGCGTTAACCAGGCGTTGGTTTGGATCATCGAACCGCGGTCAGTTTCTCCACCATACAGATTAATTAAAAAGCCAGCGGGATCATCCGTATCAAACAAAAACGAATCTTCATAAGCTGAAGGAATAGCTTGCTGCGGGTTTTGATCATCCAAAAAATGCACCGTGCTACAAACCGCTATCTTGCCGGGATTTGATAACAGTAGCCTCATTTGGTCTGCAATTTTGTTCGGACTGAGCAGATCATCAGCATCCAAAAACTGTATGTATCCGCCTTTTGCTTCCTGTAACCCTCTGTTTCGGGCTTTGCCTGCACCTATGTTTTTTTGTGTAAAAATGGTCAAACGTTCATCTTCAAACTGCCTGGCAATCCGGATTGTTTGATCTGTCGAACCGTCGTCAATCAGTATAATTTCAATATTTGGCCAGGTTTGATTTAAAGCTGAACGAAGGGTTTCAGCAATATACTTTTCGGCATTATAAACAGGAATGATGATAGAAACCAAGGATTCAGACATGGGCACGCAAATGTGGTTTCATTAATCTGATTAATTTCTCCCGGATCCAGATGGCATAAAACGGACTTATTGCAGCAAGCAATGAAAATATTTTGTTCTGATTCGGAGGTGTTTTTCCGTTTAAATTATTCAAAACTTGGAGACATTTTTTCACATATTGCCAATCTTCAAATGATCCTAAAATAGTCATACAAACCCAAATTTGCTGTGCAATCTCTTCAGGATACCGATGTCCTACTTTTTCTGATGCTTCTTTTAGCACATAAAAATTTGCCTGTGCACATTTAAGCTGGTTGCTTGCAGACATGCTTTCGGAATACCGATAATTGATACAAGTAATTTCCGGCATGTAATCAAAACGACAACCAAAGCGTGCCAACTTTTGATGGAATGCGTTGTCTTCATTGTATAAAATCCTGGCATCAATATCAAATCCTCCTGCCTCCAAAAATACTTTACGTTTATAAACACCAAAGTTGACCACGCGATGCATAATTGTATATTTTACCGGATCCTGATGTAAAGCTGAAACATCATGATTGGCATTACCCAATATTTTTTTAGATTGATAATCAACATAATTAAAATTCAGTAATAATATTTCAAAGTTCTTATCTTGATTTTCTATCCAAGCCTGAACAATTTTGGTAAAGTTTGGCAGTAGATCATCATCCGCATCATGAAAGTGCAGCCAATCACTTTGTGCAATATTGGCAAGTATATTTTTGCCAAAAGAACAACCTTTGTTAGTAGTACCTTTGATTACTTTTGCACCATAACTTTCTGCAACTGTTGCAGTATGATCAGTGCTACAATCATCATAAACCAAAACTTCGTAAAATGGGATTGTTTGTTTTTGTGCAGATGCAAGCAAAGTTGGCAAATACTTTTCGGCATTATAAGCCGGAATACAAAGAGCAATTTTCAAATAAATGAATTTAAAACTTTACGTTTAATTCTTTTAAGGTTGTATTTTGAAAGTAAACTTAAAGGTTGTGAATCCAGTAGTTCATCCAATGTATGTTTTTTGGCGGATGGCAGATAAACAGAATGCAGAAAATCATTAATTTCTATTTGCTTATAATTTTTTATAGCGTAAAAGTAGTGTTCTATATGTGCCGGTATTAAAACTTCAGGTGATAATAAATTACTGATAGTTTCTTTTCCGCACTGTGCAATCTTGTCATAATCTTTTGCTTTTAAGGTAACTGCTTTTTGTAATAAATCGGCTAATGCTTGTGCATCCGTTGCCGGATATTTAAAACCGTTAATCCCGTTTTCAATCAATTCTGATGAGCCGGCACCGTCGGCACAAATAGTTAAAGTCCCAGTCGATAAAAACTCTAAACAAGTGAAGTTAAACATGTCCCAGGTGGACGGAATCAATCCAAATTTAGCTTTGGCTTGCAAGTTATATATTTCCTGATTTGCAAGCGGGGCATTTGGTTTAATGTTTATTTTCCAAATTTGGGGATATTGTTTTTGCAGATACTGGCTCATGCTTACACCATTTTTTGTGTAATCCATATCCCGGCCATACCAATGTATTTCCGGCATATCAGCTTGCAAAATTTCAGCTGTATCACACAAAACTTTCGGCCCTTTCCATTGCTGGATACGGCCGGTAACCAAACCAAAATTTGTGCGTGCTGAATAAGGAATAGTGGCCGACGTTTTGGTATAAACCGGATAAAGATGGACCACTTTTTTATCCGGGATTTGCTTTTGCCAAAAAGCCTGGTTTGCTTTACTATAAGTTTGCAGCAAGTTGCATTTAGAAAAAAACAACAATTCTGTTTGCCTTATAAAATCTGCGGCCAGCTGCTCTTCGGGTTTGTAATCATGGTTGCTGATCTGCCCTGTGCTGCCGTGCATTTTTATCACAACAGGTTTATTATTGTTGATGATCCAGGGGATAAAACCCAATCCAAAATCAGTACATTCTACCAGATCAAAATCTTCATCTTTTGCCTGTTCCCACATGGCCCATGCGGCAGCCAGATTTCTTTGCAGCTCCGGGAAAATACTAAACTTGTTAAATTGCTGCAGGTATTGCTTGTATAAATCCGGTTTTAAATAACTTACTTCTATGCCATCTTTTACAAAACTTTCTGTGCCTTGAGTGTAGCCGCTTCCTACCAATACTTTGATTGAAGTACAATAAGGTTTTAAGGCCGGGATAAGCTCCAGGTAGTAAGTAGAAATGCCGCCGCCAGAATGCGGATAATACTCAGGAAGAATAAATAATATTTTCAAACTTGGATAGAATCAGGGATACGAATGTTGTTACTTGTACTTAGTTTTCTATAAAATGCAAAGCTAAAATTTTAGACCAATGCAATTTATCCTTTAAAAAATCCTGTGTAAAAGAAGCAATACTTGGATTTTTACTTTCTTGTAATCCTCTTGTGATTGGATTGTTTTTCAACCATTGTTGCAGCGGAAAAGAGAAACCCATTTTTTTTCGGTCCCAGATTACTGTTGGAAGTAAACCCTGGTAACTTGTGATCAGCAAGCCTTTAGGAATTTTCTTGTCAAAACGTAAATCACTATTGATGCTATTGATGGCAGCTAAAAATCTGGTATCTAAAAATGGCGTTCTGATTTCAATCCCGTGCTGCATACTCATCGCATCGGTATCGCGCAGCAATTGGTTTTTCATATAAAAATCCTGTTCCAATTGTGCTGTAAATAAATTGGGATCAGCTATCAAACTATCATCATATTTAAAAGAACCAATCTTTTGCCATACTTCTTTTACCGGCATATTTAAGATGGCCGCAATTTGCACCGGCGTAAAATATCCGCGCAAACTTAAGTAATAACCAACGTCAGAATCCAAGGATAAATAAGCCAGTTTTTGATAAGCTTTGTTTGGTAAACTTTGAAACAATTTCAAAACACGATCAGGCAAGTTTCCCCTTAAATTTTTTAAAAGTTTTATTCTGTTGAAGGAAGGATAACCACCAAATAATTCATCTCCGCCCAAACCGGACAATACTGCTTTTAGCCCATGTTTTTTGGCAAGCCTGGATACAAACCAAGTGTTGATGCCATCAGCAGAAGGCTGGTCTATAGCCTTTAAAATTAGATGTATTTGCTCATCAAAATCAGCTTTAGTAAGATGCAATTGATGGTGCCGGCTTTTAATTTTGGATGCTATCAGCAACTGATACTTGGATTCATCAAAAGCTGCATCATCAAAAGTAAGCGATAAAGTATGCAAGCCAGCACCTTTCGTTTCAGCCGCTTCCAACGCAACAATACTCGAATCAATCCCACCGCTCAAAAACAAACCAACGGGCGCATCCGCAATTAAATGCCGCTGCACAGCTTGATTAAAATTTTGTTTGACAAGATATTTAGCTTCTTCTAAACTTGTAACCAGGTTTGAAGTTTTTGATTGGAGATAACTTTTAATTTGATGATCTTCTTCCAAAATATTCCACTCCAGAAAACTCCCTTTGGGCAGCATCAGCACATCTTGTAAAATCGTTTGCGGTTCCGGGATAAAACCAAAAGCCAAAAAGAGTATCCGCCAATCCTTATTCTCCTGATTAACGCCAGCTCTTCGGAAAGCGCGTATCTCCGAAGCAAACAAAAGCTGCCCATTTTTTACCTGGTAATAAAGTGGTTTCATGCCACTTTGATCGCGCACCAAATAAACTTTTTGCAACCGCTTATCAAACAAAGCAAAGGCAAACATGCCATTAAAACGATCAAAAGCTGCGGTTCCCCAATGTGCATAAGCTGCAAGGATTACTTCCGTATCAGATTGATTTTTAAACTGATAGCCAAGCTTTTGTAGTTCAGTTTTTAATAGCTGATAGTTATAAATCTCCCCATTAAAAGTGATGGTGTAATTTCCGGTAACGTCCGTCATCGGTTGCGCCGCACCCGCAGAAAGATCGATCAGTGCCAGCCGCCGATGGCCAAGGCAAATGCTGTTTTTATCATCCCAAAATTGTCCTTCGCCGTCCGGACCGCCGTGTTGCATGGCCAAAGTCATGGCGGCAACGCGGCTGCGTTTTTCGTCAGCGTTGATATTTTTAGAAACCTGTCCTGCAATCCGGCACATATTTGTTTTGCTTTTTATACAGCTTCGCCCTGTCAGTTACAATTTATGTTTGTAACTTATTGATAATGAGTGTTCCTATTTTATTAAATCCGATCTACCAAAGCCGCCGAAGCGTTGATCAGGATAGACTGCCCCAGGTTTTCCAGCCGGATAATGAGTTGCTTTTGCGATTTATAGCTCACCATTTCGCCCATCATCCCAATCAGTGGCCCGGCTTTAATCACCACTTTTTCTCCGGCTGCAATATGTTCGGCCGTTACTTCCAGTTCAAGATCAGACGTCAGCAGCAGCTGGATTTCATTGATCTGCTGTTCCGGCATGTCCGCGATCCGGCCGGATTGGTACAGGAAACGAACAATGCCCTTCGTCATCAAAACTTCTGTCTGCTGTTTTTGCGTAATGCGGACAAACAAGTATGACTTGAACAGCGGCTCGACTACCCATTTCTTGCGGTCGCTCCATTGTTTCAGTGTTTTTTGTAGGGGAAGATAAACTTCGATCCCTTTTTTTTGCAGCAGTTCAAAAGCTTGTTTTTCAGCTCTCGACCGCGTATAAACCGGGTACCATTTCGGCGATACTTCTTTTAGCATGGTTTTTTTTATAACGAATTTTAGTTGGTCCAACGACTCATTTTCCACCATTTTGGTTTGTCGCCATCATGATTTTCGGAACCTAAATAACCATTATAATCTGTGTAATAATAATCCCCGGTTTGATTTTTATTGCCGGAAGTATAAATCCGGGAATGAAAATTCTCTTCTTCGTAAGCATTCAGCAGGATAACCGTGTTGGCCAGATTGTATTTTTCGGAAAGCTGTCCCGGGATTTCTGCCGCATGAAAAGAGGATTTTCCGGCCCGGATCACAAAAATATTAATGTCGCTGCGGCGGATAACCGGGATCGAATCAGAAACTAAACCAACCGGCGCAGTATCGATCAGGATAATGTCGTACTTCTTTTGCAACCCTAAAATCAGTTTTTCCATGTTAGGGTGGTGCAGCAATTCCGACGGGTTTGGCGGAACCGGGCCGGAAGCAATAAAATCAATATTTTGCTGATTGGTAGGCGAGATGATTTGTTCAGCACTCACCTGATTGGCCAGATAATTACTCAAGCCAATCAAATTATCATGCTGAAAAACGTGGTGTAATTTAGACCGGCGTAAATCCGCAGCAATCAAAACTACTTTTTTGTCGATCAAACCCAATGTGGCAGCCAGGTTTACGGCGATAAACGATTTGCCCTCGCCCGCAACTTCCGAAGTGATGCAAATAACTTTGCTTGTCTTATCGGAGGCCATAAAACTTAAATTAGTCCGCACAGAACGCACCGATTCTGCAAAAAGGGATTTGGGTTTGGCCTGCGATAAAATTTCGGTATTATTTTCATCCAGCTTGTACGGAAACTTCCGGATCATGCCGATAACCGGCACATTGCTGATATTTTCAATCGTTTCCTTATCGTAAATGTAAGGGTTCAGCATCCGCAGCAGCAAAATAAAACCTGTACCGATAAGCAAACCAACCAATATTGCTTTTTGATAAATGCCATTTTCATCTGGCGAAACCGGGCTGAAATTGGCCTGAGCTTGTTCAATTACAGTTGCACCCGCAAGAATAGACGAGCGGCTGATCTGCGCTTCCAATTTTTTCTCCGACAAGAAGGAATACACTTTTTCGTTGATTTCAAAATCACGCTTCAGGCTCACCATATCGCGCTCTGCCGTGGGCAAAGCCGCCACTTGCTGGTTGGCGGTTTGCAATTGGCTGTTCAAATAATTTACCGTGGTTTGAATGCGTTTGGCAGAAGCATCAATATTGGCCAAAGCCGAGCTACGCACTTGGATCAGTTGCTTGTTTACTTCTTCAACAGGCTGAGAGTTAGCATTAAACGTTTTTAAAAGTCCGGTTTTTTCGCTGAGCAACGTATTGTACCTCAGCAATAAACCATTCAATAACGGATCAACTGTGCCCTGCATATTGAAATTCAGGCTGACCGAATTTTTTTCATTGCTGATTTGCTGTTTCAATTGATTGATAGCAATTAACTGGATGTTGAGTAGAGATTTCTGCGATTCAATTTCCTGCACTTTGCCCAACACTAAAGTTGCAGAAGAACTTACATCAAAAACTTTTGCGCTTTTTTTGTAAGATTCCAAAGAGCTTTCGGAGGATTTTACCTGCTTGGACAAATAGCTCAGCTGGTTATCAATAAAGGAAATGATTTGCGAAGCCGACTGCATTTTCCGGTTTTTATCAAACACCAGATATTCCTGCATCAGCGCATTTAGCACATCAGCTGCAAACTGTGGGTTGGAATCCGTTTGTTCCAGGTTGATCACATTGGAATTTTTGATGGCTTCACTCGTGTTTAAACCACCGGAAATGCGCGGATAAAAATCTTCCGGCGCATTAAATTTGAACAGGTAAACAGAGTTCAGTGCAAAACGTGCATTGGAAGAATGGATTATAAAACGGGTTGTACCAATGCTGATCGGTTCGTTATAACTAAATGTACGCTTGATTTCCTGATTATTAATCTTATATTTCAGGCTAAACCTGGCCGCATTTAGGGCTTGAAACGAAATCAAATCTTTGTAGATCGACAGGCTGTCTTCCTGCAAAACCTCAATCGTTAAAGGCTTGTCAGGATAAGTTTCGTAGCGGCGTACCCTGCCTTCAATAAAAAAGCTTGTTTTGTAATCCAGGTCTTTTATCGCGCTGATAATCAGGTTCCTGCTTTTGATCACATAACTTTCGCTTTGTACTTTTGCGGTGGCACGTTCGGCACTGTTGATTACGCTGACCAGTTCAGAAATTTCCGATTTTTTCTCATCAAATTTCATAATGGCATTGGTGGCATAAACTTTTGGCGTGTACCACAAATAGAGTTTGGCCAGCAAAAAGCAGATCAGCACCGAAAACGCAACCAGATACCATCTGCTCAGCATTACCCGAAACAGCCGGATATAATTAATCCGGTCGTTTGGTTTTTGCAGGTTTATGGTATCGTTTTCAGGCATTTATTTTTTGGAGATGGTAAAAATGATCAAAGCCGTATTCAGCAGCACCAACACAGATTGCATAATACCGGAGACGTTTTGGTTAGCTTCATTGCGCACAGTCCGGTTGTTTTGGGCGATGTAAATGATGTCATTGTTTTGCAGGTTCAGTTCAGGGTTGGCCAGCGTGTTGATATTGTTTAGATCTGCCATAATGATCTGAGGATGAGCCTTGTCGCCCCGGATAATTTGGATGTTTTTTTCATTTGCTTTATCTGTTAGTCCGCCGGCTTCCCCAATAATATCCACCAGGCTGGTTTTATCTTTTAGCAACAAGTAATTGCCCTGTGTACGTATTTCCCCCAAAACAGTTACCTTCAGGTTAATAATTTTAAGGTCGATTATCGGGTCTTTTAATAATTTTTCTTTGTACAACCCTTCAATTTTCCGCGCCGCCTGATACCTGGTCAATCCGGAAACTTCCACACGGCCAATCACTGGCAGCGCAACCGTACCATCTTCTTCCACTTGATAAGCAGGTATTTGCCCTGCAACTGCGGTAGTTGGTTGCTCATTGGCGATGTAATTAATGTTTTGCAAGTTTCGGATTTGGAGCAGATCATCAGGCCCGATTTTATAAGCCGAATTACCGGAAGCCACAGTTGGATTATATACCGGCGTTTGGGCAGCTGGTACATTTGTTTTGAATAAAACGTGCTGCTGTTTGTACGAACAGGAACTCGAAAAAAACAGTGCTAAAAGAAGCATCAAGTAAATATTATCGGCAAATATTTTTTTCATAAATAGTGCGGTTAAACTATTAGTTAATTTTTATAATATCAAATTTTACGTCTGAAAAGAATTTTTTACCGTAAAAGCATGTAATGAAAGTTTCTGTAATCACGGTTTGTTACAATGCAGTTTCCACCATCGAAGCTTCTATTCTTTCACTGCTGAGCCAGGATTACGAAAATCTGGAGTATTTGGTTATAGATGGCGGTTCGGATGACGGCACAATTGAGGTAATTAAACGTTTTCTGCCGCATATTGCCCACTTTATTTCAGAGCCGGACCTTGGAATGTATGATGCCATAAACAAAGGGATTGCGCTGGCCGGCGGAGATGTTATCGGTTTGCTTCATGCCAATGATTGCTTTGCTTCGGCGCAAATTATCAGCAAAATTGCGCATACCATACAAGCCACAAATGCAGATGCTGTGTATGGAAACCTTGATTTTCAAGATAAAAAAGGCCGTGTGGTGCGCAAATGGAAATCTCAAACCTGTAGCCGCCTGCTGCTCGAACTGGGCTGGATGCCGCCGCACCCGACTTTATACATCCGGAAAAATATTTTTTTAAAACATGGAAACTATCGCCTCGATTTCTCTACAGCGGCTGATTATGAACTGATACTTAGGTTTTTTTATCAACACCGGATAAAAACCACTTATGTTGACCGGATTTTTATAAAAATGTTAACTGGCGGAATAAGTAACAAAAATATTTTAAACCACGTATCAGGAAACAGCAACGATTTAAAAGCGATGAAACTGCACCGTTTGCGTGCCCCTTTTATCGCTGTTTTTTTGAAGCCGTTGCAAAAATTAATTCAATATATTTAATTATTATTAATTTAAAGTTAAATTTATATCTTTAAATAATATTTAAATAAAATATGATGTTTGCTGATTTTTACTTTCTACTCATTCCCTGTGTTGCTATTTTGCTGGTGCTGATCATTATGCCATCGGTTATCCATATTGCAAAAAAAAATAGCTTGTTTGATGATCATTCCCTGTCCCGGAAAGAACATGGCTACGGCATCCCACGGTTGGGCGGCGTTGCATTTTTCACCAGCAGTATCCTTACTTCTCTGTTTATTGTAAAAACCGGGACGGATTTGCCCATGTACCAGCTCTATGCGGCAAGCATTGTGTTGTTTGGCGTAGGTATTAAAGATGATTTATCCGGCGTGCATTTTCATACCAAACTGATCGTTCAGGCAATTGTCGCGTTTATCATTACGGTCCCGGGCGATATCCGTATCAACAATTTGCATGGGATATTTAATGTTTATCAACTCGGTTACATTTCCAGTACACTGATTTCTATATTGCTGATCATGTTCATCATCAACTCTTTCAACCTGATTGATGGCATTGACGGCTTGGCCGGAACGCTCGGTGTTATTGCCTGCTGCACTTTCGGTTACAGTTTTATACTGATGCACCAAGTTGTCCTTGCTGCTTTGGCATTGGCCGTTGCAGGATCGCTTGGTGCATTTTTAATCTACAACTATTCGCCGGCCAAAATTTTTATGGGCGATGCCGGTTCTATGTTCCTCGGGATGAGCTGTGCTGTTTTTGCCATCAAATTTATAGCGATAAACGAAGCATCGGCCAACACAATTATGCCATACGCGTCTTCATTGGTTGTGGCGGTGCTCATTGTTCCGGCTTTTGATACATTAAATGTAATTGTTACGCGTATCTACCATAAAAAGTCGCCCTTTAAACCGGACCGTAACCATATCCACCACCGGATGCTGCGTTTAGGTTTAACGCACATACAAGCTACGATCATCCTTGCTGCCGTAAACATCAGTTTTATTGCATTGGCTTTGCTGTTAAAGCAGGTAAATATTAACTATGTTTTGTTCGTTTTTGCTGCGATTTTACTCTCACTAAATGCTTTGGCCAATAGCTTGATGCGCGTAAAAGTAAAGTCAGAATATCCGGTGGGAAGCGTTATTAGTTAAGCGTAATCGGCTCATCTTTGATAACTTTGTTTGCTCATGACAAAGATCAAAATTGCTATCAACGGATTTGGCCGCATCGGCCGTATCTTTTTAAGAAATATATTGCTTCGGCCCGAAGTAGAAGTAGTGGCTATTAATGACCTGACGGATACCAAAACACTGGCACATCTGTTCAAATACGATTCCGTGCACCGTGGTTTTAAGGGTGAGGTTGATTTTGACGAAGATCATTTAATTATCAACCAAAACAAAATCCGGGTTTTTAAAGAAGCCGGTTCGCAGCAACTGCCCTGGCAGCAACTGGAAATTGATCTGGTAATCGAATCAACCGGAAAATTTGTAACACCCGAAAAAGCGGCACTTCACTTAAAAGCAGGTGCCAAACAGGTAATTATTTCTGCACCTTCTCCAGATAAAAATGTTCCGTCGATAGTTTTGGGCGTGAATGATGCTTCGGTGGATTTGACTGCGCCCATCATTTCCAACGCTTCCTGCACTACCAATAATGTGGCGGCTTTGGTTAAGGTTTTGGATGATAACTGGGGAATCCGGGACGGTTACATCACCACCGTGCACTCCATGACGAGCGACCAAAACCTGCACGATGCGCCGCACAAAGATTTGCGCCGTGCCCGCGCTGCATCCGGTTCCATCATCCCAACATCTACGGGTGCGGCAAAAGCAATTACCAATATTTTTCCGCATTTAGAAGGCCGGTTGGGCGGTGCCGGGATCCGGGTGCCGGTGTTAAATGGCTCATTAACAGACTTTACCTGTACATTAAAAAAACCTGCAACCGTTGAGGAAATTAATGCCGCATTTTTAAAAGCTTCGCAAGGCTTCCTCAAAAATGTGCTGGAATATACCGAAGATCCGATTGTTTCGGTAGATATTCTGGATAATCCGCACAGTTGCATTTTTGATGCGCAGCTAACTTCTGTGGTTGGCAGTTTGGTAAAAGTGGTGGGCTGGTACGATAATGAAATGGGCTATTCCAGCAGGCTGGCAGATTTGGTACAGAAAATTGCTATGCTAAAAGAAGCATCAACCCAAACCATTTTTAAATAAAAAACAGGAAAGCGGAATGAACCGCTCTCCTGAAATCACTGCAAAAAAAGGATTTTTGCTATTGGTTTAGAATTGGTTTTTATCTTACAATGCTCAAAGCAGATTTATTTCTTCGTGGTGCCACCGGAAACGGCTCCATATCCGGTTGATAAACAGTGTTTTCTACATCTTCTTTTTTCACGTTCATTTTATAATATGAAATACCTTTTTCAGTCAGCGATGCGCCAATGTTTAAGTATTTGATGTCTGATACTTTTTTTGCCTTGATAAAAAGATCAACATCGCCATGCAGTTCAATCAATCCTTTATAGTATAACTCATTGAGCAATACGGTTTTAAACTTGTTAAAAAACAAAGTAATGCTGAAAATTAAATAAGGATTGGTAATATCCGTGTTGCGGTAAGGAACCGGGTTGTTCGAAATTACTTTAAGGATTTTATCACGAAGCGGAGTTGAGTTGAAAAACATAGCTTTAATTTTTAAATTGTTTCTGGTAACACTTATTCAACAAGAATGCCAACCGCTGACAAATTTGTAGAAATGCCAAACGATGCTTCTTTTATCGGACTAAATTTGGGTTGAAGCAAATTAAATTGCCAGCGTTTTGTTTCTTTAGGAGAAAATTTGAGTCGATCAGTTTTCAAAAAATATACTTACAATTGATGCTTTTGAACGTGGATCAGCTTCAAAAACTATCAAATCACCTAAAAAACATGATTAAATTTATTACAGCAGAAGATACATTGCCCATCAGAAACGAAGTGCTGCGCGATGGGAAATTAAGTTTGGATGAATGCCGCTTTCCATCAGACCAAAACAAAGGTGTTTTCCATGTGGGGAATTTTGAGGAAAATATACTCGTTTCCATCGCCTCATTTCATCCGCAAAATGTGGAAGGGCATATCGGAACCGGTTATCAATTGCGCGGCATGGCCACAATTCCGGGTTTTCAGGGAAAAGGAAAAGGCAACCAGCTGCTCAATTTTGCCATTGTTTATTTGCGCGGACAAAAAATCAATTATTTGTGGTGCAATGCGCGCAAAAAAGCACTGAACTTTTATTTGGGGATTGGGTTTGAAATTATTTCTGATGAGTTTGACGTTCCCGGAATTGGGCCGCATTATATGATGTACCTCAAAATCTGGTGATGCTGTTTTTACCGGCATAAAAACAGGATCGTTAAAAAACGTTTCTAAAGCAGTCCGGTTAACAGCAAATTTGTAATTTCCACCTTTAATTTATCAATATGAAAACAATAGACCAAGCCAGCTTTGCCGGCAAAAAAGTTTTGATCCGTGTAGATTTCAATGTTCCGCTGGATGAAAACTATAAAATTACGGATGATAACCGCATCACGGCAGCTTTGCCAACCATCAAAAAGATTTTGCAGGATGGCGGTGCCATTATCCTGATGTCGCATTTGGGAAGGCCAAAAGACGGGCCGACGGAGAAGTATTCTTTAAAACACCTCATTCCGCATTTGTCGGATTTGCTGGGTCAGGAAGTGCAGTTTGCCAACGATTGTATTGGCCAGGAAGCGATCGACAAAGCAAAAGCCTTGCAGCCAGGCGAAGTTTTGCTGTTGGAAAACCTGCGTTTTTACAAAGAAGAAGAAAAAGGCGATGACGGATTTGCCAAAAAGCTGGCTGCACTGGGCAATGTTTACGTGAATGATGCTTTCGGCACGGCACATCGGGCACACGCTTCGACTTCTATTATTGCGCAGTTTTTTCCGGATGCCAAATATTTTGGTTATCTGATGGCTTCCGAACTGGAGAATGCCGAAAAAGTGCTGAACGGTGCCGCAAAACCTTTCACGGCAATTATGGGCGGTTCCAAGGTTTCTGATAAAATTTTGCTGATCGAAAAATTGCTGGATAAAGTTGATAACCTAATTATTGGTGGCGGAATGGCTTACACTTTTGCCAAAGCGGACGGTGGTAAAATTGGTTCATCTTTGGTAGAAGCTGATAAACTCGACCTGGCCATCAGCTTGCAGCAAAAAGCGAAAGACAAAGGCGTGAAGCTGTTTTTGCCAGTGGATAATGTGGTTGCAGATAAGTTTGCAAACGATGCGCAAACCAAAATTGCCAAAACCGGCGAGATTGAAGATAACTGGATGGGTTTGGATATCGGTCCGGAAACCGTTGAATTGTTTAGCAAAGTGATTGAAGGTTCCAAAACGATTTTGTGGAACGGCCCGATGGGCGTTTTTGAAATGGAAAGCTTTTTAAAAGGCACCAAAGCCATTGCCGAAGCGGCAGTTAAAGCAACTGAAAATGGTGCATTTTCTTTGATCGGCGGTGGAGACTCGGCGGCGGCAGTTTCTAAATTTAACTTAACAGATCAGGTAAGTTATGTTTCTACCGGCGGCGGCGCACTGCTGGAATACATGGAAGGCAAAGAGTTGCCGGGCGTAAAAGCGATTAATGAGTGATGCTGTTTTTATCGGTATAAAATGAAGATTGAAAAACCTTTGCCGTTTGGTAAAGGCTTTTTTATGTTTTTTACAATCCTGCTTTTTTCCTATCTTCATAACAAATATTTAAATCATGCCAGAAGTCTAAAGTAAGTTCAATTAAGAAATGCAACCGGAGCTAAAAAAATTATCCTGATGGCGAACACCATCAGGAATAATTAAGGGAAAAACAGACTTTTGCGTTGCAATGAAAAAATCACATTTGACCTTGGAACAAAGGTATCAAATCCAGGCTTACCAAGAGGCCGGAAAAACACAAACGGAAATAGGCGGGCTGATTTCGAAAGACAAATCTGTTGTTTGCAGGGAACTAAAGCGGAACAAAAATGAGAGGGGCCGTTATAAAGCTGCCCATGCTTCAGTATTGTCAGCGATCAGGAAAGAGCGCTTAAAACGATGCAGAAAATTATCTGTTGAAATGGAAAAAGAGATCAGGAAAGCGTTGAGGGAAGACCAATGGCCGCCTGAGCAGATCAAGGGGCGCTTTGATAAAGAGCAGCGTCCGATGGTCAGCCATGAACGTATTTATCAGCTGGTCCGTAAGGATAAACGGGAAGGTGGCGACCTTTATAAACACACCAGGCACCGCCTTAAACACCGGAAACGCCCTGTAGGCGGCCGGATGGCCATCATTAAAGACAAAGTGTCCATAGACGAAAGGCCGGCTGTCATTAATGAGAAAAAGCGTTTCGGGGACTGGGAGATAGATACTATTGCAGGGGAAGGGAACAAAGGGGCAATCCTTACCCTTGTAGAAAGACAGACCGGCTTCCTGTTTATGAAAAAGCTTCCTGAAGGCAAGGTGGCAAAGGGGCTTTCCAAGACCGTTATCGGGCTGCTCTTGCCTTATAAGCCGGCCATCCGTTCCATCACTTCAGACAACGGGACCGAATTTGCCGAACATAAACTTATAGCCAAAAAGCTCAATGCCGATTTCTATTTCGCACACCCGTATTCTTCCTGGGAAAGAGGGCTGAACGAATACACCAATAAACTTATCAGGCAATATATCCCTAAAAACAATCTTTTGACAGCTTTAGTGATCAGATAATCAAAGATATTCAGCATAAAATCAATCAAAGGCCCAGAAAAAAACTACAATTCAACAATCCTAAACACATTTTTTACACTAACTTAGATAGCAAAGTTGCATTGGCGAGTTGAATCTGCGTCTTGTTGTTAATGATCCGAAAGCAATTTGTAATAGAAAGATGGTATTGAATTTCATATTTCCTGATTTTTAATTGCCCTATTTCCAATGTATAAAATTACAAACGCCAACAGGGCTGAACCAACCATAAATACAGCCAATGGAATAGGTGTTTTACTTTTGAAATAACTTACCACAACAGAAGATAAACCTGCAGTTCCCCATTGCAAAAAGCCAAATAATGAAGCTGCCGAACCTGCATTTTTTTCAAATGGAGCCATTGATAGAGCTGCTGCATTTGGATTAGAAATCCCGATACAACCAAGGAATAAAAAGATACATACAATTGTACCTATCATACCGAACCAATGTTGACTTAATCCGAAAAACAAAATACTCCCAATGATTATCATGCTGCTTATTGCTCCGATAACAATTTCTTCGGGTTTAAAGTATTTTGCAAATAGCCTGTTAAACTGGCCTGCACCTACAAGGCCAATTGAAAGAATGGCGAAAATCCAGCCATAGGCTTTGTTAGAAATCCCATAGCCTTCCATAAATATTACTGGAGAATCTGAGATATAAGCAAACAGTCCGGAAAAAGCAATGCTACCGCCAATGGCATAAGTGATAAATTGTGGATTTTTTAGTATCTGCCAATAACCTTGTAAAATTGGTTTGGCTTTGATAGTATAAGATTGATCTGCTTGCCGTGATTCTGGTAGAAAAAAATATGCAATTAGCAAGACGATGACTACCAATAAAAAGAGTGCTATAAAAATAGCTTTCCATCCGAAATCAGCAACGATAATACCACCAATTGAAGGTGCTATCATTGGCGATACTCCTAATACCAAAAGCAACAATGAGAATATTTTTGCATTTTCATTTGGTGGAAAAAAATCACGGACCATAGCCATAGAAACCACACCCGCAGCACAGCTACCAATTGCTTGTATAAATCGTAATCCAATAAGTATTTCAATAGACGGTGCAAAATAGCAACCAGCCGTGGCTATTAGATATAAAAGCAAACCTGCATACAAAGGCTTTTTTCTTCCGAATCTGTCCAAAAGTGGGCCGTACACTATTTGCCCCAATGAAATCCCTATAAAAAAACTGGAAAGACTCAAAGTAACTTGTGCAGTTGTGATATTAAAACTTTTGGCAATGGCAGGAAATCCCGGCAGGTACATATCAATTGAAAACGGAGCAATGGCAGATAATAAACCAAGTATTAAAATGATGACTCTTCTATTTTTAGTATTCATAAATATTTATTTTCGGAATGCGAAGAAAAACCCCGCTTAATTTGTGAAACCGAGCTAAACGAGGTTTTAGAAATAGATAATTTTTGAAATTAGTAAGCCGCCGTAAAACGAACTTGATGATGTTTTGCTTGTTCAGCTTCATCAGTAATAACCACTGCTAAATCTTCTACCGACAAAATACTCCTGTGGTTTTCGTCAAAAACAGGATTGTCTAAACCCAAACGATATTTGCCGGTTCTTCCGGTTGTAATGCCTGGGTGCATTTCAAGGGCCGGACTAAAGAATACCCAAGCCAAATCTTTTTCCTTTTTAAGGAGGTTTAGATAATCTCTTGCTGCCGATGCTCCAGTATGATATTCTTTTGGGAAATCGGGAGTATCAACTGCTTGTACATTAGGTGCTACAAATAAGCTACCTGCACCACCAATTACTATTAACCGATTTACACCAGATTTTTTGACTGCCTCTTGGATAGATTTTGAACCCTCGATAAAGTCATTGTAAAGGTTCGGATTTGTCCAACCTGCATTATAAGCGCTAATAACTAAATTATGCCCGGCAAGAATTTCAGACAGTTCTTGTACATGGTTAATGTCAACATTTTTCCATGTTACATTAGCTTCATTGTCTTTTATACTTCTGCTAATAGCGGTAACTTCATGGTTACGGCTTACTGCTTCTTTTAAAATTGATGAGCCTACAAATCCTGTAGCTCCGATAATTGCGATTTTCATCTTTCTTTGTTTTTAATTGTTTATAAAATTGTTTATTATTAAATTGTAAGATAATTTGTTACAGTTTAAATAAAAAAAAGGGTTTAAAATTTATTAGCAAAATCCTGCAAAGTAATTTTGCATAATTGCAAAGTAATTTTGTCGTTCATATCTTCATATAGTTTATCCAATTTTTTATTTATTTTTTTGCCAACAGCACATTCGGGATTTGGTTCGTTCTTAGAGTAACCCAAACTAACCTTATTAAAAGTTATTTTAAAAATTGTATCTAATGTAATTTTTGATGGTGAAATTGCCAACTTTGTTCCACCATTTTTGCCTTCTTTACTTTCTACAAGATTGTTTTTTTTGAGATTTGCAATCTCTTTTCTAATCAATACAGGATTTAGGTTTACACTATTGGCAATATATTCAGAAGTCAAATACGCATCAGGTTGCTCTGAGAGTAAATTGAGGATATGAACCGTTATTGCAAATTTCCCTGAAATCATACTGTAGTAAATTATGTTACAAATATAAAGGGTTTATTTTAAATCACGAAATTTTAGAGCCTGTTTAAAAATAGAATTGAAGAAATGTTATAGGTTTAGATAAACCGGTCAGGAATGTTCTTTTTGTGGTGACTAAACTATAAAAAGATGTA